>MDTE01135309.1_pt1 | contig 22981 bp, 20 predicted proteins | sample 811231 | NCBI WGS metagenome assembly MDTE01 (sample SAMN05326651, study PRJNA326480) | marine metagenome | isolation source: seawater | place: Indian Ocean: Red Sea | collected 2010 | reverse complement strand
TAGTTTAGAAATAAGACATATTTATGTTTTTTCAATATTAATAAATGTTTAAAAAAAATATAGTATTAATTGGCATGATGGGATCCGGTAAAACCACTATTGGTTTTAAACTGGCTAAAAAATTAAATTATGAATTTATTGATATTGACCTAGAGATAGAAAAATTTGAGAATGAAAAAATATTTGATATTTTTATAAATAAAGGTGAAAAACATTTCAGAAAAATAGAAGAAAAAATATCATTAGTTCTTTTAGAAAAAAATAAGTGTGTGATTTCATTGGGTGGTGGCACATTTTTAAACCATAAAATTAGAAAAAAAATTAAAGGAAACAGCTTTTCCTTCTGGTTAGACTGGAAAATTGAGACTATTTTAAACAGAATTTCAAAAAATAAAAGGAGACCACTGGCTTTCAAATTAAGTAATAATGAACTTATCAATCTATATAAAAAAAGAGTTAAGTTTTACAAAATGTCAGATTTTAAAATAAAATGTAATAATAAGAATAAAAATGAAATTATAAAAAATATATATACTATAATTAAAAATGAAAGTTCTACAAATTAAAACAAAAAGCAAGAATTACAAAGTCTACATAGGTCATAATATTATGTCTAAATTTAATACTATAATTAAAAAAGAAAAAATTTATTTTCAAAAATCTTTAATAATCGTTGATAAAAAAGTTCCAAAAATTTTTATAAAAAAATTAAATTCTAAAATAGGCTCGAAACAAAATTTTATTTATTATTTTAATGCATCTGAAAAAAATAAAAATTTTAATAATGTGAATTCTATTCTTGAAAAATTATTTAAAAATAATTTTACACGTAATGACATAATAATTTGTCTAGGCGGTGGTATTGCTGGAGATTTAGCAGGATTTGCTTCAAGTATATATAAAAGAGGATTAAAATTTATTAATATACCTTCAACCCTCTTATCACAAGTTGACTCATCGATAGGGGGTAAGACCGGAATTAATAATAAATTTGGAAAAAATTTAATTGGCTCATTTTATCAACCCGATTTAGTCATAACAGATACAAAGTTATTAGCAAGTTTGCCAAAGAGAGAAATTATTTGTGGATATGCAGAGATATTAAAACATTCGTTAATAAAAAATAGAAAACTATTTCTTTTTTTAGATAAAAACTTACAAAATATTTTAGGACTTAAAAAAAATTTTATAGAAAAAGTAATATTAGAAAGTTGCAAAATAAAAAAAAGAGTTGTCGAGAATGATGAAAAGGAAATTAGTGTGAGAAAAAGTTTAAACTTAGGTCACACTTTTGGACATGCGTATGAAGCAGCTTTAAATTACTCAAAAAAGCTAAACCATGGAGAGGCCGTTCTATATGGAATTTTATCTGCAACTAAACTAAGTAAAAAACTCAAAATGCTTAATAATAACGAATATAATTTGATTTTATCTCACTTATCAAAATTAAAATTTACTAATATAAATAAATTTTTTAACAAAAAAAATATTAATAAAATAGTAATGTTTATGGTGGCTGATAAAAAAAATTATACAAACAAAATTAATTTCATAACACTAAATAAAATTGGTAGTGTAAGTATAAATAATCAATTAAACATTAATAAGGTTAAAAATTTTATCAAATCAGAATTAATTAAATAAAATTTGAATAGAATGAATGTATCTTTTTATTTCTTCATTTAAAATTTTATGAATTTTTTTTGTTGCTTCAATTTTACTACTTTTTTTAAGCTCATTAGAATATATGGTTAGTTTTAGGTGAAACTTATTTTTATCATGGGAAACATGTTTTATATGAAGATAGGTTTTATCTTCTATTTTTACATTTTGAATATATGAATTATTAAGTAATTTTGTTTTGATATTTAAAATTAAATTTTCTATATGCATAATAAATATTATAAAGTAAATAATTATGAAAACAATTTGTGAATGGAATAAGTGTAATAAACCCGGGGAGTTTAAAGCACCAGTTGAAAAAGATAATAGTAAAAAATTTAGAATGCTTTGTTTACAACATATTAAAGAGTTCAATAAAAATTGGAATTATTTTTCTGGCATGAACGATGATCAAATTATGGAATTTATAAAATCGGATATGATATGGCATAAACCAACTCAAAGTTTTAGTTCATCTGACAATTTTTTTAAAATTCTTTGGAATAATGCTTTGAAAGATGAAACGCAAAAATTTAAAAGCCTAGATCATATGAAAAAATTTAGATTTAATAGTCATGATTTTAAGGCTTTTACTATTTTAGATATACCAGCGGGTATAGAATGGAAAAAAATACAAGAGAAGTTTAAAAAGCTTGTTAAAAAATTTCACCCTGATATGAATGCTGGAAATAAAAAATTTGAGGAGAAGCTTAAAATAATTACTTTAGCTTATACTCAACTTAAAAACACATATAGAGAAAAAATTGGTACCAAATATTAATATTACTCCAGATATAAAGCTTTCCGTAAAGCAAACTTTCGGGATTGAAAGTGATATGGAAATTGAAGGATTTTCAAAAAAAAGTGAATTTGTTCCTGAAATTGATAAAGGATATAAATTCGACAAAGACACAACTTTAGCAGTTTTGTCTGGTTTTTCATTTAACAAAAGAGTGCTGGTACAAGGATATCATGGTACAGGAAAATCAACGCATATAGAACAGATTGCTGCAAGATTGAATTGGCCCTGTATAAGAGTAAACTTAGATAGTCACATAAGTAGAATTGATTTAATTGGTAAAGACGCAATTGTCATTAAAGAGGGTAAACAAGTAACAGAGTTTAAAGAGGGTATTTTACCCTGGTCAATTCAAAACCCGGTGGCCTTAGTATTTGATGAGTACGATGCTGGTAGGCCAGATGTAATGTTTGTAATACAAAGAGTTTTGGAATCTGAAGGAAGTTTTACTTTATTAGATAAAAATAAAGTTTTAAAGCAAAATAAATTTTTTAGATTATTTGCTACATCTAACACAATTGGTTTAGGAGATACAAGTGGGCTATATCATGGTACTCAGCAAATTAACCAAGGACAAATGGATAGATGGAATATTGTTACTACTCTAAATTATCTAGCGCTTGAAAAAGAAATGGAAATAGTTTTATCAAAAAATAAAAATATGAATAATAACAAAGGAAAAGAAATTATTTCTAATATGATAAAAGTTGCTGCATTGACTAGAAAAGGATTTATCGCTGGTGATATTTCAACAGTTATGAGTCCTCGAACCGTTATCCATTGGGCTGAGAATAGTCAAATTTTCAAAGATATTGGATATTCATTTAGAGTTACTTTTTTAAATAAATGTGATGATGTTGAAAAAAATACTATTGCTGAATATTATCAAAGATGTTTTGGGGAAGATTTACCCGAATCCTTGGTAAATATTCAAATCTAGATGAAAAAAGACGAAAATTTAAAAGAAAAATTTAAACAGGCTTTAATATCAACAGTAAAAGCAATATCAGAAGATTTTAACCAAGTAGCAAATATAGAGAAAAAAAATAATAGCTCAAAAAATTATAATTTTTTCGAATTAGACAATTTAGATAATAAAAATGATTTTTTAAAATTTAGAGCAGAGACCGATTCTGAAGCTTTAAAAAGAAAATTTTCAAATAAAAAAATATACTTAAAAAACTTACCAACAAAACCCACTTTAAAATCATTATATAATATATCGGAAAAGATAAGATATGAAAAACTAGGGACTAAAATGTTGGAAGGAATAAACAAAAATTTAATTGAAAACTATAATCATAAAATTAATTTAAAAAGAAAAGATCAACTCAAAACAAGAGAAGACACAACAATTACTGAAGCTTTTGAGATTTATATGCTCAAAAATTTTTTAAATATAAAATTTAATGATACTTGTGAAAAAATTTTAAGTTTTTGGGAGGACGAATTTAGAAAAAGTTTTGGTAAACATTTAAACTATTTAAAACAAAACTTAGAAAATCAAGATCTTTACAGCTCTAAATTTATTGAAATTTTAAATGAATTAGATTTTATAGAGAAAGATGAAGAGGAAAAAAACGAGCAAAATCAAAAAGAAAATGATCAAAATAATCAACAGAATGCAGAATCCAATAATGAAACAAATGAAAATCAAGATCAAAATGAAAAAGAAAATCAATCTACATCGGATACCGATTTGGACGTCAATGAGTTTAGAATGGAAGAACAACTCTTTGATACAGAAAGTGATCAACAAAGCTCGGAGAATATAATTCAAAAACTTAACACGACTAAGGCTGAAAATGAGTATAAAATTTATACTAAAGAGTTTGATGAAATAGAAAAAGCAGAAAATTTAGAAGAGGCAGAAGAAATATTAAAACTAAGAAGAAATCTAGATCAACAATTAATTAATTTTAAAGATTTAATTATTAAATTAGCAAATAAGTTACAGAGACAATTAATGGCTAAACAAAACAGATCTTGGGATTTTGATTTAGAAGAGGGACTTTTAGATAGTTCAAAGTTACCAAGAATAATTATAGATCCATATAACTCACTATCTTTCAAAAAAGAAAAAGATCTTGAATTTAAAGATACAGTTGTAAGTTTATTGATTGACAACTCAGGCTCAATGAGGGGAAGGCCAATAACGATTGCTGCACTTTGCGCCGATATTCTATCTAGAACACTAGAAAGATGTTCTGTTAAAGTTGAAATTCTTGGATTTACCACGAAAAACTGGAAAGGTGGAAAATCAAGAGAAACATGGAATAAAAATGGAAAAATAAAAAATCCAGGACGTTTGAATGACCTAAGACATATAGTTTATAAGAGTGCTGACAGTCAATGGCGTCAATCAAAAAAAAATTTAGGTCTTATGCTTAAGGAAGGAATACTTAAAGAAAATATTGATGGTGAGGCGATTATGTGGGCTTACAGTAGATTGAGAAAAAGAAAAGAAGAGAGGAAAATCTTAATGGTAATATCTGATGGAGCACCCGTGGATGACTCAACTTTATCTGTTAACTCTGGTGATTATTTAGAGAAACATTTAAAAAAAGTAGTAAAATATGTTGAAAGTAAAGATGAAATTGAAATATTAGCTATAGGGATAGGCCATGATGTTTCAAGATATTATAGTAGAGCTATTAAAATTACTGATGTGCAAGAATTAGGAGATGTAATGATAAGTGAATTAAGTTCTCTTTTTAAAAACAATAGACATTTAAATTAAAGTCCAATTAAATCTTTGTTATTCCATTTAATTATTACCTCAGCACCATTTCGAGTTATTGAATTTCTGCATGTAACTTTTGCATAATTTCTTTCTAATAATGTTCCTCCAATAAAGATTCCTAAACCAAGTCCGGATTTATCAATATAGCTTATTTGTTTTGTTTTTATATAAGGTTCTCCAATTTTATCTAAAATATCCTTTGGAAAACCATCCCCATCATCTTCAATTATAACTTCAGTAATTTCACTATCTGAATTTATTGTTATAAATATTTTTTCTTTTGCAAATTTATTAGCGTTGCCAATAAAATTTCTCAATCCATATATAATCTCAATAGATCTCTTTAATTTTATAGGATTTGTATCTTGATTATTTTGAAAAAAAAATTTTTTTTTACTTATAGATTGAAACGATCTAATAATTTCATTTATATAGTTAGATAGTGTCAGTTCATATTCAATAAAATCATCTTCAATGTTTGGATTTATAGTTATTTTTTTTAAAATTTGATTACATCTTTCAACTTGTTCAATTAGTATGACCATATCTTTTTCAATTTCTTTATTTCCTTTAAGAGTTTTTGAAAGTTCTTGAGTTATTAATTTTATTGTTGATAACGGCGTAGCTAAAGAATGTGCTGCAGCTGCAGCCTGACCACCAAGAGAAGCCAACTCATGCTCCTTAGCTATTAATTGTTGAATTTTGTCTAATGCATCTTTTCTCAAACTTGATTCTTCACCAAAAGTAATTGCAAAATAATTTAGAAAAAATAAACCAATTGTAAGTGAAATTGGAATTGCAAAATAAAAATATTCGTCAACTTCTGATTTTATAGGAAGTGGTAATGATGTTTCTTCATAAAAAAAAGTTAGAAAAATAATTGATATTAAAGTAATCAAGATTAAAATAAAGTTGGTCTTTTTTTCTAAGCTTAATGATGCAAATACACTTGGAATTATCAAAAATATTATAAATGGATTTAAAATACCTCCTGTTAAATATAAAAGGAGTGTTAGTTGCAAAATATCAATTATTAGAAAATTAAAAGCAGTTCGATTAGATAATAAATTTTTTACATAAAAACTTACTAGATAAATATTACTTATTGCTCCGATTAATATTATGATGTTTGCTTTAATAAATGAAAAATCGTATTTAAATATGAATGTAGCAATATTGATTGCAGCAAGCTGACCTATAACTGCTATCCATCTTAAATTTATATAAGTTTTTCTGTTAAGAGAATAATTTTTAGAATTATTTAAAAACTCCATTTAAATATCTAAATTTGCAACATTTATTGCATTTTCAACAATAAAATCCTTTCTTAAAGAAACATCATTTCCCATCAAAGTATATATTAAATCTTGATCCTTTTTTGGATTTTTTTTAGAATATTCCACTTGAAGCAAATTTCTAGTATCGGGATTTAAAGTAGTGTTCCATAATTCAATTGGGTTCATTTCACCCAAACCTTTAAATCTTTGTATGCTAATTTTAGATTTTTCTTCGGTAAGCTTAATTTGAAATTCTTTACTTTTTTTATTTATTTTTTTTAGTTCTTTAGAATTATTAATTAGATATTTTTCTAAATCCGCTTCATCTTTTATATAAATACCTTTTGAACCTTTGCTTATTTTAAATAATGGAGGCTGAGCAAGATAAACATTTCCATTTTCAATAAGTTTGTTAAACGGTTTATTATTAAAAAAAGTTAATAGAAGAGCTCTTATATGTGAACCATCAACATCTGCGTCTGTCATTATTATAATTTTTCCATATCTAAGATCTTTTAAATCAAGTTCATCAGCTTTTGGATCGAGTCCAAGTGCATTGATAAGAGTAACTATTTCATTTGATGACATCATTTTAGATAAAGATTTTGTTTTATAATCTGTGAATTTTCCATTCTTTCCATTAGTTTCTGTGAATGTATTTAAAATTTTTCCTCTTAATGGTAATACTGCTTGAAATTCTCGATTTCTTCCTTGTTTTGCAGAACCACCAGCTGAATCTCCCTCAACAATAAAAAGTTCTGTTCCTTCTTGTTTTGAATTTTGACAATCTGCAAGTTTTCCAGGCAACCCTGTAAGCTCTAATGCTCCTTTTCTTCTCACACTTTCTCTAGCTTTTCTTGCAACGTCTCTAGCAACAGCTGCTTGGATAATTTTTGCTAATACAATTCTTGAAATTGATGGATTTTGATCAAACCAAATTGATAATTTTTCATTTATGAAATTTTCAACAATGTTTCTTACCTCAGAAGATACTAATTTATCCTTGGTTTGTGATGAAAATTTTGGATCTGGAATTTTAATTGATAAAACACAGGTTAAACCCTCCTTTACATCATCTCCAGATAAACTTACTTTATTTTTTTTTAATAAATTTTGATCATTTGCATATTTATTTATAACTCTTGTAAGTGCACTTCTAAATCCTAATAAGTGTGTACCTCCATCTTTTTGATATATATTATTTGTAAAAGGATAAACATCTTCACTATATCCTGCATTCCATTTAAGTGAACATTGTATTTCTGTATTGTTTTTAAATCCTTCCATATATATTGGTTTTTTAAATAATTCATTTTCATTTTTATTTTTTAAACTATCTCTTTTACTGTCTAAATACTCTACAAATTCTAATATTCCACCATCATATTTGAATTCTAATGATTTTACTTTTTTTAAGGAAAAATCATTTAAAACTATCTTAATCCCTTTATTTAAAAATGCTAATTCTCTAAGTCTTCTTTCTAAAATAGAAAAACTAAATTTTGTTGAAGAAAAAATGTCTTTTGATGGTTGAAAATTAATTTCTGTTCCATTTTCTTTTGATTTACCAATCTGTTTTAATGGAGATTTGGCATCACCATTATGAAATTCGATAAAATATTTTTTTCCTTCTCGATTAATATTAAGTTTCAAAGTTTCTGAAAGAGCATTAACGACAGAAACTCCCACTCCATGTAGACCACCAGAAACTTTGTATGAATCATGGTCAAATTTTCCACCAGCATGTAATTGTGTCATAATTACTTCTGCAGCTGATTTTTTTTCTCCCTTATGAATATCTACTGGTATACCTCTTCCATCATCTTTAACTGTTACAGATCCATTTGCGTTTATGCTCACAACTATATTTTTACAATAACCTGCAAGAGCTTCATCTATTGCATTATCAACGACCTCATAAACCATATGATGTAATCCAGTTCCATCATCGGTATCTCCAATATACATTCCAGGTCTTTTTCTTACTGCCTCTAAACCTTTAAGAACCTTAATAGAGTCTGCTTTGTAACTTTTGTTTTTTTGAGATGTCATTGATATAAGTAATTTTTTATAGCATCTTTTAAATATTTGACAAATTGTCTTCTTAAAATCTTGTAAATTAGCATTGATATTCAATGCTTATTTGAAGAAAAAAAAAAAAATTAATTGCTTTTTAAATAAGTGCCTTTTATTTTGTATTTTGTTACTTTTGATGGCGGAGACGGTGGGATTCGAACCCACGGTACTCGTTAAAGTACACACACTTTCCAAGCGTGCTGTTTAAACCACTCACACACGTCTCCAATAGTTAATAGTTATAAAATAAATTTTTTCAATTTTTCTCTATTTTGCAAAATAAAATCAGGAAAAGAGTCGTCGATTGAAATTTTTTTTAAAGTTTTTTTTCTATCGTAGGGATCTAAATTATTTTTAATTCTTTTATTAATTTCTTCAATATTTGTAAATTTAGTCTCGTCGAATTCACTGTGAACATATGATTTTATTTTTGATGAAATTAAATTTGCATCGCCTAAGAATGAAAAATGCCAACCTCCATTACTAATTTTAAATATTTTTTTAAATTTATCTATTCTCCAAAAACTATATTTTAAATTTTTTAATCTTACATGTTCCCTTAGCCATGAAAAAGATTTTATATACTTTTTTTTACTTATTCTTGTTCCTTCCCATTGGTTATAATCTAAAACATTTAAATTTAATTTATAATAAAATACTTTTTGATCGAAAATACCAATTCTACTATTAATTTCACTACTTAAACTATTTAATTTTTCTAGATTTGGTATTTCGTCAATATCAGAAAAGAGTATTAAATCATCTTTATCTGCATTTTTTATTCCATTAATTAAATAATCTCTTTGAAAATTTTGTCTATCCCAGGTTCTTACACAATTTTCAAATTTATCTACTATTAAATAAATAATTTTTTCTTTAAAATTATTAAATTTATTTAAGTCGAAATACAGTTTTTTACTATTTCCTCGATGATCCTCACGGGCCTCACAAATTACAAAATAATCTACATATTTATTTAAAATATTTAATCTTAATTCTAACAATTCTTCTTCATTAAAAAATGTTATGCAATCATACACTTTCATTATTTTTCCACTCTAAAGTTGACTTTACAATACTTTCTATATTTTTTTTTGGTTTCCAGTTAATTACTGTTTGGATTTTTTTATTTGAACAACAAGTATAGTCAAGTTCTCCTATTCTTTTTTCTTTCAAAATATAATTAATTTTTTTTTTAGTAATTTTTTCAAAAATATTTATTATTTTTTTCAAAGAAGTAGCTTTGCAAGATCCAATATCAAAAACTTTGTATTTCATATTTTTTTTAAGTAAAATAAATATTAATTTTACAAAGTCATCTATATGTAAATAATCTCTCTTTGAGTATAAAAAACCTCTTTTTATTTTTTTTCCATAAATATAAATTTTACTATTTTTTATTATAGATGAAAGTATTGCAGGCATTATTCTTCTGTATTTTGTTTTATATTCATAGTAATTAGAATCTTTAATAAAACCGGCAATATTAAAAAGTCTTAAAATTATTAAATTTTTAAAGGATTTTTTTTTTAAATATTTTTCTATATATAATTTTGTATAACCATAATAATTTTCAGGATTAAGTGAGGGATTTTTTTTTATTTTAAATTTATAGACATTTGAGCTTGAAAAAAAAATAAACTTTTTTACATTTGCTTTCTTGCAAAAATCTATAAATTTTTTTGTTTTTTTTATATTATTGTTAAAATATTTTCTTTTTTTTGTTTCACTTTCACTAGGAAATGTAAATGCACCAGAATGTATCACTGTTTGAACTTTATTATTTTTAATAATTGAAAAAATTTTATTTGAAGAAAAATCATTTTTATAGAATGTTTTTCTATTTTGAATATTTTTTAAACTACCTGATGATAAGTTGTCTATTGCAATATAGTTTACACCTTTTTTTTGTAACTTTTTGCAAATATGTGATCCAATATATCCTGCTGCTCCAGTAACTAATATCATAAAATCGTTTATTCTTTATTTATTTTTAAAACTCCAATAAATGCTTCTTGGGGTATTTCTACTTTGCCAAATTGTTTGGCTCGTGCTTTTCCTTTTTTTTGTTTTTCAAGTAATTTTCTTTTTCTATCTAAGGCTCCACCTCCATGTATTTTTGTTAAAACATCTTTTTTAAAACCTTTTATAGTTTCTCTTGCAATAATTTTTCCACCAATTGCAGCTTGGATTGGTATCATAAAATTATGTCTTGGTATTAAGTCTTTTAATTTTTCACAAACATCTCTACCTATACTTTGTGCAAATTCTTTGTGGACCATCATAGCTAAAGCATCTACAGGTTCGGTATTTACTAATATAGATAATTTTACTAAATCTCCCTCTCTGTGACCTAAAATTTCATAATCAAAACTAGCATATCCACTTGTCATTGATTTTAAACGATCGTTAAAATCAAAAACAACTTCATTTAATGGGAGTTCATAATTTATAACAGCTCTATTACCTGAATAACTTAAATTAGTTTGAATACCTCTTTTATTTTGACAAAGTTTAATTATAGATCCTAAATATTCATCTGGCGTGATAATAGTTGCTTTTATCCAAGGTTCTTCGATATAATTTATAATAGTTGGATCTGGTAAACCAGAAGGATTTTGTAATTCTAAAATCTTATCATTATTAAGATAAACTTTATAAACCACCCCTGGGGTGGTAGTTATCAAATTAATATCAAATTCTCTCTCTAATCTTTCTGTAATAATTTCTAAATGCAAAAGACCTAAAAAACCACATCTAAATCCTAAACCTAAAGCAGAGGATGACTCTGCTTCGTAAGAAAAACTTGCATCATTTAATTGAAGTTTTGCAAGACCATCTTTTAATTTCTGATAATCCGAACTGTCGACTGGAAATAAACCACAAAATACAACTGGTTTGCTCGGTTTAAACCCTGGTAATGCTTTAAGTAGCGGATTATTTGCATCACAAATAGTATCACCAACTTTTGTATCAGATAAATTTTTTATTCCAGTAATAATGAATCCAATTTCACCAGAATTTAGTTCATTAATATTTTTTGCTTTTGGTGTAAAAACTCCTACTTTTTCAACTGTATATTCTTGGTTTGACGACATCATTTTAATTTTCATATTTTTACTTATTTTTCCATCAATAACTCTAACTAGGATAACAACTCCCAAATAAGTATCATACCAACTATCTACCAATAGGCATTTTAAATTATTTTCTTTTTTACCTTTTGGTGATGGAAGAAGATTAACTATTGTTTCTAATATGTCATCTATACCTTCTCCAGTTTTACCAGAGCAAGGGATCGCATTGTTTGTCTCAATTCCAATTACATCCTCAATTTGTTTTGAGGTTCTATCTAAATCAGATGCTGGAAGATCAATTTTATTTAGTACAGGTATAATTTCATGGTTCATATCAAGGGCCTGATATACATTTGCAAGTGTTTGTGCCTCAACTCCTTGGGTACTATCAACGATTAAAATTGAGCCTTCGCAAGCATAAAGTGACCTACTTACCTCATAACTAAAATCGACATGTCCTGGTGTATCGATAATATTAAGAACATATTCTTTGCCATTTTTTGCTTTGTAATTTAATTTGACGGTCTGAGCCTTTATTGTTATTCCTCTCTCACGCTCAATATCCATAGAGTCCAAAACCTGGGCTTTCATTTCTCTATCTGTTAATCCTCCACATTTATGAATTATTCTATCTGCTATAGTCGATTTTCCATGGTCTATATGTGCAATTATTGCAAAATTTCTAATATTATCGATGTTGTCCATTAAGATCTTAGTTTTGCACCAGTTTGTTCTTCAACTGATTTGATAATTCTATTTGAAATATCCGATAAATCACTTTCATTCATCGTTTTGTAATCAGATTGGATTGTAACTTTAATTGCAATAGATTTTTTATCTGATGGGATATTTTTTCCTTCATAAACGTCAAATATTTTAATATTTCTGATTAGTGATTTGTCTACTTTTTTTACTGCATCTACTAAAAGTGAGGCTTTTGTATCTTTATTTGTTAAAAAAGCAAAATCTCTCTCTGACTTTTGATAATCTGATAATAATAAACTCTCTTTATTTTTTTTATTATTACTTTTAAAATTTACTAAATTTTCTAAGAAAATCTCAAAACCGTAAGTTTCAGGCACAATTTTAGGATGGATCTGGCCAAAATAAGCAAATAAATATTTATTATCTTTAGAATAAATAGAACCTGAAATTCCTGGATGATAATAAGATGGGGATTTATCCTCAACTATAATTCCTTCTTTATCTATGCCAAGTTCAATAAGTGTTTGAATAAGGTCTCTCTTTATTTCGAATACATCTAAATGATCAACTTTTTTATAATCTTGATCATCATAAATTTGTTTTTTAATTCCACATATCACTGTAATCTGATCTCCAGGTTTATTACCTTTAAAAACAGGGCCAATTTCAAATAAAGATTGTTCACCAAAACCTCTTTTTAAGTTCTTTTCCATGTAATAGATCAAATTTGGATACAAGGAGTTTCTCAATACTCCTAAATCTGAACTGATAGGATTAATAATTCTTATAGTTTCAATGTCTTCTTTAAACTTAACATTAACTTTTTCATCACTAAAAGACCACGTAATAGCCTCATAGTAACCTTTGGATGCAACTGAACGTTGGGCTAAATGAAAATGTTTTTGATAAAAATTTAATGTTGGTTTTGTTCTAATTTTTTCTGGTTCAATAGATTTAACATTTTCAAATCCTAATATTCTTATTACTTCTTCAACTAAGTCAATCTCACCAAAGATATCAGGTCTCCATAATGGAATTTTTATTTCAATATTTTTACCTTTTTTTTTGGTCTCGAAACCTAGTTTGTTGAGGATTTTAGTAATTTCTTTATCTTTTACTTTAATACCAATAGTCCTTGAAACTAATCTTGGATCAAAATTAATTATTTTTTTTTTTAATTTTATTGTTTCTTGAAAATCGAAATTTGAAACTTCACCACCACATATATCAATAATTAATTTTGCAGCTTTTGTTAATCCTTCTTTTACTGATTGAGGATCTATACCTCTTTCAAATCTAAATTTAGCATCAGTATTTATTTCTAAAACTTTTGCTGTTTTTCTTGTTATAGCTGGATCAAAGTAAGCAGATTCGATTAATATATTCTTAGTATCTAATTCAGTCCCAGATCTTATTCCACCAATAATACCTCCTAAGCCTAGAGGGCCTTCGTCATCTGCAATTACGCACATATTTTCTTTAAGCGTGTAAGTTTTATTATCAAGAGCTTCGAGTATTTCACCTTTTTTTGAGTTTCTTACAGTAATTGAATTATTTATTTTATCTAAGTCATAAGCATGAAGTGGTCTATTTAAGTCAAACATTACATAATTCGTAATATCTACAACAGCTGAAATTGGTCTTAAACCTAATGCTAAAATTTTGTCTTTTAACCAACTTGGGCTTTCTCTATTAGATATATTTTTAATTAAACAGCTACCAAAAATTGAGCAAGCTTGATTTTTATTTTTTTCTATTTTTACTTTAAAGTTGTGTTTAGAGGTTTTCTTAAACTTTACATTTTTAATTTCTTTTAAGTCTCCATAGCCACATGCAAATAAATCCCTTGCAATTCCTCTTATACCCAAACAATCAGGTCTATTAGGTGTAATAGATAATTCTATAACATTGCTAGTGTCTTTTCCCTTAAAATACGGCTTTCCAATGCTATGATTAAATTTTTTACCTAATTCAATAATTCCTTCGGATTCGTCAGATATTTTTAATTCAGACTCTGAACAAAGCATTCCGTAAGAAGTCTCTCCTCTAATTTTTGATACTTCTAATTTCATTCCATTCTTTGGAATTATTGAACCTGGAGGTGCATAAATAGTTATTAAGCCTTCTTGGGCATTTGATGCACCACAAACAACCTTTATAGTCGCTTCTCCCCCTATATCAACATCACATAGTTTTAATCTATCAGCATTAGGATGCTTTTTTGCTTTAATTATTTTTGCAACTACAAAATCACTTAATTCATTTTTAATTGGCTCAACTTTTTCAACCTCAAGTCCAATTCCATTGAGCTTATCTATAATTTGTTGCTCACTTTTTTTTGTTTTAAGGTGATCACTTAGCCAATCTTTTGTGAACTTCATCTACTTAAACCTCTGTAATTAGTTGGAACATCTAGGGGATCAAAACCATAATGATTTAACCATCTATAATCACACTCAAAAAAAGATCTTAAATCATTGATTCCATATTTAAGCATAGCTAATCTGTCTATCCCAATGCCAAAAGCAAAACCTTGAAACTTATTTGGATCGACTTTACAATTTTTTAAAACATTTGGATGAACCATTCCACATCCAAGAATTTCAAGCCATTTGTCTCCCTCACCAATAATAATTTTATTATTTTCTAATCTATATCCTATATCTACTTCTGCTGATGGTTCCGTAAATGGAAAGTGGCTTGGCCGAAATCTCATTTTAATTTTATCCACCTCAAAAAATTCTTTAATAAAATAGTTAAGGCAACCTTTAAGGTGACCCATGTTAATATCTTTATCGATATGTAGACCTTCTAATTGGTGAAACATTGGTGTATGAGTTTGATCACTATCACTTCTGTAAGTTCTTCCTGGAGCAATAATTTTAAATGGTGGTTTACCTTTAAGCATTGTACGTACTTGAACTGGAGAAGTATGAGTTCTCAACAATGTTTTCATATCCTTATCTAAGTAAAACGTATCATGCATATCTTTTGCGGGATGATTTTCAGGGGTATTGAGTGCTGTAAAATTTGTATATTCATTTTCAACATCAGGCCCTTCCTCAACTGAGAAACCAATTTCTGAAAAAATACATGAAATTTCATCAATTACTTGAGAAACGGGATGTACTTTTCCAATTTTAAATTCTTTTTCTGGTAAAGTAATATCAATTTTTTCTTTTTTAAGTTTATCGATTATATCTTTATCTAATAAATCGTTATTTTTAGATTTATAAAAATTTGATAATTCTTGCTTTACCTTATTAATCCTTTCAGCAAAAATTTTTTTTTCTTCATTTGGTAAAGAACCAAGTTTTTTAAACTCTGAATTAAGTATTCCATTTTTTCCAAATATTTCAGAACTAATTAAAAGTAGTTCTTTTAAATCTTTGGAATTAGAAATCTTTTCTTTATATTCAGATATTTTTTTTTCAAATTCTGACATTTTAATAGAATATTTGTTAAGAATAGAAAAACAATAGAAAGATTAGTTCAATGCTGATTGAGCTTTTTTAACTATTGTTTTAAAGGCTTGAGGGTTTTCATAAGCAATTTCAGCTAAAATTTTTCTATCTAATTTAATTCCTGATTTATTAAGTCCATTTATAAATTTTGAGTAGGTAAGGCCTTCACTTCTAACTCCTGCATTTATTCTTTGAATCCACAAAGATTTGAAATCTCTTTTTTTGTTTCTTCGGTCTCTATAAGCATACTGCATTGCTTTTTCCATAGCTTGCCTAGCAACTCTGATTGTATTTTTTCTTCTTCCAAATTGACCTTTAACTGCTTTAAAAACTTTTTTATGTTTTGCCTTACTGGTTACACCTCTCTTTACTCTAGCCATATTATCCTCTTAAACTATAAGGCATATATGATTTCACAATCTTACTATCTTGCTTTGACATTATAGTAGTGCCTCTTTGTTTTCTAATTTGTGAATTCGTTCTTTTTATCATACCATGTCTTTTGCCAGCTTGAGGCATAACTACTTTGCCTCTTGATGTAATTTTAAATCTTTTTTTAGCTGAGCTTTTAGTTTTAAGTTTTGGCATAATTTTAGAGGTTTTATACAAAATACAGACTTTTTTACAACCAGAATAATTAAACTGGCTGCACCACCATAATCATTTGTTTACCGTCAAATTTGGGCTGTAATTCTATTTTTCCAACATTTTCCATATCTACTTTAATTTTATCCATCAACTCTTTTCCAAGATTTGTATGTTGAAGCTCTCTACCTTTAAACTTTATTGTAAATTTTACTTTATCACCTTTTGATAGAAATTTTTGTGCATTTTTAATTTTAAACATATAGTCATGTGTTTCGGTAACTGGTCTAAGTTTAATTTCTTTTAGTTCAACTTTTTTTTGGTTTTTTTTTGCTTTGCTCGCCTTTTTTTGCTGATCATACTTATATTTTCCAATATCCATAATTTTACATACTGGTGGTTTAGCATTTGGTGCGATTTCGATAAGATCAAGTCCCTCATTTTTTGCTTTGCTAATTGCTTCTTGTGTGTTTAAAACACCTAGGTTTTCTCCATCGTTATCAATTACCTGAACTTCAGATGAATTTATTCTATTATTATATTTTGGTCCAAAGGATTTGTTTCTTCTTTGAAAAAAGTTTTGTTTGAAATCTGGCACTAAATTGATTGAGCTTTGTTTAAAACAGTATATTTTTTAATAAAATCTTCTATATGCATATTTTCTTGTTTATTAGAATCCAATCTTCTAATAGTTACTGCATTAGAGTCAACTTCTTTTTTTCCGCAAATTAATAGCATTGGGATCTTTGCGTTAGAATGTTCACGAATTTTATAATTTAAGTTATGATTTTTTATATCTACTTCACAAGAAATACCTGCTTTTTTTATTTTTTTATGAATAGATAAAGCATAATCGTTAAAATCCTCTGATATTGGTATTACTACAGTTTGCATTGGTGAAATCCAAAAAGGCAGTTTGCCTGCATAGTTCTCGATAAGGATTCCAATGAATCTTTCTAATGAACCAAATAATGCTCTATGAAGCATAACAGGAATTTTTTTTGATCCATCTTTATCAACGTAACTTGCTCCTAATCTACCTGGTAAATTTAGATCAACTTGTAAAGTTCCACACTGCCAATCTCTACCAATTGCATCTCTTAAAACAAATTCTATCTTTGGACCGTAAAAAGCTCCCTCACCTTTATTTATACTATATTCTAACTTTGACGCCTCTACAGCTTTAATTAGAGCTGCTTCAGATTTATCCCAAACTGCATCATCTCCAACTCTTAAATCTGGTCTATCTGAATACTTTAATATTACATTTTCAAATCCTAAATCTTTATAAATTTCTAAAATTAGATTTGTAACTGACAAGCACTCCTCAGTAATTTGATCTTCTGTGCAAAAAATGTGAGCATCGTCTTGGGTAAATGCTCTTACTCTTAAAAGTCCATGTAAAGCACCGGAAGGTTCATATCTATGAACTTTACCAAATTCTGACATTTTGAAAGGTAAATCTCTGTAACTCTTTAAACCTTGATTGAATACCTGTACACAACCTGGACAATTCATTGGTTTAATAGCAAATATTTTTTTATCTGGCGTTTCGGAAGTATACATGTTTGCTCCAAATTTTTCCCAATGTCCTGATTTTTCCCAAAGTGATCTATCTAAAATTTCTGGAGTATTGATCTCTTTATACCCCGCTTGATCTTGTTTAAGTCTCATATATGAAACAAGTTTTTGAAAAAGTGTCCAACCTTTTTCATGCCAAAAAACAGCTCCTGGACTTTCTTCTCTAAAGTGAAAAAGATCCATTAACTTTCCTAATTTTCTATGGTCACGCTTTTCAGCTTCTTCAATTCTTTTTAAATAGCTATCAAGATCTTTTTGGGTTGACCAACTTGTGCCATAAACTCTTTGTAACATTTCATTTTTTGAATCACCTCTCCAGTAAGCACCTGAAACTTTCGTCAATTTAAAAAACTTTCCAATTTTTCCAGTTGATGACAGATGTGGTCCTCTACAAAGATCATGCCATTTTCCATGAAAGTAAATCGAAACTTCTTCACCTTCAGGTATACTTTTAATAATTTCAGCTTTATAAAGTTCTCCAATTTTTTTAAAGTGATCAATAGCTTTTTTTCGTGGCCAAACTTCTCTGGTTGTTTTTTCGTCTCTTTCTACTATCTCCATCATTTTATTTTCAATTTTTTTTAAATCTTCATCTGTAAATGGTTCTTTTCTTGCAAAATCATAATAAAAACCATCTTCTATTACAGGGCCAATTGTTACTTGAGTACCAGGAAATAGTTCTTGAACTGCCATAGCTAAAACATGTGCTGTATCATGCCTTATTGTTTCAAGTCCCTCTTTATCCTTTGAGGTAAATATTTTAATTGAGCAATCTTTGTCAATTAACGTATTAAGGTCTTTTAATTTTCCATCAATACTAATTAGTAAAGCGCTTTTTGATAGAGATTTGCTAATCTTTTCAGCTACTTCAAGGCCAGTGACTTTTTTTTCAAAGTTTAGCTTATTTCCATCTGGTAAAGTTATACTTAACATTAATTTATTAGTTTTTTATACTCTGAATAAGTAGAAAAACACATTTTTTCAACATTAAACTTTTTAATTACGTTTTTTCTGCCCTCATTACCTATTATTTTTAATAAAGTGTCATCCATACTTAATACTCTAAGAATTTTTTTACTTAAAGATTTTGCATCTCTAGCATCGAATAAAAAGCCAGTTTTTTCGTCAATTATAGTTTCATTAGAGCCACCAATATTGCTAGCGATAATTGTTTTTTCCATTGATTGAGCCTCTACAGCTACTCTTCCAAAAGCTTCTGGCTCTATTGATGCTGAAATAATTATATCTGAAATTTTATAAGCTAAAGCCATATTTTTACAATGGTCAATAAACTTTAACTGTTTTGTCATTCTATATTGCTCACTCAAACGAACTAATTTTTTTTTGTAAAGATCTCTCCCTTGTTCACTTCCTAAAATAACTGCGTAAAATGCTTCATAACCTAACTCAATATTTACTAAATTTATTGCCTCTATAAATAATTCCTGTCCTTTCCAGGATGTAAGTCTACCTGGCATTAAAATTATTTTTTTATTTTCTTCAATTTCCCATTTTTTTTTTAATTTTCTTTCATCGCTTTCAATAATTGACGTTTGATCAAAATAATCAATATTTACACCTCTAAATATTACTAATAATCTTTTTTTCAAATCAATAAATTCTGAGTAATTTTCCTTTATGTGTGAAAAAATAAAATTAGATCCGGCTATTATTAACTTTGATCTAACCATTACTGAATTATAAAATTTTTTTAATTTATTGTGAAAATTGTAAGTTCCATGAAATGTTGTTACAAAATTTCTTCTTGTAATCTTGGTTGCAATATAACAAGACCAGGCAGGCGCTCTACTTCTTGCATGGACAATATTAATATTTAGAAAAAGAATGATGAAAGTTAAAACTATGGCATTAATAAATATTAATAATGGATTTTTACTATGAACTGGGAGTCTAATTACTTTAACCTTTTTTTTATCAACAAATTTAAGTAAGTCTCCACCACTTGTGACTATGAATGACTCACAATTTTTTTCATAAAGGTAATGTGCAATATCATAGCAGCCTGTTTCTGCACCTCCATATCCAAGCTTAGGAATAACCTGTAAAACTTTTATTTTTGATGGCATTTATTTAGTTATAATAATATCATAAGTTACCTATAAAATTTATGTCAAAATTTAAATTTTTTAAAATTTCTAAGAATAAAAAAATAAGATATTTAATTAATAATACTTCTGGGGATATTTGTGTTGTTTTTTTGCATGGTTTTAAATCAGATTTGGAAGGCGATAAACCAAAAGCATTATATAAATTTTGTAAAAAAAATAATATAGGTTTTTTAACTTTAGAATACTCTGGGCATGGAAAATCATATGGAAAATTTGAGGATGGCACTATTACAAGTTGGACTCGAGATGCAAAAAAAATAATAAAAAAAAAAATTCATAGGAAAAAATTAATTTTGGTTGGATCAAGTATGGGTGGATGGATTGGACTAAATTTATTTAAATATTTTAGTAAGAGAATTGTTGGATTTGTTGGAATCGCTCCAGCACCAGAGTTTTTACAAAGACTTATGTGGAATAAATTCAACAAAAAGATAAAGCAGCAATTGATCAAAGAAAAATTTTATATTTTTAATCATGGTAACTTTGAATATAATATTTCTTATAAACTGATAAAAGATGGAAGAAAAAATAAAGTTTTAAATAAAAATTTCAGAAATAAAATACATCTTACGATTCTACATGGTAAAAAAGATGATGTAGTGCCAATTTCTATTTCAAGAAAAATTATGAAAGTTTTTAAATATGCAAAGAAAAAATTAATAGTGGTAAAAAATGGTGATCATAGCTTATCAAAAAAAAATAACTTGAATAGGCTCACAAAAGAGATTGGCATGATTTATAGTAATTTAAGACCTTTCCATATAGTTGGATAAATAAGTTCGTAATTGAAAAATTTTTTTGCTTTATTGTTTTTTACTTTTTTAGAGGCTAAATAAAATTCTTTCAAAGTTGAGTCCTTAAGATCTTTAAAATCAATAAGCATTGGTGATTTAAAATTATATTTTTTTAATATTTCACTGAGTATTTCCTCATTCGAGATGGGATTATCATCTGCAATATTATAGATCTCACCTGACTTAAAATTTTCTAAACTGTTAAATAAAAAACCTGAAATATCTTCTAAATGTACTCTTGAAACCTTGTGGTCTTTTTTTTTGATAATCCTTGAATTGTTTTTTTTGATTCTTGTAATTAAGTTATTTTCTTTAGAGTAAATACCCGCCAGTCTGAATATTTGTATTGGATAATCTTTTGATAATTTTTTCCATCTATTTTCAATTTCAAGTCTTGTTTTCCCTTTTTTACTAATTGGAAACAATTTAGAATTTTCATCAACCCAATCACCTTTGTGGTCTCCATAGACACTTGTTGATGATAAATAGGTTATCCATTTACATTTTTTTAGAATATGATTATTTGACTTTACCAATTCAAAAAAAAGATCTTTTGAATTAATGGGAGGGGTTGATATGAGTATATGGCTGAATTTTTCAATCTCTTTTAACAAATTATGATCAAAACTCTTCTCGTTGAAATTGAAGTTTATATATTTTAAATTTGAGTAAATATACTCACCAGTTTTTTTTCTACTTGTAGTAAGTAAATTAATTTTAATTTTATTTTTTAAAAGATTGATTATAAACGCTTTAGCTACTTGACCGAAACCAAAACAAAATAAATTTATTTCATGCATTAACTTGCAAGATTTTTTTGCCTATTAGTTATAGGGTTTTTAAGTTTATCAAGCATTTCTTTTGGACAAATTTGATAAAAATTCATAACTTCTTTCTCAAAATTTTGTATTATTTTCTTTGAGACTTGTGAATTAGTTTCTTTAAAATGTTTTTGAATTAGTAATTTTAAATTATCTGTCCAAAACTCTGTCTCGAGTTTCTGCCAAACTATAGACTCTGGGTTTGCTTTATTTTGAAATGTATTATCTGGGTCATATACAAAACCCATGCCTCCTGTCATTCCCGCCCCAAAGTTATCACCAACATCGCCTAATATAACCACTGTACCACCTGTCATATATTCACATCCATTTGATCCACATCCTTCAACGACTGCAGTGGCACCTGAATTTCTAACCGCAAATCTTTCTCCTGCCTGACCTGCGGCAAATAAATTTCCAGAAGTTGCACCATAAAGGACTGTATTTCCAATAATTGTATTTTCTTTAGATATAATATTGCTTTCTTCTTGAAGTTTTACGGTAACTGTAGCTCCAGAAAGTCCTTTAGCTACGTAATCATTTGCATCACCTTTCAATACAAGCTTTAGACCTTTAATTGCAAAAGCACCAAAAGACTGTCCGGCAGAGCCTTTAAAACTAAGCTGAATGCTCTCATTCTCAATTTTATCTTCACCATACTTTTTATAAAGATAATAAGAAATCCTGGTTCCAACAGCTCTATTTGTATTTTGAATAGTAAATTCTTTATGAATTTCTTTTTTATTCTCTATATCTTTTTCTATTTCTGGCCAAATTCTTTGGTCCAATGTATCAGGTACTTCATTTATAATTTGTTTTTCACAATACCTCTTATTCTTTCCCGGGTCAGCTTGTACAAAAAGTGGATTTAGATCTAAATCATCTAAATTGGGAGAACCCTTACTAACTTGTCTTAACAGATCTGTTCTACCAATTATTTCATTTAATTTTTTGAAACCTAGTTCAGCTAAAATTTCTCTTACTTCTGAAGCAATAAAAGTAAATAAATTTACAACTTTATCAGGTGTGCCGACAAATTTTTCTCTTAATTTTTCATCTTGTGTGCAAACACCCACTGGACATGTATTTGAGTGACATTGTCTTACCATTATACATCCCATAGCAACGAGTGCGGTTGTTGCCACACCAAATTCTTCTGCACCCATCATAGCTGCAATAACTACATCTCTTCCAGTTTTTATACCTCCATCTGTTCTAAGGGTAACTTTATGTCTTAAGTTATTGAGAGTTAAGACCTGATTTGCCTC
>MDTE01009235.1_pt1 | contig 22983 bp, 21 predicted proteins | sample 811231 | NCBI WGS metagenome assembly MDTE01 (sample SAMN05326651, study PRJNA326480) | marine metagenome | isolation source: seawater | place: Indian Ocean: Red Sea | collected 2010 | reverse complement strand
TAATTTCTGAAGGAATAACTACCCAAGTTCCAATAACAGGTATATCTGATTTTAATTTATCAAGTAAAAAGTTTGTTTTAAGCATTTTTGATTAAAGAAGGTCTATTTTTCATAAGCATCTTAGCAATCTCAAAATCTAATTGAGTATCGATATCAATTGATTCTATAGGGCTTACTTCATATAAAAAAGGATTTTTAGAAATTACATATCTATTTAGGATCATTTCTTTAATTGGAGCTATAAACAAAGCACCTGTAATAGAAAAATAGTTATCTAGATGTTGAGAATATCTATGCCATGGGCCCCAAGAATAGTTAAGAGGCTGGAGGTTCTCTGAGATAATAAAATCATTTACTTTTGACACAGTTACAAGGCCATCATTAGTTCCTTCTTTATATACGGAATCAAATTCTTTCATGGCTTTCTCATACTCTGTGAAAAGAGGGGATGTTGTATGACACCAAGCTAGTATGGAATCATCCTTCTCCGGAATTGATTCAGCTACATGGGCTATTACATCACTCCAAGGAATATCATTATTACAAAAAGAGTCATCTCTAGAAATAAACTCAATTCCCAGAGAATTTACCTTTTGTTTTAAAGAATGTGAATTAGAAGAAACATAAATTTTGTCAAAAGTTTTCGAGTGAATTAGTTTCTCAATTAAGAGATCAAAAAGTGACTTTCCTTTATAGAATTCTCTAAAATTTTTGCTCTCAACCCTTTCAGATTTTTCTTTAACTGGTATAACCGCAATTTTTTTCATTTATGATTTTTCAACAAACTTAAGTTGATCTAAGACTCTGTTTGAATAACCCCATTCATTGTCGTACCACAGCACAATCTTTAAAAAATTTCCTTTAATGACTTCTGTCCACCTGTGATCTACAACTGATGAATAGTCAGCTTTCAGAAAGTCAAGAGAGATAAGAGGCTCTATATTATTTTTATATATCTTAAATTTTTGATTCTTTTCTAACTCATTAAAATATTCAATAACTTCTTCTGTAGAAGTTTTATTCTTCAGATTTAGACTTACATCAGCACTTCCAACTATTGCAGTAGGAACCCTATAAGAGAAAGAAATAATATCCTCTTCAGTTAAATTCTTGAGAACTTTACACGTAGCAGAAACAGCAGAGGTAGGTTTAGGGATTATATTGCCAATTACAGATCTTCCTAAAGCATAGTGATGAAAAATCTCACCAGGAACAGACCAGGAACTTGAAGGTCCATCCATTAAATTTTGATAGCTTAACCAAGGGTGAGAAGTGGTAATTGACCCAGAATTAATTCCGTACTTGTTATCTAAGTCTTTCAATACAGGAGCTAATGCTGTTGCATCGCAAATACTAGTAGAAATTAGATTATGCTTTTTTTGGTCAAATTCCTCTTCGTTTGCCCCTAAAACCATTGTGAAATCAACTTCTTCAGGACAATGGGTAATAAATATTTTTGAAACTTTATTTTGATTTAACAAATCTCTAGAGGAACTAACGTTTTTCTTAACCCCAGAAGAATCTATTAGAAAATCAATTCTTGATTCTTCCCAAGGAACATCAGCAATATTGTCATAGTGAAAAATCTTTAACGGAGGTGTATCTTTTCTAAGCAGTTCCCCTTTTTTTGATTTAAAGGGTTCTTCTAAAGGCCCGTATAATGAATCGTAATTTAGAGTGTAAGCCAAGTTATCAATATCAGGATTGATATCGTTTATAGCAACTACTTCAAAAAAATCTTTTATAAGATTACTTCTTAGAATTGATCTACCAATTCTTCCTAGACCATTAATCCCAATTCTTAACATAATTTTAATTCAATAAAGTCTTTAAAGGAGAGTGCCATTCTCTGGGAAGTAGAATTAAATTCTAATTCATTTTCCCAGTTTTTCATAGAAGTTGCTCCATACAGAAAAATAAAATCTAGGTTATTCTCTTTTGCTAACTGATAGTCTATGGCGCTGTCCCCAAAAAAAATAATTTTTCCCTTTTTATTAATTTCTAAGAAATTTTTGTCTTTTTTTTCTGGGCCTGCAAGTACCTTTTTAAAGTAGTTTTTAATTTTTTTTTCTTCCAAAATATCAGTAATCTCTCTTTTATCACCACCTGACAAAATATATAGATCTTTATCCTCTAGGCTTTCTATAAAATCTTTTACTCCTTTAATAAGGTTAACTTTTCTTAATTCTTTCTTTAATATCTTTGAGTACTCAGAAAGGATCTTTTCTGAAATATTTTTTGAAAAAAACTTGTTTACTTTTATTTCTCTAGGAATCCCATTGTTTGCTATAAAAAATTCGAGAAACTTTTGTCTTGTTTCTTTTTCAGTAAAATTATCTACTGATTTATTTATCGCTTTCTCTTTTATTGCATTAGAATCAGCGATAACACCATCAAAATCAAAAATATAGGTTTGATATTGATATAGGTTAAATTTTCCTGTGTTCATATTTATTTAACTAAATTAGATATTAACTTAAATACAAGTAAAAGATGCATTCTAAAAAAGAAATAGTAGTAATTTTAAACGAAGTGGATGCTAAAGAATTTATTCATTCTAGATTATTAAATAACCAAGTATTACCAATTACACCAAATGCTAGGGCCATAATAAGAGAAGCAGGGGATTTTGAAATTATTGATCCAACAAAGATTTATAAACCATATTCTCATTTAAAAACAATTGCTTCCGTTAGAAAGATAGATAAGCAATTAAATGGAACTGAAATAATAAATCACAATTTTTCTGAACCAAACAAGGAATCTCTCCTCAACATCATGCACGTAATAATGTGTACTGCTTTTTATTTTAAGTTTCTTCTGAGGATTAATTTCCCAGTAATTATATGGAAAGATTCTAGATGGGTAAGAGAAACAAACAAAAATTTATGTGTTTCTTTACTGATAAAAAGAGCCATGGAAGAAAATTTAGCAGCTTTTGCTGTTCCAACTTTATCAGTTAAGTCTCAATTATTTGTCTGGTTATATAACAAACTTTTTTTCTTACTACTGGCAAAGAAGGATTCTTATTGGACTACAGGTAATTTTTATAATATGCCTGAAATTATTTCTTCTTTAAATAAAAGCAATAAAAATAAGGCTCTTGGGATTTTTGTGTTAACTGAATCAAATGAAAACTTTTTCAAAAGTATTCTTCGTTTAGTAAAGAGCTTCTTTGTAAACAGAACTCTAATTTTTATTCCTGACACTGATAAAAATCTTATTAACAAGGATATAGATTTTTTTGAAGGAAATTTTGACTCTTTTATTTTAAGTATCAAAGGTGTTGTCAATAAATTCTTTAATACACAGTTAAATAATTATCTATTAATAGAATCAAGTTTAGAGAAAACTATTGATAGATTAGAGCCTAAGTTTTTACTTGCTCACCATATGAGGTGGGCAATGATTCCTGAAATAGGATATATATTTCTTAAAAAAAATATTCCAACCTATTTAATTTCCCATGGAACTCATTCAGTTGCATTAAATAAGTTTGAAGAGATAGAGAAGACTTGGCTTGATTCAGGTCTCCTATATTCAAAATATGCTACCAATGCAATTATGCAGACTCCTAGTCATGAGCAAGCATATTTAAAACGAACGCAAAAACTAGATGATAACCATAAGATTATTAGAACTAATCCATTAATGTGGGGTTCAAATGTAATATTAAATAAAGCCAGTACTAGAGATGATGTCTTTAGAATTCTGCATGCTGGCACATTTAAACCTCTAGGTATGAGACCCTGGATTTACGAAACTTCAAATGAATATTTAAATAATTTAAATTTCCTTATAGAGGTAATTTCTTCGATAGATAATTGCGAGTTAACTATTAGATTTAGAGATACTGAAGAATGTTCCTTAAAGACCCTTAGGACTTTATTGAATCTAAATGAAAAAATAAAAATCAGCACCGAAGGGAGTATTCACCAAGAGATTACTAACTCTGATCTAGTTATTAGCTTTTCTTCTACAGTTATTGAAGAAGCACTTATTTCAAGAAAACCTGTAGCCTTGTTTGGAGGTAATCTTCCTTATAGACATCTTGAGGGCACACTATCTCCTCCAACAGAAGAAAAAAGAAATGCTGTTTACCATTTAACTCAAGAAAACATTAAAAACATGCTTAAAAACTTAAAGCAATTTCATCTCAATACAGAATTGACTGATGAAGAGCTTAAAGAACTTATATGGATAAATAATGATTTAGGTATTGAGGAGTTTATTAAAAGTTACCTTAAATTTTAATGTTTTTCTTGCAATAAAGATTTGTATTCAGAAATAGAAGAAACTTCTACAAAATTATCATTAATTTTTACTAAGGCTCCTTTTTTTGGAGGGAAAAACATAGCTCTTATAAAGCATTCGATCTGCGATTCTTCCCAATCGCTGTCAATTATTCCATTGAAAGGGAGTTCTCTTGAATAATATTTTCCACCAGAAGACATCTTTAATCTTTGAATCTTTCCTAGCTTCAAATTAGAAAAGAATCTGTCAAATTCAATGATAAAGGTAGAGCATAAAAGGTTATAAAGAGAGAAGGCAGTTTCATTCCCATTTAAAGGAATTTTTTTCTGGAATAAAATATCTCCTTCATCAATATTCTCGTTCATTTCATGGAAAGTTATCCCTGTCTCTCTCTCCTTGTTAATAATTACCCAGGGTGCTGAAAAGCAACCTTTATATTCAGGCAACATGGAAGGATGAAGATTCAATGAGCCTTTATTAGCCAAGTCCAAGATTTTTTTGGGGAAGATTCTTTTAGCATAAAGAGAGAATATATAATCAGGATTGAATCTTTTTATTGAGTCATAAAGACTTTTATCGGAATATTTTTTTTTTACAAAATTTAACGCTTCTGTATCTAAATAATTGAGATACTGTAAATTTTCTGAAGTTGAATATGTATTTATAAACAAATCCTTCTTTCTAATGTCATGGTTTTCTATTAATTTTTTAGTAATAGATTCTGCTACTATCCCAAAACCATCTATAAAAATTCTCATTCTATTTCTTCCAATTTAATCATTTCATCTATTTCTATTTCTTTCTTTGCTTTTTTTCCTATTACATCAGCTAATTGAAATCCATTAAGTCCTGTACCAGGTCTTTTGAGCGTTATTTTTTCAGCAGAAATAGTTTCACCTTTTCTTATTTTATCTTTTGCCATTATGCTTTTCCTAGACACAGTTGACATCTGCTTTTCTTCTTCTTGGCAGGATTTAACAGGGCTACCTAGTGCAATTTCAGCTCTTCTAATATTATCTACAAGAGTTTTAAACTCTTCAGGAGTAGAAGAGGCTTTGTGGTCAGGACCATTCATCGTTTTATCTAAAGTAAAATGTTTTTCGATGACCTTTACGTCATAAGCCATAGAAATCATAGCTGCCTCCGATCCGATACTATGATCTGAATACCCAACTGGAACTTTAAACTCATCCTTTAAGGCATGTATAACTCTTAAGTTTAAGCTTTGATCAGAACAAGGGTAGTTTGAAACACAATGGAGTAAGATAATATCTTGATTTTTTGATTCTTCATATAATTCTACAAGGTCTTGAATTTCTTGCATTGTAGCCATGCCTACAGAAACTATTGAAGGTTTTCCTGTTTCAGCTATGTATTTCTGTAAAGGCATATCAACAATATCAGCAGATGCTGTTTTAAAAGCTTTAACTCCTAATTTATCTAGAAAAATTGCGCTTTCTACATCATAAGCTGTCGACAGAAAGTCAATTCCCTTTGAATCGCAATAATTCTTTATTTCACCATGATCTTCAAATTTAAATTCTAATTTTTGAATCATTTCATAATGGGATTCTTCTTTTGATGTAGTATCTTCTTGGTATCTAACTTTTGGAGTTCCCTTAGAAACTAGAGATGATGCTTTGAATGTTTGAAACTTAGCAGCATCGGCTCCTGATTCCTTGGCTGCATCTATTAGCTCTTTAGCTAGGTTCATTTCACCGTTGTGATTAACACCTATCTCGGCAATCATGTAGCATTTATCTTGCTTGGTAAAATAGTTTTCAATCATAGAGTAATCCTTGAAATATTTCTGAATATTCAATATTCATTTTGGTTTATTAAGTATTTTTAGTTTTTTTAGGTTTAGCAGGGTTCCCTAAAACAGTTGTATTTGGCGGGACATCTTCAATAACTACTGAGCCCATGCCTACAATAGCTCTTTCTCCTATTTTTAGAGGCTTATTAGAGTCACCTTGTTTTATCACGCTTCCAGAACCAATGTATGCATGATCACCAATATCAACTGTCCCATTACAGGACACATTAGGTCCAAATGTAACGAATTCACCAATAGTACAATCATGAGATATGTAAGAAAAATAGTGCATAAGAAAGAACCTACCTATGGTCACATTAGGCATAATCATAGTATTTGCAAGGATTATAGACCCTTTTCCAATAGGCTCCTGAGTATAAATTAGAGATTTATCAGAATTAATGGTTAAGGGTTTTGCGCCTTTTGATATGAGATTGGAAGAAATCGTATCTCTTTTATCAGAGTTTCCTATAGCAACAGTAAAGTAACGAGATTTACTCTCTGACTCTAAAAATTCTTCTTCCGAAATCACAGGATAGCCATTAATAGATTTAGTTTTCGGATTTGATTCTACAAAGAAAATCCTATCTTTTTTAAGGTCTTTAGTTATGTCATTTAATAAAAGATATTCTCTAGTTACGGGCATAACTTCTCTTCCAAGCCCCCCAGCACCAAAAACACCATATATAACTTTTTCACTTATCATTTAGGTCCCTTTAATTTATATTCTACATGCTTAAAAAAGTAAATATTCTCTATTTGTATACAAGTTTTATAAGACATTTTATAAGGTCTTTCTTTCATAGAAGTATATTTTCTTAATTTTTTTTTATATTCTTCACCTTAATTAGGTACTTTTTGTGGTTAAAACTCTCATAATTAAGTTTCTTGACCTATTTCATTTAGGTATTTACAAGAAAGAAAATGCAAATTTAATTCATTTAAATGATTGGGCTTCCCTAAGTTCTTCAGATGATAATTTTTTGAGACTTTATAAGCAGAGTTTAAAAGAATCAGGCTCTACCAACACTGATAATTTAGCAAAATTCTCTAGATTCTATTTAATGTCTCAATTCTGTGAGTATGCAATTAAAAACTCAAATAAATCAGATAATTTTGCTGAAATAGGTGTTTTTAATGGTCATTCTGCAAGAATAATTTTAGGACTAATGGAACAAAATAGTCTAAAACCAGACTTTCATCTGTTTGATAGTTTCGAAGGCTTATCTGAATTCACTGCAAACGATAAAAAAAATTCAACTATAAAGGGCGAAAATCTTCGTAACGATCTAAAGGTTCATTTCAAGGCTAAAAAGGAACCAATAAATGCTTTAAAAGGCATTAAGAATATTTATATTCATAAAGGTTGGGTGCCAAGTGAATTTTACAAAGTAGAGAATAAATCTTTTAGGTTTGTTCATATAGATGTAGATCTTTATAAGCCTACCTTGGAGTCTTTGAATTTCTTTTACCCCAGGTTAGTTGAGGGTGGAGTAATAGTTTGTGATGATTATAATTCAAGAGAATTTCCAGGTGCTAAACTAGCGTGGGATACCTTTTTTAAAGAAAACAAGGAAAATTATTTCCTTTCCTTTCCATTTGGAGGGTGCGTATTAATCAAAAAGTGATTTGGGAATATAAGAATATTTAAAAAACCTTAATTACTGGCATAAAGAAATTGATAAAAAAAATTTACTCTCTTTTAGATAAAAAAGCAAAGTTACAAACTTATTTTCTTTTTATTGCTCTTTTTTTTAGGTCTATCCTGGATGCTTTAGGGATAGGCATGATCGGTCCATTTATCTCTATGATAATTGCTCCCAATTCTTTTATGTCAAACCAATATGTTATTCAAATAACCAATTATCTTGGAATCTCTGATTACAGTAATTTAGTAATAATCTCTTGTTTAGCCTTAACAATCTTCTTCTTAGTTAAAAATATTATTGCCAGTTTATTAGCTTTTCTTATAGCAAGAGTTGTTTATATGAATAGAGCAATAGTTCAAAGAAAGTTATTTTTGAGATATTTAAATGCACCTATGAACTTCCACTCTAATAGAAATACAGCTGAATTGGATAGAAATATAAAGTTTGAAGTATCCAAAGTTTTTGAATACTTCAGGCACTTTTTTACTTGTGTAAATAGTGGATTATTGGCTATCGCTATTTTAGTAATCCTTACTTTGGTAAGTCTTGAATCTGTTTTAGTTATAGGCTTAATTGTAGGTTTATTTGGACTTATCTTTATTAAAGCAATTGGAAATAGATCAGCTGGATACGGAAAAGCCTTTACAGAAACGCAACTTGATATAAATAAATCCTTAGATGAGGGACTAAGATCAGTACTTGAATTAAAGCTCTATAATCTTGAAGATTTCTTTGCAAATAAATTCTTTCATCATGCTAGGAACTACTCAGAAGCAAATTGGAAACAGGAAACAATTTCAGTTGTCCCTCCTCTTTTCTTTGAACTTGTTTCTGTAATAGCTCTAACAGTTTTGATCTTAATCCTAAGCTCTCTAGGCAGAGAGTTAACCGATTATGTACCTATTTTTGCCATGTTTTCTTTTGCATTGATTAGATTAGTTCCCAATATCACTTTGATGCTTCAAGCCTATCAAAGAATGTTATATACAAGAGAAGGAGTAAATGTAATCTTTGAAGAATTTAATTCGTTCCAAGAAGATACATATGATGAAGTAGATGCTAACAAAGAGTTCTCTTTTGAGACTATTAATTTTAACAATGTTGATTTTAGTCATAATTTATCAAGTCAAAAGATTTTAAATAACTTTAATATAAAAATTACTAAAGGAGAAAAAATTGGAATTGCCGGAAAATCTGGATCTGGAAAGTCAACTTTTCTTACAATATTTCTTGGTTTGATTAAACCAGATGCAGGAGAAATTCTTATAAATGGTGATGATTTTGAGAGTCTTAAGAAATCCTTTAGAAGTAATGTTGGTTACGTTCAACAATTAATTACTTTGATAGATGATTCCATTATGGAAAATATTATTTTTGGTAGATCTAGCAATGTACAGAAGGACTATGATCAGGTAATTACTGCTTTAAAACAATCAAATATCTATGACTTTTGTGAATCTCTAGAGGATGGTCTAGAGACCTCCATAGGAGAGAATGGAATAAGGCTTTCTGGAGGTCAAAGGCAAAGAATAGGGCTAGCAAGATCTTTATTTATAAATCCCAATATAATAATTCTTGATGAAGCTACTTCTTCACTCGATAGTAATAATGAGAAAAAAATAATAGAAGATATACTTTCACTAACTTCTAAAACAATTTTGTTTTCTACTCATAGGATTAATTTTCTTGAGAAATTTGACAAAATTTTGTTTTTTGAAGGAAGTGGTTCAATAACTGTAGGTACATATGAAGAACTAGTAAATTCTTCTGAAGATTTCAGAGGGTTAGCTGAGAATGGGCATTAAACACTTAAGGAAGTATAATTTTTGACCCTGAAGAATTTTTTTACTTCGCTTGCCGCCAAAAGCATAATCATAAAAATTATTCATATAGAAAGTGCATTCAGAAAATACTATAAATTTGTTTGTTGAATTACTCGATAAGAATTCAGTCTTTAGAATTTTTTATCTTAAGTTAAAGCATATGAATAGTTTAATGGAGATCTGGTATTTAGATCGACAATCTAAGTCTCTAGTAGTAAGTATATTTTTATACCTATTTGATGTTAGTAAATTAGATTTTAAATATTCAGATATTCTTGATTCAACTAAGAGATCTCTTGGAAGCAAATCTCGTTATGAAGAATTACCAAAATTGGTTGAATCAGAAGTTTTTTTACGATCTTTAAGGGAATTTGAAAAAAATTCTTCTACAAATAAAACTTTAAAGGTTATTTTTAACAAATTGGCTTCAAGTTCTCTAGTTTCTTATAACCCTTTAGAGGAGATTAGTGCTTGGAGGTCGCTTTTCTTTATTGATTTAATTAAAGAGAAATCTTTAGATGCAAGAAAGATTGTTTTAATGAAGGATAGATTCTTCAAAGAATTCTTTTTTAATTATTGTAAATCAAAAAAACTAGATGAAGTTTATTTCACTTCATATGCATCCTCTTTAATTCAAGATTTTAGGAGATTTAAATCTTTCTTTTCTTTTATGTTTTTCTTCTTAAAATTTAAGGTATTTAATGATATAAATCAAAAAAAAGAAGAAACTGTTTTAGTTAGCACACTTCTCAAAAAATTTAAATTGGATGCTCATTGGTCAGAGCTAGATTACAAAAACCTAGATATATTTTTCATTAGCGAAGAGTACGATTATTCAGTTAATGAACATATCATTTCTAAATTGAAGGAACTTAATTCATGCCTTATTTTTCCAACAAATAAGAAGTTTGAGAAGCTAGAAAGTATTGTTACATTTGATACCAATTCTCAAGATAAATACATTTCTTCAATAAAAAAGAACTACCAGGATAGTCATTTCTTTAGGAGTATATCTAAACTATGTAAATCTTATTCAAACTACTATTTTGATCCTATCTTTAATCAAGCTAATGCCAATATATACCTTAGTCACGATTCGTTTTCAGCTAAAGAATTTTGTTCTAATGAAGTAATGAAAAAACGTGGAGGAGTAACATTTGGTTATCAGGTATCTTTTAAAGAAAGGTTTATGCCCGATGAATTAATTTCTTGGGACAACTTTTTTGCTTTTTCTGAATTTCCTTTTAAAGATGCTTCCTCAGAAAATATTGATGTAGGAAATGTTTTTGTCACTGGTTTTATAAATGATTGTCTATTTGAAGGTTATAAAAGACAAAGTCAAGAAATTAGAGCTAAGATGGATTGCGAAAAAATAATTTGCTATTTTGACACAGCAGTTTTTGATGATGACAGGTGGTTTTACGGAAAGGAAGAATGGATTAGAGATCATCAGTCTTTACTAGAATATGTATATAAAAATAAAAATTATGGATTAGTTCTAAAGCCTAAGAAATCTACTCATATTGAAAACTTTAGTTCTAAAGCCTTACGGTTATTTGATGATTTAATTGAACAGAATAGACTCATCATTTTTGATGGAGGTATAGAACAAGCCCCTTCAATTGCAAGCAGCTTGTCTGATCTAACCATACATTCTTCAATACATGGCCCTACAGCAGGAGTAGAATCTATCTTGTATGGCAGTAAAACTATTTTTCTAAATAAAGAAGGTATTAGGGATAGTATTTTTCATAAAAATTGCAGAAGCGATTGTATTTTTCCAAATATTAGTTCTGCTATAAACGAGATAGATAAATCTCTAGAGGATTCAGATTTTGGAAGATGGGATAATGAAATTATTTCTATTCTTGATCCTTTTAGAGATGGGAAAGCCGCTAAAAGAATTTGTGAAGTAGTAAATTCTTTATCAAAAAAAATAAAGAAAGGAATTCAAAGAGATGATGCGATCTCTGAGGTAATTGAAGAATATGAACAAACTTGGGGTAGAGATAAAGTCTTAAAGTATAAATGTTAATAATTTTAAAGAAACTTACTGAATCGGAGAAATTTATAAAAATTTATTAATTAATAATAAAATACATATAAATGTCCTTTCTGCACCCATGAACATAAAAAACATATCAAGTGAGCTCTCTGAAAGGTTTGTTGAAGAAGAATTAGCTGAACATTGGATAGTAGATGAAACTTTGGATAGTTTTCTTAGATTAATGGATCACTTAACCATAAGTACAAATATGTACCACCACTTCATGGAAGCCTTCTTAAAAGTCCTTGATAAATTTAATTCCTCTGAACTAGTTATAGTTGATCTAGGTAGTGGAGTAGCCTGGACAAGTGCAATTATGGCCAATAACCCTAAAGTAAAAAAAGTTTATTCTATTGAACCAAGTAAAATAAGACATTCTAGCGCTAGAAATATTTTTAAACATATGGATGTAGATCTTTCAAAAATTGATCTTCTGGAAGGGACTTTTACTGACTTTATGATTAAAAAAGATATTAGAGTAGACCTTATCGTAATGTGTTCTTCTATCCATCATTGTATGGACAGAGATTTACCTGATCTCTTTAGGCAGGTTAAATATTATTTAAAGGACGAAACTACTTATAGCTATAAAGATTATTCTAATAATGAAATTATCAAAAAAGATATATCTAGAGTTCTCTTAGCTAATGAACATTTTCTTAATTTAAGTCCTTTATTATTTAGAGTCCTAGCTTACTTTGGACGTTTGCACTTCCTTAAAAAGGATAAGAGTAAGATAAAACATAGGCCTGGTAATTGGAATCCTCCAGATGAGTGGGATGGAGAACACTTTCGTACTAAAAGACAGTTACTAAAAATCTTCAAATCGCAATCTTTTAAGCAATCTATCTTCATTCAAAAGGAAAATCTCAATGATAAGGATGGAAGATATAAAGATTTCTATCAAAAACTTATAAATTTATTTGGATTGAAATCTTTGTCGCACTATTTTGCTATTCTCGAAGAACATGAAGAATAGAATAGAGACATGCTATTCTGATATATCTACCTAGATTTTTAATTTTTACTATGAAATTAATAGAGAATGTAAATAATCTCAAAAAATTATTACCTGAAATTATTTTTCTCTATCATCTAAAAATTCCAAGCTTATATAAAGTCTCTGAGGTTTATTTAGATCAGGCCCATCCTACAAGAAAATTTGAAAGTGAACTTTTTATAAGAAGAAGTTTAGGTTTTTTGAGAGCTTTTTTTGTAACCCTAATAAACTCAGCTTTTGAGAAGGGTAAAGTTAAAAAGCATAATGCAGATATCATCTTGGTTTCCAAAGAAGTTAAAAATTATTCTGGTAAGAATTTTTTCTTTGGAGAATTAGGAGATAAATTAAAGGATCTAGATATATTAGTATTAGATTTAAGAATTGATAGCGAATCTTTTTTACCTAACAAATTTAATATAAAAAAAAGAGGTTCATTAAATATTTGCGTATTGCCTAGACTGAATTCAAAAGAATGTTTAATGATTGTCAAAGAACTAGTACAAACTTTTATCTTGTTAAGAACGGAGATTAAAAATCAGACAGACATTGAGAAAAAGAAATTATTAGAATTAATAAGGAATAGAATTTTTTCCAAAACAAACTACTTTAATTTCTATTTAGCTATTCAGTTAGATCTTTTTCTACAAAACAACAACTTTAATAAGGCAATCGTCACCTTTGATGGAAGTCCATGGGAAAGAATTTTTTGTAGAAAGTTTAAGAAATATTCAGCATTTGGAAAAATTTCTTTCTATCAACATGCTCCAATAACTGAGAATAGTTATTCTTTGTTTAACGAAAATCTCCCTTCTTTAACACCCGATCAGATATTATGTTCAGGATCTATTCCTCAAGATATTTTTAAAAAGAACTCTTCGTATAAAAAAAATATTTCTGTACTCGGTTCACGAAAAAATTTAGATAAGTCAGTAAAAGATAATATTGATAAGTCAGATTCTTTAATTTTTATAACTCAGGGATCTAAAAAAGAGATACGCATGCTATATAAATTAGCTTTAAAAGTTTCTTACCGAAATAAAAATCTTAATACAAAAGTTTTACTGCATCCGGCTGTTTCCCTTGGTATTTATTTAAATGCATGTAATTTCATTATGAAATATTTCGTTAAAAATTTTAAATGCATCTCTTCACCTCCAGATGATGTGTTCATCAAATCTAAGTACATGATTTATTTTTCGAGTTCTTTATCAATAGAGAAAATACCCTATGGTATTAGGCCAATCTATCTAAAAAACCCAGATCTGGGAAATCCTTTAGATCTTCTTGTTAATAAGCTGGAACCAAATCTTTCTTGGTGTACACAGGCTGAAAAATATCAAGACATCATTAAAATAATTAACCAGAAAGAAGACAGTATTTCTTTTCAAGGAAAGTTTAGTAAACAACATGCAATAGAGTTTTCAAAAGGGTATTTTGAACCATTCGATTTGACCAAAGGATTAATGAAGCTTCAATAATATATACTTTGCAGAGGAAATAGATGATTACTAAAGAAATTATTAATGAAATTTCAACAAACCTTCCTGAAATTCTTAGCTTAAGAGATAAGAAAACAAAAAAAGAAGATGGAAGCTTTGTTACTGAAGGTGATTTGAAGTGCCAAAAAATTATTCTTGATTACATTTCAAACAATTTTAGTAAATTAAATTTAGAGATTATTTCGGAAGAAATAAATGAATATAATTTTATTTTTGACTCTACTAAAAATTATTTAGTAATTGACCCAATCGATGGAACAGAAAATTTTTGTTCAGGTCTTAAAGAGTGGGGCATTTCATTAAGTATTTATTTAGCAAATAAACATCATGAATCTGCCATCTTTTTACCTGAATTAAACGAATCTTTGAAAACAGGAGATTCATTGGACTATTTTGAATCTAGAATAGTAGGCCTATCTTCCAATCTCTCAAAAATTGAAATAGATAATCAAGAAAAGTATGAAGAGTATAGGATAATGGGTTGCTGCGTTTATAACATGCTTAATGTGATTAAAGGATCCTATAAAAGTTTTAGTAATTTAAAAGGCGCTTATTCATGGGATGTTCTAGCTGGTTTAAACCTTTCTTTAGAACATGGACTTAAAGTAACAGTTGATGGAAATAATTATGAAGGAGAATTTTTACTCCCTGATAAAAGATATAGTTTCTCAGTACAGAGATAATAAAATCTATATCATAGGTAAGGGACCTTCTTTAGAAAGTTACTTGTCTTTTGATTTCTCAAATTCCTTTGTAATTTGTCTAAATGATTCTTTTAACGTCATTAAATCTGACATAATTTTCGTTAATAAACCTTGGTCACTAAACAATATCTCTAAATTAAAGAATGAATATATTTCATTTTCTGACCAAAGCCTTTCTGACTCAGCGTTGAACTCAAAGAAACATCTAATACTTGAAGGTAAACCACAGATTTACGTAGAAAATTCATTAGATTTAGATGCATTTAAGAATGATGAATTATCAGTTGAAAACCCTTTATTCATATCTGCTATTAAAGCTGCCCAAGAAATAGCTAAAGGTGCTGAAAAGAAACTTAAAGTCTTTATGCTCGGCTTTGATTTTTATTATGAGAATGAAGGCTCTTATACAATTTCTTCTCTAGAAGACAAACAAGAAGAGGAAGGTCTTTATCGGAGAGCTATTTTAGAGAGCCAAGAAAACATATTAATTAACCTCATTAACTTCTTATCAAAAGATGTGAATATAGAAATCAAACATGTAGGAGAAAAGGCATACAGCAAAATAAGTACTCAAGAATTTCTTCACCAAGAAAAAGTTCACCAAGAAAAAGATAGTACAAGAAAAGAAAAGGGCCCTTCAAATGAATTTGAAGTAAAAGTAGTAGCTGAAATCACTACCAACCATCTTGGTAATAGGGATTTATTGATAGAAATGGTTAAAAGAGCAAAAGATTCAGGAGCTGACTTTGTTAAAGTCCAAAAAAGGAATGTTGAAACTTTTTATAGTGAAAAAGAGTTAGAAAGTTACTATTTTTCTGATTATGGTACTACTTTTAGAGATTATAGAAATGGGTTGGAATTATCTGAAGAAGATTTTTATTGTCTTGACGAAGAGTGTAAGCAAATTGGAATTGAATGGTTTGCTTCGGTACTAGATAAAGAGTCATTAGATTTTATTCTCAAGTTTAAACCTAAGCTATTAAAGATTCCGTCTACAATTTCAGAATTTGATGAATATCATGATTACGTAGCAGAAAAATATAATGGAGACATTGTTATATCTACTGGATTAACTTCTGTTGAATATGAAAAGTATATTCTTGAAAAGTTTAAAAATAATTCAAAAATTTATCTATTACAGTGCACCTCTTCTTACCCTACAAAAGATGAAGATTGTTCGGTATCTGTAGTAAGGCATTATCGAGATTTATCGAAAAATAACAGTCGTATTATTCCAGGCTATTCTAGTCATGATATTGGTTCTACAGCTTCTTGTTTGGCTTTAGCAGCGGGAGCTAAGATGATAGAAAAACATGTAAAAATGAAAAGTGTCCTTTGGTCTCATTTCGACTCAGTTTCTCTTAGTCTAGAAAATAATGAATTTTCAGAATTTGTTGAAGATATTAGGTCTGCAGAAATAATCTGTGGGAGTGAGTCCAAAGAAATTAAAGCCTCTGAGCACCATAAATATAAAAAAGTCTAATCCCATGAAAGTAGTAGGACTAATCCCTGTAAGAATGGAGTCAACTAGATTGCCTGGCAAGGCTTTAAAAGACGTCTTAGGCTTGCCAGCCATAGTGCACGTTTATAAAAGATGCACTCTTGCTAGGAGTCTTGATGATGTTTATGTAGTTACTGATTCTAAAGAGATAAAGGAAGAAGTTGAAGCAGAGGGAGGAAAAGTATTAATTTCAGGAAAGCATAGAAACGGAAGTGAAAGAATTCATGAAGTTAGTAAAGAACTCGAGTGTTCACATATAATTAATATACAGGGTGATGAAGTTCTTGTTGATCCGAAACATATAGATCAAATAGTGAGTGAATTAACTTCTAGCTATGAAACAAAATTTATTGTAGGTGTTACCCCTTATAATGAAATAGGCCTAAAACAAGACTTTAAAGCTGTATTGTCGAAGAATAAAAACTTAATTTATTGTTCGAGAGAAGATATTCCTAGTTCATCTATTTCTAAAGATAATGAGCGCCTGAAAGTAGTTTTTATCTTTGGCTTTACAAAATTCTCTCTTGATACCTTTATCAATTGGGATGAGACTGAAAATGAGCTAAGGGAGCCAAATGAATTTTTGAGGATTCTAGATAACGGACAAGAGATTAAAACAGTCCTTCTAGATAAGGCCTTTACTAGTTTAGATACGGAAGAAGATTTAAAGAAAATAAGAGAAATCATGAAAAATGATTCTTATTTTCCTTACTACCAAGAGAATTAATAATTTCATTAATGTCAACAATAGATCTGAGAAAGAAAGGTCATCTAGAAGATAATTTAAAACTTAAATTTCATGAAGTTTTGAGGGAGTCAGTAGCTCCTTTTCATGAATATGTAGAGAATATTTCTAAAGGCATATCAGAAGATATTGATTGGTGGGTAAGCACACCTGTAAGCAGAGATACTCTTTACAGTAATCTTTTTCATAATTTTACTATTCTTTATTTCTTAAAGAAGCTTTTAAACGAGAAGGTAAGAATTGACACTATAATCATAGATGATATCTATCTAGAGGAAGTGATTGACGAGCTTTTCCTTTTAAATAATCAGAAAGTCTGTATCCAAGTAGAAGATCATAAACAGTATCAAAGGTCTTTAGTTAGACATTTTTACGAAATAATTAGACTTCATTTTATTTTTTTTATTAAGTTATTTATTTGTAAATTTATATTAAGAAATAAAGATAAAAAGTATTCAGTCTCTGATGATTTAATTCTTATTGATACTTTCTTCCTTGAAGCATTTAAAGAAAAAGAGAGATATTTTGACGGTTTATTTGAGAATCTCAACGAGAAAGAACAAAGGAATACATTTTTTGTCCCTTCTATATTGAATGAAGAGATTACCTGTTTATATAGATCTATAAAGTTTATTAGGTCTCATCCAAACAAATATCTTTTAAAAGAAGATTTTCTAAGCTTTAGAGACTTATTATTTACTATAGGGCATTTTTATAGGAAGAATAAGATTCAATTTGGGAATATTAAAGTTCTAGGGTGTAGTTTTTATAAACTTGTTGAAGCTGAGTTGCATTATTTAAACCGATACTTTATGTGTATCGAAGCTCTTCTTTCATATAGATTTGCAAGAATTCTAAATAAAAAGCAAATAAAGATAAGAACCACTGTAAATTGGTTTGAGAATCAGCCTATGGATAAAGGATGGAATCTGGGCTTTAACTCTTTTTTTAAGGATTCCCATAATTTAGGTTACAGAGGGTTGGTGCCAGCAAACTATTTCTTAAGCCAAAAATATGTAACAGACTTTGAGTTCGAGAGCGGGGTTACGCCCAAAGAGCTTTATACAGTTGGGGACAACGAAGGTTTAGAAGCCAAAAGGTTTACTAAATTAACTAAAGTTCTTCCTGGACCTGCTTTTAGATTCAAATATTTATGGGGTAAATTAAGTAGAGATAGGAAGGCTAAAAATAAAGTGTTTATAGCTCTGCCAATCACAATAGATCAGTCTATTGTGATAATGGAGGCAGTAAATTCTATACAATCACACCTAGACTTAGAAAATATTGAATTCCTTATCAAGTTACACCCAACTATGGAGGAGTCTTTCCTTCTAAGTAATTTAACCTTTCCAATTTCTAGTAACATGACTTTTACAAAAGAAGAAGCTTCATCTATTTTGATGAAGTCGAATTTAATTATCGCCGGCATGTCAAGTATCTGCCTTGAAGCCTGTGCAGCTGGTGTTCCTTTAATTATTTTTAACTATCAGAACTTAATACCATTTAATTCTTTACCTAATAATATCCCTAAAGAGGTATGGAAAGATGTTTCTAATGAAGAGCAATTATTAAAAGAAGTAAGAAGCTTCTTAACCATGAAGGATCATGATAAAAAAATTAGATTAGAAAAATCAGAAATGGTTAAGATAAATAATTTTGTTCCTGTGAATAATGATTCAATTAAACACTTCTTAAATTTATGAATAAGAATCAACCTTTCTTTTCTGTAATTATCTGTTGTTTTAATTCAGAAAAATTTATAAAGGAAACTATTGAATCTGTAATTTATCAAACTTTTAAAGATTGGGAAATTGTTGTAGTTGATGATGGTTCAAATGATCTTACAGGTAGCATAATTAAAGATTACATATCTGATGGAGTGAACATTAATTATATTTTTCAAGTTAATAAAGGATTTGCTAGCGCAAGAAATAAATGCCTTGAATTGGCAAAGGGACAATGGATAGTAATTATTGATCACGATGATTTATGTTTACCAGGGAGATTAGATATCCACTATAAGCAGATTTTAGATAATCCGGATTGCGGTTTTTTCTTTGGGGATACAATTCATTTTTCTTATGAAGATCCTGAGGTAGGTAAGCACTTTGATAAATTCAATATTGAAGAAATTAAATTGAATCGAGAACACGTGTCCAAATCTTTAATAGATTCAGGCTGCTTTATTGATTCTGAATCGGTTGTGTTTAAAAAAGATATTGCACTCAATAATGTAAAGTTTAATGAGTCTTTTAAATATGTGGCCGATTATGATTTTTTCATAAGAATGGGTTTCTATACAAACTTTTCTTATACAAAGGAAGTTCTATCAAAATGGAGAATACATAAATCTCAAGCAACAGAAAATATGCATTTAACTTATAAAATTGAAACTATTAAGCTTTTAGCAGGACTTTTCTGGGTTAAGACTTTTGATCTTAAAGCCAAAATATCTATAGTGCTAAAACTTCTCAAGAGTATTTTGAAGTTAATTTTAAAACCAAGATCATGATTAGGGAAAACAACTTTAGTACTTACTATTTCTCTCATGCCAGAACAGCATTAAAGTATGGTTTGATAGGTCTCAAAATAGCTGAAGGAAAGGAAGTATTTTTACCTGATTTTATTTGTGACGTAGCCTTACATCCCTTAGAAGATCTAAAACTAAAACCTATATTTTATCCAACGTTTGAAGACTTAACTCCTAAATGGAATTTTTTAGATAAAAAAGTCTCAGATAGAGCTGCTGCGATAATGATGGTCAATTTTTTTGGGCAACCTCAGCAGATAGATGAATTTATCGATTTTTCTAAAGAGAAAAATCTGTATTTAATAGAAGATAATGCTCATGGTTATGGAGGGTATTTTAATAACAAACTTTTAGGCACTTATGGAGATATAGGAATTTCTTCTCCGAGAAAATTTCTAAATATTACTAGTGGAGGTACGCTTTATACGAAAGAAGTTCTAAATATAAATATCGATCACATTAAGGAGATTACTGTAGAAAATAGAAGTGAAGTTAGAAGGTTGATTAGTAAGTTCCCAAGATTAAAAAGAAGTCTTGGTAAGATTCTTTCTTCAAGACCAGTTTATGAAGAACAAGAAACATTTAAAGAAGAGTCTATACAAGATTATTTAATAGATAAAAGCTCATTGGAGATAATATTAAATAAAGATATTCATTCTTTTTCTAAAAAAAGAAGAGAAAAATACTTTTTTTGGGAAAATTTTTGTTTAGAAAAAGGTCTAAATCCTGTTTTTAAAAGTATTCACCCAGAAATAAATCCTTGGTGTTTTCCTGCCTATGCTAAAAGCCAAAGAGAAGCTATCGAACTCTTTGATTGGGGCTGGGAAAAAGGGATTTCAATTTTTTCTTGGCCAACTTTACCCAGACAATTAAGAAAGCAATCTTCTGAGGTTCTAGAAAGATGGAAAAAAATGGTTTGCTTTTCAACTGCCTTTTAATCCAAAAGAATGAAAATAGAAATTTATAACACTTTTAATCAGAACCTAAGAAACATCTGGGTTGATATAGAAAGTATAAGTCTATGTAGTCCTTTTCAGTCCTTTATTTGGCTTGAACATTGGCAAAAAAGTGTAGGAGATCCTTTGCTGAAAATATCTCCTTGTATTGTAGTCATTAGAGACAATAAAGATGTTATTGCTTTATTACCTCTAGGAAAGAGAAAATCTTTTGGAATCGAAGTTTTAGAGTGGTTAGGTGGAAATAATACCGATTATATGTGCCCATTAATATCTAAAAAAAATAATTTATTTATCTCAGAATTCATAAATATTTGGGACGAAGTTTTAGAAAAACTTAAACCTGTAGATTTAGTTTTTTTAAGTAAGCAATTTGATCTTAAAGAAAGAAATCCTTTTGTTTCACGTTTAAAGAATAAAGTAGTAATGAATTCCCATAGTTCTTTATTAACTGAGGACTGGGAGTCTTTTTCAACGGAAAGTCTTTCTAAGAAAGTTCTATCTGATTCAAGAAGACAAAGAAGAAGACTTTCAGAATTAGGCAAGCTTTCTTTCAATATAGCTGACGATAAAGATGACATTAGAAAGATAACTAAGATAATGTTGAAACAAAAAAGCAGAAGATACACCGAAACAGGAAGTTGGGATATGCTTAGTATTGGATCATATAGAGATTTTTATTTAAATTTGAAGAAAAATCTAGGTGAGCTTGGCAATGTCCATGTATCTTACTTATCTTTAGACAATAAAATTCTTGCAACCCACTGGGGTCTTGTATCATCTGATAGATTTTATTATCTAATGCCCACACATGAAGGCGAAGGTTGGGATAAATTCTCGCCTGGTAAATTACTTTTAGAGCACTTAATAAAATGGTCTATAGATAATAATCTTAAAATTTTTGATCTAACTGTAGGTGATGAATCCTATAAGAAAAAATGGTCAAATACCGTTTCCCCTATTTATGAACACGTCAATCCTTATTCTCTAGCTGGAAAGATTTATCTATTTAGTCAAAAACTTAAAGAATATGTAAAGAAAGTTCCAATTTTGGGGAACCTGCTTAAAAAAATTTATAACTTATTTAGAGAATGAAGTGAAACAAGTCCTAAAAAAAATAGTCAGAAATAGAATAAGGTCGTTGAAACATACTGTTAATTCTTTTTTTCTTAGAGAAAATTCTTTAATCATTCTTCTTTATCATAGAGTTACTCCTCATAAGGAGGATAATCCATTAGGAACTGTAATAAGCTCCGATCTTTTTAAGAAACAGATGTTATATCTAAAAGAAAGATATGAAATAACAAGTCTTCAGGAGTGTTATTTTGAGCAAGTAAATGAAAGCAAAAAAATTAAGGTAGCTATTACTTTTGATGATGGATATGTTGATAATTTTAACCACGCTTTTCCTATTCTCAAGCAATTAGATTTACCTGCTACTTTCTTTCTTGCCACAGACTATATTGATTCTGGTAAACCAATCTGGGATCAGCAATTACAAATGATTTTAGAAGAAAGTAATAGCAATATAAAAATAGAAGATAAAGAAAATAACTTCTCTTTAGAAAGAGAATCTCTTTATCAAGACGACAGTAAATTTCTTTGGAAAGCTATAAACTATTTAAGATTCCTTAGCCCTTCAAGGAGAAATAAAATCTTAAAACCCATATTTTCTAATTTGTCTCAAGGCATTAATTTTTCTGATGTTAGATGCCTTTCTTGGAGTGAAGTAAACACAATGATCGATGCTGGAATGCATTTTGGGAGTCATGGATGTTCTCATTCTTCTTTAGTTGGTTTATCGGATGAAGATATTAGGAAAGAGATTTTGGACAGCAAAACAGTGTTGGAAGAAAATTTATCTCAAAATTGCTTATTTTTTGCTTTGCCTTTTGGAAGTCAGTTAGACTTTAATCAAAGTATAATAAAAAAAGTAGAAGAATTAGGATATTTAAAGTGTCTTCTCAATATAAGAGGTAATAATTTAATTGATTCAGGTGAATTTGCACTTAAAAGGAAATCTATTTCTTCAGAAATAGATTTTCCTAGTATTTTGGGTTAGTTTTAAGTTTGTAATTTTCAGATCAACCTATATTTATGAATATAAGTAAAAAAATATGAAGAAAAAAGGACTTGTTTCTATTGTTACTCCTTTTTTTAACGATGAGGAAACCGTAGAAGACTTTCATAACTCTTTAAGCGCAATAATAAAAAAATTACCCGATTATTCTTTTGAGTTGATCTGTATTGATGATGGAAGTACTGATAAAACACTTAATAAGCTTCAAGAAAAAGCCAAACAAAGTGAAATTTATTATCTTATTGAGTTGTCTAGAAATTTTGGAAAAGAAGCAGCCTTAACTGCTGGTCTAGATAGAACTCAAGGTGAAGCAGTAATAATCTTAGATTCTGACCTACAAGATCCGCCAGAACTTATTTTTAAATTAATAGAAGAATGG
>MDTE01014986.1_pt1 | contig 22996 bp, 15 predicted proteins | sample 811231 | NCBI WGS metagenome assembly MDTE01 (sample SAMN05326651, study PRJNA326480) | marine metagenome | isolation source: seawater | place: Indian Ocean: Red Sea | collected 2010 | reverse complement strand
TCTGGAGTCGCTTGCCCGGAGGGCGAGCGACGATCTCGATTCCGCTCTCCAGGACATCCTCGTCTTTTGCCAGAAGAAGGTCGGCGTTTCCGCCGCCGAACATCTCTTGAAACATGTTCTGAAAATTCGTCTGAATCTTACCAAAGGTCTCGATAAACATTTCCCGGGTTTGGGTGTTGATGCGATTGAGCACTTCGTGAAGCTCGTCTTTGGCTTTGACCAGATCGTCGTGTTGGCTGGTCAAGAACTGGAAGCGCTGTTCGGTTTCTTCGTATTCTTCAATGGCCACCAGATTGACGGGCCCGATCGCTTCCACCTTTTGCTGAAGGGTCTTGACGTGTTTGGCGACTCCTTCCCAGTCGGTAGCTTCCCCGGCTTGGGATAGGGTGTCGGGGTCGTCTCGCTCGACCCTGATTTGGCCTTCCCCGCTGGAGGACAGGCGAATCGTCTCTGGATGGACTTCAAGGAGTGGCGTTTGATACTTTTCTTCGATTCGGGAACAAATGTTCTCTGCCTTGAGTCCCATTTGCGCCAGTTCAAGATCCAGCTCGCCTTTTCGTTTCTGATCGGAGTCAAGATTCTGACGTTCTTGTCGGAGGGATTCTTCCCGCTCGCTGATTTGCTTCTCTTGGGAACTTTTCTGGGTCAGGAGTTCGTTGATTCGATCATTGTTGACGGATCGTTGGTGAGTCAGGGATTCGACCTGCTGTTGGCCGCGGGCAATCTCGGCGTTACTCTGACCTTGTCGTGATCGAACGGACTCGGTGATGCCTCGCCGTTGCTCGATGAGCTGGGTCAGTTCGGTCATCCGTTCCTCCAGCGGTTGAATTTGGCGGTTCAAGGCGGCCAATGCTTCCTGCTCGGAGGCGAGAGCCACCTTTTGCTCCGTCAGGGCCCGGTGGGACTGATCCCGATCGGTCCGCACGGTTTCCAACTGCTCATTGAGCTGTTCAACCTTTGTTTCGGAGGCGGTGCCTTGAGATTCGAGCGCGGCCAGTTTTCTGGCGAGTTCGTCCCGCTTTTCCTGGCCTTCCTTTTGTTGCTCGGCCAGCGATTGAATCTCGAAGACAACCGCCTCGATTTTTTGATCAAGAATCGTGCTGGAGTTTTTCAGAGCGGCGAACTCACCCTCGTGGGTGGCGATGGCGACCTCGGTGGCCTTGAGGTCGGATTGCGCTTCCTGGAGATGAGTTTCGAGGACATTCTGCTCGTTGACCAGGGCGCCCTTTTCCCGGCTGAGGGCATCCACCCGGTTCTGGAGTTCCGCCATTCCCTCTTCAAGTTCTCGAATCTCGTTCTTGCGACCGAGGATCGAGGTGGATTTGTTGTCTCCGGACGAAGCTCCTCCGGTGATGGTTCCGTGCTGCGTCAGGAGTTCACCCCCTCGGGTGACCAGGGCCAGGCTGCCCTGGCTCGACCTCCAAATCCGGGTCGCTTGTTCCAGATCCGAGACAATCAGCGTGGATCCGAGGAGAGAGTGGATCAGACGGCGAACCTCTGGTTTGCATTGGACGCACTCGGTGGCAAATCGGGTTCCTTCAGGTGCCTCTGAGGGAGGCTTGGAACTCGAGTCGATCGCGGCATCAAGGAGTTCGAATGAGGCCATGCTGGCACGGCCGCGACCCAGTTCCTTCAGTTGCTGAATGATCCCGGTCGTGTCTGTCTCGGTTTGGGTGATGACCAACTGAAGATGGTGGCCCAGTGCGGCCTCCAAGGGAACGAGGTGTTCGTCAGAGACTTGAATGTAGTCTGCGAGCGTTCCGATGACTCGCTCCGATTGACTGAGCGCGGCCAGGGCTCCCTCACTAAACCCTTCGCGGTTTTCATCGAGCTGTTTGAGGACGTTCAAGCGGGATCGTTTCTCGGCTTGCTTGCGGAGCAATTGATCGAGCTCCTGGGAGCGTTCCGCTAGTTGGGTTTGCACGCCTCGAAGCCGGGCTTGCCGGTCTTCGAGGCTTTGCCTTTGTTGGTTCGCATCCTCTCGTTTTGCTTCCACCCCTTCGGCATATTGCTTCAGTGTGTCGCCCAGTTGAACTCGTTCCTCCTCGAGTTGAACCTTCTCCGAGGAAAGTTTTTCCAGGCGGGTCTCATTCCCCTTCTTGAGGAGATCGATCGAATTGATCTCATTGCGACTTTTTGAAAGGGATTGGGCGGTGGCAAAGGCATCTGCCTGTGCTTGCCGAAGCGTCTCTTGAACCTCACCCATCGATTGCTCCAGCTCGGCGATTTTGGCCTGACCCTCAGAAACGGTCTTCTCCCTCGTATGAAGGCTATTCTCGGCTTCCGTTTGCTGCGTTCGAATTCGCTCGATGTCCTGTTGGGCGGCGAGATGTCGTTGCTCGGCCTCCGAGATTTCCTCGGCGGCGCGGGCATTCTGGGCGTCCAACTCCTGGAGTCTTTCTTGATGGAATTGGATGCGATTCTCGTTCTGATCAATCTGGTTCTTGAGGCCAAGGCCTTCTTGCTGTGCCTGGTAGATCGACTGCTCCAGATCGTTGAACGTTCCCCGAAGTTGTCGCACCTCGTCCTCGGTTTGAATGACGCTCTCGGACCGCGACTCCATCAGGTCCCGAAGGCGGTCGGCCTGCTGCTTTTGCTCTCCGATTCTTGCTTGAAGGTTGTCGTGTTCGTGACGCGCCAGTTGGGTCTCAAGTAATTTGAGTTCCTCTTGGAATTGCTGGTAGCGTCGCGCTTTGCCTGCCTGACGTTGGAGGGATCCGATTTGCCGCTTGACCTCCTTGATCAGGTCCTCGACCCGGAGCAGGTTTTGTTCGGTATAGTCGAGCTTTCGGAGGGCTTCCCGTTTTTGTGATTTGAACTTGGTGATTCCGGCCGCTTCTTCAAAGATGATCCGTCGGTCCTCGGGCTTACTGGAAAGAATCTGGGTGATATTCCCCTGGGCCATGATGCTATAGCTTGAACGCCCCACCCCCGTGCCCATGAAGAGCTGCTGAATATCCCGAAGTCGGCTTGCGGTCTTGTTGATGTAGTACTCGCTGCCTCCATCCCGGAAGACGCGGCGAGTGATGGTGACTTCGTTGTAGTCCAAAGCCACCCCGGCCGCTCTCAGTTGGTCCTCTCCCACATCGGTGATGGTGAGGGATACCTCGGCCATGCCGATGGCCTTGCGTTTGTCCGTCCCGTTGAAGATGACATCGGCCATTTCCCCACCCCGGAGCGCTTTGGCGGATTGTTCTCCGAGTACCCAGCGGATGGCATCCGCGACGTTGGATTTTCCGCAACCGTTGGGACCGACAATAGCCGTGATTCCAGGTTCGAAATCGAGTGATGTCCGGTCTGCAAATGACTTAAAACCTAAGACCGTAAGGTTTTTGAGATGCATTCGGGGTGAACCTGTCAGGAATGGACGGACAGGTAAAGGGAAAACCTCTGGAGACCCGCTGACCCGGTTGACTCAAAAAGAATGACGCCGGCAACAGAGAGGAATCCAGATGAGTCGGTGGCTCGTGGAAGCGCTCCTTGCAGCGCGATGCGGACGACGCTCTGTGGCTTGTCAGTTGCGAGGATCTAGGCATGCTGGTCCTATGAAGGTAGAGTTTTTGGGAGCCATTCGGACGACGACCGGTTCGATGTACCGACTTGAGGTGGGAGGGCGTTCTTTGTTGCTGGAGTGTGGTCTCTTCCAGGGGCGTCGAGAGGAGTCGATGGAACGCAATCGGAAATTTCCCTTCGATCCTTCTCAACTGGACTGCGTCATCCTATCGCATGCCCATATCGATCATTGCGGGAATCTGCCTAATCTCCGGCGGAGTGGATTCGAGGGAAACGTCTACAGCACCTTTGCGACCCGGGATTTAGCTAGCATCATGTTGGCCGATTCGGCTCATATTCAGGAATATGACGCCAAGTATGTGAGTCGGCGACGGGGGAAGAAGGGGCTTCCGCCCGTTGAGCCCCTCTACAGTCTCCGTGATGCGGAACGAGTGATTCGGCAGTTCGTTGCCCTCGATTATGACCGGCCCATCCCTGTGATGGAGGGGGTGACCCTGACCTTTCGCGATGCCGGGCACATTCTGGGATCGGCCCAGGTGATCTTGGATATCCAGGAAGAAGGGCGCCAGTTTCGATACCTCTTCACGGGGGACATCGGGCGGGGAGGCCACGATATTCTGCGGGATCCTCAACCGGTGGAGGGCGTTGATTTCCTGCAAATCGAAAGCACCTATGGCAATCGGCTCCATGATGACCGGGGCGATTCAAAGGAGTCGATGGCTCAAGCGGTGAGAGAGGCGGTCGAACGATCCGGAAAGGTGATCATCCCGGCCTTTTCGGTGGGGCGAACCCAATTGGTTGTCTATACCCTCCACCAGTTGACCTTGGAGGGCAAGATTCCGGCGGTGCCGATCTTCGTGGACAGTCCCTTGAGCGTGAACGCGACGGAGGTGTTTCGATTGCACCCGGAATGCTTTAATCAGGAGATCTACACGTTTCTGCAAGAGACGGCCAATCCCTTTGGAATGGAAAACCTCACCTATATTCGGCATGTCAAGCGATCCAAGGAACTCAATGAGATGGCCGGTCCGGCCATCATCATCTCATCCTCGGGGATGTGCGAGGCGGGGCGCGTCCGTCATCACCTGGCGAATTATATTGGCGATTCCAAGAATCTGGTGTTGTTCGTGGGTTACTGTGCTCAAAACACCCTGGGGTCTCGGATCGTGTCGGGCGATTCGCCCGTCCGAATCTTTGGCGAGCCCTTTGAGGTGAAGGCGAAGGTCAAATCGATTGATGCCTTTTCCGGCCATGCCGATCGGGATGAATTGTTGGCCTACTTTCGAAAGTTGACCGGTGAGATCAAGCGCGTGACGGTCGTTCATGGCGAGGAGGATCAGTCGCTGAGTTTTGCCGAGGCGCTGCGCCGGGAAGCGCCGGGGGCGGACGTGATTGTTCCCGAACTCGGGCAGGGGATCGACTTTTAGGCCCAGGGACCGATGTTGCGGTTTCCATTGCGTCCCCCGGGGCATTGAGGCAGCTTCGCTAGCAGGTTCTTGATGGAACGGGGCGTTTCAAAATCGAAATCGGAAGTAACGGTGACCTCGGCCTTTGGGCTGTCCCTAGTCCTTCACTTGGTGCTTTTCCTGGCGCTCGAGGGGTTCGGGCGTCTCGGTTGGCTGCGAGAGAGCGCCTTGAGCGAAGCCGTCGCCGCTCAGTTGGCGGAAGAGGCCGAGCGGTCGGAGCCTGTCGAGTTCGAGTTTCAGATTGAACCGGAGATCATGCCCACGCAATACGTGGATGCGGATCCCTCCCAGGCTTCCGAGGAAGAGCCGGAATCGACCCCTTATTATGCGGTCGTCAACGCCGTGGCGGGAGATGATGATCCCGAGGACACGCAGGAGGTTCCCAAGATCGATGGATCACAGGACAAGGTGTTGAAGACCATGGACACGCCGGTCATGCCGGCGGCGAATCAGGTGGAGGCCGTGCCGGTTATGGAAGAGTCCCTTTCCGAGGAATCGACTGAGGAATCGATTGAGGAGGCGAGCGAAGCCATCGAGATGTTATCTCCCTCCGTCAATGAGGAAGGAGCGACGGAGGGGGAAGGAGAGGATGAGCAGGAGGTAATCGAAGGGGAAAGTGAAGCTCGGCCGGAGGAGCCGGCCATGATCCGCCCCAGCCGTCGTGGATTGGAGGAGATCGAATTGGAGGATTCCGTCCCGGATCCCCCCCCCGCGCCACCCCGAGTTCGCCCTCGAACGTTGGCGGAGGCTCGCAGACAGGCGGGGCTCATGGGGGAAAAGATGAAGCAGGACGGGGGAGTGAAGCCGTTTCGGCTTCAGTCGACGCCTAATTTGTTGGCGACTCCCTTTGGCGACTACGATTCGCGGGTGATTCAAGCGATTCAGCAGCGCTGGTTTGATATCTTGGCTTCCATGCCAACGGCTCGAAATGCGCGCGGTCGAGTGGTTTTGAAATTCAGAATGCATGATGATGGCCGGGTGACCGACTTGGAAGTTGTCGAGGATTCGGTCGGGGTCATTCAGTCGCTCGTCTGTCAGAAGGCGGTCAGCGAACCGGCTCCCTTTGGCCGGTGGCCGGATGAGATGCGTCGAATGATTGGACGCCGCCATCGGGAGGTCCGCTTCAGTTTTTTCTACAACTAGGATGGCTTGAAGTGGAGGTAGGCATCCCGATGGACCGTCATCGTTGAGGGTGCCGTTAGCCTGCCCAATGCCCGCCCCGCGCCCTTCATACAGGTCTCTTGGTGCGGGGCGATATCATGGCAGATGAAGGGATGAAGCGGCTGGGAGATGCCCATTGGACAAATGGAATCGCTTCGTTCAAGATCTGGCTGCTTTCGGGGCGGGCGTGATTCGGATCGGCTCCGTCATTGGCGGATCGGGTCGTTCGTCCAGATCGAACGATGGGCAGAAGCAAGAATTCGGAAGCAATTCTGCAAGGTTTGAATTGTAAGTTATTGGAATCAAGTGAGTTGCGGGTCATAGAGTGGGCCGCCCGTTGCGAGGAGCCGAGTGGTTCTCTTCGCGATTTGCCTTATGGTCGAGTTTATTAAGTCTGGAGGGCCGTTCATGTGGCTCCTGTTGGCCGCCTCAGTGACCTCTCTTGCCATTGTGCTTGAACGGGCCTTTGCCCTTCGGTGGCGCCGGAATATTCCCCCCGCTCTGGCGGCGGCGGCGGAATCCTGCGCCTCGGGTGAAGACCTCAACCAGTTGCGGCGGGTCTGTCAGGGGAACGTTTCACCGCTCTCCCGATTGATTCTTTTGGTGCTGGATCGACTCCATTGGACCAAGGCAGAGAATGTGGACGCCTTGCAAACCCGGGCGCGGAAAGAAGTCGTGGGATTGGAGCGAGGCCTGGTTATCATTGAGGTGATCGTGAGCTCGGCGCCCCTGTTGGGTTTGGTCGGAACGCTGCATGGGTTGATCACCTTGTTTGGTGATTTTGGCGAGGCCAGCCTGGGGAATAACGCGGCCTTGGCCAAGGGGATCTCCATTGCGCTCAATACCACATTGACCGGCCTTTTGATTGCCATTCCCTCGTCGATTGCCTGGAGTTACTTTTCAAAGAAGGTTGAGAGCCTCGCGATTGAAATGGAATCGATCTGCGATCTCGTGCTTCAACAACACTACGCTCCGGAACCGCCGTCGGACCCCGAGCATCAATACCGGGTGAACTAGGATGAGATTCTCGGAACGCAGGACGAGAAAGCCTCCGGCGATCATCATTATCTCGCTGATCGACATTCTCATCGTGTTACTCATTTTTCTCATGGTGACGACCACGTTCCGTGAGACCCCGGCCCTCAGCCTGACCCTGCCAACCTCGAAGAGCGCTGGCGTGACGGGTGAGACGTCCCAGAAGTTTGTCGTCACCATTACCGAGAATGAGCGCCAGGTTTATTTGGGAGACCGGTCGATCCCCATCGAGTCGCTGGGCCAGGCTTTGGAAGTGCTGGCGGAAGAGAATCCTGATCTCGAGTTGAGCATTCGCCCGGATGAGGCTTCGCCTGTGGGGATGTTGGTCGAGGTGATCGATGCGGCCAAAGCGGCTGAAATCACGAACTTCAAACTACGCACGAAACGGGAGACCGGAGAGTAGTCGTTGAGACAAGGAGCAATGAAACGATGAACAAGCAGACACTTCTTATTGGAGGGGCAGTTTTATCTGTCCTTTTGGTCTTCGTCATCTTTACCGATTCCGGGGGAAATGAATCGGTTGAGGCCTCCAAAGAGAAGAACATTGGCGCGCCTGCCAGCTTGCCGCCCTATCCGGTTCCCAACGGCTACGCCCTCCTCCTTCAGGCTGCCGACCACACCAAGGCGTTGGAGGTTCCGGTGGGGGAACTGAGTCGCGCTGCCATGGAGGTTTACTTGTCCTCCCACCAGGAAGCCCTTCGAATCGTGGGGGAGGCGTTTGAATTCAACTCAAGGGTGATTCTCGAGGGGGAGGGGGTGACTCCCGAGTTTCGGCGACAGAATGCTCAGGATCTCGGGCGATTGGCGGATCTCTTGTGGATCCAAAGCCGGAGGGCGGAGTCTTTGGTCAAGATGGAGCAGGCCGCGCAAGCGGCTCTCGGGCTCATTCGGCTGGGTCTGATGGTGTCGGAGGGAGGACAGGGGGAAGACCTCCAATCGGGATTATCCTTCCAGGACCGGGGTTTGGATCGGTTACAGTCGCTTCAGCGTCGCCTCCAACGGGATTCGGTGGTGGCAATGGGAGCGGGCCTGCGTGAAATGGACCGGGAGCGACCGAGTGTCGAGGCGCTCCGAACGTGGTTGGGAACCCTGCGGGCATTGGGGATGGAAACCGAGGAATCGAATTGGGACACACTCCTTGCCGCATGGACCGATCAGCTTCGGCGACTCCGCATCACTGACCTCCGCTACCGTCTGCGGGCCTTCGAGATGGCCAAAGGGACGCTTCCGGAATCCTTGGAGGCTCTCGGCTCGGAAGGCGTTCCCGAGATCCCAATCGATCCTGCCACGGGGGCCGTCTTCACGCTTGAGGCAGTGATCGAGGACGCTTCCCAAGTGGTCCGCTAGATCGCTTGCGGGGTTCGCCGTGGGAGGTAGCCTTCATTGACGCAGTTTTGGGGGCGCTCGCCGCGGAGCACGCGGGCGACCTCTTGAGCGGCCTTTTCCCTCATCTCCCGGAGTCCTTGTTCAGAGTAGAACGCCGTGTGTGGGGTGACGATGAGGTTGATAGTGGGATCCTTCTCATCCTGCCACAATTGAATCAATTTCATGTCTGCGGTCGCAGGTTCGGTTTCAAGAACGTCGATGCCGGCTGCCGCGATGGTGCGCTTTCTCAGGGCGTCCGCGACCGCATCGGTGTTCACGACGGCACCCCGGGAGGTGTTCACGAGGATGGCGCTGGACTTCATTTTCGCAATCGCTTCGGCATCGATCAGATTGCGAGTGCCTTGGTCCAAAGGGGTATGGACGGACACGACATCCGCTGTGCTCAAGAGTTCCTCTAAGGACACCCTCTTGACCCGGAGCACCTTGTCCATCCCTGGCCGTAGAAACGGATCGTAGGCGATGACCTCCATGCCCAGGCCCTGGGCCCGGATCGCGGTGGCCGAGCCAATCCGGCCCAGTCCAATGATTCCCATCACCGAACCGCGAATCCGGAAGATCGGTTCGACCGCCCGCATGTCCCAAGGCGTCAGCCGCATGCGGAGGCGGCGGTCGGCTAGGAAAAGGCCTCGATTGCAGGCCAACATCATGGCAATCGCATGGTCCGCGACCTCATCGACCCCATAATCTGGCACATTGCAAACCTGGATACCCTGTCTGCCGGCTGCCTCGAGATCGACGTTATCGTAACCCACCCCGCATCGCACGATCGTCTTGCACTGCCGAAATTCGGGAAGAATCTCGGCTGTGAGGGAGATTTCGTGGCAGAGAATGACCCCGTCGACGTCGGCAACCTTTCCTTTGAGGTCAGATTCGTGGCTTGCTTGAAGGCAGTCCACCCGGGCGATTTGGGTCAGTTGAGTCTGTTCGACGTCACCAGATTCCCAATAGTCGGTAATGACGACACGTTGCATGCCGACGAGCATGGCAGATGGAGCGGGGCTCTGACAACGACTCTTCTTTTGATTTGCAGTTTGGCCTCAGGATTGGGTTGTATCATTTTTTCTGCCGGAGTCCGGATTTGGTTGAATCAGACGGTAGTGACTTGACCTGGCCACCGGCGCAAATTTAGCATCGCGGAGTTTTGAGTCGGGACATGCAAGCATTTCTAGCACTGGAAGATGGCAGCATCTACCAAGGGAGAGGCTTCGGCGCGTCCCGGGTCATTTGCGGGGAGGTCTGCTTCAATACCTCGATGACGGGATATCAAGAGATCCTGACCGACCCGTCCTACAAGGCCCAGATCGTGACCATGACATACCCTCAGATTGGAAATTATGGGGTCAATGATCTGGATATGGAATCCTATCAGGCCCACTTATCGGGCTTTGTCATCCGGGAACTTTCACCGATTGTGAGTAATTGGCGTGCCGATCGGAGTTTAGACGATTATTTGAAGGCGGAGGGAATTCCCGGCCTGGAACGAATTGACACACGAGCCTTGACCAAGAAGCTGAGGGTGGCCGGAGCCATGAAGGGCTGTTTGGTGGTGGGCGAGTCGCTGAGCGACGCCGGTGCCGTGACTCGGGCCAGGGAATGGGAGGGTTTGGTTGGCGTCAATCAAGTGGCCAAGGTGACCCATCAGTCTGCGTTTGATTGGGACGAAAGTGGGGAGGCAAGTGGTGAATTTCGGTTGACGTCCGGACCTTCTCGGGAGGAGGACCCTCGCCAGTTGCGACATGATCTGCCCGAGGCGGACATCCCGATTGTCGCCCTGGACTTGGGCATGAAGTACAACATCCTCCGTCGCCTCCGACAGCATGGGTTTCATTCTCATGTGATGCCGGCGGGGGCAACCTCGGAGGAGGTCCTGGCGCGTCGGCCTGCCGCGGTGTTCTTGTCAAATGGACCGGGTGATCCTGCCGCGGTGACCAATGTCATCACGACCGTCCGCGAGTTGATTGCCCACGGAGTCCCGATTTTCGGGATCTGTCTTGGGCATCAAATGCTCGGGTTGGCCCTCGGCGGGAAAACCTTCAAGCTAAAGTTTGGTCATCGTGGAGCCAATCAACCTGTCAAGCATCTCGGAACGGGAAAAATAGAGATTACCTCCCAGAACCACGGATTTGCCCTCGATGGGGAATCGTTGCCCCAAGAGGTGGAAGTTGATCGAATTAATCTGAACGATCGCACTGTCGAAGGGCTTTCACACAAGAGGAAACCGATCTTCAGCGTCCAGTATCACCCGGAGGCTTCGCCCGGTCCCCACGATTCTAATTCGCTCTTCGCTGAATTTCGTGCCATGGTCGAGTTGTCCTGAATGAAAGGGGAAGTGGCGTGCGACCAGGACATTACGGGAATTAGGGGAGGAAGTATGGAGTTAGCTATGAGAACCGAATAAAACGGTTTGACTTGGGGAATACTCCCTGGATAATGCGGATTTCATCCAAACCGGTTATGGCCAAACTCGTCGTTTTAAGTGAAGGATTCTCGGGGAAGACGTACGAACTCAAGACGGACAAGACGACTATTGGCCGTGTTGAGGACAATTCGTTCTCCATACCGGAAGGTTCTATTTCAAGCCACCATTGCGAGGTGAACCTCAAGGGGGGCAAAGTCTACGTCAAAGACCTGGGTTCGACGAATGGGACATTCATTAGTGATCAGCAGGTGAAGGCTGAAGCCGTTTTGCCTGCAGGTAAGATTCTCCGCCTAGGTCAAGTCGAGATTCGGTTGGAAACAGGCGAAAAGGCATCAGAAGGCTCGGATGTCGAGAAAACCGTCGTTCTCAAGCAGGGGGGAGTGAAGTTGGGAGAGCTGGAGAAGGGGACTCAGACGGTCTCCTTTGGAAAAGACAAGCCCTTTGCCAAGAAATCAAATAAGATCAACAAGATCTTCATTGTGGCCGGTTCCATTTTGTTTGCCTTGATAGCGGGGTGCATCGCCTACGCGGTCATTCAGCTTAAGGGAAACTAGCTCACCTCCCTTCAGGGCTGTTTTTTGATCCTTTTTTGTTTTTCCTCGATCTGATTGCGGTCTCGAAGAGTCGCGGTTCAGGTTCTTATTCCGGTCCTGCCGCTCCCGTCCATCGGGTTTAACGGAGGGTGGATGCCCCGGCCAGGGTTCGGTCGCAAGCCGGAGTGTTCCTCTTTTTAGCGGCGGCCACGCTTTTTGTTCTTACCGACGCCCGCCCCGGGGGCGTGGACTTTGGCCGCCACTTTGAGGCGCAAGGCATTGAGACGGATGAACCCGGTGGCATCATCCTGGTTGTAGGCATCCGTGGGATCGGCTTCCATGGTGGCGATCTCGGGGTGGTAGAGACTGAGCATCGATTTGCGGCCGGCAGCAATGATGTTTCCCTTGTAGAGTTTCACCCGAACACTTCCCGAGACGTTTTTCTGGCTCTCCTCGACGAGGGCTTGGAGCGCCAGGCGTTCCGGGGCGAACCAAAAGCCGTAGTAGACCAACTCGGCGTATTTCGGAATCAACGAATCGCGCAGGTGCATCACCTCTCGATCCATGGTGAGGCTTTCGATCTGGCGATGGGCGAAGTGAAGGATCGCGCCTCCCGGGGTCTCATAAACGCCCCTTGACTTCATTCCAACAAATCGATTCTCCACCATATCAACCCGTCCGATTCCATGCTTGCCCCCCAACTGGTTGAGGCGTTTCATGACCGCCAGTGGCGACATGGCCTTTCCATTGATGGCGACGCAGTTGCCTTGTTCAAAGTCGAGGGTGACGTATTGAGGCCGGTCCGGCGCATCCTCCGGCGAGACGCTGAGTTTGTACATGGCCCGATGGGCGGGAGCCGAGGCATCCAGCCAAGGATCCTCGAGGATGCCGGCTTCGAAGGAGATATGGAGGAGGTTGCGATCCATTGAGTAGGGTTTTTTGGCACTCGCTTCGACCGGGATCTTTTTTTCGCGGCAATACCGAATCATTTCGGCCCGGCCGGGAAATTGGTGACGAAAGGCCTCGTCTCGCCAAGGCGCGATGATCTCGATGTCGGGGCCGAGCGCCGCCGCTGCTAGTTCGAAGCGGACTTGATCATTCCCCTTCCCGGTGGCGCCATGGGCGAGTGCTTGGGCCCTTTCCTTCTTGGCGACCTCGACCATCCGCTTGGCGATGAGGGGGCGGGCAATGCTCGTGCCCAGAAAGTATTGCCCTTCATAAATCGCGCCTGCTTGCATCATGGGGTAAATGAAGTCCCGCGCGAATTCCTCCTGGAGATCGTCAATATAGACCTTTTTGGCTCCAGTTGCTTTCGCTTTCTTGTCGAGCCCTTTCAGCTCCTCTTCCTGGCCGATATTGGCGCAAAAGGCGATGATTTCGGCTTGATACTGTTCTTTGAGCCAGGAAACCAGAACCGATGTGTCGAGGCCTCCGGAATATGCGAGAACGATCTTCATTGCGGATGATTTACGGGAAAGGAGCTCCTCAGGCCAAGATCAAAATAGGAGATTGGCGGGATGGCGGCCTCTGCTCCAGCGGGTCATGCTCCATCTCCATGCAGCGACGAGCGGTTTCCATGCTCGGTGGCAGGCGCCGGCGCGGAGGCTGGGAAGCCGGAGGGATGATTCTTTTGATGGACCCGGTAGAGATCCAGCAGTGAGAAGAGGTTGGGCGGAAGGCTGTCGGGGTAGGGCGTCATGTTTCTTGTCAGATCGTTCATCCCTGCCGCTTCGAGGACGGGTTGTTCAGGGTAGATCTCACGGGAAACCCAGTTGAGAAACTTCATGCAGCGAAACCCGTCGAACCATTGGGTCAATCGACGCTGGTACTGCTCGAGGCTACTCGTGTTGGCAAGGATCTCACACTGGACGCGTTCGACGTGTTGGTTTTCCAGAAACGTGGCGATCGATGTCGGGAGCGAATCACGGAGGAGAGGCCCGGTTGGAGAGGGGATTTGTTGAAGGTTTTGGAGGACGTGCATCCAAGCCGCCAGATCGCGGAAAGCCTGGAAGGAATAGCTCACCGGTGGTCTCCCATCCAGGGTTTGACCAATCGCACGCCCGGTGCCGAAGGGAACCCGGTGCGAGGCTCGGGGCGAAGGATAAACCGTTGCCTCGGTGAGTTCGGTGACTCGATTGTGGGTCATGAGTTTGTGAAGAAAGTAAAAATCCTCACCCGCCTTTCGCCGGTTCATCCCGCCGTGGCGAAGATAGGAACGAACCCGAATGGCCATGGACGAGCCGATCGTGTGAAGGGCATAGGGGAAGCGAGCCCAGCGGAGCGCTTCGATGTAATAGCGCAAGTGAAGCTCGTAGGCCGCCGCCGCCGCGTATTGTCGAGACGGGAGCGGGCCTTGGAGCGGGTGCTCGAAATGAGTGCTGCAGGCAACGCTCTCGGGATTCGCTTCAAAGTGGTGAGCGTAGGCTGCCAGAAGGTTGGGAGAGCAGCTACAATCGGCGTCGTAGCAAATGAGAAGACCGTTGTGGAGATGGCCTGCCTGGGCCAATCGATGGGCACCCTCGTCCATCCCCAGTTTACGCGCGAGTCCGACCCCGGCATGCTTGGGGGGGAGGTCGGGAAAATCGAGGAGATGATACCGGTGCGGACTGTTTGTCTGCGCGGCGATCCATTTTTCTGCTTGAAGGCGAGTGGCGCGGTTCTGTTGATGAACCGCCTCGGCATCATCTGGGGACGCATTAAACACGAGCAGGATCTCCGTCCAGCCTTGTGGAGTTCGACAGTTTTCCAGACTCTCGAGGCAGGGAATCAGATCGGGTTCGTCATGAACCGGAATAATGACGATCAGACGGACTGCCTTGTCAGGAGACTCCCGGAGGGTGGGAGGGCGAGCATGGAATCGCTTCCGGTAGTGGGCGAGAAGCTCGGTATCGTTGATTCGGGCCACGGCTAGCGCTGGGGATCAGTTGTTCTCGAGGGAGGGCACGAGGCCCCGATGCGAATCAGAAATAAAAAAACTCGATCAAGACTTGCCCCACCTCGAATCCTGCATAAAGTTCCCCCCATGTTAGGAAAGTTCTTAGCCGCTTGTGGTGTTTATTTGGTGCTGGGAGCGGTGATTGGATGGTGCATTTTGTTCGTGATGCGCCCCGAGGGAGCCAAGATCTGGCCGCTCTGTCTGGTCATGGTTGGCTACCTGGTCGCCTTTACAAAGATTGGTTGCACGGAGCACTAGCCCTTCCCTTGGTTCGGGTGGCCGCTCTTCGGGCCGTTGGCGCGGTCGATGGGCTCTAGCAACCCAGACTCCTTCACAGTCCTCGTTCCTGCTTCCGTCCTGCTTCCGATTTGAGGAGTGGGTCCTTCGTTTCTAAGCTAGGATTGGAAAGGCGACTTTGCCCGCCACGTCGGTCAGGCGGAAATCCCGTCCCTGGAACCGGTAGGTGAGGCGTTCATGGTCGATCCCGAGACAGTGCAGGATGGTGGCATGGAGATCGTTGATGTGGACGCCGTCTTGGACAATGTTGTAAGCAAAGTCGTCCGTCTGGCCAAAAGTCATTCCCCCCCTGATGCCTCCCCCCGCCATCCAGATGCTGTAGCATCTGGGGTGGTGATCCCGTCCAAAACTTTGCTTGGTGATGTCCCCCTGGCTGTAGGCAGTGCGGCCAAACTCCCCGCCCCAAATTACCAGGGTCTCATCGAGAAGGCCTCGTTGCTTGAGGTCTGAGAGGAGAGCGGCCGAGGCCTGGTCGGTATTCTTTGCCTGACTTCGAATCCCGTTGGGCAGGCCGCCATGATGATCCCAGTCCCGGTGGAGGAGCTTGATGAACCGGACGCCTCGCTCCGCCAGGCGTCGAGCAAGGAGGCAGTTGTTGGCGAAGGACGGCTTCTCCGGATCGGCGCCATAAAGATCAAGAACGGCCTGTGGTTCTGTCTTCAGGTTCATGAGATCCGGAACGCTGGTCTGCATCCGATAAGCCAATTCGTATTGTTCAATCCTGGTGAGAATCTCAGGATCGCCGATCCTCTCATGCTGCAACTGGTTGAGCGCCTGCAACCGGTCGAGCATCCGTCGTCGGGTCGGTCCGTTCAGCCCGGGGGGATTGGAAACGTAGAGGACCGGATCGCCTTGTGAGCGGAACTGCACACCTTGATGGCTGCTCGGTAGAAATCCATTGCCCCAATAGCGTGATTGGAGGGATTGTCCCCCCCCGCCCGAAATCATGACGACGAAGGCGGGCAAATTTCTGTTCTCCGAACCGAGTCCATAGGAGGTCCAGGCGCCGAGGGTGGGCCGGCCCGGTTGTTGGTGGCCGGTGTAAAGGTAAGTCACCGCGGGGTCGTGATTGATCGGATCGGTGTGGACGGCTCGCAACAGGCAAATATCGTCTGCCATCTTGCCGATGTTTGGAAGGACCTCCGAGAACGCGGTCCCTGAGTTGCCGTGGCGGTGGAATTGGAAGGGGCTCCCCACGCAAAGGTGATACTTTTGTCCGCTCGTCATTCCGGTGATCCGCTGCCCGCGGCGGACGGAATCCGGTAAGGGTTCACCGGTCATTTCGACCAGTTTCGGTTTGGGATCGTAAAGATCGATGTGTGACGGGGCTCCCGATTGGAAGAGGTAGATCACTCGTTTGGCTTTGGGCGCGAAATGCAAGGGATCGACGGCACCGCGATTTCGCCTCAGGGGAGCGCCTGAAGGGGCTGCTTGGGCGTCCTCGTTCAGAAGAGAGGCCAGAGCCAAGGTTCCGAGGCTGGCGCCACTCCGCTTGAGAAAGGCGCGTCGGGCGAGGGATCGTTGACTGAGTTCGTGCAGATCCATGGATTTATCCCTTGGTAATCGTTTCGTCCAAATTGAGAAGAATGTTGCCAATGATGGTCCAGGCGGCGAGCTCGCAGATATCCGTGTCCAGAGGAGGGTCTGAAGCACCGACATGGATGAGTTGATTCGCCGCCGGGCGATCCGTGGTGAAATGGCTCAGTTCCACCAGGAATGCCTGACGGATGTTGGTCAGTTCAACGTCCGAGGGCGGGCGGCCCAGAGCGGTTCGAAAGGCGAACTGAACCCGCTGGTCTAATTTCTCACCTCCCTCTTTCATGATGCGAAGTCCGAAGGCACGTGCGGCTTCGACGTAGACCGGGTCGTTCATCAGCACGAGGGCTTGGAGCGGCGTATTGGTCCGCGGCCGTTTGACAGTGCAGGTTTCGCGGCTGGGCGCATCAAAGGTGACGAAGGAGGCATAGGGGACGGATCGACGCCAGTAGACGTAGAGGCCCCGGCGATAGTTATCCTCTCCGGAACTTTGTTCCCATTTTCGCGTTCCTTGAAAGGCAACCTGCTCCCACAGACCGGGAGGCTGGTAGGGGTAGATGCTTTCCCCTCCAATGCGGCGATCCAGCAAGCCGCTCACCGCCATGGCCATGTCCCGAATGCCCTCGGCTTCGAGGCGCAGGCGGGGGAAACGCGTCAGATAGCGGTTCCCTGGATCGAGTTCCAATTGCCGAGAAGAGACCCGTGCCGATTGCCGATAGGTGGACGAAGTCAGGATGAGTTTATGAATGTGTTTGATATTCCAACCGCTCTCGACGAATTCGCGCGCCAACCAATCGAGCAGGGCAGGGTGGCTTGGCCATTCGCCCTGGGATCCGAAGTCCTCTGAGGTCTTGACGATTCCGGTGCCGAAGAACTGCTGCCAGTAGTGATTCACAATCACCCGACTGGTCAGCGGATGATCCGGATCCACCAGCCATTTGGCCAGGGCCAGTCGATTCGGCTCAATTTGGGTTTGCTCGGGAAACAGGGCAAGGGGGACGCCGGGCTCGACTTTTTCGCTGGGGTTATTGTATTCCCCCCGCACCAGGAGGAAAGTATCCTTTTTCTTGTCGCGGTCCCCCATCACCATCGCGACCGGGAGATCGTTCCGATAGCGGTCGCGCTCCGAGCGCTTGGCATCCATCAGTTTCTTGAGTTGTTTGGCTTCGGACACAAACTGTTCTCGGTAGTAGACGCTGAGAGACGATGCGGGCTCAGCGTTGCGTTCGTCTGCCAGATGAACGAGTTCGGTTCGGATATTCTGCGGGAGTCCCACAAACTTGGTGAGGCCATCAGAATTGCTGAGGGCCAGGCGGAATCGTCCCAACAGTCGGCCCTTGAGTGGCGAGTTGAAGGAAAGTTTGACCGCAATCGCGGTGCCAGCGGGATGACCGAGCGGTTGCTCGAATTGGAACCAGGCATATTCACGATGGGTGCCGATCTTACCATCGCCCCAGACGGACCACCCGGTTTCGATCTTTTCATCCAGCGTGCCCTGGACCCCGTAGCGAGACCGTTCCCGACTGGCAGCCGCGGTTTTTATTTTATGGTCGACGAATGCTTGGCTCGGATCTGAAACGCGGATGGCAAGCGGGATGGGCTCCGAAACCAAGGCGTGCAGTTTCAAGAGAAAGGGGTTGTCTCCCTTCCTCAGCGGCAGTGCCGCGTCCTTGGACTTCGACTCGTCTCCTTCGGTTTCGATTTGTTTCCAGTTCGCCCAGAGACGATGGGGGTGGGGGGTGTCCAGTGTCAGTCGCCCCTCGGTTGGGTGATCGCATCGAATGGAACCACTGATATAGTAGACGCCTTTTGAGGGTTTGCTTTCCTTCAATGCCTGCTCGAGGGTAGGGAAGGAGGGGGACCATTTGAGGTCATCGGGGGAAAAGCGGGCTTCGAAGTCGAGATTGCTCTCCGGACCATAGGGATGGTCCAGAGGATTGGTTTCCTCTGGAAAAGGGCCGATGACGCGCCAGGAATGCAGCATCAGGTCCGGAGTGGCCTTCAAACGCTCGGGGTTGGAGGCGGGACGGGTCTGAACCTGAAGCCGGGTGAGTACGAAATCGCCCTCCGGGGAACGACCTGCTTTTTCATGGGGCGAATCCTCGTCGGGAATGGCTTCCAAACGAATGGCCGTGATGTTGGTGAGGGTCGTGTGGAGCATGAGTGAATAATCATCCTTCTCCGAGACGGTGCCCGACACCTTCACGGTGCCGTCGTTCTCCAAATGGAAGCGGGACCCGTTTCGACTTTTGGTTTCAAAGGGGATGATGGGAGTCCATTCCTCGACCCCATGCCTGATGAGCTGGGCCGCCCACTCCTCTTGGGCCTCGTCGTATTCCCGGTTGGCGGGTTCCACGATATTGCGATGGGCAAGGGTGAGGGCGTCCAACTGTTGGTTGAGTTCGGCCAGTTTCTGGTCCTCGGCCTTTGAGCTGAGCGAAACCCGAGGTCTGGGGTTCATGCCTCGATCAAGGCCGTCCTCCGGAACGTTGTTGAAGTAGGCGAAAAACTGATAATACTCCTTTTGCGTGATGGGGTCGTATTTGTGATCATGACACTCCGCGCACGCAAGGGATGTGCCCAGCCAGACCCGGGCCGTGGTGTCCACCCGACCAACGACGTATTTGACCGAATACTCTTCGGGCAGGGCTCCCCCTTCAGAGGTGGTCATTTCGTTTCGATGAAAGCCCGTCGCCACGAGTTGATCGTTGGAGGGGTCCGGCAGTTGATCTCCCGCCAGCTGCTCAATGGTGAATTCGTCGAAGGGTTTGTTGTCGTTGTAGGCCTGGATCACCCAATCCCGCCAATGCCACATGTCCCGATGTCGATCATGATGGAAGCCTTGCGTTTCGCCATACCGAGCCAGGTCGAGCCAGAACTGGGCTTGCCGTTCTCCGTAATGGTCCGAGTCAAGGAGCCGATCGATGAGGCCGTCGTAAGCAGCCTCCGAATCGTCCTCAAGGAAGGCATCAATCTCCTCGACGCTCGGGGGAAGCCCCGTGAGATCGAGAGAGGCCCGGCGGATGAGGGTTTCCTTGGAGGCCTCTTCGTTGGTGGAAAGGCCGAGGGCATCGTGTTTGGCCTTAATGAACTGATCGATGGGATTGCGGGCCCAAGTGGTGTCGCTCGTCTCGGGCAACTCGGGGCGTTGCGGACGGATGTAAGCCCAGTGGCCTTCCCACTGGGCCCCCTGCTCAATCCAGGCCTGTAGCAATTGTTTCTGCGACTCATTGAGTGGCTTGTCATGCTCTGGAGGCGGCATGACCTCGTCGGGATCGGTTGCCGTGATTCTGTGAACGAGGTGGCTGGTTGAACGATCGCCGGGAACGATTGCCCGATGACCGGATTTGAGTTTTATCAAAGCCTCTTCTTCGAGATCGAATCGAAGCCCCGCCTTCCGCTGTCCCTCATCGGGGCCATGACAGGCGTAACAATGTTCAGAAAGGATGGGCCTGATGTCTCGATTGAATGAAATCTTGGTCTCCACCCCCATGACGGATTGAAGGCCGCACCAAGTGAGAAGGCCCCCCAGGAAAGCGAGGGAGAAGTGGCCGGAAACGGTGCTTGAGTACTTCATGCTGGTTTCCCTCATCCTCGCTCTCCCGGAGGAATCGTGCAAGAAACAACAGACCACCGTCGGACGCGACCCTTTCGAGGAGTGGATTTGGGGATTGCACCGCCCCGGAGGCTTGGGGAATGGGATTTGAGGTGGCTGGAGGCGGGTGAGGGGATAAGGCCATCCCAAAATGAAGCTCATCCGGTTTGTTGTTTACGGGTTGAGGGCTCTCGAAAATGACCGGCCCATCGTGATCGCTATAACCAGTAAGGACGGAAAGGAAGAAAACAGTAAGAATCAAGATCACGATTCTTAGAGATAGCCCCGTTTGATGGAAGCCAGCGATACACCGGGAGAGGCTCGAACTCCCGGTCCCTCTGATTCTAAGTTAGATTTGGGTGGTTTGAGTTGGGTTGACGACCTTTGATGCAATGAGGCAAAGAAGGGGAGCACTTTAAGGAATTCCTATTCGTCAAATAAGAGTTCCCCTGAAATCTTCGCAGTTTGATCAACCCCGGGCTGGAGGGCCGTCCTGCGGCAGCCACCCGCTCTTGATCGGGAACCGCTTTCCGTAAACGTCGATGATCAATTTGATGCCACTTTTATGGCCGATCTCTAGGACGCTGACACAGGGGGAGTCCAGCTTATGAGGTTTGCGCAACGGGATTCCGAGATGCTCACATGCCTTGGTGATGGCATGTCCCTTCCCCTCTGCCCGATCAAGCTTATTGGAGAGCTAAGTCGGTGTCTGTGGCTTTCTTAGCCCTAAAAAACCCTTGATTGGATAAACTGATATCCGCCTCCAGCGTGACCACGTTTCCAGTGCCCTCCTCAACTCCGACTACCTCCCAAAGTGGATTATTCATGGTTTCGGTTCGTTCGATCAAATACGAGACGCCGGGCTGTGTTGAAAAACTAAACTGGAGCCTCCCATCCACCAACGCCGCTGAGATTATTTGGATGCCTTCCATGTCGGATTCTTGATCACCGCCTTCCGTTACAAAGAAATCGTCATACCGGTAGAATCGTGGATCGAACTCACCCGAATCCCTTTCCAAGGAGGTAAGATGCCAGGTAATGTATCCATCCTCCTCGCCTAACTCCAATTGCTCTTCAGTTTGAATCAAGTCAATCATCGTCGTCCTGTCAGCCTCTTGAGCGTGCGCGAGGGCATCAAAGGTCACCTGCAACTCCACCTCATCAAATTCCTCTGAAAACTCGGCTCTCAGTTCAGAATTGTAGTAATTAAAGCCCTTCCACATTCCCGATAATGCGGATCGGTTTTGAACGTAGGACAGGTCGCGGGTACCGGTTTATTGAGAACATCGGTAATTGGCTCAGTCCCAAGATGGATGCTGGAAGGCTCAGTTCGTTCCCTGATGAGATGGCGACGAGAGAGGTGGTTTTTGCGTCGATTCTGATGGAGAGTTGCCTCGGTGCAGGAACATGATCAGCGAGGGTTGACGAGGTGATCCGCAAGATCGAGTGATACTATTCTGGTGGGTGGCAAATGGGTATGGTTAGCCACGTGGGGTGCCACGAATTGGTCGTGAAAAGGAATTGTCGCTCAACAGGAGTAGCCAAAGGGTAGGAGTTTCCACTGTCTCAATATGGAGCGTGAGATCTTTGCGTGTGTAAATCTTTGGTTTTGAAAGTTTTCAGTGGTACACCGGGAGAGACTCGAACTCCCAACCCTCTGATCCGAAGTCAGAGCCATGTCTACTCATAACCGTTGGCGCACAAGGGGTTTAGGAGTTAAAAGCGTTAGCAACCTATTGCTAATCCATTAAAAATGAGTTGCTTTGCGCCCTTGGTGCCGCGCCAAGAACAATTAATTGACTTCACAGCGGGAGACTAGTCCAAGCTAAGGTTAATAACCTTTCGGCCCTGATCGCCTGCCGCAAAAAATTCCTGCAGTAGGTAATACGGCTGCTGTAGAGTTATGAGGGTTTCGCCCACTTGCCGCGCAATATGCTGCCAAGAATTGCATATGCTAAAAAAATTAACGCCACGAAGTAATGACCGATAGAAAAATCCTGCGCATGGTGAGTATTAGCTTGGTATATAAAAGTACCATAGAACGCCCCCAGCGCGGCAGCGATTAATCGTAAAACAAGCGAGTTCATACCTCAACACACTCCACAGAACCCCAAATCTCGCAATTACAAATTCTGGCTGATTTTTTAAGCACGCCACAAAAAACCCGCCCCTGAGCATCCAACAGCAAGGACGGGTGCCGGTGTGAGATGCCACTCAGACCAAAGCAAACGCATTGGTCCCGTGTTCAGCTCAGTGGAAAAAGCGCAGGATTACCTAAGTAGGAAGTAGATTTAGTCTCCACCGCCGCAGCCTCCACCGCCGCAGCTTCCACCGAAGCAGCTTCCACCACAACCACCGAAGCCGCCCCCACCAAAAATCCCAGAGCCGTAGTTGCTACGATAACCAATGCCAAGATAGGTTATAACATGAAACACAAGCCCCATAACAATGCCGACAGCAATGCCAGTTAGCAACTCCTCGGTGAGGTAATAACCAACTGCAATGCCAACGCAGCACTTCAGACCAATTTGGATTAGTAGTTGCTTGAGCGTCATGCGATTATCAGGCGTCCCAGACATGTGCTCAGCGACACAAGCATTGTGAAACCACTGCCCTTGGCGATTTTTGAAAGCATTGCTTTCATCGCATGGCTTGCCGCATTTGGCGCATATGGGTTCTTCCTCCACGCCACAATATACGCCACAAAACACCGAATCGCGCCACCAAAAAACCCGCCCCTGAGTATCCAACAGCGGGAGGCGCTAAGCCCAAAGCTACCGCTCGGGAGTCAGAGTCTACTCAGACAGGGGCGAGCGCACCGGACCTGTGTTCAACTAGTTGAAAAAGCGCAGGATTACTTGAGTAGGAAGTAGATTTAGTCTCCACCGCCGCAGCCTCCACCGCCGCCACAACTACTACCGCAGCCGCCCCTACCAGAACTCCGAGAGGAGGACTTCCTACCATCTCTGTACGCACTTATTGCCACGGAGCAAAATCCAACCATAATCATCGACTGAATGATTCCCCACAATACGGGTGATTCGTCCGTTGCAGAGAAGTATGGATACTCGAAGATGAAGAAGACGACTCCTGTTAAAACAGTAAATCTCAAGAACCCAC
>MDTE01138869.1_pt1 | contig 22997 bp, 21 predicted proteins | sample 811231 | NCBI WGS metagenome assembly MDTE01 (sample SAMN05326651, study PRJNA326480) | marine metagenome | isolation source: seawater | place: Indian Ocean: Red Sea | collected 2010 | reverse complement strand
TGAAATCATCGAGGCATTCCATGGCTAATGCCCTTTCTAAGGCACGTGATGACGTAGGCAACAAACTTCCTCTTTGGTCCATAGCCCTCTACGTTTTGATCAAATATCTTGCGAAGTCAGTGTTCTTTCTGTACTTCCGACTGTACGTCCGTAATGCTAAAGCCTTACCGAAATCGGGTCCAGTGATTTTCGCTCCAGTACACCGCTCTAACCTTGACGTTCCAATGGTAGGTGCCACTGCCCGCCGGAAACTCCATTATCTCGGTAAGGGATCTCTCATGACGAACCGCTTCGTTTCGTGGTTTCTACTAGGTTGCGGCATTATCCCCCTTGACCGTGATTCCCGTGCTGACAAGTTGGCGTTGGACGCGTCCCTGAAAGCTTTGAAAGAAGGGAAAACACTGGCTGTTTTCCCCGAAGGGGAAAGAAAATCAGGCCCCGAAGTCTTCCCGATGCTTGATGGAGCAGTATGGCTATCAGCTAAAGCGAACGCCCCGATTTTGCCCGTCGGAATAGGGGGTTCAGAAACGGCCATGCCCAAAGGCAGCTATATCCCCAAACCCCGAAAAGTCGTAATCCTTTATGGAGATTTAATTCCGGCACCACAACCAAAGGAAGGGGCTCGAAGGGTTAGCAGAAGCGAAATACGCGAGTATTCAGATGAGCTGCGCTCCATCCTCCAAGAACTCTTCAATAAAGCCCAACAGACCGCTGGTTGTCTAGAGGAGGATAGCTAGACGAGGGTAGTAAGCACTTCGGAAGCAGCAATCGCACGGTCTTCATTCGTTGATGCATCACCGGGTTTCGCCAAACCCAAACTTGCAAAAAACCCAATAGCGTTGATCAAGGACCGGAGCTCTCTCGGTGGAGGGAAATACTCCTCTTCAGTGACAAAATGTAGTTCCTCAACGCCCGCTACTGGGTTAAGTTTCATAATCACTTCTTGAACAAGTTCTTCAGGAGCGGAAGCACCAGCAGTTACACCAACAACCCCGGTCAACCCATCTGGAACTTCATCAGCATGGTTCACTCTGAACACCATCTCACAGCCAACTTCACGGGCCAATCGCTCTAAGGCTCTGGTATTCGAAGAATTAGCAGAACCAATCACGATCACACTTTTGCATTGCTCAGCAATCGCCATCAACGCCCCCTGCCGATTCGTTGTAGCAAAACACAGGTCGCTACGACCTGGGATCGAAAGCATCGGGTACCGCCGTTGAGCGGCATCAAGAATAGCAGACCAATCCCGATGACTCAGCGTAGTCTGAGCGAGGAGAGATACGGGACCGTCAAAAACCGGAAGTTCCGACACTTCTTCAACTGACTCAACCCGATGTGTAGAAGAAGGAGCAACCGCCATAGTACCTACAGCTTCTTCATGACCTTCATGGCCAACGTAGATTATCTCGTGCCCCTTCTTGGACCGGACTTTTACCTCATGGTGGACTTTTGTAACAAGCGGGCAGACCGCGTCAACAACAAAACGCCCACTTTCGCGGGCTTTTATCAGCACCTCCGGTGCGGATCCATGGGCGCTAAGCATCACCGGGGAACCATCAGGAACCTGATTGATATCATCAACGAAGATAACTCCCAAAGATTCAAAACGCTCCACCACCACCTTGTTGTGCACAATTTCGTGATAGCAATAGACGGGAGCAGGAAAGGCACGAACCATCCAGGTAAGGGCTTTAATTGCCATTTCCACACCGGCACAGAAACCACGTGGTGCAGCGAGGAAAACCTTATCTACGGACATATATACAGTTTGACGCATCTGATCACGATTTTTGCAAAATATCGGAGAATTTTGCTTCCCCGTTATCACTGTCATTCCGCCTATTAGAAGCTTTGGCGAATAACCTTAAAGTATGTCCACAGCTAGAGTAGTAGACGTTCATCCCGGATCACCCGCTGACCTTGCCGGAATTACCGTGAACGACGAGATCCTCTCCCTAAACGGAGAGGCCCTTCGAGATGTCATCCGCTACCAGATCCTCACCGACGAATCAGCAATTGATATCGCTGTTAATAGGGGAGGGATAGCTATAGATCTACACATTGACAAACGTGCAGGGCAGCCATTGGGATTGGAAGTGCATTCAGCGGTATTTGACCAAATCCGGACATGTGACAATCACTGCGAGTTCTGTTTCATCTACCAACTACCTAAGGGACTGCGGAAAAGCCTTTATCTCAAAGACGATGACTATCGGCTATCTTTTCTCTATGGAAACTTCACCACTCTAACCAGATTCACCGAGGCTGACCTTGAACGCGTTATCACCGAAGGGCTCTCCCCACTCAATGTCAGTATTCACGCTACAGACCCGCATGTTCGTAATGAAATGCTCCGAAACCGTCGTGGAGGGCCGAGCCTCCGATGGCTTAAAGCTCTTTTAGACAATGGCATAGCCGTCCATGGTCAAGTAGTTGTCTGCCCTGGCATCAACGATCAGGAAATCCTTGAAGACACGCTTTGCACTATCTTTGAACAATACCGGACACTCCAGTCACTCTGCATCGTTCCGCTTGGAGTAAGTAAATACTCAACAGAAGACCGGATGCGGCCACACACAAAGACTGAAGCAAGAGATATTCTCAAAACTGTAGATGAATGGCAAGAGATTTTTATGAAACACGAAGGGAGAAGAGTAGTTCATGCTGCCGATGAGTACTACCTCGTAGCAGGACACCCCTTTCCAGAAACGGACCAGTATGACAATTTCGACATGTACGAAGACGGTGTCGGGATCGTCCGAACATTTGAACGAGAATTCAACGGTAAAGCTGAAGAAGCAACACATACAGCAGCCGGCTTTTTCGCATGGGTTGACGGAGCTCCAGCAGATGGCTACCGAGCGGTTCGAAACCCACAACCGGTACTTCACTTACAACCCAGAAAAACAAGTCCAATAGGGATCCTCACCGGAGAATACGGAGCTACAACTCTAACCCCCCTTATAGAGAGTCTTAATGATGACAAAGTTCGGGTCATTCCGGTGGAGAACCGGTTTTTCGGTGGAAACGTAGCCGTAGCCGGCCTTATGGTAGGGGAAGATCTTGCAAGAGTACTTGAAGGAGAACCTGAAGGTCACCGGTATCTTCTACCAGACGTATGTCTCTCACAGGGACAATTCCTTGACGGGATGCGACCCGAAGAATTACCTCGACCTGTCGAAGTGGTAAAGACCGATGGAATCGCATTACGAGAAGCATTAGGGGTTACCTCATGAGTGGGCTTCCTGTAGTGGCTGTTGTTGGCCGACCAAACGTCGGGAAATCCACACTTGTTAATCGGATTATCGGACGGCGAGAAGCAATCGTTGAAGAACGACCTGGCGTTACCCGAGACCGGAACGACTTTGATGTTGACTGGGCGGGTTACGCTTTTACCCTTGTTGACACAGGAGGGTGGCTGCCGAAATCGCGTGAAGCGAAGGGACTTGACGACAAAGTCAGCGAACAATCAGAACAAGCCATCCATGATGCTGACATAACAATTTTCGTTGTTGATGCTCGAGTCAGTCCTACAACTGAGGATTCACTTATAGCTGAGATGCTTAGAACCCGCCAAAAACCGACATTCCTCGTAGCGAACAAGGTTGATGATGTAAGTCACGAAATGGGCATGTGGGAATACTTGTCGATGGGTTTAGGGGACCCGAACCCTGTATCAGCGTTACATGGGAGAGGAACAGCCGATCTTCTCGATCTGGTCGTAGCCGAACTTCCTGAAATCGAAGAAAGCATCGAAGATTCAGGTGGAGAGGTGGAGGAAGACACTGCGGTCGCGATCGCTATTGTAGGGCGACCTAATGTCGGCAAATCAACGCTTTTTAACACGCTGATCGGGGAAGACCGAGCGGTTGTTCATGACGAGGCGGGAACCACCCGAGATGCGATTGATACCATTGTTGAAAGCGAAATCGGAAAAATCCGGTTCGTCGACACCGCGGGGATGCGGAGAAAAGCAAAAATAACTGAAGACACCGAATACTATTCGCTCGTTCGGGCGCTTAAAGCTATCGACAAAGCAGATGTAGCGCTTCTCGTAATTGATTCAAGCGTGGGTGTCACTCATCAAGATCAGCGCTTGTCGGAACGTATTGACGCCGCAGGTTGTCCAATAGTCATTGTGTTCAACAAATGGGAGCTCGTCGATACCGACGAACGGGAAGTTCTTGTCGAACAGATTGAGCGGAAACTCGGTTTCTTGGGGGATCCGCCAATAATGAAAACATCGGCGCTGTCAGGAAAGGGTGTTCACCGGCTATATCCCATCCTGACCGAGACAATCAGTAACTACCATCGACGAGTTCCTACCCGAGAAGTAAACCTCATTATCAGACGAGCGCAAGCTGCGCATCCGGCTCCAGGTGGTGCCCGAGTCTTATACGCGACGCAAGGAGCATCTGAACCGCCGACATTCACGTTGTTCGTCAACAGGAAAATCCACCGCACGTATGTCCGTTACATTGAAAATCAATTACGAGAACACCTAAATCTGGGGTCAGTTCCTATCAAAATTCGGGTTCGGAATAGAAACGAATAGTTCTTCTGAGCAGGGGAAATGACTAAAAATAGTCCTCTTCGGGCCGGAAATCGGTTAGGAGCGGCCAAGAACGGTACCCTTTAGGTATGGAAACGCCATTTCTGATTGCCTTAGCTGCGCTCTCTGTAGGAGCAGCGTACGCTTGGAGTCGTTCTGCGCGGCTACGTCTACGCCTGCTAACACGGTTAGAAACTGATCTCCATGATCTGAAAGAACTGGACTCGGTAGCACAACGAAAAGCTATAGCGCTCACTCGCGGTGATTACCGCAGGGACCTTCATGCCGTCATGACATACGTGCTTATCGCTGTTGTTTCGTTAATCGTCGCCTTAACGAGTTCACTCGCGGCTGTTGCCCTCTACACTCTTCTCGCTATCCCAGCGGTGTTCACGCTCCTGTATAACCGAAACGCCGTCAGAGAAGCACGGCTGAGTGAGGAACGGTTTGAAATGGAAAAACGTGCCGAAGAAGCACTTAATCAGGAAACCCTCGCTCCACGGGCATGGGCTAGCCGACTGGCCCCTGATGAACTGCCGGATTTCTCCGGATTTGAGGTAGGAAGAATCTATCAGGCTGGGACCGGACTCATGGCTGGAGATTTCTTTGATCTTTTTAAAGTCTCGGAATCCCGTTTAGTGGCTGTGGTTGGTGATGTCTCCGGGCACGGAATTGAATCAAGCATCACCGCGTTCCAAGCTAAATACCTGTTACGGGTTTTTCTCGCACAATTCCGTGACCCCGCACAAGCGTTAGAGGAATTAAACGAGCAAATGTCCGGTGGTGATCGAATAGAGGAATTTATCTCTCTAGTCGTCGTTGTCTTTGACACTGAAGCTGGAACACTTCGCTTCGCTTCCGCGGGGCACCCAGCAGCGTTCCTTTGGCATCAGAGGGAAGTACGTCCCTTAAAAGCAACCGGGCCGCTTTTGATGCTGAACCCCAACGCCACATATCACAGTAGAGAAATTCCTCTGGAGGCTGGGGATATGATCCTCATGTACACCGACGGTTTAGCCGAAGTTAGGAACGGCGAGGACCTTTTCGGGGAGGACCGGATAGCGCAACATATCACCCGAGATCCGGGAATCGCCCCTGAAGTTTTAGCTAAAACACTTCTCGAGTCAGCACGAGATTTCTCTCGAGAAGCAATGGAAGATGATGTAGCTATCTTGGCGATTAGGCGCGAATAGAATTTCCCCAATGCCTTGGTGTGAAGCTTGCGAGAAATTCCACAACCCCGCGACAGTTGATGAAACAGGAGCTTGCCCGGAATGCGGAGCGGCTGTTGAAATAGGTGACTTAGCCCAACATACAGAAGAGGAAACTGTGAAAGTCCCATGGCATTTCTGGGTTGGAGTAGCAGCAGTCATCGCATACTTGGGATGGCGAGTGATACAAGGGGTTGGCTTACTCTTCTGGTAAACAGTAGATGGCAGCAATGTTCTTAGCTACGATGAGTGACTTAACCAAACGGGCTGTGGCGCAGCTTGGTTAGCGCGTCGGTCTGGGGGACCGAAGGTCGGAGGTTCAAATCCTCTCAGCCCGACAGAATATCTAAAGCCAAATTTCCTTTTAGGGGTTCTAAGCTAGAATTTCCAGATCGGTCGTAAGAAAATTATTCCCACAAAGATTGAGTCAATGCGGACTGTAAAGCATTACTTCACACCATGACCACAAAATCTGTCACACCCGAATGCTAAAGTAGTGCGATGACACAGCCAGATCTTTCTCCAAGCCTCGTAACGCAATGGGCTGCATGCGACAAATTCCTAGACAAAGAAATCAAAGAACGAAAGAAAAATACTACCCCTGATCGTATAAGAGAAGGTTTTTTTAAAAAAGATGATGAGCGAACTATGCCAAGCAATTTCACTCAAATGCTATTCAAAAAAGGTTTGTTGCATGAGAAACAATGCTTTGAGCGGTACAAAAGCGTTTACTCAGCTGAGAAAATTTTAGATTGCACTCCAGATCCTGAAGACCTACCCAGAACCTGGACTGAGTGGATTGAACGAGTTGGTAATCCATTTGAAGATGAGAATGAATATGAGATTATTTTTCAGATGCCATTCAAATTCAATGGCATGCGCGGAATCGCTGACTTTCTTGAGCGTAGAGTCTACGAAGAGAAAGATGAGTCAGGAAATACTGTTGAGAGGGTGTGTTATGAGCCTGTCGATTCAAAACTGACACGGAATGCGGCGAAAATCTCACATATTAAGCAATTACTTTTTTACACCGAAGCGATAAAAGAAGCATTCAATCCAAAGGTCACTCCTAGAGAAATACATGTAGCGCTAGGAACTCAAAGCAACTCAGACGAGGAGAATGAGATCAGGGCAGCTGGGCTTCCAGTACTCCAATCATTTGCAACAGACAAGTACAGGTGGCAATGGGATAGGACTCGTGAACAACTCAACCAAATAGTCAACCTTGACGATGATGAACTAGATAACCGGTCAGAAGCAAAATGGTGCTCGTCTTGCACGTATTGCAAATTCTTGGGTGACTGCAGTGCGGAATGGGGACACGATCCGCTCCATGAAATTACTGGCATTCTTGAGACCCATATGGAAGCACTCAAAAAATATGGCATTGACCGAGTAGCTAAACTTGCCTTGCTTCCCAAAGAATGCATTCCGGATTTTGAAGAGAAATATGATTTGCGTGACGAAAGCCACGACCATTTTCAAGAAATTATTGAAATATTAGAAAACCGGGTGGGAATCACAACTGAAGAAATTAGAAGCCAGTGGGAAAACAGCGTGAGTTTAGATGACTTTGAATTGGATCCGTATTCCTTAACGAGGCTTTGGAGGCAGGCTCGGCTGCAAACCATAAAGAGAGAAACAGCTCTTTGCCCACGATGCGAGCAAAGAGTCGCCGAAACTGACAGTCAATGCCGAAATAAAGCATGCAAAGAAGAACTCATAATAGAAAAAACTGACGAAAACGGAACTAAATATAAATACCAAGCTCAAGGGGAAGGCTTAGTCCTTGCCAATTTTTTCTCGGAGCAGGAGATGCGAGAGAAAATGCAGGCCCGAAGCGAAAAACCTGATTTTGCCGATTGGCAGTTAGAAGAATCGTTATTGCATTTACCAGAAATGAATGACTTTGATATTTACCTCGATTTTGAAGGCCACCCCTTCTGGACAATCGAAGAAGACATCATTTTCTTATTTGGGTACATAGTGAAAGAAGAAGGTGAATGGGAATACAAATACCTTGAATCGCATGATGATGAGGGTAATCCATCAAAGGAAATGGAAGCCCGAAGAGTTGAAGAGCTTATAAATTACTTTTACGACCGGGCTCAAGCTCATCCCGAGATGAAGGTGTATCACTACAACCACACGGAACGGCATCTTTTGGCTCAGTTAAGCGGTTCTGAAAATCCGATGTTGAACATTCTTGCAGCCTTCGGACAATACGCTTCGCCCAATGATGAATTCTTTCAAAATGATGTAAGTACTCCAAGCGGAAAATTGAACAAGATGATCAGCGATGGTGTGTTTGTGGATTTGCTCGCTGTTATCCGTAACAGTTGTCAGGTGGGATGTAAGGGGTTCAGCCTTAAAAAACTTGAACACCTCGCAGGTTTCCAGCGAGGGGAAGGTGCAGACTTAGATCTAATAGTTCCAGTAGAAGATGAAAAAATGTCCTTGAATGAATTAGGACTATCGGCGACGTCAGAAAATTCGAATGAGGAAAGCTCTGATGACATATCGGCAGGTGCCGGGGCTGTATATGAGTATGAGTTGTATGCGAATTATGAAAGGTATGTGGATGCTAATGGTGACCCATTAGCAAGAGACGAAGAACGTTTAGAACGAATTAGGCAATATAACAAAGATGACGTAGAAGCCACTAGAGAAGTACACGCATGGTTGTTGCAAGAACGAAGGAAACTTCATGACATCTCATTTCAGAAGGCAGAATATGAACACCCAGAAAGAGACGTTAGCGAAATTGTGGAACAAATTCAGGCCGTTCAGGAAATATTAGTAGAGAGAGTTCAAGGTATTTATGGAACTTGACGAGAACAAAATAAAAGAAATAGAAAGATTAAAACTTCTGTTTCATTTACCCGAGTTTTGGGAAAAAGAATATGCCGTAAGACATATGGAAGCGCTCAGGGCAATTGAGAGTAAAGATAGGAATGCTGACACTGTTCTTGTGGTGGATAGGTATGTAGGTGCTGGTGAAGATCCTGAAGAGATAATATTCAAATTCGTTGAAAATCAGAAGCTTGCACCTAAATGGTCCGGTAGTACAACTGTCTTTCTCGTATTAAATGATGGGTCTCCCTACTTGACTAGTTTAAGTAATTTCAATCCAGAAAAAAGAGAAGTAACAATTAAATGGAAAAAAGTAATGGACAGTGATGGGAACAGAGATTGTGGAACGAATCAGACTGACTTAGAACTTGCTGATCCAGATCTTTATTTAAGCGGAGTTGGGGCAATGAGTCTTTGGGATAATTTCAGGGACCGGAAAAACCATTCCCGTTCCTTGCTAAATGTTGTCAACGACTATCTCAACAATGATGCTCCATCAGTGGCAAGGGAAATAATTAATAATAATGCTCCTAGGGTTGTCGGGATAAATGATTTCTGCGCCAGTGATAATGGGGATTTTATCAAGCCAACTTTGAAAGCTGTGGAGAATTTGGAAAGGTCGTATCTTCCTATTCAAGGACCTCCTGGAACTGGGAAAACTTTTCTTGGTTCGCATCTCGTCAGTAGATTATTGACCAAAGAAGCGAATAAGCCCCGCATAGCGATCGTCGCTCAGAGTTGGGAAGCTATCAACAATCTTTTTGAAGCAACCATTGACCGGCTAGTCGAAGATTTGGACGCTGAATCTGAGTTGAAAAATAAAGAAATTCTACTCCTTCACAGAAATGGTCCTAAGAACAAATTTAAGGAAAGAAATAGGCCGTTATTTTCTTTAGATGGGGGGAAGAAAAGGAGAAAGGTTAAATTCGGAAAACAAATTGAAAACGTAGAAAATACTGAGCCGGAATGGTTCTACACAGACCCTGATACTGGCCAAAACGTATCTTTGCCTAATGGGCCTGAGAAAGGAATCGATTTGTACAGCGACGTGCACCTACTTGCGACGACTTCATGGTTCCTCGTTGATTCAGGAATGCGAGAAGCTTGTAGGTCAGATAGTTATGGAGATGACTTTAAGTTTGACTACATATTTATTGATGAAGCCGGACAGTATTCTTTGGCGGAAGCCCTCGCTATTTCCCATGCCACAAAAAATATTGTGCTACTCGGGGATCCTAAGCAACTTCCACAAGTGGTGAAGGCTAGTCATGAAGGTGGGGCGGATCTCAGCGTTATGGAACATTTAATTGGGAAGGATAAAAATGTTGATTCATCTAAAGGTTTCTACCTAGATACTACCTGGAGGATGCGTCCCGAAGTGACAACGTATATCTCTGAGCAATTCTACGACCATGACTTGGACTGGAAAGAAGAAATCTGTAATAAGCGAGAAATATTGGGAGTGCGGAACGGGTTATATTTTTCTGAAGTCAAGCATGAAGAATGTTCCCGGTCATCAAAGATTGAAGCGGAAAAAGTCGTTGAGATCGTTGAAGATCTCCTGGCCATGACATTTAAGGATTCCTCTGGTGATATAGCGATAGAACGCATGGTAGCTGAGAGTGATTTTATGGTCGTCGCTCCATTTAACGAACAACTCGGAATGTTGACTTCAGAACTCGTGAAGAAAGGCTATTCGGGTGTTCGCGTTGCGACTGTAGACAAATTCCAAGGACAAGAGGCACCTATAGTTATTTACTCCCTTACTTCTTCAAATAAAGAAGAAATTCCAGCTGGTCGTACGGAGTTTCTTTTTATGCCGAATCGGACAAATGTTGCTGCCAGCAGAGCCCAGTGTTTAGCGATAGTAGTTGGTGCAAAAGGTCTTATAGATACGCAGCCAAAAACGATTTCGGAGATGGAAGCGTTGAACAATCTGTGCCGTGTCTTTCAGGATGTAGAAGAAGGAAAGGGAATCTCTGGCGAATGGCCGGAAACTAATTCTGTCATTCAATCTAATTAAACAATGTTTCTGGTCCGGCAAGTTCAAATCCTTCGCCTGGAGGTCCAGGGGTTGAGTAGTAGCCAAGTACGGGACCGCCTTGTGTGTAGCCCATCAGGCTTCTGAGTTCGGGGGAGAGTTCCTTGGCTATTTCAGGGGGGCAGGAAAGGTATTGGTTTTCTTCTTGTCGTAACCAGGTGAGGGTGTAATGCAGTAGCACAGCTAAGCGGTAATCATTTTGAGTGGTATTTTTTCCGCCACCGTGCATAACCGATCCGTTATAAACCATGATGGATCCTGCGGGCATCGTTGCAAGAACGATTTCTTCGTCGTTAGGCTGCCGGTCTTTATCCCACTTGTGCGAACCGGGAACTATTCGCGTCGCGCCGTTGGTTGCTGTGAAATCAGAAATTGCCCATATGGTGCTGAATTGTGTTTCGATTGACCGGTTAATGTACCCGCCCCAAACACCTCGGTCACGGTGAAGGGCTTGTGGGTCTTCATCCGGTCCGATGCATATGGCTTGAGTGAAATGCAACTGATACCCATTCGAATACGGTGCCAGATAGGTTGCGCATAGAGAGTTGATAAGCGGGTGGAGAGCTAATTCACGGCATTTCGGCGAACGGGCCATCAATGCCCCAATTCTTTTAGTTTGGAAACCCCAAAAAAGGTTCTCACCTGTCGGGGAAGCATCTACATATGGAGAAAGATCAGATCTAACTTCATCAAGGTCTTCATCGTTGAGGATCCCCTCAATTATTACCCCGCCGTCTCGGTCAAGAATTTCCAAAAGTTCATCTTCTGAATCCTCAACCGTTTTGTGTTCCAAGGCCATGATTTCGTTACGCTCGTTTCGCCCCGACCAGAACAACAACGAGGACAGCCGGTTTGTCAGTCCTATTTCTCCAGGCATGGCGTGTACCGTTCTGAACTACGGTATCACCGGGTCTAAGCGTGACTTCAGCTCCATCGTCGAGCTCAAGCACTACCTCGCCTGAAATCACAAACTCGTAGTCCACGGTGTCCGTAGTGTGCATTCCGATATTTTCTATTTCGAGATGGTCAACCATACCCGGAAGTTTCTCATCGGCTTCAGCGAGGGCTGCTTCAAGGTCAAAGTTCTCAGGCAAGAAGGAATCTGCTGTGTCAGGTTGAACAGTAAAGATGCCAAATCGGAACCCTCCCAGTGGAGGGAAGTATGTTGTGTGATCAGGCATGCTTCCATCGTCAGGGAACGTTGGAGCTTCATCTCCACCCCATAAAGTGAACCATTCTGCACCAGGTAACATCTCAAGTGTTATTGGTTCTACGATTTCATCACTCGCGAAGATCGCTTTTCCTTCGTCATTATGGCCAGTAACTACTCTACGGACACCCATAGATCCTCCCAGATTCATTAGTTGATGTTCCCTGCAATCTAATGCATTCCTGTCGGTAAAGCGATTACGGGAAGAAGAGGCTCTCATGTACAATCACGAATGGGGGAAAAATGCTTTTTAAGAAAACCGGCAAATCAACGAAAGAAGATCTCTCTTTACCTGCCCCGAAATGGGATAACCCTACAGTTTCACCGCATACCCTTTCTGGCGACCGTTACATATCTAAAACGTTCTTTGAACAGGAATGGGAATCAGTCTGGACCAAATCGTGGTTGCTGCTGGGTAGAGAAACCCAAATCCCTGAACCCAACTCCTATCAGGTGGAGAATGTTGGGCCTGAATCTATCATCCTCATCAGGCAGTCGGATGCTTCGATAAAGGCGTTCTATAACGTGTGCCAGCACCGGGGTTCACGGCTAACTTTTTCTCGGGAAGGTGAAACTGAGTCTTTCACGTGTCCATATCACGGTTGGGAATACGCAAGCGACGGGCAGTTGGTAGAAGTGCAGGACCCTGAGGATTTCCCTAGGAACCCTTGTGAATACGTGACCCTTGTCGAACTCAGCTGTGAAGTTTTCGCTGGTTTCGTCTGGGTGAATATGGATCCTGATTGCAAACCCTTGCGCGAGTACCTAGGACCGGTGTGTGATGACTGGGAGCGGTACAACCCAGAAGGATGGCAGCGTTTTACAGCGATGACGGTAAATGTTCCCTGCAACTGGAAAGTACTTCAGGACAACTTCTGCGAGTCGTACCACTTGCCGACCGTCCACCCGCAACTTCGGGAGTCCCATGAAGAAAACTACGCCAAAGCAACATTTGATATTTGCAGCGAAGGACACAGTCGAATGATTATGCTTGGAGCCACTCCCTCATCAACACAATACGGACCTGAACCTCCGTTGACAAACGGTTTAGCTGAGAGGCTCAGACTTTGGGAACTTGAACCCGATGACTTTAAAGAACGAGCCCTTGATGTTCGGAAAGCTCTTCAAGAACAGATGCGGAAGGTCGGACCGGGACGAGGTCACCTGCACTATGAGAGACTCCGCGACGAGCAACTCACTGATGCCCATATGTATAACATCTTCCCCAACTGCTCACTTACATTCGGCGCGGACGGGGTTCTATTACAACGGATGACCCCACATCCGACAGACCCCGAGCAATGCGTTTTTGATCACTGGTACTACGGTTTTGCGCCATCCACTGGAGCCGACCTCCTTCGAGCACAAACAAATGTCCGTGTGGACGGAGAAAATACGGAACACCAGTTTTTTGATTATGGTGATAAACCTATGGGCATCATTCCCGATCAGGACGTTGCTATAACCACCGGCCAACAATTAGGGCTTCGCTCACGAGGCTTTGCACGGGCAACGGCTTCAGGGCAAGAAGACCGAATCAGTTGGTTCCACCATGTAATAGATCAATACATAGCAGGACATCGTCCTTAGAAAGGTAGATATGGAAGAGAAATGGTTTACTGACCACCCACCAAGCGAACGATACCCGCATTACACCCGGGCGAACGCTGGAGAAGTTCTCCCTACACCGGCAAGCCCCTTCGGTCAAAGCTACGGCTGGGATAATGCCATAGGGCATGGCTTCCAAGAAGCATCAATAGTAATGGGAGCCTATGAAGCCGATGATTACCGTGATGGAAAGCCTGAGATGGTAACGTTCTTCGGAGGTTACCTCTATATCAACATGTCCTGTGTTCGCATGCAGGCAGTACGAAACCCTGCCATAACTGTTGAACAGTTAGACCTTGCTTTCTTTGGTGATCGACCAGATACGCCACCTTATGAACCGCACCCGTTAGATGAAAAACCACACCTCCAAGCAAAAATTGATGAACACATGCAGTTCGTTTTGACCACAGCAGAATGGCCTGAACTTGACGAGGAGAAGAAACGTGCAGAAGAAATACGAAGAGGACGACCAGACTTACAGTCACTGAGTGACGATGAAATCGTTGCAAGAATCCGAGAACTACATCCCGTCATTCGCGAATTCACCACCAACCAAATGGTTACCGCCACATCAAGCGGTATCCCACCGGGAATGCTTGCTGCAGTAGGTGAAGCGATCGGAGATCCAACAATCCCCATGCGGGTACTAGCAGGGTTAGGAGACGTTGACTCAGCAGCCCCTTCGTTCGCCCTTTGGGAAATATCACGATTGGTTCGTGAAGACAAGGAACTGACAGCACTTTTCGATGCAGGCGTTGAAGGGCTTGCAGACCGACTTGCAGCATTAGACACCTCAGCAGGTCAGGTGTTCAACGAAAGCTTCGCTGATTTTATCTTCAACTATGGATCGCGAGGTCCAAACGAATGGGAGCTAAGTGCAGAGACGTGGGAAACGGACACGTCAATTCCTCTTAAAACCATAGACCAAGTCAGAAAACATGAGGATGATAAAAGCCCGTCAAATGGAGCTGATAAATCGAAACGAGAACGTGAAACTGTTGTAGCGCATGTTCGTGAACGACTTGAAGAACTTGGCGATCAGGAACTTATAGGTGTTTTTGAGGGAGCGCTTGTCGGAGGAAACCAGATGGTATTCCGCGAGCGGGCAAAGACAAGCCTCGTGCGAGTCCTGCATGAGAGTCGAATGGCGATCCGAGAACTTGGTAGGCGGCATCACGAGCACGGAAGTATTAGTTCCCTTGAACAGATATTTATGCTGTTAGATGAAGAACTGGAACCTTTTGTAGCTACTCCACAAGATTTCACTGCCACGTTGGAAGAGCGGTACGCCGGATGGTCCAGATTATGGGACCTCACCCCTCCCTTCTTCCTCCGCGACGGAATCATCCCACCCTTAAGTGAATGGCAGGACATTGACGCACCTAAAGCCGCTACGGCACAAGCAGGAGAAGTGCTCTCGGGAACAGCGGGAAGTCCGGGGGTGATTCAGGGTACTGCCAGAATCGTAACGGACCCAACATCACCACCGGACCTACTCCCAGGAGACATCATGGTCGCTCCTCTCACCGATCCAGCGTGGACACCGTTGTTCCTCGCAGTTGACGGGGTAGTGGTAAACGTCGGAGGTCAAGTTAGTCACGCGGTCATCGTAAGCCGAGAAATGGGCATCCCCTGTGTTGTCTCTGTGCAGGAAGCAACACAACGGATACGCGACGGAGCTGTGATCGAGGTGGATGGAACGAACGGTGAAGTGACGATCATCAGGAACCCCTAATGGGCTATGCGGCGAACAATCGTTGGGCAAATCCGCCTCTTGTGGGGGTTCCAATTACCCGTGAACGGTACACGTCGCACGAATTCATGGCTCGGGAATGGGACCATATTTGGACGAAAGTCTGGCTGCTTGTCGCACGGGGACCGGAAATACCTCATCCAGGAAACTACTGTTTGGAAGAGATAGGGCCTGAATCCTTCGTCGTAATCAGGCAGGACGATGGGTCTATACGAGCCTTCTATAACATCTGCCAGCATCGAGGCTCAAGAATTCTAACGGAACTTGAAGGAACTATAGAAAAATTCACATGCCCATACTGTGGAAGCCGGTGGAATCGCACAGGGGAAGTTGAAACTGGAAACAAGTCGCCACTTATGACTACCCTCAACCTAAAAGAAGTCCGCTGCGAAACACACGCCGGGTTCGTTTTCATCACCATGAACGAGAAAGCGCCGGATTTAAAAGACTATCTAGGTCCTGTCTGGGATGACTGGGGGCGCTACCACAGTGAAAGTTGGATGCGAACCTCTGCTGCGACAGTGGCAGTTGACTGCAACTGGAAAGTTCCACAGGATAACTCCTGCGAGTCGTATCACCTTCCAACAGTCCACCCACAAGGTGAGTACTGGATTGAGCATGACTATAAGGAATGCGTATTTGACTGGTGCGAAGAGGGGCATAACAGAATGGCGATCAAAATGGGCATTCCAGCTAAATCACTAAAAATGAAGCATCTCAGAATAGATGAGCAACTCGAAGCGATGCTAGTGCCATGGGGTCTCAATCCCGTAGATTTCCAAGGCCGCGAATACGAAACACGTGAAGCTCTTCAGAAAGCGAAGAGGCATCTCGCAACAGATAAGGGATATCGGATAAGTGACCTTGAAGACGACCAGCTAACCGACGCATACCATTACAACATTTTCCCTAATGTGACGATTAGTTACGCCGGATGCGAATACGTATCCATGCAGAGAATGCGCCCCCATCCCAACGACCCGACAAAATGCTACTACGACAATTTCACATATGGTGCAAAGGGAAGCGAAGCAGATGCACAACTTGATGGTCTAGGCGGCAAGGAATGGCTGCATGAAGGCCGACAACGGGAGTTCTTCTCCTATGGAGAAAGGCAGATGAACAGGCGTATCGCCGACCAAGATCTAAGTATCGTGACTGGACAGCAACTTGGGTTAGGTTCGCGTGGGTACTCTGGGGTGGTTCTTGCCGGCCAAGAGAATCGAGTGCAGCGTTTTCACGACGTCATAGATGAACATCTCGAAAGCAGTATTTAGTTTCCTGACGGGATCCTTCCTATTCCTGGTGCATTTGGCCTAGGTGGTGTAGCCCCCATCGTGAGAAAAGTACGTTTTTGGATTCGCCACCCTTGTCCTGTCAGAACCCAATCGTCATGGTACTGACCTCGAACCTCGTAATCTCCTTCACCTGAGTCATTAATCCTGTGCCAAGCATGAACGTAGGATACGGTACTAGCGGATAGTTCACTGTGAATATCAACTTGGACATTACTGATGGTATGGCAACTCGCAATCCATTTCGTCAAAGCAGGAACGAGGAGTTGGGTAATCGCCTCTCTACCCACGATGTCGTCTCCATAGTAATTCGCTACAGCATCCTCAGTGAAACAGTTGCCTTGATCCTCAGGCCTATTTAAATCTGCGAGCCTCGCCTGCTCGAAGATCATGAATGTAATCTCGTGCACAGCCGCTAATCGATCTATTTCGTTCATTACAGACCCCGTATAGGGTCAGCGCCATCCCAATTCACAGCACTATTTTCAACCAGAGCAAAAAAGGCGTGCATAGCTTCATTAGGGTCTACAACTTCAACAAAGGGAATGTCATCTGTTCCGGTCATGTAAAGAAATTCATTACCATTTGACGTCACACCATGCTGGGCTTCCACTGATCCAAGGGTTAGGAAGTGATCTCTCGCTGCAGAAATATTTGCCCAGTAACAGACATGATGTATACCAGTGGACCCCGAATCAAGGAATTCGGTATAGATGGATGGTCCGTCAGCTGGTTGGATCAATTCAATTTGCTGACTTCCGCTCTGTGCGAGACCCATTCGTGCTTTCATTCGCGCAGCATTTCCACGATACGTGCTGTTCGCTATGTCAACCTCATAAAGAAACCATGGTCCGATCCCGTGAAAATCCACCCAATGGTTAGCTTCCTTCTCTATATCTCTAGTGACATACGCTGTCTGCCGAATTGGCCCAAGTTGCACAAAACCTCCTTAGAGTTTATAAAGCTGCCCACCGTCAACAGCTATATCTTGGCCATTCAACATGTCGGGGGCGATTGTAGATAGGTACAAGACAACGTTCGCTATTTCTTCCGGAGTTACAAAAGCCGATCTCGGGTTGAGAGTTGACAAATGATTCGCCACAGCTTCGGGACCCTGATCAACCAAGGACTGGTGGCTTTCAGTCTGTGTAGGCCCCGGAGAAACTGAATTTATGCGAATACCAGAATTTGCGTATTGGAGTGCGGCTTGGCGTGTTAACCCAATAACCCCGTGTTTGCTCGCTACATATCCAGGTGTCGCTCGATCTGTACCCCGATGACCCACAATTGAGGCGTTATTGATAATCACACCACCATTGCCGCCGAGCATATGGCGGATTTCTGCTCGCATGCACCGGAAAACAGCTGACAGGTTCACTGCTATAAGTTCATTCCAGTCAGAATCATTGTACTCATGAAAGAGTCCTCCGCTATCGAAAACCCCAGCGTTATTGAAAGCTATATCCAAGGAACCGAATCTACTTAGAGTGCCTTCTACCAAACCATCGATTTCCTCTGGGTTACGCAAATCAGCTTGGATAAAACACGCATCATGACCATCTTCCCGTAAAGCCCCCTCTATCCCTTTCCCCGATCCATCATTACGGCCGGAGAAAACAACGCTTGCTCCATGAGAACAAAGTACTTCAGCCGTCACTTTCCCTATCCCCGAAGTACCTCCGGTAATGAGTGCTATCCGCCCCTTGAGTGAATTTTCGTTTATTCCAACCATGTCATCTCCGGATCTATTGTCGTTCACACCCACCGTTTATGCAATGCGTTACCCGCTTGATTACGCTTACCGAATATTGCATAGCAAATACATACATGTTTAGATCTAATTGGAGGCGATATGAAGGCTATGGTTTTGCGGTCAGGTGAATTACGAGTTGACAAAATAGCCGACCCGACACCACAAAAACACCAAATCATTATCAAATCACTGTGCTGCTGCATATGTGCGAGCGACCTGCATATGGTTCACCACGCGGAGCGACTGGCATCCTGGTCCAGAGACCATGATGGCCCCTTTGACTTTGACCCTAACCAAGATGTTGTGCTTGGACACGAATTCTGTGGAGAGATAGTTGAACTTGGACCTGACACCCACAGCGGGCTATCCGTCGGGGATAGAGTAGTATCTCAGCCCGTAGTTTTCGGAGAAAGCGGATTCGCTGTTCTGGGGTACTCGAATCTGTATCCCGGTGGGTTCGGCGAGTATCTCGCGTTGAGCGAAAACTTAACCCTGCGCGTCCCAGACCATTTACCAACAAGCACAGCTGCTTTGATGGAGCCTCTATCGGTCGGTATCCAATATGCGCGAATCGCAGATGTACAGAAAGGAGAAGCCCCGATCGTTATCGGCTGCGGAGCTATAGGTCTCGCAGTCATTGCCGCGCTAAAGGCTAGAGGGATAGGACCTGTCATTGCTTCGGACCTATCTCCATACAGAAGAGAGATGGCGGTGAAAATGGGAGCTGATGAAGCTGTAGATCCGCGTGAGGAAAGCCCTTTCAGTTGCTGGGACCGAAACGCTTCCCCCGGATCAGGCTGTGTAATCATTGAGTGTGTTGGAGCGCCCGGTGTGCTCGGAGATGTATTTATTTCCGCTCCATGGTCGTCAAGAGTCATTGTCGCTGGCCAGAATCTCGAAGATGACGTTTTTTTCACCGCTTCCGCCCACACAAAGGGACTTAACGTTCAATTCGGCGGATCTCCCATCCCTAGCGATTACGCCAATGCCCTAAATGCACTAGCTAACGGGGAGATTGATGTGTCTGCATGGCAGACCGGACATGTCGACCTTGACGGAGCGATACAAGCGATCACCGACTCAACGGATACTGAACGGCATACTCGAATTGCCGTCCACCCCCATGGGCTTGACTAATATCAGATAAGCCCGAGCCGCTGAAATTGATCTTCAGGCGCGTCTATCTCGGTTAAGGCTGTTCGCAGCATATCGACCATTGCTAATTCAGATTTCCCGCCGGAACGGTTCTCTTGTTCATCAGGATCTATAGAAACATCAAAAAGGTAATGCTTGTCTACTGATTGTTCACCGAAAGACCAGATAGGCATTTGATCCCCCTTTGTAAAGGGTTGGCGGAGAACCGGTATGTCAGTTCCGGGCATCGTATCCAGCCAAGCCCGTTGATCCGGTGGGGGCATGCCAACAATTCCATCAAAGTGAATAGGCATTGTTGACCAACGGTTCGACCACAGTGAGATCGGATAATTTGAATCAACTGCAGATCGGGCGTATTTCTGAACTCCGTCGGTAATTTGTACCCAATTTCCCCAAACGCCGCCAAGGGCCCACTCCCTAATTGCCGTACCAGTTCCATCTACTAATGGTCTCAATGATTTACCATGCGTCCGGTGTCCAACATTGACATCAAAAATATCGGCAACCGTGGCAAACAAGTCAACATTCGTAGTTAAGGCGCTGTTAGTTCCACCGCCATCCACTCCCGGCCAAGAAACCAAAAGTGGGGTATGGCCGAGCGGTTCATACTGTGGAACCCCTGGTTTGCCCCAAATATCGCGACCGTCTCGTTTCTCCCCGAGGTAGTGTCCATGATCGGTACACACAATCAACGCAGTGTTATCCCACAAGTTCCTCTCATCGAAGGCATCTAAGATCCGCCCGAACCAGTGATCAATCATGGAGAGCTTCGCGCCATAATTCGCCCGTATATGGCGGGCTTCCCTTTCATCAATCACACCTCCAGAGACGCCTCCATCAATATAGGGCGGCCAAATGATCCACTCATCATCCCATGCTTCTTCAAAATACATTCCAGACCACGGTGGGGGAGTATCAAAAGGTTCATGAGGATCAAATTCGTCAACAAAGAGAAACCAGCGATCATGATGAGGTGAAGCCTGACGAAGGAACCGTTCAGCATCCATCATTGTTTGCGGGCCAGGATAATCCTGCTCTTCGCGGAAAAAAGTGCGCGACCGGTCATACCCCGCTGCCGGAGTATCTATCCCATAACGAGACCAAAACCAGCCAGCTTTTCTAGCTGGCATAGCTGGAGACCCGGCCCAAGAAGGGTCACTGTAAGTACGCCACAGGTCTCCTTCATGCCCGCGAACATAATTCCATCCGCTGAAATCAACATGGTAATTCTCTCCACCTGTTTCAAAAAGATGGGGATGGTCAGTGGCCAGATAAGAGAGCACACCACTTTCACGAAGCACGCCCGTAATCGGCTGTTCCCAAACTTCTATGGAACCCCAGGGTTTCCAGAGGAAATCCAAAGCACCGCAGAGAATATCATGACGTGCTGGCATGCAGGGAAGTGAACCAGTCACATGGCTAGTGAACCGGGTAGCTTGCTCACTAGCGAAGCGATCCAAATTCGGAGTCGCAAATTCGCTACCCCCGTAACTGCCAAGAAGATGCCTGTTTAAAGAATCAAGGAGGACTACACAAACATTTGTTGGGTTTTTCACTTCATCCTTCATTTCAGTCAACACTCTCTACTCTCGGGTCCATTATCTGGATTGTCTGTAGTGTCGGAACTATTTTCTTACCTTTGTCAAGCATGATTCTCGTCAAGAAATCAACTGGCATTACACACTCGCGACACTCAGCGCCATCAAGTATCAGTTCAAAGGAAATAGAAGTCTCACTGAAACCTCTCAAAGCCACATCTCCGCCGTCAATCTCCACTAGATCTCGAAGGGCAGCAGTGATGGAATTCACTTCATCATCACTCATCAGTCGTTGCTGCCTTCCACAGTAGGACGGATCCCTTCAAGGTTGTCCGGACGTGATCGTGAAAGATGAGCACCGGCATCAGCAATTATGAATTGTCCAGTGACACAGCGAGCGAGGTCGCTGGCAAGAAATACAGCGAGCCTTCCTAGCTCATCATGGTCAACCATTTTTCGAAGTGGGGTTGAGGCAACAATTTGTTCCACTCGCTCTTGAGTAAACGCTGCAGAAACAGTTTCGGTGAGAGTTGTTCCCGGAGCTATGGCTAGGACACGCACGCCACGTGGACCAAGTTCAACTGCCATGGTAGTGACCAGATGGTTTATCGCTGCTTTAGCTGCAGCGTATGCAGCGTTATAGGGTGATGGTCGAGTAGTTTCACCAGATGTTACGAAAAGAATGACCCCACCTCCGTTAGCCACCATTATCTCCGCCTGAGCACGACCACAAAGAGCAGAGAGTGTCAGGTTCTGATCTGTTATATCTCTCCAATCATCACCTCGGTACTCGATGAAGGGCTTCAATCCTCGATTCGGAGGGATCATCCCAATGTTGTTCACAGCAATTGTCAAACCACCCATAAGTCTGCTGCTTTCCTCTACAAGCATGTCAATCGCTGAGTCATCTCGACAGTCAGCGGTTATTGAATAGGCGGTTCCGCCTTCCTCACGTATTTCATCGGCAACTGCTTCTGCGCGACTGGCTTCTTTGTCGTTCACCGTCACAACTGCACCTGCTCGTGCGAGCCAGAGAGCGATCTCCCTTCCTATGCCTGCACCTGAACCGGTGACAAGGGATTTCTCACCCGACAGATCTATCTGAATAGCCATATCAGCGACCTTCAGTCAGGAGTTGAATTGTCTCTTCTACAGCGTCATCTGCCCATTCAAGAATCGTCGTTTCATCGGTTCCTCCAAGGGGATGATTAACTACAAGAATACGGAGATTGGAAACACCAAGAGTTGATGCTGCCTCCTCCGTTAGGTACTTGAATTTTTCTGTAGTGACGACCACGGTCGGTATTCCATTTGATTCCAGCTGTACTGCGTCATGGACACTCCATGAGGTGCAGCTACCTCAATCAGCAGAACCGGTGAGGACAATCTGCACCTCTTTAGTCAATTTGCCCATGACCTGATCTGGTGCAGCTAAGGCAGCGTTCTTGGTTTCTGTTCCCCCCAACTGAACCCCAACTCGCTCATGAAGTCTTTGCGCTAGACGTTGAAGAAGTAATCCCGCGTTCGGTTTGGTGTTATCGAGCACACCGATTGTTTTGCCATTCAAAACCGGTATAGATGGGGCCAGAGATTTGGCCGGTTCTCCTATGATTCCTATGGGCGAGTAGATTCTCAAAGCTGTCCTCCTGAAAGCTATATTAGGGCATCACTGGCAATGTGACGCTTTTAGTCATACCCCAACTTGGAATAACCGAGCTATGCTTTCCGGCTCCGCCTGTTACAAAAACCTTTATATTTTCGGGTTTTTCTGTCATTGAAATACGGTCAGAATCTTGTAGTGAATGTTGCCACGGAGCCCATGCGCGTAATTCAAATGCCTCCCTTGCCTCGCCCACATTAACTGTGGCTTTATTAAACAAGTATGATGCTACGTCGCTTCGACTCCACCCGCTCTCTGCACAAACGTTCGCATGTTCCGGGCAAAGTGCGACGAAATACTCCCCTTGGCTTATGGGGGCGTTGTTTTGGCCCCAAGAGCACATTGCTGAGGCTACCTTATCCAGT
>MDTE01051659.1_pt1 | contig 22999 bp, 14 predicted proteins | sample 811231 | NCBI WGS metagenome assembly MDTE01 (sample SAMN05326651, study PRJNA326480) | marine metagenome | isolation source: seawater | place: Indian Ocean: Red Sea | collected 2010 | reverse complement strand
CGGACGTCCGGTCGAGGAAGCACTGGCCTTGACACTGCCTCCCCCCCGTTCCTCGGCGTCGGGCCCGTCGACCATGTTGCGAATGCGCAATTCAAAACGCGAATCGTTCGTCGACGGATCAAAGACCATTTCGAGGAAGTTCCAGTAGTAGGGCCCGGTTCGGGGCTCGAGTTGGGGATTCCCATGTTGCTGATGGTAAAGCGCGACCACCTCGAGGGGCCGTCCGTCATAGTCCTTCATGAGCGGCCCAAAGCCTTCGATCACTCGCCGCCCCCCACTCCGTCCGATCGGGCCAAAAGAGCACTCGTAGATTCGGTGGTCCAGATTCTTTAGGATCGAGCCATTGTGAACATCCCCATAAACCGAAACCACGCCTTCCCGGCCACTCAGAAGCGAGAGTACGCGATCCACGCCCGCCTTCACCCAGCCTGCGTAGTCGGCGGCAACCCGGTCTCGCTGCTCGAATTGAAAATACGGAGGCTTCCCAAAATTCCGCCCCGTCCAGACCGTGTGCAACCCGTTCAAGCCCGTCAGACAGATCAGCCGTGAAGAATCGGTCCGAATGACTTCCTGCAGCCACGCGAACTGCTCCTCCCCCAAAAGGGACCGGGTCGGATCCGCCCGGTCGTAGAGTGTATTCACGTGTCCCCACCCCTCGTCGTCCCAAATCTTCGTATCCTGGCTCGAACGCCAGAGTCGAGAGTCAAGCACCAACAAACTAAAATCGCGATTGGGCATCTTCCAGCGATGCCACTTCTTCGGATTGGCCGTCGGTGAGATACTCTCCTGACCACTAATCAGGTGCTGGACGATTTGGAAATTGCGGCGCATGTAGTCCCGATCCTGCCCCAGACCATCCCGCCACCGAAGGGCGAGTTGCTCGGGACCTTTGACATCATCCATTCCGTAATCGTGGTCTCCGGGGTTGATCACGTTCCAGTGACGCATCATCTGCCAACGGGACGCCGGCCCGGCAATGGTGTTGGCAATCACTTTGTAGGCATCGTCGGTGCTCGGGGGATATAACATGAGTTCCAGATACCAGACGTCGTCCTCCCAAAGCATGACTTGAAACTCATAATCCTCCAGGGTCCGATAGGCGTGAAGCGTGGGTTGATCTCGAAAAAAGTTGGCCCCACCTCGACCCGCATCGGGCAAGGCCGCCCGCCCGGAATGAATCGCGTGGCAACTCAACCCACAGAGACGGTAGGGGGCGCTTAGCTTCGGGAGTCTTCCCACGTAATCACCGGAACCGGGCACATCCCCGACGAATCCCGTCCCCGCGCCACAAGCTTCCGTTCCGATTCGGGAATCGGCCGTGACATTCTGACCATCCTTCCAAACCGTGTAGTAATAGGTCCGCTCGGCCGGACTGCCTGGGAGTCGCGCCTCAATCACCGCCGTGCTGCGTCGAAAGGCATTCGAGATAATGGGGGCGCGACCCGCGACGGCAACGGCCTCCCACCCCCCCGTCGGTTGCGGCGTGTCGGAAATCCGGATTGCGGCCTCGTCACCATCACTCCGAAAGAGTGAAACCAACCGCACCCGCCACTGTCCCTCCTCCTCTTTCAGCGTGGCCCCGAGCGCATAGGTCACCAGGCATTCGTTGAGTTCCAGCGCCAAGGGCGCCTGCCCCCCGGGGAGAATCCGGAAACGAGCGACATCGAAATCCAACAGACCTCTGGCGGCCACCCCCATGTAACCCTCAACCTCCGAACGATTCAGGACCGCCTCGACACTGATCGTCTCCCCCGAGGCGATGAGCCCCCGCAGCTGACATCTCACCTCGTCCCCACCGAGGCTCGAGATTGAGACTTGGATCGTTCCCTGGCCGCCCTCTTTGAGCCGGAGCGGTTTCTCGGAGCGGACCAAACCCCGTTTACCTTCATCGGGCCTCCCTCCCCGAACCTCCAAATAACCGTCATCGCGCCAGGTCGCCAAGCACGCGCCGTCACTCACTCCATAACTGTCGAAGAGGTTCTTGGCCCCAAAGGCGATCCCCATGAACCCATAGCCTGGCTGATACATCTGCCACTCGTCTTGATCGGATGGACGCTGCTTTTTCGTCGTCCCGTGGATGGTGAAATCGAAGGCGATTTCATAATCACCGCTCAGCTTCCAGTCCCGGCGGTACAACACGCCATGGGGAAGGGACGGATCATAATCGACCGACATCACCCCGCCGTTCTGACCGTGAGTCTCGTAGTGGTAGGGAAATCCAGTCCGGCGAGCCCGATCCCCAAAATTCCGAAGCCGGCGTCGGAGCCGTTTGTTTTCAATCTTCCAGAAGCCAGGATTCAGCGATTCCCACATATCGCCGTGATACCAGGAATTAGGGCGATTAAACGAATCCAGGATCTGCCAACCGGACAAACCGTTCTGCCCGGAGAGAGATGGAGGACTCGTGAGGAACGCCGACCCTGCCACCGTTCCAGACGCCACCGCCTTGATGAAGTGCCTCCGGGGAAGGCGGCCTCCATCCGGTCCAACCTCGTGCTCCGGTTGACTCACGGCAGGCGTCCCGTTTTGATGATAGACTAGGCGCCGCCCCGCCCAATCGCCTTCTTCAATTGGTAGAGCGTCCGCCCCTTGGCACTTTTTACTTTCTTGTCCGTTTCCGAAGCCAGCTCACTTTCAAGCCGAGCAATCATCGCTTCGACCTGGCCGGTGGTTTGATCCGTTTCCTCACCAGACATCGTTGTCACTGCAGACCCGGTGATCAGTTGTTGGCTCAGATCAACCAGTTCAGCAAATGCTTGCTCATCGACCGAAGCGACATCCGCCCCGACAAACCGGTCAAAAAGCGCTCGATCGGTGTCAGACATCGTGCTCTCGTAGCCTCCACAGGCGGACAGCAGCAGCGACAGTCCAACCCAGGCGAGTGAATGGAAGTGGACGAAATGTTTGAACATCTAGCGATCTTAGAATCCCACGGTCGAACTTCAAGGAATTCTCGTTCGTCCATGGGATTGATCGGGCCTTGCTCACTGCCCAAGGAAGTTCTTGAGAAACCGAGATCCCGCCCAAGGATTGAGAGTTGCAAGTTGGGCCCGGCTCGTTGAAAACTCTAGGAAACGTATATCCAAGAGCATCTGGATTCGCCATCCGCGGCGCCCCCTGATCGATTCGAATGACCTGTCGACTCGCCAAACTTCATGCCCTGCCATTTGCTCCCGTCCTGTGCACGGGAATCTGCCTGACATGGATGATCGCCGCACTCCCCGTGGAGGCGGCCGAAACCCTTGCATCCGACGACCGCCCCCTCTCCGGTCGAGCTATCTCGTTGCTCCACGAACAATGCTTTTCGTGCCACAATGAGGAGGATCGAAAAGGCGGCCTCATTCTCACTTCCCGCGCGGCGATAGAGGCCGCCAACCAGGAATTCAACCTCATCGTTCCTTCAGATCCCGATTCGAGCCGACTGATCACGGTCCTCGCCGCCGAGGCCGACCCCCATATGCCACCCAAGGCACAGCTCGACCAGGCCAGCATTCAACTCCTCCGAACCTGGCTCGAACGCGGAACCCCCTGGGAGGAGGTGGAAAAGAACGTCCCCTCCGCCCCCATGCCGGCGGAACGGGCCTCGCTCCGCCCCCCTCCCCGCGACGTGACGCCTGTCCTCGCCATCGCCCTCTCGAGCGACGAGCACCGCCTCGCCTCCGGACTGGGCAACCAGATCCTGGTGACCGAATCTGCGAAATCAGAGGAGGCACATTCCCTGCCGCTGACCGGCCACCGTGGCTTCGTTCGAGCGCTCGCCTGGAATCCGATGGAGCGCCGCCACCTAGCCTCGGGCGGCTACCGCCGGGTCGTCTATTGGGAGACGGATGCCTATGAGCCCGTGACCATCACCGAGGCATTATTGGAGGGCCAGGTGACGGCCCTCCAGTTCTCTCATGACGGTTCCCGACTCTGGGCGGGAATCAGTCGTCCCGGGATCTCGGGGCAGATTATTTGCTGGAGGATTCCCGAGTTCGAGCCCCTGGCGCTTTGGGAGGCGCACCGTGATTCCGTTCTGGGCCTCGATTTGTCAGACGACGGAAGCTACCTGGCAAGCGCGGGAGCGGATCGAACCCTCGTGTTTTGGGAGACCGACACCCTCGAGGAACGGATTCGGATCGAGGCCCACGGCACGCAAATCATGGCCCTTAGTCTCAGCTCGGATGGTCGCCGAATCGCGACCGCGGGAACCGACCACCAACTCCGGGTGTGGGATTGGCCGAAGGGAGATCCTCTGTTTCTCCTGGGTCGGCACAAGTAGGGCCTCTTCGCGGTCCATTGGGCCCGTCAAGCCGACGCGATTTTTGTCGGGGATGAACGGGGCGGCCTCTTTCGCTACTCGAATATAAAGGAACACTCGGGCGCCGCGGGGGCAAGAGCGGCCGATGAGAAGCGACTCGTCAGCCTGGGGGATTCGATTCAATGCCTCGTCACCGATGGGGCGGGGGAAACCATTTACGTGGGCACGCAATCGGGGTCCGTCCGGATCTTTGATCGAGAGGGCAAATCGCTCAATCAAATCGATTCAATAAACTAATGAGGAAGGCCTGCACCATGACCGTTTCACCACCTGTTACCTACCCGCCGCTCGGGCATCCCGATCGGATGCTGAAATGACATTGTCAGCCCGTGAGCGCTCCCTATAATCACCGCAGTTGGGTCGGGTAGAACGGGACAGACGGACTCCGATGATGAAACGGGTAATGAAAGAACGAGGACACCGGGTCGGCATCGGCCCGGGCATCTGCCTGTTGGGGAGCGCACTGGTGGCGCTTCCCCTGGAGGCGGCCATCGACCCCGCCACCCTGGTCCGCGTCGAGACCTTTCCTCCTGCCCTCCATCTCACGGTGGCGGCTCCCGCCGAACGATTCGTCGTCTCCGCAATCGATTCATCAGGATTGCGTCATGACCTTACCGAGAGTGCTCAGTTCGAACCCAGTCCCGAGGTCGGTCTCGAAGAAAACGGACTGGCAAGAGGCATCACCCCTGGATCGGGTGAGTTGAGAGGCACGGTTTTCGGACACCCTTTCTCGATTTCCGTTATCGTCGATGCAATCAAAGGCCCCGAACCGAGTCCGCTGAGCTTCGTTCACGACGTCTTGCCGATCCTGAGTCGAGCCGGCTGTAACGGGGGTTCCTGCCATGCCAAGCCCAATGGTCAGAACAGTTTTGAACTGTCCGTGTTTGCCTCCGACCCGAAATCTGACTATCGGGAGATTGTCAGCGATGCCCGCGGACGCCGGGTGTTCCCCGGGGCTCCCGAGGCCAGTCTGCTTCTGCAAAAACCGACTCTCCAGATTCCCCATCAGGGGGGAAAACGCCTCGAACCCGGCTCCGATCCCTACGAAGCAATTGCCCGATGGATTCGAGAGGGAATGGTCTACACCCTCCCCGACGAATCCGAGCTCAAGTCGGTCGAAATCCTCCCCCCTCAGGCCCGACTCACGCCGAAGTCCCAACATCAGGTTCGTGTGGACGCCGTCTACGCGGATGGCACTCGACGCGACATCACCCAAATGGCGGAATTCATTGTGAGCGACAAGGAGCTCCTCTCGGCCAATGATTCGGGACTCTTGAAGACCGCGGCACAAAGTGGTCAAGCCGTTCTCCTGGCCCGTTATCTGGGCCATGTTGGTCAATTGCGCGTCACGATTCCCGCCAGCGGCAGCACCCTGCCAGACGTTGATTTCAAAGCGCAGAATTTTATCGACCACCATGCCGCCGAGTATTTCGCCAACCTTCGTCTTTCGCCTTCCGGCCCCTGCCAAGACAATGAATTCCTGCGACGAGCCTACCTCGACGGTGTCGGCCGTTTACCCAGTCCGCAGGAGGCTCGTGCCTACCTCGAGGACACTCGTCCCGACAAACGACGACATTGGATCAACCGAATCCTCGAGGACCCGCTCTACGGGGATTACTGGGCGAATAAATGGGCAGATCTCCTTCGTCCGAATCCGGATCGGGTGGGAGTGAAGAGTGTCTTCCTGCTCGACCACTGGTTGCGGGAGGAATTTCGGCGCAATCGTCCCTACGATGCCTTCGTCAGGTCGATCATTGAACACCGGGGCAGCAATCATGGCATCGGTCCAGGCGTCATTTTTCGTGATCGCAGAACCCCCACTCAGTTGTCCTCAATGTTCAGCCAGCTCTTCCTCGGCGTCCGCATGGAATGCGCCCGGTGCCACCATCATCCCTTCGAAAAATGGAGCCAGTCCGATTTTTACCAATTCGCCGCGTTCTTCGGTTCCGTCGGCCAGAAAGGAGCAGGCCTCTCCCCCCCGATCTCGGCCGGAACCGAATCCTTCTTTTTCCGGCCAGGCGGCAAAGTCTCGCATCCGGTCACCGAGGAGACCATGCATCCCAAAGCACCGGACGGCCCTTCCCCCTCCGAGGCGGGCGATGGCGATCCACGGTCCGAACTGATGGGTTGGCTCCTTGCCCCGGACAATCCCTATTTCGCGCGCGCCCTGGTCAACCGGGTGTGGGCAAGCTTCTTCGGTCGTGGATTCGTCAATCCGGTCGATGACTTTCGGGATTCGAATCCCCCGGTCAACGAAACGCTTCTCGACGCCTTGGCGACTCACTTCGTTGAGACGGGCTACGATCTCAAGAATCTCATGGCAACCATCATGAATTCGAGCCTCTATCAGAGAAGCAGCCTCCCCAACTCGAGCAACCGGTCGGATCTCAAGAGTTTTTCCCGATACTACCGGAAGCGGCTTCCCGCGGAGACGCTACTGGATGCCATCTGTGATATCACCAAAGTGCCCGAATCGTTCGATGGAATGCCTCCCGGTTCCCGGGCCATTGAGACGTGGTCCTACAAGATCAAGTCCCATTTTCTGGATGCGTTTTCCCGGCCCAACTCGAGTTCCGACCCTCCTTGTGAACGGGATGACCGGAGCAGTGTGGTGCAGGCCTTGCACCTGATGCACTCTCAAACGCTTCAGGAGAAGTTGGCGCACCCCGAGGGTTGGGTCTCCCAACTGGCCCGTAGCGACGCGACGCCGCATCAGATCATCGAGGACATCTACCTGGCTTGTTTTTCACGATTCCCCCGGTCAGAGGAGCTTGAAATCGCTCTCGGGATCTTTCCGGAGGCACCGGAAGCATCGCGCCAAAACGCGGTTGAGGACCTGCTTTGGGCGTTGATTAACACCGCGGAATTCGTCTTTAATCATTGAGCGATGATGAGTGATTTCAATACCAACTGCAACGGAGTCAGCCGTCGCGATTTTCTTCAGGTCGGCCTGGGCGGAAGTCTCGGAATGGGTCTGAGCGGTTTGCTGCGCGCCAAAGCGCATTCCACCCCGGCAGGGGATTCCCCCAAGCCGGGCAAGGATGTGAACTGTATTCTCGTCTGGCTTGACGGAGGGCCCTCCCACTACGAAACCTTCGATCCCAAACCGGATGCACCCGAAGGCATTCGGGGCGAGTTCGGATCGATTCCGACTTCGGTCCCGGGCGTTCATTTTTCTGAGATCGTCCCTCACATGGCGAAGATCATGGACAAAGTCACGATCGTTCGCTCGATCGCCCATCATGATCCCAACCACGGCGGCGGCAACCACTACATGATGACCGGCGCCCCGACACCTGTGCCCGTTTCCTGCGGGGCGGTGGTGACCTTCCACCCCTCCTTCGGCTCCATGGTCTCCTACGAACGAGGCGTCCGAGACGGGCTTCCCGCCTACATGACCATGCCTCGCGTTTCCCGCTCCGGCGGACCGAATTTCTTGGGAGGAGAACACGCTCCCTTTGTCATCGACGGAGACCCCAACACCACCGAATTCCGGGTAAGGGACGTCGTCCTTCCCACCCCCATCAGCGAATGGCGGGCCCGGGGCCGACGGAAACTCCGGACCGAACTCGATCGACTCACCCGCTTTACCGATCAAATCGCCAACGACCCTGCCGTGACCTTTGATCAGTACTACGAACAAGGGGTCGACCTCGTCACCTCCCCCCGAGCCCAGGAGGCCTTCGATATCTTCACCGAGCCCGAGTCCACGCGGGAAAAATACGGACGGAACGACCTGGGACAACGATTGCTGCAAGCCCGGCGCTTGGTCGAGGTGGGGGTCTCCTTTGTCACTGTTTATTACGGAGGCTGGGACAATCACACCGGGATCTTTGAGCGGTTCAAGGGAAGCTTCATGAAAAAGCTCGATCAGGGGATTGGCGCCCTGGTGAACGACCTCGACGAACGAGGCTTGATGGACCAGACCCTTCTGGTCGTCCTCGGCGAATTCGGCCGAACCCCGAAGGTCAACAAAGACGCGGGCAGAGACCATTGGCCCCATGCCATGTCCGTGCTCATGGCAGGCGCCGGCGTCCCACGCGGCGCCATTGTCGGGGCCACGGATTCAAAGGGCTACTACGCCTCCGAGCAGGTCTATCGCCCGGAGGATTTTGCCGCCTCGCTTTACACCAAACTCGGCATTGATCCTCATCAGATTCTGCACAAGGCGAGCGGCCGCCCCGTTCAATTGGTGAACAACGGTCGCCTGATCAAGGAGATTTTCACCTAGACCCTGTCATCATCCACCGACGCCCTTGGATCGCCCCAAGGCCGCGAACGCCACCTCGGCAGCGGACCGTTTTTTGATGCTAGCGATGCCTTCCAACCCCGCATGGTTTTTTGACCTCGCCCCGGCGGCCCTCCGGTGAATCCCATCCCCTTGATTCTGAGACTCGTCCTTCCGGGAGCAATCCTCGTTTCGGGGGCTGCCAGCCTTGGTTACCAGGTCGTTTGGAGCAAGCAACTGTCCGTGGCGACCGGAGTCGAGATTCCCGCCATCCTGGCAATCGTTTCTGCCTTCATGGGAGGATTCACCCTCGGTGCCTTCGGGCTGGATCGCATCATCCGTCAACGACCCGATCCACTGGGATGGCTCATCGGGCTCGAACTCATGATCGGTGGATGGGCATGGTGCCTCTCCTGGTTTCGGCCCTTTGAGCTCCTGACAGGTACTCCCTCCGACCAGGGCTTCGCCGGCCAGGTGCTCACCGTGTTTATCCTCACCTTCGTTCTCCTCCTTCCGGCGACGATTTCAATGGGGGCCACCCTCCCCGCGATGGAGCGGGCATGGGCGATTCGTCGCCCCGGCCAATCCGGCGTTGGGATGGTCTATGGTCTCAACACGCTCGGGGCGGTACTGGGGATTGTCGGCGTCTCCCACTGGCTGATCCAATCCTACGGCCTCACCAAGAGCGCCTTCCTGCTCACGGCCCTCAATGGGGCCATCGCGCTCGGTATCTGGTTGCTCAAACGGAGCGCCCCCCAATCGCGACAAGACTCCCAGGAACCGGTTCGGTCGGAGGAGAGGCTGCCAGCCAGAGGTCAACTCCTTCGCCTTTCGGCCCTTGGCTTTGCGGGCATGTCCTTGCAGACACTCAGCCTCCGCCTTCTTTCCCAAACCCTCGAGAACACAGTTTACACCTATGCCGCCATCGTGTCCGTTCATCTTATGGGCACCTCGCTCGGGGCGTTCCTCTTTCACCGCTATCGCCACCTGCTCTCGACTCGCTCGGATCCCAGTCTCCCTGCGGTTCTCGTCGCCATCGCGAGCTTCATGAGCATTCACGCCCTGGCCCAGATCCCGCGTATTTACCCCCCGCTCCTGGCGTGGGCACAACAAGGCGAACTCCGAATCCGACTCCTGGAACCCTCTCTCGCGACCCTTGTTCTTCTCATCCCCACCCTCGGTGTGGGCTGGATCTTCTGCCAACTCACGCAGGCCTACCGAGATCACCGTCCCTCGATCGGCACCGCCTTGGGATTCAATCTCCTCGGTGCCTCAATGGCACCCCTCCTCATCGTCCTCCTCGTTCCTCTCGTGGGCTCGAGCGTCCTCCTCGTCGTGACCGCCATCAATTTCCTCCTCCTCGTCCGTCCCCGGTTCAATCCGATTTCAACCGCCTCCCTGGGCCTCCTCCTCGCCCTCGCCCTCACCCTCCCCGACCGGACGAGCCTCCTGGGCATTGAAGAACGGAACGGGGAGCACCGCAGTCTCGCCGAGGGGGCATTCGGAACGGTCAGCGTGGTCACGGAATCCGATGGCCACAAACGGCTCGAGTTGAACAACCGGTTCATGATGGGAGGCTCCAAAGGGGCCATTGCCGAGCGGCGTCAGGCGCACATCCCCCTCCTCCTCCATCCTCACCCGCAACGCGCCATGTTCCTTGGCGTCGGCACCGGGATCACCCTTGGGGGGAGCGTCGACTATCCCGAATTACAGGTCGACGCCGTCGAACTCGTCCCCGAAATCCGTGATCGCCTTCCCGAGTTCTCCGCCTGGAACGGCTTCCCCTACGATCCTTCCCGCATTCGCCTTCACACCCAAGACGCGCGGCGTTTTGTCCGGCAAACCTCCCAACGCTACGATGTGGTGATCGGTGACGTGTTCCATCCGGCCAGATCCGGAGCGGGGTTCCTCTATACCCGGGAGCATTTTCAAAGCGTTCAAGCAACCCTCACCGACCGCGGCCTGTTCTGTCAGTGGATTGCCCTACCACAATTCGATCCCATCGGATTCGGAACGCTCGTGACGACCTTTCAATCGGTTTTCCCCGAAGTCAGCTTCTGGCTTCTCGACGTGGATCTTTCACTCCCGGTGCTGGGACTCGTCGGCTCCGCGGAACCGATCCCGTTCAACCCAAGACGCCCCGATCTGGCCTCGCTCCCACCGACCTTGGGCAGAGTTCTCAAAGCATGCCGTCTCCACACGGCGGATCGGCTCGCCGCCTGCTTCCTCGCCCCGGCAACGGTCACCCAAGTTGTTCCGGCTTCGTCGCTCATCAATACCGAGGACTTTCCATGGATCAATTACCACGCCCCTCTTTTCCGAGGACGACATCCGGCGGGAGGCCTCCTGGCCCTGATGATCGAAGGCTTGCAAGAAAGGGATCCTCAACATGGAGATGCCTTGGAGGGGTTCGCAAGTTTCCCGTCGGTGCCCCCCATCCTCCAAGCTCGGAACCAGTATCTCATCGGGCAGTGGCACGAACGAAAAGGGAATCTTGCCGAGGCCATCACGGCCTACCTCAAGGGCGTTGATGGCCGTTCCCCATTCCGAATGAATTATGCCCGCTGCATCTCGCTCGCAACCGGCATGCCTAAGCAAAGCCCTCTCACTGCGAGATGGCTGCTGAACGAGTTGGTCCAACGCCGCCCCGATCAGCCCCTCGCCGCGAAACTGCTCGAGCGCATGCCCCCGATCCCTGAACCCCAGACCCCATGAAAACAAAAACGTTACCGAACCCGTTTACCCTCACCCTCATCACCGTCATCACCCTTTCTGCGGAGGTTGCTCCCGTCGCGTTGGCACAACCCATGAATCAGCCCCCTCTCGTCATCGCTCACCGCGGATCGAGCGGCTACCTCCCGGAACACACCCTGGCCGCCTATGCCATGGCGCATGGCCAGGGAGCAGACTTCATTGAACAGGACCTCGTCCTCACCAAGGACCGTCAACTGATCTGCCTTCACGATCTCAACCTGGAGGCAACCACTGATGTGGCCTCAAGATACCCCCAACGGCGTCGCCCCGATGGACACTGGTATGCGATCGACTTCACCCTTGAGGAAGTTCGCTCACTTCGTGTTCACGAACGTCTCCCCGCCCGGTTTCCCCAAAGGATCAACACCTTCCAAATCCCGACCTTTGGCGAAGCCATCGATCTCATTTTGGGCCTCAACCAATCCACCGGCCGACAAGCAGGTCTCTACCCGGAACTGAAGGGACCTTCCTTCCACCGGGAATCCGGCGCCCCTATCGAGGAGGTCTTTGTCGGAGCACTGAGAGAGAAGGGACTTGAGCACGCCACCGATCTAGTTTTCGTTCAGTGTTTCGAACGGGCCACCCTCGAGCGGCTCAGGAAAGCAGGCCTTGACCTTCCCCTCATCTACCTCCTCGGCAACAACGAGCAGGCGAGGCAAGCGATCTCCGGGAACGGTCTCCAACAATTGAAATCCATCGTCCAAGGGATCGGCCCCTCCAAACATCTCCTTCATGCCTACCCGGATCTCGTGAAGCGATGCCACCAGGCGGGCCTCCTGGTTCACCCCTACACCTTTCGCCAGGACGAAGCCTTTCCCAATCCCATCGCCCGCCATTTCGAAGGCGAGCTCCAACGATACCTGATCGAACTCAAGGTCGATGGCGTGTTCACCGATTTCCCAGATCGGGTGAGGGCGTTCTTGGAGGCGACGCCTCACGGGGAAAGCGGCGACGCAACCATTCCCAGGCACCCTCCCGAGTAGAGAAGGCCCCGTCCAACTGTGCCTCGAAGGCCTGATCGAGCATTCGTCCGAGCGTCTTGCCGGGCGGATAACCCCGTGCCACCAGATCACGCCCTCGCATCAACGGACTCGGTTTGTCCACAGCCAACGCCATGTCCCGGGCCATGGCCAATAAACGCGCCAGAGACTCGGGAACCTTCTTGGGCTTCGGGGGACGACCGAAGCTATCGGCGGTCATCACCAGCCCCAACCCTTCGATCGTCTCCGGAGCCAGTCTTGAGGCGAGGCGCCTGACCGCTCGAGGCGTGGGCGTCTCAAAGTGCACCATGTGATTGGCGACCAAAGGAATCACCCGCCGTTGAACCGACTGGGACATTCCGAGGTCCTTGAGAAACCGCTCAGTCCCTTCGGCGCTGGCCCGCTCGTGGCCATGCGACGTGATTCGGCGGCGCCCCTCGATGTGAGTCACCACACTCGTTGAGGCCTTCCCGACATCGTGCAGGAGCACGGCCAGGAGGGAGACCATTCGATCCTCGCGCCCGAGTCCCCGCCACTGTGGCAACTGCACCAGGGCGTCACAGCAATGAAGCGTATGCTCAAAGACATCCCCCTCGGGATGCCACTCCGGATCCTGCTCGACCCCGACGATGGATTGGATCACAGGGAAATGGGACAACCATCGGGTGGCTCTCAGGAACGCCAGGCCTGCCGAGGGGCGGCGACTTGTGGCCGCCCATTTCATCCACTCCTCACACACCCGCTCTCGAGCGAGTTCTTGATAATCCCCCTGCATCGAGCGGGCGCATGCCACCAAACTGACCGAGGGGCTCAAATCAAATCGAGCGATGAACTGCATGGCCCGAAGGACCCGAAGGGGATCGTCCCCGAAGGTCCTCCGATCCACCTCCCTTAGAACCTTGGCCTCCAAATCATCGAGCCCCCCGCAATAGTCGAAGACGAGCTGGCGCCGGGGATCGTAGAGCAGCGCATTGAGGGTAAAGTCACGCCGGGTCACCGCATCAGCAGGGCTCATCGACGGATCAACCGTAATGGCGAAACCTCGATGCCCCTTCCCCACCTTGGAATCCCTTCTTGGCAGTGAAAAATCGTAGGTCTCACCACTTCGAACCGTGACCTTGATGACGCCAAATGATTTTCCCACCAAACTGACCGTTCCATAGCGCTTCAAGACCTGAATCAACGCTTCCAACGAAAGCCCAAACACCTCGACGTCAAAATCCTTCGAGACTTCCTCCATCAGGGCGTCCCGCACAAATCCACCGACCACGAACGCCCCTCCGAGCTGAGCCTCCGATGTCAGAATCTCCAGGAGCGGCCTGGAAATCCGAGGATTCAGATTCATCTCGACACCAGATTCACTCACACGCCCTTTCTGTTCGCAGCCAACACCTTCCTGCCGCTTGTTTGAAGACGGGAGAACTTCGTCCAAGAATTGGATTGAGAAGCGCCCGCGAAACCGGTACTACTCATGCCTCGAATGCCCGTCCACCTGGTCATTTTGATTGCATTATTCGCCGGCTTGACCGCTCAAGCCAACGAAAAAGCCCCGGTCACGATTACCAAGACCCTTCGCCACTGGTTGGATCTCGAGGGTCGGCATACCACCTCTCCGAGTTTGCTCGATCGGGATGCCTATCAGGCCCACTTGAGGGATCACCCTGAGGAAGTCTCAACGCTTCGCTTTGATCTGCAGTTGCGGTTTCGGACTCGGGACCGTTCCGGTTATCGGATCCAAGTCGAAATCCGCCATGGATCGGGCTCCCTCATCGAGACCTTTTCAACCGAAACAGCCCTCAAGCCAAGGGGCAAGCGGCGTTCGTTCTGGAATCAGATCCCGATCAGTAAGAAAGACTACCAGGCTCTGGGAGACATCATTGCCTGGAGGGTCACGGTCTGGCAGGGACCAACCCCCGTCGCGCGTGACGAAAGCTTCCTTTGGTAAGTCCCCCTCGACAGCAACCCGATCAAAGCCCCTTGAGTTCCCAACGCTTCTTCTCGGCCCTGGTCCCCTTCGAAGGCCTCGGATTGAAAGTTTCCGCTTTGAAGATCGAAGCCCCAACGGTAATTTGGCGACGGTGAAATTGGCGTTTACCAAAATGAATGGGGCCGGGAACGACTTCATTCTCATCGACAATCGCGATCGGGAGATCCAACTCCGGGCTTCGCAGATTGAACAACTGTGCCATCGACAGCGGGGCATCGGAGCCGACGGCCTCCTCCTGCTTGAACCCTCGGCGAACGGTGCCGCGGACTGGTCCTGGCAATTTTACAATGCCGATGGCGGAACGGCGGAAATGTGTGGAAACGGCGCCCGATGCTTCGCCGCCTTCATTCGAAAAAAGACCGACACCCCCGCTCGACTCACATTCGAAACCCAGGCGGGAATCATTGAGGCCGAATGCAAGGGATCAGAAATCACGGTGACCCTCACCGCGCCGGAAGGTCTCGCCATCGGTCAAGAAATCAACCTTGGAGGCAAACCGGTCACCTCCCATTCGCTCAACACGGGGGTCCCCCATGCCGTGGTGTTCGTCGACGATGCCGATCGGACCATGGTCCATGAAGAGGGGCAAGCCATTCGGAGACACCCCCACTTCGCCCCCTCCGGGACAAACGTCAATTTCGTTCAGGTCCTTGAACCCAACCTCATCCGGGTCCGAACCTACGAGCGGGGGGTTGAGGGGGAAACGCTTGCTTGCGGGACCGGGGTCTCGGCGGCGGCCATCATTACCTCCCACCTTCGACAAACCCCCCCACCCATTTCGGTCCAGGTCCAGGGTGGCGAGATCCTCCGCGTCGATTTTCAAGCGTCCGAGTCAGGTTTCCAAAATGTCAAACTCACCGGACCCGCCGAGTTTGTCTTCGAGGGAACCATCGAAATCTAGCCCCCGTCCTCGAGGATTCAGTTCGACAAACTATTACTGGCTTCCATGTTTCAAGGCACCCACACCGCACTGGTCACGCCCTTTTGTGACGGACAAATCGACACCGCCCGATTCAAGGCACTCATCCAGGCCCAAATCAAGGGGGGGGTAGATGGAATCGTCCCGGTCGGGACCACCGGGGAATCACCCACGATTTCCCCGGCCGAGCATATCACCATCATTCGGGCCGCCGTTGAATTCGCCAAAGGCCGCGTCAAGGTCATCGCGGGCACCGGCGCCAATTCGACCAACGAGGCGATCCATTTGACCCAAGCCGCGGAGGCCGCCGGTGCCGATGCCTCCCTTCAAGTGGCCCCCTACTACAACCGCCCCTCTCAAGAAGGCCTGTTCCAACATTTCAGAAGCATTGCCAAGGCAACCCGCCTTCCCATCATTCTCTACAGCATTCCCGGTCGTTGCGGGGTGAGCATCGCCGTGGAAACGGTGGCACGCCTGAAAAAAACCTGTCGCAATATCATCGGGATCAAGGAAGCGGGTGGGGATGCCGACCGGGTTTCGCAACTCCGCCATCTCCTGGGCCCGCGCTTCACCATCCTCAGCGGAGACGACGCACTGACCCTCCCTTTCATGGCAGTCGGCGCCGAAGGCGTCATCAGTGTTGCATCGAATTTGGTGCCGCGTGAAATGAGCCGAATGGTCCAGTCTTTCCGGGAAGGGAAGCAACCTCAGGCACTCGCCATCCATGAACGGCTCTACCCCCTCTTCAAAGCCCTTTTCCTGGAAACCAACCCCGTTCCCATCAAGACGGCGATGGCTCTCGCCGGAAAACTGACCCTCGAACTCCGTCTTCCGCTGGTTCCCATGAGCGCATCAAACAAACGGATTTTGATTCAAGCGCTCAAGGCTTCCAAAATCAAAGGGATCGCGCGACGGGGCTAGTCCATCGAATCGAAGGGGAACTCCAACTGCGACCATTCCGATTCAACCAACCCGGAGACCCCTAGCCCGATCAGACGAAGCGGCTCCCGGACCAGGCGATCCCGGGCCAGGAGATGGCAAGCGGAGCGATAGATTTGCCGACTGTCATCCAGCGGATGAGGCAGCGACATCTGGCGGGTCAAGGTCTCGAAATCACGGTAGCGAACCTTCACTTGGATCGTCCGCGCCCGAAGCCGTTTCTTGATCAAGGCCCGCCCCAATTCCTCAGCCTGTTCTCGCAGGGTCTTTGTCAGAACCTGACGATCTTCCGTGTCCTTTGGAAAGGTGGTTTCGCTGCTGATCGACTTGACCGTATGACGCTCGCTGACCGGCCGGAAATCCTCTCCTCGAGCAAATTGCCGGAGGGCCTCGCCCCATGAACCCACGATCGAGCGAAGATCGCCTTTGTAATCTTGAAGATCACCGATCCTCTCGAGCCCCGTCCGTTTCAGGGTGGCCGCTGTGACCTGGCCCACCCCATGGATTCGTTCCACCGGAAGCCCTCTCAAAAACTCAACCTTGTCGCGCTCCGGAATCAAAAGCAAGCCGTCCGGCTTCCCGTAGTCGCTGGCCAATTTCGCCAGCATCTTGTTGCCGGCGATTCCAATACTCGCCGCCAACTGGCAGGCCTCACGAATCGAGGATTTCAGCGCTCGGCCGACATGGACTGACCGCTGGAGCGCGTCATCCGGAGAGTTCCCATCAACCTGTTCGCTCAAATCCAGATAGGCCTCATCCACCGATACCTGTTCCATGCGAGCGGAGAAGCGACGGAGAATTGCCATGACTTTTTTCGATTCCATCCGGTAGAGCGCCATCCGAGGCCGGAGAAAGACCGCCTCCGGGCAGCGCCGCCCAGCAACCGCGCTCGGCATCGCCGAACGGACCCCGAATTGTCGCGCCTCATAGCTCGCTGCACAAACCACGCCCCGTTGATCAGGGCGAGCTCCGACAATGACGGGTCGCCCCCGAAGGCTTGGGTTATCCCGTTGTTCGACGGAGGCATAGAATGCATCCATATCGACGTGGAAAATGACGCGATACCCCGATTTCATGGGCAGGGCAGCATCATGGCAAAAGAACCGCTCCGGGCCAAGGCGTCCTGCCCCCCCTCTCGTCCGAATCGCCACCGGGCCCTTCGGTTCGAGGACTTCTGGCCTGATGGGAGCGGATCAACCAGCCTCCGACGGACGGGTCCGGCTCAAAACAGAGCCCTCACCCATCGACCAGGGGATGATCGCATTGAGAATCTCCTGAAACAGGCGAGATCCTCATTCACCGCTCGCCAAGGCCGGATCGATCCCGCAAGCTCATGCCCGACCCCCATCGATTCCGAGCAGACCTATGAATCTTCTCCCCCCCCGCCGTCGACCGATCTCATCATCGGCATGCTCCCACCCCCTATGGACCATGCTTTGCATCCTCTGGTTGGCCACACCAACCCGTTTGTCCGCTGGCAACTTGCCAAATATTCTCTACATTCTGGCTGACGACCTCGGGTTCAGTGACCTCGGATGCTACGGCGGCGAGATCGATACCCCCAACCTCGATTCCCTGTCACGGGGCGGGGTCCGTTTGACTCAATTCTATAACACAGGTCGTTGTTGCCCTTCCCGGGCAAGCCTTCTCACCGGCCATTACCCCCATCGCGTCGGACTGGGGCACATGACCACCAACGACTTGGGACATCCCGGCTACCGCGGCAGGCTCGCTGCGGGAACGGCAACCATCGCGGAACATCTCAAGCCAGCGGGATATCGAAGCTTTATCTCCGGAAAATGGCACCTCGGAACGGAGGACCCCACCCGGCACGGGTTCGAGCAGTTCTACGGCACCCTGAACAGCGCCAAACGATTCTTCGACCCCGGCCACCTCATTCGACGTCCCCACCAGGATCCCGCCCGACCCCATCCATCCGCAACCTTCTATGCCACCGACGCCGTCACCGATCATGCCCTCGAGTTTCTTGAGCTGGCCCGCCAGACGCCTGATCAACCCTGGTTCCTGTATCTGGCCTACCACGCGCCGCATTTTCCTTTGCAAGCACCCGGAGAGGACATCCGCAAATACGCCGGTCGCTATCAAAAGGGATGGGACCGGATTCGCCGAGAGCGGCTGGCCAGGATGAAGCGGCTTGGGATCGTCCCGCCGGACACCCGACTCTCTCCACGCTCCCACTGGCGAAACTACGGGGAAACGAAGATCGGCATCAATCCGGCGTGGGACTCTCTGCCAGCGACCCGAAGGGCTGATTTGGCGCGGCGCATGGCGATCTATGCAGCCATGGTCGATCGACTCGACCAGCAAATCGGACGGGTCATCGCCCATCTTCGGACGGCCCACGAGCTTGAGGAAACCCTGGTGGTATTCACTTCGGATAATGGGGCCTGCTTCGAGTGGGATCCCTTCGGGTTCGATGGCCGGTCCAGCAATCACAACCGCCTTCACCAGGCTGATGAGCTGGATGAAATGGGTGGACCCGACACGTTTCACAGCGTCGGCTCGGGCTGGGCCAACGCCTCCAATACCCCCTGGCGCCTTTACAAACACTTCAACCATGAAGGGGGAATCACCTCCCCTGCCATCATCCACTGGCCCGAGGGACTTCGGTGCCGCTCGGGCTCAATGCATCATCACCCCGCCCATCTCATCGACCTGCTTCCGACGGCTCTGGCGGCCGCGAAAGTCGAATCCGCCCCCCCGCTTCCCGGCACCAATCTCATCGATCAACTCCATCAGGGGGTTGAGCCACGGACCCTCTACTTTGAACATCAAGGGAATCGAGCCGTCCGAAAGGGCCGGTGGAAACTGGTTGCACTTGATGATCATCCATGGGAACTCTACGACCTCGAAACGGACCGAATCGAATCGAGCAATCTCGCGACCGTTTATCCCGAACGGGTCAATGCCATGAAAAGGGCTTGGGAGCATTGGGCGCATGAAAATCACGTCACCCCGCTTCCCCCGGATCTCGGCGTGCGCTACCTTAAACCCGATTGACTGATCTGAAGCCAGACTGACCGCTCACGCACCAAACACGAGGTTCCCCCTCGGGTCCAAGCGCTTCCGAAACAATGGCGAAAGGATTGATTCTCCTGGAAAATGGCCTACGCTCGATCCTGAACGACCATGCGGCTCAATGATCTCCTTCTGACAATGGGACTCTCGGCCACGCTCTGCCTCTCCACAGAAGCGACGGCCTCGGAAAAGCGAACGCCCAATTTCGTTTTCGTCCTCAGCGACGATATTGCCCAAGGCGATCTCGGATGTTACGGTCAAACCCAAATTCAAACCCCCCGTCTCGACCAAATGGCCGGAGAGGGAACCCGATTCCTCCAGGCCTATTGCGGAACGAGCGTATGCGCCCCCAGCCGCGCCTCATTCTTTACCGGATTACACTCGGGGCATTGCCCCATTCGAGGCAATTATGAAGTGCCCCCCGAGGGGCAACTCCCTCTCCCGACGGAGACGGTAACCATCGCGGAGGTGGCAAAATCGGCGGGTTATGCAACCGCCACCTTCGGGAAATGGGGGATGGGATTCTTTGACACTTCGGGCAGCCCCACCCGCCAGGGCGTCGATCATTTCTTTGGCTACAATTGCCAGCGACACGCGCATTCATATTTTCCCACCTATCTTTTCAACGACGACATTCCATTTGCGCTTCCCGGAAATGATGGTCAATCGGCGGGAGAGACCTATGCTCAGGAGCTCATTCAACGGGACATGATTTCATGGCTCAGAAGCCATGCGCACGAGCCCTTCTTCCTGTTTTATGCGATCACCCTCCCTCATGGTCGACACGAGATTGACGACTACGGGATCTACAAAGACAAACCCTGGACACCAAAACAAAAAGCCTATGCGGCGCAGGTCACCCGGGTGGATACCGACATGGGTGAATTGATGGACACGCTCAGGGACCTGGGAATCGCCCAGAACACGCTGGTGCTGTTCTCCGGAGACAACGGTTCCTCGTTCCACCCGGAGTCTGAAATCGGAAAGCGATTCGACCAAGCCAGTAACGGACTGAGGGGCTACAAACGGGGAATGTACGAGGGAGCGTTGCGACAGGCGGCGCTGGCTTGGTGGCCAGGGACCGTCCCGGCCGGGCGGGTCGACGATCAACCCTGGGCGTTCTGGGATCTGCTTCCCACCTTCGTTGAGCTGGCCCATGCCGCGCCTCCCGCTGGATACGAAACAGACGGACATTCGTTGGTCCGCTACCTGGAGGGCGGTCCTGCCCCGAATCGACCGTATTTCTATTGGGAACTCCACTTGGGGAACCGGCCCGTCCAGGCAACGCGATTTGGACGCTGGAAGGCCGTCCGGAACGGGATTGACCGGCCGGTCGAGCTTTATGACTTAAGTCTCGATCCAGGGGAATCAACCGACCTTGCGGGCCGAGAGCCGGAGCAGGTCGAACGAGCCAACGCCATCTTTCAAGAAGCCCACCGATTGGATTCCAATTGGCCGCTGGACCGCCGCACGGACGAACACACTGAGAGTGCAAAAAAGGCGTGGGAAACCAAACGACGCCGGGACCGCGAGCACTGGGTACCGCCCCATGCTCGACCCTTCCCCACGGACTAGAGCATCTGCCGAAAAGGATCATCGTTCCCTCTGGCAGAAAAGCGACTCGTGGCCCTTCCCACCCTTAGGGTTGCGGAAGCCTCCGCGGTTTCTGGGGACCGCCTAAGCGAGAATCTTTTTCACCACGTTTCCGTGGACATCAGTGAGACGAAAATCGCGCCCTTGGAAGCGAAACGTCAGCTTCTTGTGATCCACGCCAAAGAGGTGGAGCAGGGTGGCATGGAGATCATGCACATGGAAGGGATCGATGACAGCCTTGTAACCCAGCTCGTCGGTTTCCCCATAGCTGGTCCCTCCCTTGATCCCACCCCCTGCCATCCAAAGGGAAAAACCCCGGATATGGTGATCGCGCCCTGAGCCCTGGGCCATTGGAGTCCGACCGAATTCCCCGCCCCAAATCACCAGCGTCTCGTCGAGCAAGCCTCTCTGCTTGAGATCGGTGATCAACGCGGCGGACGCCCGATCGACCTCGGACGCGGAGGTCCTCATGTTCTTCTTGATGTCGCCATGGTGATCCCAGGATCGATGATAAAGATGGATGAATCGGGTCCCTCGTTCAACCAGTCGTCGGGCCAACAAGCAGTTGGAGGCAAAGGAACCGTCGCCCCCTTCGGTTCCGTATAGATCCAGAATGTGTTGCGGTTCGCCCCCGATATCCATCAGTTCGGGAACACTCGCCTGCATCCGAAAGGCCATCTCGTTCTGCGCAATCCGAGTGGCGATTTCAGGATCATCAACGACCTGGTCGAATTGCCGGTTCAACGCATTGACCGCATTGACTAGACGTCGTTGGTCATTCTGAGAGACGCCGGGGGGACGATTGACATAATGGACCGGATCACCGGCAGCGTGGAATTGAACGCCTTGAAAGTTGCTCGGCAGGAAGCCGCTATGCCATTGGCGCGAGGAAATCGGCTGTCCCTGGCCCCCTTTGCCGAGCGAGGTCAGGACCACGAAGCCCGGTAAATCCTCGCTCGCAGTCCCCAGGCCGTACCAGAGCCAGGACCCCATGCTGGGTCGACCTGAAATCGAGGTGCCGGTGTTGATGAAGGTGTGAGCCGGATCATGGTTGATTTGCTCCGTATGAAACGAGCGAATGATGCAAAGTTCATCGGCCACCTCCCCCATCTTGGGGAACAACCCGCAGAAGTGTTGGCCGGACTGCCCAAAGTTCTGGAACTCATGTTGCGGAGCCAGACACTTGAGTTTCCGACCCTGCAACTGAGCAATCGGCTGCCCCTTGGTGTAGGATTCAGGCATAGGCTGCCCGTCCATCTCCGCCAGTTTCGGCTTATAGTCAAGGGTCTCCAGGTGGGAAGGCCCTCCCGCCATGCAGAGGTAGATCACCCGTTTGGCTCGCTGGAACCGGGGGTCGGGACGAACCACACCGGGCCACCGATCGACATCTCCCGATCCGGCGGCCCAGGGCTTCAAGACATTGGCCAGCGCAAGCGAACCCAGCCCCACCGTGCCGCAATTCAAAAACGATCGACGATTCTGCCGCAGGGCAAACAGCTCACCAGGATTCATCACTTCAGCTTCCTTAATAACGGGTGATTAGCTCGTGGAGATTGAGGATGGCTCGACTCACCATGGTCCATGCAGCCCTCTCGCAACGGTGTTCCTCCCGCCCTTCCAAGATCTCCCCGACATTCAGAAGGGCCTCCGTCGAATCTTCATCGTCGTTGAAGCGGTTCAGACTCGCTTGATACAACTCGCTTAGAATCCTCTTCTCTGAGCTTTTGGGCGGCCGGCACACCGCTTCTTCAAAGGCCCAGGAAACCCGATCGGCAACCGATTCCTTCGGACAATCCATGATTCGATCCGCAAACACCCGGGCCGCCTCGACATAGGTCGGGTCGTTGAGGAGGGCGAGGGATTGGAGAGGCGTATTGGAGCGAGTGCGCTCGGCCGTGCATTCCTCCCGGCTGGGCGCGTCGAAGGCTTTCAAACTTGGATGCAAGAACGTCCGTTGCCAGTGCGTATAAAGGCCCCGGCGGTACTGAGACGATCCGCGATCCGCCTGGTATTCGCGCTTGGGAAAATTCAACTGCGAATAGTATCCTGCCGGCTGATAGGGCTTGACGCTTTCGCCCCCGAGCGTGTCCACCCTCAACCCACTGACGCTCAAGGCCACATCACGAATCACTTCGGCGTCGAGTCGAAACGCGGTCTGCCGCGCGTAGAGCCGGTTAAAGGGGTCTTTCTCCTTCAAATAGTCACTGGCCACGGAACGTTGGGCATAGGTTTGAGAGCTCACCAAGAGCTTCACCATGTG
>MDTE01032692.1_pt1 | contig 23000 bp, 16 predicted proteins | sample 811231 | NCBI WGS metagenome assembly MDTE01 (sample SAMN05326651, study PRJNA326480) | marine metagenome | isolation source: seawater | place: Indian Ocean: Red Sea | collected 2010 | reverse complement strand
GTGATCCAGGCTACCGTGCGCTCCACTCCTAATCCAAAACCCGAATGCTGGAAGGTTCCATAACGTCGGAGGTCTAGATACCAAGCGTATGCCTCTTCCGGCAAGTTCTCTTCCTTGATCCGACGCTCAAGCAGTTCAAGATCATCTTCGCGCTGACTTCCACCGATAATTTCTCCATAACCCTCAGGTGCAAGTAAATCATCGCACAGTACAGTACGAGGATCCTCCGGGTTCTCCTTCATATAGAAGGCTTTAGCGGCCTTTGGATAGTCGTGCACGAAGACTGGTAGTTCCTGATCCTCCATGAGCAGGGCTTCATCTGCGGCACCCAGGTCCCGGCCCCACTCAATTTCCGAACCGAGCTCCTTCAAACGCTCGACGGCCTGCGTATAACTCATTCGCGGGAAAGGGGGAGTTACCTGCTCCAACATACTGGTGTCGCGCTCCAGTACTTTCAACTCCTCCTGACATCTCTCGAGTGCGCGCCCCACTATGTATGAGACGAATTGTTCCTGGAGCTCCATGTTCTCGTTCGAATCCGCAAAGGCCACCTCCGGCTCGACCATCCAGAACTCTGTTAGATGGCGGCGAGTCTTCGATTTCTCGGCCCTGAATGTGGGCCCGAAGCAATAGACCCTCCGAAACGCTGGACAAGCAGCCTCGACGTACAATTGCCCCGTCTGCGCCATGTAAGCCGAATCCCCAAAATAGTCTGTCTCAAATAGGGTTCCTGCATGCTCACCAATCGCTCCCGTCAGAATAGGCGTATCGATCCGAACGAAGCTGTTTTCGTACATGAAGTCATGAATAGACTGCTGCACCTCAGCCCGCACTCTAAGACCTGCCCTCTGCATAGATGATCGGAGCCATAGATGACGATGATCTAGGAGAAAGTCGACCCCGTGCTCCTTTGGCTGGATCGGATACTCTTCCGCACTGGAAAGCAATTCGACTTCCATTACTACAAGTTCATATCCACCTGGGGCACGTGTGTCTTCCTTCACCTCACCAGTCAAAGCAACCACCGACTCCCGAGTCAGTGACTGCTGCAAATCCCAAGTAGCGTTGTCCACTGTCTCTTTTAGAAGAACACCCTGAAGCACACCGGTGCCGTCTCGTAGAACCGTGAAAGAGACTTTCCCGTGTCCACGGGTTGCCTCTACCCATCCCCGAACAGTTACCTGCTCACCTACATGTTCTCCGAGCTGTCTGATTTCCACCATCATCGTGCCACATCGCGATCTAAGAGTCTACGTCGAATCAACTTATCGACGCGAGGCAGGACAATGCACATAATGCGCGATTAGGGGAAGCTGCTCAACCAACCCCGTACATTTCAAAACGGTGCTTGTACAGTCCTTCTAAGTGGGCTTGGATCGCCGCATGATCGGCGCGCTTAAGCTCTGGATCTTCCGCCACAATCGCTCGTGCCTCACTCTGAGCGTCCACTAGTAGATCCTCATCCACCAAGAGGTCCGCGAACCGCAACGCCGGGTCTCGTCCATGCTGCTGACTACCGAAGAGGTCTCCTTGGCCCCTAATTCGGAGATCCGCCCGCGCAACTTCGAAGCCATCGCTGGTATCCCGGAAAATCCGCAATCTCTCCAGAGCATCCTCGCCAGGCTCGGCAACCAAAATACAGTGGCTCTCAGCAGTGCCGCGGCCCACCCGACCACGAAGCTGATGCAGCTGAGACAAGCCAAATCTCTCCGCATGCTCTATAAGCATCACACTAGCGTTGGGAACATCGATTCCCACTTCAATCACCGTGGTTGCGACTAATATATCGACCTTTCCCGCAATGAATTCGCGCATCACCGAGTCTTTCTCTGCACTCGCAAGCTGTCCATGAATTAGGCCAACTCGTTCTTGAAGGAAAACCTCGGAGGAAAGTCGTTCGAATTCCCGCTTGGCGGAGAGCAGATCAATTTTTTCTGAATCGTCAACCAATGGGTACACGATATATGCCTGCCGGCCCATAGCTATTTCAGAGCGGACAAAATCGTATACCGCCGTGCGATTATCCGTCGATCGAAGGCTAGTCGTAACCGGCGTTCTTCCTGGGGGCATTTCGTCAAGCAGGCTCAGATCAAGGTCTCCGTAGAGCGCCATAGCCAACGATCTAGGAATTGGCGTAGCAGACATGACCAGAACATCGGGTATCCGCCCCTCACGTTCGGAAATCGCCATCCTCTGCTTAACGCCGAATCGGTGCTGCTCATCGATCACTACGATACCAAGTTCATCGAATGTCACAGCTTCTTGGATAAGGGCGTGTGTTCCGACAACAATCCTCGTCGAACCGCTCGAAATAGATTCAAGGGCCTCTCGGCGGCTACGGACACTTAGGGATCCAGTAAGGAGTGTGACCTCGACCCCTAACGGATTGAGCATTCGGGAGATCCCCCGTGCATGCTGTTCAGCCAGGATTTCGGTAGGCGCCATGAGACATGCCTGACGCCCACCCTCGACCGAGAGTAACATTGCGAAGACCGCAACCGCGGTCTTCCCGGTACCGACGTCACCCTGAAGCATTCGGTTCATCCGGCGACCCGAACACATATCGCTATATATTTCACGCAGAGCACGTCCCTGAGCAGTTGTCAGCTCAAAAGGCAAGGCCTGGTGCAGAGGGCGTATCAATTCGTTCGTTCTAATGTGCTCGATTCCAGGGTTGTCCTCGGTTGCCTTGCGTCTGGCCTGTGCTTGGACGAGTTGAAGGAAAAACAGCTCATCAAATGCTAACCGACGGCGTGCCTTCTCTGCCTCGTACATAGTCTCCGGCCTGTGGAGCCACTTGAACGCGTGTGCTAGTCGGGGTAGTCCAAGTTCAGCCTGCATTCGCGGGGTAACATATTCATCATCGTCAGCCCACGTGAGCATTTCGGTCAGATTCTTGTCAAATACGCTCCGTAGGACCCATTGAGGAACATCCTCAGAGGTCGGATAGGAAACGAAGATCATACCTGATTTCAGCGCTGATTCTCCATCTACCCCGCGTTCCAGCACAATGTGCTCTCGCGGTTGCAGTTGGCGTCCGTGAAAAAACTTCACCCGACCCGAAACCAGCAGAGTGTCTCCCTCGCGCAGCTTTCGATCAAGCCACGGTTGGCCCGGCCAAGCCACGGTGATCATCCCGGAATCGTCCTCAAGCACTGCCTGAAAAATCCTTAAACCACGACGTGTCGGGATAACCCCCTTACTCCGAATTCTACCAATCGCAGTTGCATCCATCCCAACTTCAAGGCTGCCGATAGACTCTACGGAAGAAGCATCGTCATACCGACGAGGCGCATGGTAGAGAAGATCCCGAGCGGTGGTAATTCCTAGACGAGCGAAAGCGTCCGCCCTCTTGGGACCCACACCCTTCAGAAACTGTATCGGGCGATCGAGGTGTGAGTACTTCATCCTAGTGCCGCGTCTAAGAATAGAGTTACATCGAAAGCCTCTAGATCTTCGAGCCTCTCGCCTACCCCGATTAATTTCACCGGTACTCCATGCTCCTCTTTTAACGCTACTACAATTCCACCCTTAGCACTTGAGTCCATCTTCGAAAGGATGATGCCGGTGACGCCGAGTGCTTTCGAAAAGGCCTCTACTTGACGAACGGCGTTCTGTCCAACGGTGGCATCCAACACCATTAGAGTTTCATGGGGAGCGCCCTCAATCTTTCGACTAACCACCCGTTCGATCTTAGCGAGTTCTTCCATGAAATTGCTGTTGGTATGGAGTCTGCCCGCTGTGTCGATCAGAACGAAATCAATCCGACGCGCAGCAGCGGCCTCTAGAGCGTCAAACGCCACCGCTGCCGGATCACTCCGTTCTTGACCGCGAATGAAATCCGCCCCCGTGCGCTCAGCCCATACCTGGAGCTGCGCGACGGCTCCAGCTCGGAAAGTATCCGCTGCCGCGATCATTACGCTGCGCCCCTCCTCAATGAGGTGAGACGCCAGCTTTGCAATGGAGGTTGTCTTTCCGACCCCGTTTACACCCACAATCAGGTAGACCGTCGGGCCCGCTTCCGCTTCCACTAATTCAGAATCAGGTCCGGAATCGAACATTTGAATAATCTCTGACCGAAGAACATCAATGAGTTCTTCTTCCCTACTCGCTATGCCCCGTCTCAACGCCTCTTCCGCTCTGTCCGTGAGTCGAAGGGAAGCGGGAACTCCAAAATCAGCGGCAAGGAGCTTCTCCTCCAGATCTTCCAGTGATTCGGTATCGACTCCAGCCGCGAGAACTCGGACATCCGACAGTGCAAGATTTACGACGCGTTTCCATAGGCTCTTTTCTCTCTCGGATTTTCTCTTAAAGAGCCTAGCCATGCTGACTTCCTCAGCGCAATCCAGTGCTGCGTCGAACAATCCATTCGCCGCAAAGCAACGCCATTATTAGAAGGTACACCCATGGATATGTCCGGAGCGGTCGCCCAGAACCCTCAGCGTTACCAGGCAAACCTAGACTGCCAGGTGACGACTCAGGCATCTTTGCGACCGGAAGCATCTCGAGAGACACTCCCGAGACATCGAAGCGGCCGGCTCCAACCGTGTCATCGGATTCAGACACTAAAGTGTACGTGTATAAACCCGGATCCAGCGGTCGAGTCATTGCCTCTCCGCCACCAACCAGGGTCGTGTCCGTGACGATCTCTGTTGCTGACCGAATCTCGAGGTGCACGGATGAAGAGTCTCCACCGAGACTCCACCCGATCTTCTGTCCACGAGATGTCACCCATACCGTTGGTCTAGGTTCAGCCGCAATAACCTCTTCACCCGCGAGAAGCCAATCCGCTATCCCGGACCAGATCCTGCGATACGGTTCATGACCATTCTCACGTGCAGCCCAACGCCAAAACTGAGAAGCTAGGGCTACAGCAACTCGACCTCCCGGCCTTTCTATCAGGCCAAAGGCACTCTGGGGTGGGCCAGTTCCCCTGAGCTGTATCTGCAACGGGGGCAGGCGCAGAGGATCGGAGGGGATCATCGTCCTGGAGAGCGGCGGGAGGCCCTGCAGGTTGACGCCAGCCAACGCTCCAGCAATCGGAGATGTCGGCACATCAGGAGACGCATACCACTCCCCGGATATCGGATCGCCGGTCTCCATTCCAACAGCCCTTGTTCCCTCTGAATCCATCGGTAAAACAAGGCGTTGCCCCCGACCTCCGGCAATCTCGGTCATCCACGAATCCGCATCGACTCCGAGACCGTGTAACACCAACAAAGCAGCCTCAGTGGCCGCACGCTTTACGGTGCTAGAGTCCGCAGGGATACCTAGCTCGGACGCCGACCCTAGACGCACAAAACGATGTGGTCCAGCCCGAAGATACCCGATTGAAGGGAGTCCGGTGACCTTCTCCAGAACCGGAAGAAGATAGCGCGGCTCCCAATCGGGGAGGGCAGAAACAAGAACCAGCGCCCCAGCTGGATATCCGATACCCGCATAAGTGACTGCTTCATTATCGCTTGGGAAAGCGTCGTCATCCTTCTCCTCGTCCGCGATTCTTGCAGTGTATCGAAGATGTCCGCTCTCCGCTGCTGGAGGAAGTCGGACTGTTCCTGTCGACCGGAGTCCCGGCCCCGGAGCTAGAACCCGCAACTGAGCTACCTCACGGTCTTCCTCAAAAATTTCCACGGTTACCGAGTCACCTGAATCACCACCAAAAATTTCAATCTCGGCTGCAGGCGAGTCGTCCGGATGAAGTACGTCGCTCACTGAAAACCGTGCGATACCGGAATTACGTGCCACCTGAGACAGATCTTCGAACTGAACAGCTACGGGGATCACATCAAGCGTGGACTGAATCGCAACTGGGTCAGTAAAGCGGAGATCTGAGAGGACGCGAACCTCCTTCGCACCGGACTCTGCCGCTAGCTGCAATGAGGGCGCTAACTCACTTATGAGTCCTTCACCAGCTCGTTGTGTATCATTGACTTGCCGCGTCAGATTCCCGTTGCCAAAACGAAATACTTCCCAGCCCTCAGTCTCTAGTTCGGCTGCCCTCTCCGCGGCAACTTCTTTTGGGCTGGGCCCCTCCCGCCCCTCTACTGTCATACTCATTGAAGCGTCGAGCAGTACCCAAGGAGCGGATCCTGCTCCTGTGGCATCGAAAGGTAGCCGCGGATCAAACAGGAGAAGAAGCACCAGTGCCAGTATCGAGGCTCTTACGACCGCCAAGCGTCGTGCCGCCGGCACAGCTAATTCGACGCGGAGGTAAACCCAGAACGCATACGCACCCAGAATCCCCGCCAAAAACAGAAACACCAGAATGCGACCGATGGAGAACCCTAAGATTTTCTCTACGCTCCCTCGCCCTGCTGCGACCCGCCCGATGCTCGACCGTCTTCGGCCTCCGCCTCAAACGTGCGCAACGGGCTCTGCCCTGGAATCGTCTTCAGCAGTTCATCCCTTCCGGACATCTCTGCACGCCAGCGGGTCATGTCATCCGCGGGCACCGGATCCCCAGACGGAAGATCGACCGCCAAGGGATCTTGGTGTCGACCATTTTGCAACATTTCATAGTGCAGGTGCGGTCCCGTCGCGAGCCCAGTCATCCCCACGTAGCCAATCACATCACTTTGTCGAACTCTCGTTCCTAGGTGCACATCACCGTTAAACCCATTCAAATGTGCATATCTGGTAACCCAGCCATTCGAGTGTCGGATCTCCACCGTATTGCCGAAGCTACCCTTAGGTCCCCTGTGGATAATTACCCCGTCGGAGGTCGCCATAACAGGCGTACCAATGCTCGCGGCGTAGTCGATTCCTCGATGAGCTCGTATGGTGTTCAGGATCGGGTGACGCCTCCCGCTCGAAAACCGTCCAGAAATACGGCGGTACGATAGTGGCTTGAGGAGGAACGCCCTTCGGACAGACTCTCCATCCAGATCAAAATACGACCCATATCCATCACCATTCGGGTCGAAATAGATCGCGTGATATTGAACATCCAGGTTCACGAATTCCGCCGCAAGCAGTTTTCCGTCTCGCATAGAGCCGTCGGGACGAACCTCTCGTTCAAATACAAAACGGTAGCTATCACCTTCACGGATCTGTCGAGAAAAGTCTATTTGCCACTGAAAAACATTATCCAAGCGATCTATGAGAAGGTTGCGATCCTCAAAGGTCATCTCAACCAAGTCGACGTTGTTCACGACAGAACCCCAAAACGTCTCACTGATCTCACCGGTTGCATAAACCGTATCAACAAAGATAGGGGTCTGAACAAGCCGAGATCTCCATCGGTCATCGACCCGAGTGAGCCTTACTGTGCGGTCTTTACTGACCGCGACATCTACACTCCGGAGCTTATTGGTACCGGCCTGGTAGCGGAGAGCCACATTCGTTCTCTCTCGTAAGCGCCTCGGATCGGCATAGCTCTGAAAAGCCCGCAATACCTCAGCCTGCTCATTCGCATCGACCGCTCCGTAGAGGAGTCCTCCGAATGTCTCACCTTTACCAAGAGAATGGACCTCCACCTTCTCCGCGGGTGGAACCCAGACCGTCTCTAAAAAACCGACGCTCGGAACCTCGGGGTCACACGAAGAACAGACGATCGCTGCAATAGCAATCGCCCCTCGTGAGATAATCAATCTGACGCTCCGCTTCACCATTAACTCCTCATCACTTCCCTAATCAAGAGTCCAGACACCCGAAAGTACTTAGACAAACGACTGTCCGGCAGACATCTCCACCGGACAGTCGTTCTCTGGGAAACTAGTTGAATCTAGGAATCCAATTCAGTCCATCTGACGACGAATGAAGGTCGGGATATCTAACCCTTCTATCTGCTCTCGGGATACCATGCTCTCAGGAAATCTTGTAAGGGGAAGTACCGGCTCCGAAACCCCTCCCCCCATCGCAGCCCGCTCATCCTTGAGTTCGAACTCAACCGTTTGCACGGCCGGCTCAATTGCCGGGTGCTGGAAAGTCAGATTCGTGTTGTCGGACTCGGGCACCGATAACTCGACCGGCTGACTGGGTTCTACCGAAACGGTTTTCGGGGTTGAGATCTGAGCACGAGAGCGCCGGAAATCTGGTGAAATAACGCTGTCGTCGCTCTCCGAATCGAATCCCGTGGCGATCACCGTAACACGAATCTTGTTTTCTAGTTCCGGATTGTGAACCGCACCGAAAATGATCTCGGCCTCGTCCCCTGCCTCTTGCTGGATAATCGTCGAAATTGTAGTGACCTCGTCAATGGCGAGATCCATCCCACCTGTGATGTTGATTAGGACGCCCTTAGCTCCAGAGATTGAAAGATCATCCAATAGGGGTGAAGAGATAGCCTCTTGAGCCGCTTCCTGAGCTCTATTATCACCCTCCCCAAAACCCGACCCCATTAGTGCCGGGCCACGGGCCGCCATAACCGTCCGGACGTCGGCGAAATCGACATTGATCTCACCGGTAACTCTGATTAAATCGGAGATACCTTGTGTTGCGTTCAAAAGTATCTCGTCTGCCTTCTTCAGCGAATCCGCAAAAGATGTTCCCCTCGGCACAACGGAGAGAAGTCGGTCATTGGGCACCAAGATCATGGTGTCTACCGCACGGCGAAGCTCTGCCAGGCCCTGCATCGCCTGACGTTCCCTTCTCCTCCCTTCGAAGGAAAAGGGCTTTGTCACCACACCAATGGTGAGTGCGCCCATCTCCCTCGCTATCTCAGCCACTAATGGCGCCGCGCCGGTTCCAGTTCCACCACCCATTCCAGCTGTTACAAAGACAAGATCGGCACCCTCTAGTGCACGACGAACCTCTTCTTCACTCTCTGCTAGCGCTTGGCGTCCGACCTCCGGACGAGCACCCGCACCCAACCCACGAGTGAGCTTCTTTCCGATCTGCAAGGTGACCTGTGCCTTTGAGTGCTTCAGAGCTTGCCCATCAGTATTCATCGAGATGAACTCGACTCCTTCCAAATCTTCGTCAATCATTCGATTGACGGCATTTCCGCCGGCTCCTCCGACGCCCACAACCTTCATCCGTGCATTCGCAATCGGTGTTTCTTCGAACTCGAAGATCATCATTTTCTCCCCCCTAGCGGAGATTTTGGTACTACTGCGACTAGAAAAATTCTTTCAACCACACGCCAAGCCTGGTGACTATTCCGGAAGCCCGGGTTGAGGCACCGCGGCCAGTTTCAGCGAAGCGATCTGCACCCCAGAGCGCCAGGCCCGCTCCAACCGTAAAACGAGGACGCGCCACGACATCCGCGATTCCGCCAAGTCCCTCCGCCGGTACCCCGAGACGCACAGGCGCCGCAAAAATCTGTTGGGCGAGTTCTGTAATTCCCGGGATCGACGCACTCCCTCCACTCAGCACGATTCCCGCACCTAGCTTTTCGGCGACTCCGTTATCTTGGAGTTCACCTTGAATGATCCCAAACATCTCGTCCAATCGCTGCTCTACGATGTGTGCGATTAGTTCACACGCTACCGATCGCATCTGGTTCGGAGATGGACCTGGCAAATCAACGGTTTCCCGCGGATCGACCATCTGAGCGAGAGCATGAGAGTGATGCTCCTTGGCCCGCTGCGCTTCTTTGTACGGCACCGCTAGCCCTCGCATGAGGTCCTGGGTCAAGGTCGCGCCACCGAACGGAAGGATGGCTACGTGGTGGATCTTACCCTCGTAGTAGGCAGCCACGTTAGTTGTTTGAGCGCCAATTTCAACCATCGCTACGCCGACTTCTTTTTCGTCTTCTGTAAGGACGGCACGGGCTCCGGCCAGAGGTTCGAGTACGAGTTCCTGAACCCGGTATCCGGCTCGATTGATCGCCCTCGTGATATTCGCCGATGCAGTGACCTGGCAGGTGACCAAGAACACTTCACTCTCCAAGCGGACTCCGGACATGCCAATTGGGTCTTTAATTCCCGCCTGGTGATCGACACGGTATTCCTGGCGGATGGCATGCACCATTTCGCGATCGGGCGGAAGCGCTACCGCTCGAGCAACTATATGAACTCGCTCGACATCGTCTCCCGTCACCTCCTCGTCAGATATTGCCACCACTCCCATAGAATTTGTAGCACGCACGTGTTCACCGCCGATACCTGCGTATACTCGGTCCACCGTCGCACCCGCCATGAGTTCAGCCTCACTCACTGCATTGCGGACTGACTCTGTCATCTCGTCGATGTTGATCACAAAATCACCACGCAATCCGGCTGTTGGAGCTTGACCTACACCAAGGATTGCGAGGCTCGGATGCCTCGGATCCCCGATCACCTCACCTATGACGGCGCAAGTATGAGTGCTTCCGATGTCGAGTCCAGCGATCAGATTCGAACGCATGTCATCGGCCCCCGGCCATGTATGTTGAAATGGTTTCTATAGAGCGTTCAGGTCGGACAACCACCTGGTCTAAGAATCTCAGATCGACCTCAGCTGGCGGTCGTCCTGAACGCAACTGCATTATGTGCCCTAGAGCCGATTCACCCTCTTTGATCCGGACGCCCTCGGTACGGATCGGCATGATGAACTCGACATCAGGGCTGTGCAGTCGAACGGCTACTATGCCCTTCGAGTGCAATCGGATGGTGGAAATCAGATTCGCAAAGCCCGGACGAGTTGCATTGAGATGCTCTAATTCGGCGGCCAACGTGCGGACCTCTTCTGGGAAAAGACCCGCATTGTCTGGTCCGCGACTTTCAGAACTGATGATTGGTAGGTCTAGTGCGGGCGCGGTCGGATCAATCGGTAACTGATACCCCTCTGCGTCTACTGGTTCGAGCATCGACGTTCCAGCGAACGCAACCGGAACACGCTCTTCCACCGTGACGAGTAGCCCATTCGGAAACTTCCTTTGGATCTCCACCGCACGGACAAGAGGATCTGCTGTTACCCGTTCCCTCCACACTGCCGCGTCGCCCCAAACTGAAGCCATAGAGCCAAGATCTAGGCGACTCACTACCGTTTGCTTGGTCAATCGCTCGATACCCCGAACCTCAATCTCACCCTCACGCACGGCAAAGACCTCAAGATCACGGACAGTCTCAACCAAGTGAGGTCCCCAATATGCCAGAGGAGCGATCACGACGGTCACCGCTAAAATCCTGAGCTGCCGTTTGACGGTAGCGTTAGGCATAGGCAGGCACCTCCAAAAGTTGGATAAGCTCTGTTCCAGTGAACTCAATGGACCCAGCACCGAGTGTCATCACTACATCACCCTCCCGCGTATCGGCAGCCACTTGAGCGGCCAAGGCGTCGAGTGACTCCACATAGCACAAGTCGTCGCCTACACCTGCCTCAATAACGGCTGATACAAGAGTGTATCCGTCTACCCCCGGGATCGGGGCTTCGCGTGCCGGGAATATGTCCGTAAGCCAAACCTTGTCAGCCACTGCGAGTGCCTCGCCGAACTCGCGGGCGAAATCTCGAGTGCGCGAATAGAGATGAGGCTGAAAGACCGCAACCAAGCGACGACCTTCATACATATTTCGTGCTGCACGCAGCGCAGCAGCAAGCTCAGTGGGATGGTGAGCGTAGTCATCGATGACAACAACTCCGTTTACCTCTCCAACAAGCTGGAAGCGACGCTCAACCCCACGGAAATTGGAAAGTCCCGTCTTGATGTCACCCCATTCAGCACCCAAGGCCCTAGCGGCAGCTGCGGCACCGAGTGCGTTCAAGAGATTGTGACGGCCGCCCATCTTGAGTTTGAGCTCTCCAACACCTTTCCCATCCTCCCAAAGTCTCGCAAACGATACGCCCTCGGTAACACTGATATCCGTCGCGCGTAGCATTGAACCGGCCGAAGTTCCATACGTATAGCTGCTTGGTCCTATCGCGGGGAGCAGCGACGAAGCCCCATGATCGTCGGCACAGACGACGACCCGGCCGCCACCCCGTACTCCTTCCACAAACTCCAAGAAGGCGCTTCGGACTCCGTCAAGGTCACCATAGATATCAAGATGATCCGCCTCCACGTTTGTGATTATCGCAATGTCTGGGGAGAGCGTTAGAAAGGAACGGTCGTATTCATCGGCTTCCACTACAAAAACATCTCCCGTCCCGTACCGCAGATTTCCATCCCAGTCGTTCACTCGGCCACCAACCAGTCCAGTGGGGTCCATTCCCGCCGCAGCCAAGATTTCCGTAGCCATAGCGGTAGTTGTCGTCTTCCCATGCGTACCGGCTATTCCAATAACTCTTCCCGAAGCCACCCACATTCCGAGCGCCTCAGAGCGCTTCATTACGACGATCCCCGCTCGTTTTGCTGCGAGCACCTCAGGATGGTCTTCGGGAACTGCAGCGGTCATCACGAGAGCCGCAGCGTCAGCGATATGTGCTTCATCGTGTCCAACAAACACCCTTGCCCCCAGCGCTTCTAGATCACGGAGAGCGACACTTCCCTTCAAGTCGCACCCAGTAACCATGCCGCCGCTGCGCAAGAACAATTCAGCGAGTGGGTACATACCTGCTCCGCCTATGCCCATGAAATGGACTATCCCACCGGCACAAAGTGCCCTGAGGTCAGGCTGCTCGGTCAAGCGGCGCTCCTTATCGGGGACAGCATCGTTGTGACGTCATCAGCGATCTCCTGTGTTGCCCTCGGATACGCACGCTCTGAGGCGCGCATGCCCATTTGCTCTAGGCTAAGAGGATCCATAGCCATCGAAGCGATCTCTTCCGCTAGCCGACTGGGAGACAATTCCCTTTGAGGAACGACCCGAGCTGCTCCTGCATCTTCCAGGGCGCGCGCATTATGCTCTTGATGGTTTTCCGTTGCGGTGGGCAGAGGCACCAGTACGGCAGGAAGACCATGGTTCAGGAACTCCGCGATCGTCATCGCGCCAGCACGGCTCACAGCGAGATCCGCCGCGACAAGCGCACCCGGCATGTCTTCGATATAGGGCAGAGCGTGGACCCACCTAGGAACGCCACGCACGCCGAAACTCCTAAGAACGCCTGCGAAGTGTCCGCTACCAGTCGACCAGAGGAGGTGAAGCTCCTCAGGCCGTTTGATGTCGCCACGGGAAACACCGGCCACGTAGGCTGTGAAGACTTCGTTGAGAGCCGAGGAACCCTGGCTGCCACCGGTCACGAAAGCCAAGGTTACGTGCTCAGGGATACCGAACGCGCGCCGCGCTTCGTTCCGCCCCAAACCCGATCGAGACCGCACTGGATTTCCGCTGACAACGCAACGCCCTGCGCTAAGCGGCAGACGCTGAACAACTTCCGGATACGCGACGTGTACACGAGTAGCAACTTTTGTAAGGAGCTTCGTGACAATACCAGGCACGGAGTTCTGCTCTTGGAGCACTAGGGGGACACCCATAAGACCCGCTGCTATTCCTGCGGGAGCTCCGGCATAACCACCGGTCACTACTACAACCTCGGGGTGGTAGCGCCTGAAGAAGTCAATGACACGGACGAGTCCCACAAGGAGCCCGACGAGTGCTGGGAACAGACTCATTGCACGACCACGATTGAAACCGCTTATCGGCAGTAATAAATGGTCTTCCGCCCTTTCTGGCAGGACTCTCGCTTCAAGGCCGCGCCTGGCACCGACGAAGGTGATATGTACGTCTGGCCGCACTTCTCTGAGTGCATCCGCTATCGCTAGTGCTGGATAGAGATGCCCGCCCGTCCCACCTCCCGAGACAACTACAAGTGGGCCCCGCATTCTCAACGTATCAAGCATGGGCTTGCCTGCCACCGGAGGTGGTTCGCGCTACCGAAATCAGGATTCCTATTGCCACGAGAGTAACGATCAGGTTCGAACGCCCGTAGGAGATCAGCGGCAAAGCAAGTCCAGTCGCGGGAGCAAGAGCCAGCCCCACCGACATATGGAGCATGGCCTGCACTGCTATGAGACTGGTACATCCGATCGCCAGCAGCCCTCCAAACATATCCGGAGCCCTACTGGCAATCCGAAATCCGATCACGACCAAGGCGACGTAAAAAACAACGACAACAGTGATTCCTAAAAAGCCCCACTCTTCTCCAATCATTGCGAAGATGAAGTCGTTGTGAGCTTCCGGAAGAAAACCGTGCTTCTGCCGACCCTCGCCAAAGCCTACACCAGTCACACCGCCAGATCCGAAACCGATCAGTGACTGCAGTACCTGGTAACCAGCTCCGGTTGGGTCCGAGAGTTGTTGCAGAAAAACCTCGAGCCTCTGACGGCGATAACTGGCGAAGAGAAGAAAGTACAGTGCCGGTGAAACAAGAGCCCCTAGGAAAACGAAGTGCGAGACCCGAGCTCCGGCAGCGAATACAATTAGGACACCAAGCGCCGCAATAACGATCGCTGTAGATAGGTCAGGTGCCGCCGTTACGAGTCCGATAACGAGAGCCCAAACCGCAAGGAACGGCCCAAGGCCGCGTCTAAGGGACTGAAAGTACGGGGCCTTCTTAACAGCCATAGTGGCTGACCAGACAATGATGGACACTTTAGCTACCTCGGACGGCTGAATGGTCACACCTACTCGAAGCCACCGACGAGCTCCATTGATCTCCGGTGCGATCCCATGAGTCCAAGGAAGTACGCAGAGCAAAAGCATCAGGACACTTAACGCTATCAGAGGCCATGCTAAGGCTGCCCAATGGCGGTAAGGCATCCAGGCGCAGAACATGAGACCAGCGAGTCCGACGAGCGCTCCCACCCCTTGTCGGGTGACGTAGAAGGTGTCCGACAAGCCTTGGTTAATCGCATAAACCGAAGACGCGCTGTATAGGGTGACTAGTCCGAATGCCAGTACAAGCAGTGTGAGGCCGAACACCGCGGCAGCTTCCCAGCCCTGCCCCAAACCTGAGTCAGGAAGGCGAGCTGGTCCAACGGGAGCTATGTCCAATGGCCGAATGATGCTCACACTTCAGCCCTCGCGAGAAGTGTGAAGTGCTGGCCTCTGTGCTCGTAGTTCTCGTACATGTCGAAGCTAGAGCAAGCTGGTGAGAGAAGTACTACATCACCTGACTCGGCCCAGTTACGTGCACTCACTACGACATCTTCGAGTGATCCTTCGACCAGCCGAAACGAAGGGCTGGCGCGGGGTCCTCCAATAGACTCCTCCTCTTCATTACTGCCAACACGGAGGGCTTCGCTCAGTTCATTGATCGCCCTAGAACCTGCGGCACCATAACCGACTACGATACGCGCGCGACCACGCATGGCCTCGGCAAGCTGCGCAAAGTCTTCACCTTTATCTTTGCCACCTAGGAGAAGAATAACCGAGCGATCTAGACTAGAGAGAGCACTACGAGTCGCTGCAACATTTGTAGCCTTTGAGTCATTGATCCAGAGGACACCGGCGCGATCTGCTACAGGCTCTAAACGATGTGGGAGCGCACGCGCAGAACCGAGTCCTGCCATGACACCTCCTGAGCCAGCACCAGCAAGTCGAGCCGTCAGCGCAGCAGCCAGAGCATTCGTAACGTTATGAGCTCCGATAAGAGGTAATTCATCGCGCTGCAGGACCGGCTCGATATCTCCCTCTAGGTTCAGTATCAGTTGCCCTTCACTCAGGAAAGCACTGCTGTCAGTGCCGCATCCGAACGTATACCGGCGACCGGGAACACCATCGGAAAGCCTTCGCACTTCATCATCATCTGCCGGGAAAACCCAAACGCTCTGTTCGGTAGCATTCTCAAATAGCTTCGACTTATCGCTATAGTACTCATCGATTGACCTGTATCGATCTAGGTGATCTGCTGAGAGGTTCGTTATCACTCCGATATCGGGATGGAACGTTTCCACCCCTGACAGTTGAAACGAGCTCATCTCGAGCACGACCCACTCTGGTCTCTCCTTGAGCCGGGCGAGATCTGACGCAGCAGGAGCAAGTCCACCGCCGACGTTGCCCCCAGCGGCTGACGTAACACCGGACGCATGAAGTAGATGGTTCACTAGCAATGTTGTTGTTGTCTTGCCATTTGTGCCGGTTATCCCAATCAGTGATGCATCGAGGAACCGTGAGGCAAATTCAGGCTCTGATATCCACTTAACTCCCCGTCTTTTGAGGCCCTGGAGCACTGGGGAACTCGGTAGGATACCTGGGCTCGCAACGACGAAGTCGGCATCGACCATTCGTTCGATGTCGTGCCTTCCCAAGTCGACCTCGATTCCATCTCCGAGGTCGGCTCCACGAGTTGCAACTGCATCCTCCGTGCGAGAATCCGAGACATATACTTCTCCTCCTTTTTCAGCGGCTAAGCGTGCGGCGGCGACTCCGCTCACACCCAGGCCAATGACAGCCACACTCATTCCAGACAAATCCATCAAACCACATCATCTCCAGATCGCACCACTCGAGTAGGTCTACTCACCGGATCTTCAGCGTGCTGAACGCAAGCATCGCGAAAAGGACGCCTACAATCCAAAAGCGGATAACGACCGTGGTTTCAGACCAACCAAGCTTCTCGAAGTGGTGATGGACGGGGGCCATCCTGAACACGCGCCTGCCCGAACCGAACCGCCACTTCGTGTATTTGAACCACCCCCTCTGCACAATCACTGACAGGGTCTCCAGTACGAACACGCCACCGACGATTACCAGTAGGAATTCAGCCTTTAGGAGAATGGCCATGACCCCGAGTGCTCCTCCAAGTGCGAGAGACCCAGTATCCCCCATAAAGACCTCTTCGGGAGGAGCGTTAAACCACAAGAAGCCCAGTGCCGCTCCAGATAGTGCGAGGGCGAAAATGGTCAACTCTCCCGCACCGGGCAGATAGAAGAATCCGAGGTACTGTGAGGTGTCTATCCGACCCGCGACGTAAGCAAAAATTCCGATCGTCGCTGACGCGATCGCGATTAGGCCAGCGGCTAAACCGTCTAGCCCATCAGTCAGATTCACAGCGTTCGACGATCCTGATACTACAACACCAGTAAACACGATGAATACAGGAACTGAGAAGACTGCTGCCACATCCGCAAAAAATGGAACGGCGGTCCACGTGGTCGGGTGTCCCGAGATCGGATTCCAAATAAGGTAGGTGCCAAGCGCTAGCCCGAAGCTCCATTGGCCGATCATCTTGTATTGGGCTATTAAACCTCGAGTCTGACCTTGGACGACTTTGAGGTAGTCGTCAAGAAATCCTATCGCACCCATCCAGAGCAGCGAGACAAGAGCAACAATCGTGTACGCGTTGTCTAACCGAGCCCAGAGAAGGGTTGAGATGGTGGTGGCGAGGATGATGATAACTCCACCCATCGTGGGAGTACCCGACTTCGCCAGATGAGTCTCCGGACCTATCTCCCGCACAACCTGACCAACATTCATCAGCTTTAGGCGACGAATCACTACCGGACCTAGCAGGAAAGCTAGAACTAGAGACGTAACCACCGCGCCCGCCGTCCTAAAAGAGATATACACGAACACATTGAACGGGCCGAATAGCTCTGAGAGTTCTGGAAGCAGGTGTGCAAGCATTAGGTCCCAACCTTCCGGGCGCCTTCTCGACCGAAGTCTTCCTCAAGTCGGGTCAACATCCGCTCCAGTGCGATGCCCCGCGAAGCCTTGAGTAAGATGATCTCACCGCCATTCAGGCGATCGACCAGTCCTGAGTAAATTTCCTCCCAGTTTTCACCTGCAACAACGCGCTCTTCTCTGAATCCCAACTCAGCCGCTACTTCAGCAAAGTGACCCGTGGCTATGATCAGATCGACATCCCGAGCTACTGCATCTTTTAGTACCTCAGCATGCAGTTCAGTCGCCGAACTTCCGAGTTCCAGCATCGAGCCCAAAACAGCGACCTTGTCTCCCGTGACAGCCTGACTTTCAAGCACTTCTAGAGATGCACGCACACTCTGTGGATTAGCGTTATAACAGTCTACGATTACCGTGAGGTCTCCAATCCGCTGAAACTCACCTCGCAAAGAACCCACTTTAGAAGAACCGAGTCCACGAACTGCATCCCTGACCGGCACGTTGAGGAGACTCGCCACCGCAAGCGCCATGAGAGCATTTGAAGCAGCATGCTTGCCAGCTGTGGGCGCTGTAACCCTCTGTCCTCGCCATTCGAAGCTGTAGCGTCCAAATACATCTACTTCAGCGTTCCCTGGACGGGCGTCCTGATCAGCATTCTGACTCCACCCAACTACCTGAACGGAGGAGCAAAGGGCGTGGGCGCGTTCAGCAAGGACCGGGGGATCATCACCCACCACGCACCGGCCACCTTCAGCTATTCCGCGCAGGATCTGCAACTTTTCTGCTAGGACACCCTCGAAACTCTCCAGCTTCTCCAGGTGGCTCTTACCGACAGTTGTGATTACGGCAATATCCGGGCGAGCGACCTGAGCCAGTGCCTCAATCTCACCTGGCTGATTGGTGCCTAGCTCTAGCACCAGCGCTTCCACATCGTCAGGCATTGAGAGAATCGTCAGCGGCATCCCAATACGATTGTTCTGATTCCCAGGCGTTGCATGGACCCGATAGGTCTCAGCTAGTGCGGCCCTCGTCATTTCCTTGGTGGTTGTCTTTCCAGACGAACCCGTAATCGCAACTACGGGGACATCCATCCGCTGCCTACGCCATGCAGCAAGACGCCCCAGGGCATCAAGGGTGTCTTCTACTGGATAAAGCGTCCCAGCCGGATCACCTGCTGCCGGTCTGGATACCACAGCTCCAACGGCTCCCCTTGCAAACGCATCCGCAACAAAGTCGTGACCGTCAAAACGCTCTCCTACTAGGGCCACATATAGGTCACCTTCTGATATCGTGCGGGAATCTGTAGACACTCCCTCATAGACTAGTTCTTCCTTAGCCAGATCAGTCCGCATCCCAAGGGCCTTTCGAACGGTCACGTCACTCCAATCGAAAGCCATCAGAGAACCCCCAGTTCGCGAAGAGCATCTCTGGCAATATCGGCCTCTAGAAAGGGCCGTTTTTCTTTTCCGACAACCTGGTATGTCTCATGCCCCTTCCCTGCTAGCACGACCGTGTCGCCTGGACGCGCCACCTCGAGGGCTTTTCTGATAGCATCTCGCCGGTCAGTCATCCGGATGAAGTCCGTGGACCCTATTCCCTCGACGAGATCGTCTATGATCAGATCCGGATCTTCGGTGCGTGGATTATCCGACGTTAGAACTGCAACGTCTGCTAAACGAGCGACCGCTTGAGCCATCCGCCTGCGTTTGGAACGGTCTCGATCACCACCGGCTCCAAATAGAACGATCAGGCGTCCTTCGGTAAGTGGGCGGACAGCCTCTAGTGCACCTTCTAGAGCAGCAGGCGTATGCGCAAAGTCGATCAAGACACCGAATGGTTCAGCAACCACTGCTTCCAACCGACCCGCCACCTGTGGCGCAACTTCGAGCCTCTGAGCGACACACTCAAGCGAGACCCCTACCGCGATGGCCGCAGCGGATGCAGCGAGGGCGTTCTCGACGTTATAACGTCCGATCAGAGGGAAGCTGATTGCTAAATCTTGACCGGCTACAGTCATACGGAAGCTCGTCCCTGTGGAGCTCAACCGTATGTCTCGGGCCTGCACGTCGGCTTTCCTTATTAGCGAATACGATACAACCTTGCGCCCGCCCGCCTCGAGGCCCTCCCATGCATCGTCATCCGCGTTCACAACCAGGGTTCCATCTTCAGAAACGAGCCTGACAAGTCCGAGCTTTGCAGCGCGATATGCCTCCATGTCGCCGTGATAGTCTAGGTGATCCTGAGAAAGGTTCGTAAAGACCGCGACATCAAAGGAGGTCCCATACAGGCGATGCTGCTCTATCGCGTGTGAAGAAGCTTCGATGACTACCGTTTCGTAACTCTTGGCTGAAAGATCACGCATCCACTCGGTGAGCTTGACCGGCCCCGGTGTCGTAAGGTCTTCAGTCGCTGCCCGAACGCCATCTTTGAGGGTCAAGCCAAGCGTCCCGATCACAGCCGCCCGCTTTTCGGGAGCGACTAGATGTCGCACAAGGAGTGAAGTCGTCGTCTTTCCGTTCGTGCCCGTAACACCAACAACAGCCATCCTTTCGCTCGGTGAGCCAAGCACGACATCGGCCGCCAAGGCAGCAGCTCGACGCCCGTCTCGAACTACCAGTTGGGGCACATCGACTTTCAGTGGGCGTTCCACGACCACGGCCGAAGCGCCACGTCCAACCGCACCTGGCACGAAGTCATGAGCATCATCCTGCGTGCCTTTCCAAGCTAGAAAAAGATCGTCTTTCACAGTCGTTCGAGAATCTTGGGACACGCCCCGAACGACGACGTCCCCCGATCCGCGCACCTCGGTAAGGAGGCCGGCAGTCCGGAGGACGTCTAGCACCGCATGAAGCGCGCAGGTCACCTCACTCATCGTCCTGCCCTCCCGAACGCAGGCGCACCACTTCTCCCCTAGTGACTACTGAGCCAGCAGTCGGATACGTTCGGACGACATCGCCCGTCCCCATCTCTGTGACGCGCAAACCGTGCTTATGTAGTTCTCGAACCGCAAAGCGCACTGGCAGACCTGACACATCAGGAATCGCCACTGCATCCACTCCGCCTTCTGACTCAGGCAGTTCCGGAGAAAGCGGAATCGGAACGTAGGGTTCTCTTAATAATTCAACATAGAGTTCAGGAGAAACCACTTCCGGAGGCTCTCTCGCGGTCTCAGCAAGCGTTTCTATATCCAGAATGTTCGCGGCTAACGCTGCCTCCATCACAGACCTGGTTACGGGAGCCGCTACGGCACCCCCGTAATAGACGCCGCCTTCCGGACGATCAAGCTTGACGAAGATGACAAGCTGAGGATTATCCGCTGGGAAATACCCTATGAATGATGAAGAATAGTCACCACTCTGATAAACGCCACCGGTAGCGAAACGAGCTGTCCCACTCTTACCTGCGACTTGATGGCTACCTATACGTGCAGCTCCACCAGTTCCGGTTTCTACGACGTCGACCATTGCACTACCCACCTGAGCCGCGGTCTGTGGGCTGACAACTCGACGGATCTCTTGTGCCTCAAGTCGCTCAAGTGTCCTACCGTTAGCGTCTCGGATTTCGCGGACCAACCTTGGCCTCATCAGAATTCCACCATTAGCGATCGCCCCATACGCCATAGCCATCTGTAGTGGCGTAGCAGACATCTCGTATCCAATCGCTAAAGACTGGGGAGACTGCCGACTCCAACGATCAGGTGAGCGGAGCACCCCCTCGACCTCTCCTGGCAGCTTTATACCAGTCCGGGTGCCAAAACCGAAGTCACGAAGACTCTGGTAATGAAGTCCTTCCGGAAGGACGAGCGCAGCTTTGGCAATACCAACATTGGAGGACTCATAGAAGGCCTCTCTAAGCGTGACCTGATCACTTTCGACATGCACATCACTGAGTGTTCGACCGTTGATCGTCCAACGCCCATTGCCTATATCGATTGAGTCGTTCAAGTCTGCTAGGCCATTTTCAAGCAGGGCAGCGACTGTGAAGACTTTGAGAGTAGATCCAGGCTCAAACGGCGCATTAATTGCGGAGAGCGCGGCAATGTTTTTATCGCGAATCGAGAATAAGGCCTTTATCTCTCCGGTATGGGGATCGGTGATCAGGATGTCACCGCCGAACGCCTGATGCTCGTCAATCGCCTCCAGCAAGGCGGACTGAGCGATCTCCTGAAGTTCCATATCCAGAGTCAGTAAGACCTCTCCACCTGCCCGCGGCTCTTCAACGGTGACCCTCTGTCCTGGCAGGGGGTTGCCATGAGCATCGCGGGCGAATATCTGCGAACCAGTCGTTCCACTTAGGTGTTCGTTGAATTGCTGTTCGACCCCACCTCGCCCCTCCCCATCAATCACAAAACCGGTCACTCCTCGGGCAATCTCCCCGTAGGGGTAATAGCGCTGGTATAGAGATTGGACGTGCACACCAGAAAGGCCCATCAACGAATCCCGAACGGCCATAGAGTAGAGACCGACCTGGTTCCAAACAGACTCACCCGATACGAGCCTCTCCACACGTGAAGAGCTTAGTCCGAGTACGTCGGTCAGTCGTTGCTTCACTGCAACCGGATCCCGTACCTCACGCGGTGCGATGGAGACCCGCACACGTTCACGCGTGACCGATAAAGGGACACCATTCCCCACAAGAACAGTCCCTCGCGGGGCGTGTAGTGTGACCGCACCCTCCTGCTGGCGAACAGCTATGTCCTCCCACGCCGAAGCTTGAACAATCTGGATCTGTCCCGCGCGCGCTATCACGGCCATCGCACCAATCAGCCATGCTGCTAGGATAGCTCTTCTACGCCAAGCATAGGCATGCATTGCATCATGGTGGCGGCGACTCACGGCTTGTCCTCGATCCCAAGAACTACCATTTCTTGGCCGGACGGCCTAACCATTCCTAAGCCTTCGGCTGCTTCGACGATGTGCGTCATACTGCTGCGGACTTGGATGTCTCGCTCCAGCTCAATCCGCTCTGCTTGAGCTACAGACCCCTGCCGGCGAAGCTGGTCAAGGGTTTGATTCGCTTCGAGGGCCCTGCTTTGTCTCCAGGTGACCACACCCAAAGACAGAAGAAAGAAGGTGACTGTTAGAGCAACACGCCAAAGCAGTCGCGCATCCATCAGGCGGCCCTCCGCCAAGCGCGGAGCCGAGCGCTTCTAGCTCTTGGATTACGCTTCACTTCCTCATCAGTTGGTCGGATGACCTTGCGTGTTAACGTCTCCCCAAGCGCATGACCTCGGCACATGCACGCGGGCAACTCAGTAGGGCATACGCATGCCCTGCTCCACTCACGGAACGCGCTTTTCACGGCCCGATCTTCAACTGAGTGATACGCTATCACTGTCATCACTCCACCGGCTTTCATGACATCACGGAGTGCAGGCAATCCTGTTTCGAGTGCGTTTATCTCTTCGTTGACTGCGATACGAACTGACTGGAAGATTCGTGCCTTTTTTTTGATACTAGGCGAATGACCAAGGGAAACCCTCATTGCCGCTACTAGATCATCACTGCTTTCCAGGGGCTCCTTGACTCGCCGCTTCACAATTTCTCGTGCTAGTCGGCGCGCCCGCGGCTCATCTCCAAAGTCTCGGAAGACTTGGGTCAACTCATCCTCGCTGGCTTCAGCCAGGAAGGTTGTGGC
>MDTE01002934.1_pt1 | contig 23002 bp, 15 predicted proteins | sample 811231 | NCBI WGS metagenome assembly MDTE01 (sample SAMN05326651, study PRJNA326480) | marine metagenome | isolation source: seawater | place: Indian Ocean: Red Sea | collected 2010 | reverse complement strand
GCGTTAGCGATGTGGCATATTGTCTCCCAGCCTGTACGCACTTCTTCTCGAGATTCTGAAGTAATCCTCAAGAGCTGGACTCTACGTTCCAAATTGGTCACGGTTGATGTTTGTTCTGCGTATGTTGCAGCTGGTAAAACTACATCAGCGTGGGCAGTAATTTCCGAATCAAAGACAGCTGATACGGCGAGGAATTCAAGCTTCTCCAGGCCTGATGTAAGACCTTCAAGAACTGCGGAATGACCGGATAAACCATCCGCCATTACAAGCGCTGCCTTGATGTTATTGTCCATCATGCCGGATATTATTTCCTTCACGCCAAGCCCATTTTCTCCGGGTCGAGCCCCCAAATCACGGGCGCCTAGTGTGTTGGCTCCTTTGAACAATGGGAAAACCCCGCTTGCATCCCCGCCTATATTCCCGGTTATAGCTGCAAGGTCGACAACCGCATCCACCAGTTGCGTTGTCGCCGTATCGTCAAGACCGTCATTTCCGACAAGGATGGCACCGGCGTCGCTATCAGCGAATATACGTGCTGCTCGACGGATCTGAGATTCTTCTATTCCGGTTTGCCTGGCTACTTTTTTAAGGTCAAATGACCATAGTGATTGCTTTAATTCAGTGACATTATTCAAGCGAGTATCTAGATAGTGTTTATCTTCAAGTGACTCATCAAGAATCGCTCGTGAAATGCCAGCAACCAACAGAGGCTCGGAGCCAGGTTTCGGACGTAACCATTCAGCGCTATAACGTGTTAATTCCGTCTCCCTAGAGTCTATTACTACCAGTTTAGCTCCTTCACGTATCGCTTTTTTAGCCGCTACGGCTAATACGTTTTGCTCCTCAGTTGGATTTCCTGCTACGACCATGAGGCTACGTGATTTTTCGAGGTCCCATATGGAGTTGGTTGCAGCTCCAGCACCAATGCGTTTTTCCAGTTGGGACAAAAGCGCGTCATTTACGTTTAGTCCTGAATCAACATTTGGTGTGCGTAGAACCGTTTCAGCGAATTTGGCAGCTACGAACTGATCTTCATTTGATCCTCTTGGTGAAGTTAATACTGCTACCTCATCTGGGGATTTACCACCCAAACCAAGACTTATTTTATTTAGAGCCTCTTCCCAAGTCGCTTTCCGTAGGATCCCGCCCTCTCGCACATAAGGTCGACGTAACCGTGAATTATGATTGGTATATTCATATCCAAACTTGCCTGTCATACAAGCTTGACCATTATTGGCAGCACCTGACAAATCACCTTTAAAACGCACAACTTTACCGAACTTATTCACTTCAGCCACCATTTGGCAACCTACGGGGCAGTTCGTACAAATTGTAGTAACTTCTGATACTGCCTTCTCCCACTTATAATTTCTTTCAGTAAGTGCGCCAGTTGGGCATACATCTATACAAGCCCCACAGAATTCACACCCCGATTCAAGTAATGAGGTACCCTGCGAGGTGCCTACTAACGCAACGCCTGATCGCGATGTAAGTGTTAGAGCTGTATCAAAACGAACTTCATCACAAACTCGGACACATCGTGAGCACACGATACAAAGATTGTAATCTCGGTCGTAAAACGGATCATCTGCGTGAATAGGAAGATCACGTCTGTGGTAATTCAATGGTGTCCGTAGATCGAGCTCAACCATTCGTACAGTATCTTTTAGTTCGCATCTCTCGTTTTTCGGGCAGATAGTGCAACGATCGGTGACCGTTACATGCCTTTGGCATATGTCCTGTGGCCCACAGAGTTCTATTCGGTGGCAAGTCAAACATCCGTGCGGATGTTCAGCCATTAACAATTCAATTATATTTTTACGTAGGTCCTGAATTTCTTCACTGTTCGTTGTGACTTCAGCGTCCGGCATAGGTGGCGTTGTACAAGAGGCCACTGTCATTTTCCTGCCGTTTGAATCGACCTCGACCATACATGCCCGGCATGAACCTTGAGGCTTCATTTTTGGAAAGTAACAAAGATAGGGAATGTATATTTCTTGATCCAGCGCAGCCTGCAAAATAGTCTGACCAGGTTTCGCTGTTAATTCGCGGCCATCAATCTTAAAAATAGTTCCGTCTGCCATCCAGGAATCTCCGAAATCTAAGGTCGAGTACGTGTGGGAAGAATCATTGTGCCGTCACCAAAAACACCTGGGGCAGGAAGCTCTCCAGCCAGGCATGCGTCAATCTCATCGCCGAAATATTTGAGGGCAGATGCGATTGGGTTAAAACCAAGTTGCCCATGGCCACACAGTGATCCAGCTTTCATGCTTATGCCCACTCGTTCAATTAAAGCTAAATCTGCAGGCTTAGCCTTGTTCTGGCACATTCGATCTAAAATCTCTAGCATGTGGGTATTGCCTAACCGGCATGGGAAGCATTTCCCACAAGATTCAAATTGGTTGAATGCGATAAGATTTCTGAGTAGATCAACCACGTTGGTGGATTCATTACCCACTATGATTCCACCGGAACCAATGGATGCTCCAGCTTCTGACATAGCGTCGAAATCGATCATAGTGTCGAATGCATCTTCCCCCAATAAACCATTAAGAGGCCCACCGGCTTGAAGTACTTTAATACGTTCACCTTCAGAAACCCCGCCTCCAATTTTTTCTAATACGTCACGAATCGTCATACCCATTGGAATTTCATACATCCCTGGATAAGTAATGTGTCCTGACAAACAAACAATCGCCGTACCTGATGTGGTCTCGGTACCAATATCCTTAAACCATCCTGAACCGTTACGGACAATCTCCGGCACATAGGCTAGCGTTTTGACGTTATTGATGTTTGTGGGCTTCTGCCAAAGTCCAGCAGCAGCAGGAAATGGCGGTTTAAATCTAGGAGTGGCCCGTTTTCCTTCTATGGCCTCCATCAACGCAGTTTCTTCACCAGCAACGTAAGAATCACCAGTTAACGACACTTCCATTTCGAAAGAAAAATCAGATCCCAGAATATTTTTGCCAAGAAGACCTACGTCGTAAGCATCTTGTATAGCTTTCCTCGCTGCTTCAATCGGGAGATTATGACCGGTTCGGATAAAGACATATCCGTGCGTGGATTTTGTTGCATATCCATTGATGATGAGTCCTTCTATGAGAGTATGAGGATCATTTTCGATAATCCCTTTATCATTGAAAGCTCCCGGATCTCCCTCCTCGCAATTACACAACACATATTTTATTGGTGCAGTGGACGGAGCCAGAAAACCCCACTTGACTCCCGCCGGGAATGCAGCACCACCCCTACCACGCAATCCTGATGCTTTAACTTCCTCAACAATCTCCTCTGGCGTCATCTCAGTGAGGGCTCGGTTAAGTGCCTCGTAACCGCCTCGGGCTATATACTGCAATAGATCGTGAGGGTCTGTTTCGCCAAAATTTCTTGTGGCAATTCGTTCTTGAAAAGACATCGTTGGCAGCGAGTCTAATGACGGAAGAGAGCCTGTAGTCGTGCCGTCCCCGCCGCTATATGCAAACGCTCGGTCAAGGAGAGGTTTTCCATCATTGACATGTTGAGTAACAATTTCTTTGGCTTCATCCGGATGAACATTCCCATAGAACACCCTAACCCCGTCCGGCATCAGAACGTCTACCTGGGGTTCCATGTACATAAGTCCCATTGCCCCAACCATAGAAACATTTGCGTTGGCACCTATTTTCTCAACAGTACTTCTGAATGAGTTAAAAACCTCGTCGGCGCCAGAAGCCTGACCTGAAGTTCCGCCTCCGATACGGATCCAAGCTTTCTCAGTACTCGTGAACTCGTCCCAGCGTTTTAGCGCACGGGTCTTTAGTTCTTCGAACGGAGTTGACATCTGTATGATTTCCTCGGTAGCTAGATCGGAAGTTTGAAGTTAGGATTTAAGTCCCCGCAAATCCTTGGCTATCTTGTTTGCAGTCTCCGGAGTTTGTTTACCAAAAACTCGATGATCAATTGCGATACAGGGACCTTGCGCACAGGCTCCAAGACATGTGTTGTATTTCAGGGTGACCTTTCCATCAGGACTTTCGCTCTCTTCAGTGATCTCTAGTGCGGAGTGAACCGACTCAAGAATGTTCTGGGCTCCGAGCAAGTGGCACGATGGACCCCAACACACGTCTAACGTTTTTTCACCTGGTGGGGTAAAACGAAAGTTGGTATAGAAAGACGCCACGCTCCAGACTTCATTTGTAGTCTCGCCTGTGAATCTCGCGGTTTCCTTGATAGCCTCATCCGGCAGGTAATGAATAGAATCTTGTACTGCAAGTAAGGACGACAATATGGTGATTGTCGGTTGCTTTTGTGCGCTCAGAATCCGTTGAATTTCAACTCGTAATGCTGAACTCTGCTTCGTATCAGCAGTTGTCAATATAACCTCGGTTGGAATATGGAAAATTCGACTTAAATACTCGAATCACAATCCTAGCAGAGCCCAATTAGGCATACAACGAATTTTGGCAAAAACTCTTACCTCAAAATAAACGATATTTTTTGTAAGCATCTTGAGGGTCCATACCACCTAGAATCATCGACCTCAGTTCACTCTCGGTTGTCATGATCTCTTCTGTCTTGCGCACAACAGTCATGATCAAAGACTGGGGAATTACAATTACACCGTCGATGTCTGCAAGAATCCAATCTCCTCGGGAAATCAATACAGAACCGATAGTGATTGGTTTCCCCATTGATTCCACTTTCCATTTTCCAACAACATCTTGTGGTGTGTAATAACGGAAATAGATAGGCCAATCCAAACGTTTTATAAAATCAGCGTCTCGGGTTCCACCATCAACCACATACCCGAGAATTCCTCTATATTTCAGAGTTTCTGCCGAAAGTTCGCCCATATGAGCGATGGTGGAATCGTTGGGCTGACAAACTAACACCGATCCACTCGGCGCTTTACTCAACAACCCGGTCCAACTCAAAAGAGAATCGTCGTCGGAGATAGTTTCATCAATAACACCACTACAGGGCCACACTGGGCCAGCCAACGTCTGAGAGTCATCTAAGGGACGTATATCGTGCGGAAGCGCACAATCAGGATGTCCCATTTCACGCATCACATCGTAAACGGCCCCGGTATAACACTTCGAAAGTCTATTAGTGATGTTATTCATTATTGTGAATACCCCTACATGGTCGATTGGACAATTAGAATACGATTTAGAGCTATCAATGTCATCAAATAAAGGGAGTCCCGACGTTGCAGATCAAGTCTATCGAAACGATCTATCTTGAGGAATTCCCAGCCATCATCTGGGTACAAGTCAAAACTGACTCTGGTCACATTGGTCTAGGAGAAACTTTTTTTGGCCCAAGGGCGGTCGCAGGTTGTGTTCACGAAATGTTCGCCCCGATGCTGATCGGCAAAGATCCATTAGCGATTGAGCGCCACTGGCGTGACATGTTCGACATGGCCAACGCATATGGCTATGCGGGAGCTGAAGCGAGAGCGATATCGGCAATTGACATCGCTTTATGGGATATAGCCGGGCAGATAGCCGGACAACCCATCTATAACCTACTAGGCGGCGCATGTCGTGACCGTATCCGTACCTACAACACCACTGGCCAATACGGAGATAATAAAGATATGGAGATGGCCATAGTCGATGCAGGAACACTTGCTAAAAGTCTTATCGACGACGGCATCACTGCTATGAAATGGGCATTTACTGATCAATTTGCCGATATTAACCGTGGCACACATATTTCTAACGAAGATTTAAAACTCCTTATAAAACCTGTTTCTGATATTCGCGCAGCTGTCGGAGACCGCATCGAGGTTGCTAACGATGGTCATGGAAGGTGGAACCTGAATTCTGCCATCAAAATTGGTAAGGCCATGGATCATCTTGACATGATGTGGCAAGAAGAATTAATCCAACCTACAAACGTTGATAGTCATCTAAGACTTGCGGATGAAATTGAAGCTCCGATATGTGTTTCAGAGCGACTTATAAGCAAATACCAGTTCCGAGAATATTTGAAAGCCGGAGCAGCGGAAGTCGTTATGCCCGATCTTATATGGACAGGTGGGATTACAGAAACGAAAAAGATTTGCACAATGGCAGAAGCTGAGCAGCGACCCGTCGCACCCCATGATATGACCGGACCAGTTAATGTTTTTGCTTGCGCGCACATCTCTATGAACGCCCCAAATGTCTTCCTGATGGAAACCTGCAGAGCTTTCTACGGGCCAGGCGGTTGGTATGACAAAGTCCTGGAGACCAACATAAAAATAGAAGACGGACATTTATTAGCACCTGAAGGTCCGGGGCTGGGAACCCGGTTACGACCTGATGTTTTTGATCGACCAGATTTAACCGTAGAAATCACTGACGAGCCACGCGAGCATTTCCATTGGGGAGGTCACGAATCTCCTGCATTTGAAGTTGTTGGACCGAATGGGAAACGACGAGTCAAATACCGGGATACCTGGTCAGGAGCCGATCCTGACATGGTTGCAGATGCAATGATCTAAACAGAAAGCCCATTTGGCAGGACGATTGAGTGGCCTAAGAACCGGCTTTCGCAGCAGCTTCCATATCTAATGTTCGATCTCTTGGTTGGGTCGGCGACATTACGATCTCTTCGATAACAGTCCGAACCGGCAGCGTCGCGCATAAGAGAATGGCATGGGCAACATCTTCAGGCATCATCATGGTCGCACGCGCTGATGCGTCAGGATTCAAAGGGCGATTGTTGAGTATTGGGGTATCAACCTCGGCTGGAAGAATGGTACATGCCCGTATTCCCTTAGCATTTAACTCAGCATTGACGCCTCGCATCATGTTAAAAGACGCAGCTTTAGCAGCGCTGTAAGGTGATCCTCCTAAAAGCCCAGGATGTAGGGCGGCATAGGAGGATATTGTTATTACTGTCCCGTGACCCTTTTGTATCATTGCTCCGACTACGGATTGAGTGAGTCGATAAACCCCCTCTACGTTCACCCGGAACACACTATCCCACTCCTCCGGACCTACATACCTGATAGAACGAACGCGAGAACTATGCCCTGCGTTGTTTACGAGGACATCAACTTGACCATATTGTTCCAGTGTCCAGGTACCAAGTTCCGCTGCAGAGTCCCCGTTTTCAAGATCCACAGAACGAGCAACGGCGTATCCACCTTTAGATCTGATTATTTCAGCGACGGCGTTCAATGGATCTATACGGCGCCCAGCTAATACTAGTCGGGCGCCTTCTTTCGCAAACATTAATGCTGCCTCGCGACCAATTCCGGTTCCTGCCCCAGTGATGATTGTTATCTGACCGTCAAGTTGACCCATATTAAAATATCTCCAGTAATCAAATTCGGTATGTTGTACTCGATTTCACTTCCAAGATCGCCACTGCCGTCTTTGATCATCCAATATTGTCGTGACGAGCTTGCGTCCCATCTGTATGCTGTAATTGGTTCCCCGATCTTCAGGATATACCTGTGTAGTGTTAGCTAGATACAAACGTTTGATTGGGGTTCGGTGATCGGGTATAACCTTGGAATAGTTAGTACCAATTATCGGCTGTGCAGCGCTTAGAGCGTTGTAATGAATAGCTTTGATCCACGAACGCTGAAAATTAGGATTAAATTTGTTCAGATGGGGCAGATACAGATCGAGCAACTCATCTTGCGAAAGAGCGTATATCGGATCTTGACGATCAAGATAATTTGTCATGTACAGAATATTGTTGCCCCCGTACCACTCTTTCGGCAGCATGTTGGTGTGCTCTATCAAACCGAGGAAAGGTACGTCAGGGTCGGCTATATTCATCCAGTAAAAATCTGTAAGTGAATGAGTCATTTCCAAAATTAGCACAACAGCCGCCAGGTAATGAACGCTGGTAAGTCGCTCGCGATATTCGAAAGGCAGGTCTACTAAATTAGGAAATGAAAAAGATGGAACCGTTGAGAGGACACAATCAAAATCCCTATCAGACTCTTGACCGTCAGGCTTAACCGTTTTCAATCCTGTTGCAACACCGTCAGCCACGTTAATTTTAATGACCGGGGTTGAAATATGAATCTCTCCACCCTTTGATTTAATGGATGCCTGTAATTTATTGAATATCGTGTCGAAGCTACCGTCCGGGTACCCAAGCATCTCCCTCTGCCGAATCCCTTGACGAGAAGCAAATCTGGTCTGGATTTTTGACCAAAACCATGGCATGCCAATTTGATCATAAAAATTGCCGAATTTACCTTTCAGTAACGGGGCCCAAACTTTTTCATAGGCCATTCCACCAAGCCTTTCACGCAACCAGAAATCGGCAGTTTGGTTTTCCAGATCCTTCCAATCATTGATACGTTTCACTCTCATAGCAAACAGGCCAAGTTTGATTCGTTCGATTATTGGGATCGCATCTAATCGAAGTAAGTCAACGGGTGTAGTGGTTTTATAGACCTTGCCCGAAGTGTATGTACCAACTTTGGACGGATACCATTTCATGTTGTCGTAAATATCCAGATCCTTCATGAGATCCAGAATCGCTTGATCATTCGTAAATAAATGGTGATAACCACGTTCTAATGCAGATCCGCCAACCGGAATAGTTGATGCTTGCCCTCCAACAAAAGGAGCAGATTCGTACACGGTCACATCGTGACCTTTTGCCGTAAAATCAAAAGCTGCCGATAAACCAGCTGCGCCGGCGCCAATAATTCCTATCTTCATTTGGCAGGGCCTTGATGTACGGAATGTTGGCTTGAGGTCTTTGCACCTTGCAACAGCCGAGTAAGAGAAGTGCCATCCAATATGAGTAACAGTGCACCAAGTAGGGTCGGAGGCACCCAAACAACAACATGCACAGTTAAAGCATATCCAGCTGCTATTTCATTTTGCACGCCAAGCGCGATCAAGGATGCTGCTCCAAAAAAATCAAACGGACCCCAGCCTCCGGCAGTGGAGGGAAAAACTCCAGCTAGATTTGCCGCGGCAGTAAAAAGCAATATCGCAGACAGGAATTCTAGTTCAGTAGTAAAGTTAGAACCTAAATCAAATCCCATCGCTATCAGATAGTACATGGCTGCTTCCGCTGCCCAAACCGGTAATGACCAACCAAGAACTTTTATAAGATCAGAAACCGAGCTTACAACCGTTAGACCTTCAAGTAATCGGCCAATGATAGCGAGCATACGTTTCCGGTATTTGTACCCCACGACAATTAGAACGTGAGCAAAAAAGTCAGTAACTTTTTGTTTACTTGAAATGGAGATTAAAAGGACCACGCTAAACACCACGATGAAAGGCAGCAGCGCGGCTGTAACCATGATCCAGGTTCCTCCCGGTACATTTGAAGAAATGTCACCAAATACTCGTTCAACTCCTGACGCACTCATCAGTCCAGCTGCGCCCAGAAAGAGCAGTAAAGCAAGTACATCCGTGGCTCGTTCAACTGCGACGGTGCCAAAGGCCGCTGAAGTTGAGCATTCCTCTCGCAAGCTCAAGTAATAAGATCGAATCACTTCTCCAATACGAATCGGTATCAGATTGTTGGCCATGTAACCGACGATGACCACAGAGTAGATTCGTTTTTTTGGTTTACCGATTAAAGGACGAAGTAAAAACTTCCACCTCGCGGTTCTAAACCAAACAGCCAGAAAATAGAACAAGATTGAAGGGGCGACATAGGCATAATCGGCATCCCGCAGAATCTCGCCGATGGTACCCAAATCTACAAATAGCACAACGAAAACAGCAAGAAATACAGCGCTGCCGACAGCACCGATCCAAAAAGCTTTGTTTCGTATCAACATGATATTTGGCAGGTGAACTTGCTAGGCAAACGTTTGTCACTCGGCCTGTGCTATAGGGATTTCATCAGAAAAATAAACATATGAATCTATCGACCCTAACGGATTAGATAGTTCTCTGTACATGAAATAATCAACCGGACCTTTCCAGCGATTGCGATCGACCAGGGTTGCAAAGAATTCCCCAGGTTTTAAATCTCTATATCGCTCTGGGAACCACCAGCGGTGGACGAGTCTACGTCCCTCTGAAAATCCATCTGGTAATTTGGTAATCAACTTTGCATTGTTATGTTCATTGACAACAACAATCAATCTATCTTCTCCAACCACCGCTTTATCGGAAGAATGATCGCTGTAACTGACATCGGTATAACGACGCAGGTACCACTGCCAAGGCCATTGGTATGCATCCCTCGTGTCTATCGCAATTTTGATTGCAGTACGATCTCCGGTTAAAGCCGCGGTGCGTTCGATTTCTTTAGCCAGGTTATGAATGTCGGGTGATGTTTGCGTGTATACGAGGATTTCTTCCGGTACATCACCGTTTTCGTAGTTAGCAATCCACCCCGCACGAAATGTGAACCCAAATAAAACCAGTATGGAGACCAATCCAATAATTGCAATAGATTGTGCTTTTCCGATCCGTTGTGAAAAAACCTGAAAACCTAATATTAGAAATCCTAGGCTAGCGAAAATCATCCAGGTGGTTAAAAATTGATTAGTACTACTGGCCAGGTCATTAAAGAGGAGTTTCCAGATCAGCAAATATGAAACTGGCACTCCGATCAAACAAAGTCCACCGAAATTGTTCCAGGCCTCTCGCCATCTGATAGCAGAAACTACGTCATTCATTGTTGATCCGGCGAAAACAATCACAGGAATCACGAGGTTAACCAAAAGCCATGGCATCTTCTCCCCCGCATGAATATAGGCAATGAACGTACCAATGATCCAAAAAATCAAAAACCGATTGAATCGAGAAATTTTTAGAGTGAAAGGTAAGGCAATAAAAGAACCATAAACAATTAGTAAAGATAAGTACCCAACATTGGTAAGAACGTCTCGTTCTTCACCCTTAACCAGTCCGTTTTGGAAGCTGAGATTATCGTTTGCAAGCACTATGAACCCCAGAGTAATTAATGCGATGCTGATCAATGGACGGAATCCTGATTTGAAACCGTAATAAACAACCGCAACAAGTGCGATAGTCAAAGGTAAAAATTCATAGACTGATCCAAGGATGAAGTAGTAATACCAAGGTTGGTTTCCCCGAGCTACATCCTGTTGCGCGATCCAGTAACCAAGCGACTGCCAAGATCCGCTGCCAACACCAGCTGGGTAGGAACCAAAGTTCGAAAAAATCATAACGAATATGAAAGCGAAAACAGCAAAAGCTGCCAGAAACACGGTGCGTTTCCAAAACCACCCAAGACCTAAAGAGGCTGCCAGAAAACTAGCGCCGAGTCCTATTGCCACATTCCACCCAACTCCGTTAGGGCTACCTGTAACAATTCCAGGGATGCCATCTTCTGCAGCTAACGTAATGCCAAGAGTGTTTTGAAATATTGCCACGCTTGCAGCTAAAAGAGGCAAACTCAAAACAGTAATCAAAACGAAAAACGACGCTGCAGGGCTGAACTCGCTAAGAGACCGCCGAGCATAAAGCCATTCTTTAAGTTCACCCCAAACCTGAGTCAAAAGATAAGAACCCAGTACGGCGATGACTATGTATTGAGTTTCCTTAGTAGTAAACCCTAAAGCGATTATTGCCGCGCCGAGATAAAGCCATCGGTTCTTGCGCTCATCAATGTATCTCCACATCACACCTACCAAAGCGATCGTAAACACAGCCATAAAAATGTCATTACGGGCAAATCTGCTGTAATAAATAAGAGAAGGTGAGAATGCCAGCAGTATTGCACAGGCTAAGGAACCAATTTGCCCAATACGGGGTTTGAGAATCAACGGAACCAGAACAAGACCCGCGCCGAATAGAGCCATTGGCAAACGCATGGAGAATTCATTGTCACCAAACAAGAAAAAAGATGTGGCTATTGAATGGAACAGGAACATGCCGTGCATTAAAGGGTTGTGATCATACCCGCCACCAATGAACATCTGGTACGCAAAATAACCGTGCAAGCTCTCATCATGGTGTACGGCTCTTCCGCCAAGGTCATAAAGACGCATGGCAAGAGCAAGAAGTACAAGAGTGGCGTAAACACCCCATTCGATTCGTGACGGAATCAATATTCCCGGGGCAACCCGACGATTCTCGAGTTTGGACAAAAAATCTTCAGCGCTGAAACTACCTGACAGATCATTTTTCTGTCGTACCCAGCGTCCTTTAACCCATCGTCCACTCAGTAGGGTTTCTGTTTTTAAATTGCTTTTTTGCATCACGAGTTATTGATCAATTTTAAATATTGTGTAGGAGCCACTTTCTATTACCCGATCACCAAAAGTATCGAACAACGCCAGATCGATGTCACCGTAGGCTGACCTTTCCCGAGGTCCAACAACAACCATTGTCAAGGAATATTTATCGATCAACCTGTTCAGTTCTGCATGGTCGGTGGTTGTGTAAATAGTTTCAACGTCATCTTCCCGATCCATAAACAATGTGTCATCACCGTGCCATTGAACTTCGTGACCTTTCCAGCCTAACAAGCCTGCCACACCTGAATATCCAGAAATCCGACCGTGGTCGCTATAACTTCCACCAACGGATTCAACAAGAATATCGTCTGACTCAGCTAGTTTTCCAATCCGAATAATAGTCTCTTTTTCATCCTGATTTCGTTTTTCTAGAAATTTCATGCTATCCAGACTGGGTCCAAGATTAGATGAAGTTGTCTTGGTAACAGCAGAGGCGACCGAAAAATATACAGAACTAATAATCAGAACGAATACTAAGAACAGTGCAGCTCTGTTAATCGGCCGAATGACCCCGGTCAGTCGAATTCCCTGTTTCAACCATACATAGGCGCCGTATCCTCCGGTGACGGATAAAAGTATCCAAGCCTGGTAATAGAATTTGAAAACGGTGTTCATCCGGTTTCCGAACAAATCATGTACAAAAAACAGTTCCGCAGCATACAAGAGATAAATCGCGACAGTAGCCAATAATATGGCGTAATTGGCACCGTCGTCCGCACCTCGCCTAGCCCGCGTTAGGGTCACAGCGACCATAATTGCAGCTACCACTCCAAGCGATCCGGTAACTGGCAATCTTTCAAATAAGTCTGACAACGCAGAATTTTCGTTGAACCAAATGTGGGTTACAGCCCATGAAAACCATGGGATGCCAACCAACATGATGGCGATCATCCATGCAGGTCGCCATATGAGATTTCCCTCAGACTGGGAGATGGAGTTTGGATCCTTAAACTTCAACGTGAGGACCCGCAAGAATTTGGTTGAAATTAACAAAACAGCTGGTGTGGTAATTAAGAATAAAAACAGCCAGACAGAAATAAAGTGAATCAAGCGGGAACCGTACTCAACGGGCGCTATGGGAGGCCATTGAACTTGGCTTTCCGCTGTTCCAAAATAGAATGGCGAAAAAATGGCAATCCCGATAATCCATACCACCCCTATCGGAGTCACAAATCGAGAAAACGCACCAATGCCATAAGACCGTGTACCAACCCATCCGGCAACCAATAAGCACATAGTAAGTAGCAAGAACAGTCCGATATCCCAGAAGTTTATGAATCCAGAAGAGCCAATCACTAAAGCAACCATTAGAGTGGCGGTGATGTTGCGCCTAAGGGTTCGAAACGATAGATATCGATTCGCCATAAAAAGGGAAGCTAAAACCGTCAAACCTGTTAGAAGAAACGGTATAGACATCACATGCGGATGTAAATCACCTAGCAAAAAACTGAAATACGGGAACTCTTGAATGGTGAAATCTAGACTATTTCCACCACTGTCATATGAATTGGTGATTCGGGAGCTATTCCACCACCACCAAAAATCATCCGGTCGCCACACGAGTATGTCATTTACGCGTTGATACTCAAAACCGTGATACCAGTTGAGTAACTTGGTCGAAGCCAAACGAGTAATATCAAGTATGGTCCACAAGCCTGATAAATTCGAAGCCAATAACAGCAACGCGGCCGAAAAAGTACCGCACAAGATTGATACTCTATTTGTAGCCCCGTCCCTACGAACCAACGTGCATACGAGTGCAGCTACTATTGAGGCAGCAAGTCCGGCGGCTAAAGCCAGACTGACGTTAAAGCTGATAAAGGTTGGCGTCCCTGACATAGTTCCAACCCCACCGTACATCCAGTAACCGAAGTAATAATAAGCAATCGGTTCTCCAGCCAACCATAAATCTTGTGGTGGGGCATATTGAGCGCTAGTAACAGATGACAACATCATCATATCCATTGGTTTTTCGGTTCCTGATGCGGCAGGATCGAAAGCACGCAACAAAAGAAACATTAGGAAGAACAGCAAGAATATCGATTCGATCGAAACAATGATTTTCCATCTTCTTTTTACGCTTTTTCTGAAGTTGTCAAAATCCTTTCGGAGAAACCAGAGGCTTATAAAAGCTAAAACAAGCCAAACAATCCACCAAGAAAACATGGTATTCGGAAGCAAATGAACATAAGAAAGTAGCCACACGGCGGTCGATATCAACAATATCCCTAGAGCCTTCGAAATGGCCCACCCACGATCGGACATTAAGGGAAAGGCTCGCTGGACAATCGGAAAGACCGCAAGACCGACTAGTTGAACCGTTATGAGAGTTGCGATTACTGGCAGCATTTCTATATCAAGATTTCAAGTTTTAGGATGTCGCAACTAACTCGGCACTTCAGGAAGCACGGCCTCAGCAAACGCATCCGCATCAAAAGCCGACATATCATCCGCCTGTTCTCCGGTGCCAATAAACCAAATCGGCAGACCCAACTCCACAGATATCGAAAGGGCTACCCCACCTCTGGCAGTACCATCCAACTTGGTAAGGAAAACACCATCACATTCGACTGCATCCGTAAAAGATTTCGCCTGAATCAAACCGTTTTGACCTGTAGTACCATCAATCACTAATAGTACTTTTACATCGAAACCTGAACAGTTTTTATTGACAATACCCCGCACTTTACGAAGCTCTTCCATTAAGTTGTGGGTGGTATGAAGACGCCCTGCGGTATCTATGATCAGAAGATCAATGGTCCTAGCACGCGCAGCGTTCAATGCATCGAAAGCAACTGCTCCTGGGTCACTACCAGGCCGATGAGAGATAACTGGAACTCCTAATCGTTCACCCCAGATGTTTATCTGCTCTATTGCACCTGCACGAAACGTATCGGCCGCTGCAAGCATCACGTTACGACCTTCATTCTTAGCAATATTAACCATCTTAGCTATAGACGTCGTTTTACCAGCACCGTTTACCCCAACAACAAGTAAAACAACAGGCGTATCAGTTGGGATGGGTTCAGTCTCTGAACCTTCTTTCAGAATGTGGGAGATTTGGTCACGCATCAAAGACTTAACGTCCGAAGGTTTTGTTATAGATTGATCTTCAACGACTACCTGGGTCTTATCCAACAGGCGCATGGTCGTTCTAAGACCGACATCAGAAACGATCAGTGCTTCTTCAAGCTGTTCCCAAAAATCATCATCAATATCCGATCGGTTAAACAAACCGGATAACCGTCGATGCCATGCCGTGCCGGTTTTAACCGCACTTTCGGCAGTTTTTTGTCTTTTTTTTAGTAAACCAAACAGTGTGGGTTCCTCGAACTTAATTTATGAATCGGTATGACTGGTAACGGAGTTGAATTTTTGTAATGCCTTGGTGGCCGCTTGACGTTCTGCGTCAAGTTTTCTGGACCCCATGCCCGTTGCAACTAATGTGTTGTCAACTAACACATTGATTGTAAAGACCGGATCGTGTGGAGTTCCAGATTGGGCGGATAATTCGTATCGGGGAGGTTGTTTGCCATTCGCCTGCAGGTACTCCTGTAAAAGAGATTTCGGATCTTTTTTAGTTTCAGATTCAAGAGCCTCATTTATATATTGTCCCAACCATTTAACAACCAAGCGGTTAGCCTGTTTGTAACCGCCATCCAAGTACACGGCGCCAGTAATGGCTTCGAACATGTCAGCTAAATTCGATTCCCTAAAATTCCCTCCAGTAGCCGCTTCTCCTGTCCCCATCACCAACCAGTCTCCAAGACCAATCGATCTGGCGGCTGCGGCTAAAGTTTCTTTACGAATCACTTGTGAACGTCTCACTGTCAAATCACCTTCAGGCAATTCAGGAGCGCCGTTGAATATCCTCTCCGCTACGACCATTCCCACAATAGAATCACCTAGAAACTCGAGTCTTTCGTTCGATACCGGGGGAACGTCTGGATGTTCATTTACGTAAGACTGATGGGTTAGCGCAAGAGCAAGAAGTTTACGATCATTAAATTTGTAGTCCAACGCATCTTCAACGTCGTAGATTTCGTTAATCCTTAGTGGCGTTGTGGGCAAATATTTAATCCCCTGCCCCGCGAGGCCAAGGCGGTTGCGGTCGCTTAATTTCACCAAAATACTTACGTTCTCTGGCAATGCCCATGAAATGTTCGAATGCACTCATGGCTTCTTCTCTTGGCGGGGTGAACATTTTTAAGAACGCGGAAAATCCGTTTTCAAAAACAAATGTCGGAGTCCCAAAAATTCCCATCGCTTTGGCATATTCATGATCGGATCCTATAGTTTTCAGAGATTTACTATCGTCTAAAACATCGACGAATTTATCAATATCCAACGTGACAGTCGATGCAATTTCAATTATCGCCTCGCGAGTGCGTATGTCCGTTCTTTCAACGTGTTTTGCATGCAATATTTCTGCCATATATTCGTTATGGATCATCGATCCTTGTTGTCGAGCTGCGATACCACCCCGCAGTGCCCACAGACCCCTGCTAAGATAATCGGGACCCTGCTCCCAGGCCTTCCAGCTACCCTCCTGCTTGGAGTTAACCTGCTCAAGAGCGAAACTACGCCAATTAATTTGGAGGGTCTCGCCTAATTCCTCTTTCACCATGGCCAGCCACATACCAGCCTGTCGAACCCAAGGTCAGGTGTAATCAATGAATACATCGAATGTAATTAGTTTATTAATCGACATGAATTGCCAAATGCTTTCATAGGTGCTTGAAACCACTTATACAAATTCTAACAACGCTATGTATAAACATTTCAAGAAACGCTCATGTTTAAAGCTTAGTATTGATCTATCGAACAAATTTGACCCAAATGCCAAATATCTCCCAACTACTTCAAACAAAAGCAAAACCTGAACATCTACGGTTATTTAATGAATGCAAGGATCTCCATTTGCAACATGCTGATGTGGCCAATGTGTTTGTATGTGGTGGTTATGTTCGTGACCTCATACTGGGCAAACCGACCCAAGATATCGACCTTTGCGTAGAAGGCGACTCCACAACTTTTTCAGAAACCCTCGCTAATAGACTGGATTTAGAGAAATCCTTTGAATCAGAATTCATGACTTTCAAGCTTGCCGCAAAGGAAGCGGACGCCGACGTCAAATCAATCGATATCGTTACGTGTCGCGACGAGACGTATTCTGCACCGGCGTCACTACCAGAAGTAAGTCCATCATCGATCGAGTACGATTTAACACGTAGAGATTTCACGGTTAATGCAATGGCCATATCTCTCACCAGTCAAAGCTGGGGAGAATTGATAGATCCGTCTAATGGTTTCGGGGATATCATGCGCAAGCGTATCAGGGTATTGCATGATTCTAGTTTCATAGATGACCCGACGAGGATGTTCCGTGCAGTGCGTTACGCAACACGCCTCGGTTTCGGTATTGATCCTCATACCATTGAACTAATTACAAATGCCCGCGAGCACGTTGACTTATTGAGCGGCACGCGGGTCAGAAACGAATTCGATCACATACTTAAGGAACCAAAAATTTGTGAAATCTTACGGAACTTAGAAGAACTTGGTTTACTGGCTGCAATCACTCCTGCGTTACGAGTCGGTCCAATGGCCTTGAAAATCACAGGCAAGCTATTACAAGAAAGTCCAGAGAAATCACATCTTGAGGATTTACTTGCCAGAGTCACTTTCAGTCTCAATGAACACGAGGCAAGATTGACATCAAAGAGGTTTGACGGACCCAAAAGTTGGAGTGAATCGATTACCGGGAATGCAAAGTTAGCTTCCGTAGTGGAAGTTCTAGATAACCCATCGATAACCCCAAGTGAAATTGCAGACGTCTTAGACACAATCCCGTTGCAATGCATACGAGCATACATTGCAACGGGCTCGACCCTACCTCGACGCGGAAGATTGATTGATTATTTGGAAACAATTCGATTCGTGGAACCTGACATTACAGGTGAGGACCTTATTGCTATAGGCGTGCCTGAAGGTCCTATCATAGGACAACTTTTGGAACTGGTGAAACGAGCTCGTTTAGATAGAAAAGTTAATTCCAGAAAAGACGAACTCGAGCTGGTTAGAAGCCAACTTCCGGAATTTCTCACTCATGATTAGGATGCTTTACTAGTACTGCCAGCTAGATTCCATCTTCCGGCAAAGCTCGGTCAACATGGGTCCCACCCCAAGCGATAGCGCGCCTAAAAAGACGTTCGCGGTGGAACATATATTGATTTGCAAGAGCCGAATATTCGCCAAAATGATCACGTGCCCATTCTGACGCGTAACTCAAGCTACACTTTTCAGAAAGTCCATACCACTTGCGAAGTGCTCGGAGGATATGACGGTCAACTATGAACGATTCAGGCTTGTCCAAAGAAAATGCAAGGACACAATCTGCAATTTTTTCTCCCACTCCATGCAACTCAGTAAGGGTGTTTCTGGCATCTGTGTAAGAAAATTCTCGCAAGTCGAAAAGATTCAATTGACCGGACGCTACTGCTTCGGCGCACAGCACAAGGTACTTAGCCCTAAATCCGAACCCAAGGTCACGAAGAAATTGCTCACCGGACTCCACTATAACTTCCGGTTCAGGAAAAATTACATCGGTGATATTCGGGCCTATAGAAAAACCTAATTTCTCAGCAGCCGATCCAACATTCAATTTAATGCGTGCAATGTTGGAAGTGCTAGAAGTAATAAAACTGAAAAGGCATTCCCAAGGATCTTGTCGCAATACCCTTATGCCAGGAAATCCATTCAAGGCGGGCCCAAGACATGGGTCATCGGCAAATCGCCGTGCAAACCCATCCAGGTCTTGTCCCAGGCCTAGGTATTGGCTTGCAGAATGATAAATCCCCGAGACGCCCTTACCGTCCTTAACCGTTACTTCTACTCCTCCACTACCCTCACTGATATGCACCACCCTGCGACCTATAACGCCTCTATATCCTGAATTGTCTGAATGCCAGCGAAACGCCTGCCCACCGTCTAAGGTCGCACCAATATCTACAAAACCAAGCGGGATAAAAACTGACTGTTCAGTCAATGCGTTGTGTTCGGAAGTCGTCATGTTAACGTGTTATTACGCCAGTTTCCCAAAGTTTCTGACAAGCGCTCAACACTCAATCTCCGAACATTGCATTTCGGCAGTGATTTCTGGAACTTAACACCATATTGCTTTCGAACAATCCTGTTGTCCAGAACGACAAAAACTCCACGGTCATTTTGCGACCTTATTAATCGACCGAATCCCTGCCTGAATCGTTGTACGGCTTCTGGAATACTATAATCATTGAAACCATCTTCTAGTAATTCGCTACGGGCAGCAACAATCGGATCAGACGGGACAGGAAACGGTAATCTCGCCATCACAAGTACATCAATTGATTCACCTTCCAAATCCACGCCTTCCCATAAGCTGTTTGTACCCAAAGCTATCGTCGGAGTGGTTTCCGCGAGCATTCGCATAATACGGGCCGGTGAACCATCGGTACCTTGTGCAATAACACGAATCCCAGATGGATTTAACACCGGTGAAATGGCCTTACGAGCGTTATCTAACGCAGAAATAGATGTGAAAAGTACTAAGACACGTCCGGCACTCGCTTTTGCTATATCGATTAAAGCTTCAGCTGAGGCCTTAGCGAACCCTGGCTCTCCTGGTGCGGGCAAATCCTCAGGTACGACTATCAAAGTATTTTTCTCATAATCATATGGCGATCCAAGAACAAGGTCTTCACCGCCTTCCATCCCGATAGATGCACGATAACGTTCAAATGAATTCTGGTAAGCGACCGTCGCTCCCGTGAGTACGACGGAACGGTCTGACTCAAACAATGCATTTCTAAGCATATCCGAAACATCAAGTGGCGCTCCATTGACGCTAGTACCACGCCGACCAGGTCGAGTTCGAAGCCAATACACACCATCCGCTTTCGGTTCAGGTATTGCCTCACGAAGATTTGAAGCCGCTAGCTGAATTGACTCTACTATCGAATGAGCATCCAAAACGAGTCCCTCATCAGACTTTTCTTTCGAACGAGATGCCTGATCGCATAAATCCACCAGTTGAAGTGAAACTTCTAACAGGCGAGTGTTCATGTTTTCCCATGTGATTTCAAAGTCACTCCAAATCGGCTGCGCTCGAACTGCATCGGTCAATCTTAGTTCAGATTGTTGCTGGGAATAACTCTGTGCGTCAGCACCAATCTGTGCAGCAAAATTGAACATTTCCGAAGACGTTTTAATCGCTATTTCCACCGCATCGTTAAAGGCGAGAGCAGTGTTCTCTGAAAAATCCAGTAAGTTAGTATCCAATTTCGATATAACTCGAGTTAACCTGTGCGCGAGACCTGTTGGTCCAATCAAACGTCGCAGTTCACTCTCTAACTGAAACTGATTAACTGAAAATCCCAAATGTTTGGTAGCAGCCGACTCGAGATGATGTGCCTCGTCCACGATCAAAACGTCGTGTTCAGGAAGTAATCCGCCTCCGATAGCAATGTCGGACATTAGCAAAGCATGATTAATAATTACGATGTTTGAATGGCTAGCATCGTTGCGAGCTTTACGTAAAAAACAAGGGCCATCATTTGTCGGGCAGTTCAAGGCACCTTGAGCTGAAAATCTATTAAATAATGGTGACATCCGCCCTAGAGCCAACTCATTTTTATCGCCCGTCTCTGTATCGTTCAACCAGACCAGTAATTTAGATAGCAATTTTGATTCAATATCGTTAGGTTCCGTGTCCAACATAGAATTCTGCCATCGCTTGACACACAGATAATTACTTCTGCCTTTAAGTTGTGACGCGAAAATATTTTCTGCTGCAACGCCATAATTACTCAAAGTTGATCTGGTTATTTCTATGTCCTTCCTGATCAACTGTTCTTGCAAATTAATGGTGTTGGTAGAAATAACGACCCTTGCCCCGGTATGAAGAACGTGCAGCGCAGATGGAATCAGATAGGCCAGGGACTTCCCGACACCAGTCCCCGCTTCGACTACTAGATTACGCTCGGAATTTATTGCCGCTGAGACCGCTTCCGCCATCTCTATTTGTTCAGGGCGATGTTCAAAATCTGGAAGTGACCGTTCGAGTTCTCCAGATTCACCAAAGATGTTCTTTACATGGTCTGACGGAGTGTTTTCGTCAGTTTTATACTCATGGGGCTTTATTTTGGGCGTTCTTGTAGCAGAACGTATCCGTGACGAAATTTCCTTGGGATCAATACCACTGAGTGTATGAGCTGTACCGATAGAGGTTGCCCCAACCGTATCTAACATTCTCTTGGCTAAACCAGATAACGGTGTCCCGGAATATGAGCCTAGGCGTTGAATCTGCTCCAATACTCCACGATCATATCCCCCGATAATCTCTGCCAAATGCAAAAAAAGATCACGTGTCGCGAGCGCGTCAGATAATGCACGGTGGGGATTGTCATGTTGAAAACCGAACCTTTCAGACAACCGCACCAGACTGTACTCAGGACCTCCGGGCAGAGCTATTTCAGCCATGGACATAGTGTCGTACAACCGATTGGTTTTCACTCCGTGACTACGTAGGAATGATGCATCAAACCCAACATTGTGTCCGATGATGGGAACTCCGGACACGAATTCCATGACGCTCGGCTTAATCTCATCCCAATCAGGTGCATCATCTACTTCCCGTTGAGTGATGCCAGTCATCTGAAGAATAAGCTTAGAAAGTTTTCGGTTTGGATTAACCAACGCACTGAACGTGTCGATCTCAGTTTCACCCCTGAACTTAACTGCACCGACTTCGATAATCCGTTCGGAGTTAGGGTTGAGACCTGTAGTTTCTAAGTCCAGAGAGACGAGGACATCTTGTTTGATTGGGGGCAATTTCCAGCGCTTCCACCGGGCGCGATTATTCAACGGGTGTCACAGGATACGTGTGCAAGAAACTGTGTCGTATACCTGTTAAATTTGATGATTCTTTTAACGAGTAATCAGATCTATGTAGATTACACCAGTTTAATGACCGGCTGAACTTAGTACGAGCTCTACATTTTCGAATCCAGATTCCAGTTCTCCAGCATCAATGGCCTTAACCACATTTACCATAGCTTCATTGACCGGAGTGTCTACATTAACTAGTCCCCCTTGATCGCAAACAAATGCGTTCATCTGTAGGATCTCGGTGGGTCGACCTTTGACAACATCTTGAGCCATGGATGGCCGCCAGTTTGCCCCTGTAGATCGCTCAGCAAGGGCTGCGTCCAGGAGTTCGTAGACTTCTCCTCGCGAGGCACTGGCCCATTCCAGTGCTGTGCGTCCTCCGAAATTTTCAACTTCATATCCATGTGCCAGACCAACCGAAGCACACTCCTGGGCCAACCGAATTTGCAATTCTCGTCCTCTGGGATGTTTATTTAGATCCGACATTCCCATTCCGGTTGATGCAGCGACCGGATTACCCATCGAATTCTGGCCGAGTTTTGCCCAACGTTCTCCCCACAAGTTGGTTGTAATTTTGCCGCCATCAATTGGATCAAGTATTTCAATCAACTCGTGAAGTCGAGGGGTGTCAGTACCGTCGTGATTGCCAGCCCTGAATACGACATGCCCGTGATCGCGTCTCCGTGTATCTCCCGGTCTTTCAACTTTTCCTGCCTCCCACATTGCAACAGAAATACTAGACATAACCAATCCCACCGCGCGGTCGGCTCCTACTGCAGCAGCCAATTCAGGATCAGTCCATGTATTTTGCGAAGAAACTATATAGCCACCAGGATCAACGAACTTGTCAACAAACGTTGCAGCCCATGAAGTATCATATGCCTTAACCGC
>MDTE01073869.1_pt1 | contig 23005 bp, 23 predicted proteins | sample 811231 | NCBI WGS metagenome assembly MDTE01 (sample SAMN05326651, study PRJNA326480) | marine metagenome | isolation source: seawater | place: Indian Ocean: Red Sea | collected 2010 | reverse complement strand
TGATTTTTATCTAAATTACAATTGCTGATATTTAATCCATGAAAATCATAAAACTTTCTAATGTATTCTTCTTCTCCTATCCCAGAATTACTCCAAATAAATATATTATCAGAATTAATACCTAATCCTTTTGAAAGGCATCCTACTATTGCATTAGAATCTAATCCACTACTTAGTTCGCAACCAATTTGCCCATTATTTCCTGAGAGGATCCCACTTAATTTATCTTTAAAAAGATAATCAATCAGTTTATGGAGATCTTCTTCTGTTTGTAGCGTAGCTCCATTAGTAAATGGCTTATCAGGAAAAGTTTCTATCCCACCATCCCCAAGTAAATTAATAAAATGTGATCTTGGTAATCTTTTGATTTTTTTATATGGTGAATCTTGAGTTGTTTGAGTTTGGCAAATTAATTTAGCTACATATACGGGATTTATATCAGTAACAAAAGCTTCCCCATGTAATGCAAATGCTTCTTCCCAGGACTTTACACATAAAGCTTTTTTTTCTTTTTTTGTTTTTACAGAAAAAATCGGATTTGAATTGAAAATGTCTATTTTATACAATCCTTGATCTAAAGGTCTGGGATCATTTATGGGTAATTTCATTGCTTTTTCTTAGATTAAATAATATAAACTGTTAAGCTATTGCTTTTTTTAAGACCAGGAGTTATAAATTCACCATTCACTGGATCTACTAGCCAAGCATGTGCAACTTTTTTATTTTTAGATAATTTACTGATACCAAAATAAAGCTTATTTTCAATATTTAGCAAATCCAAGATTAACTTTATTGAAATTGATTTACTAAGACAAGAACTTAAAATATTTTTCTTACTATAAAAATTCTTCACTTTTTTCTTTATAGATAATATGTACGATTTCTTTAAATTTATAACTTTATTTTTTATAAAAATTTTATTTATAAGTATCATAAGCATTTCCCCACTAATAATTTTGAGAATGATCCATACGAGTGTGTCTATAAAATATAAAACAAAAATAAAAAAGAATTTCAGCACATTAAATAACTTAATTATCACAAATTAATATTCCACTTTCTATGCATTGATTTATAAATGTTTTTGTTTCATCTTCTAATATATTATCTTTTTCTTTATATTCTTTTTTAAGTATTTCAACTATTTCTCTAATATTTATCTGCAAATCTAATAATTCCCAAATCCTTGAAGCTGTTGAATTGAGAGTAATATATTGAGCATTATTTGGGTTGAATATGCATACTTCATTGTCTAATATTTCAGATGAAGTATATGGATTCTTTGTAAGTTTCACTATTAATATATTGTTGTATCGTTGTTTTTAATATATCTTTTTTTTATTCTTTTGGAAATATTTTAAAGGAAAAAAACTAAAACCTGAATTCCCCTCGAGTAAGTAAAGGTTACTATTTGTTTGAATCCAGTCCCATGCAACCTGGTTAATAGGAGGCAATAAAGAATGCATTTTAATAGAGTTCCTAAATAATTCTTTATAAATATTTTTTAATTCTTTTTTATTAAATGAAAATTCTAAATCTTTTTCTAAATCTTTAATTTTTTTTAAAGGGTTATATAAACTAAATAAAAAATCTTCATGACTTAAATAATACAAATTATTTTTTTTATCAGATAATTCCATCCAAGCCTCTTTGATACTTATTTGTTTATTATTTAATGTGCAACTAGTAATAGTTCTAAAAATGATTGAGGGATATGTTCTTGGAAGAAAAGAAGAATTTTCTAAATAGGGCATTAGTAATAATTTAGTTTTAATTCTTTTTATATTTATAAATAATTTTATATTTTTAATGCAATTATTTAAATCATTAAATTCAAATATATGTTCTCTCCTTGAATAAAATAAAGTTTTAATTATTAGATTTTCTCCTTTTTTAAAAATATGAAAAGTATTTATGCCTCTACTCCCATTAATAGGCTTAATTATTAATCCATTTTCACCCAAATATTTTTCTATTGGGATTCCAGTAAAGTCATGCTTGTTATTAATAATAAAAAATTCAGGTCTCAATTCAGCTGGAGTATAAGAATATAATTTTGGTTTGTTGTGTAAAATATTTATGGAATCAATGCATTGCTTCGGCCAATTTAATCTTGATTTGTAATGAATTACTTTAGTAAAGTACTCTGGTTTTAATTCGGCAAGTTTATCCCATGTTTTAATATTGTTTTTGTACCAAAAGGCTGTTTCTATTAATGAGAAGTTATTTAAAATAACAGCTTTAACAAAATAATCTAAGGGTATTTTTTGTTTTTGGTTGAATTTAAAATATTTTTTTATTGTGATTAATTTGTAAATCCATAAAATTATTTGTTTAGGAATATCTAGCAGTATTAAAAATTTATATTTGTTTGGTTGATAGAGTTTGATGTATTTACCTTCACTTAGAAAAATAAAGTTTGGAGGCTTTAATAATTCTTTAATTATTTTGTTAAGCAAATTTATTAGATTAAAAATTTATCTTTATGCCATTAATTAAGAAGCTATAGCAATTTGAGAGGTATCAGTACCTGTTTTATTTTGTTCAGGAACAAATACTTGTTCTTTGCTTAGTATATTTTTATGAGTCATTAACTCCAATTTTGGGGTTACCCAATTTTTTTTATTACCTTTTGTCATACTTTAAAATTTTAAGTAATAAAACAATTGATTAAACATACTTACCATACCATTAAATATAATTCTAATCAAACAAAATACACTAATGTTTGTAATTAAATTTTATAAGGGTATCTTTAAATTTATTATTTATTCTTAAGATTTGATCCTTAGATAATCTTTTTATACCCTCATCCACTCGGCCGAATCGAAAAAATGGGTTACCTGATAATGAGTTTTCAATAAATTTTATTTTTTTTTCTTCTTTTTTGAGTTTCTCAAAAGAACATATGTTTATTACTTTTTCAATTAATGCATTATTAGCTTTTATTTTTACAAACTTAGCTAATTTTCCAAACTCTTCAATTGGAGATCTAAGTAAATCCTCATACCTTAAAACTAGTAAAGGAACATTTTTTTGGTTAGTCCATGAAGTTACATGATGATCCCAGGTCCCAAGATATTGAGGTAATTGTGAACTTCTTCCCTCAGTCAAAGTAGATATTTTTGCATTTGAATCCAATAAGAAATTTATACATTGATTTTTGCTCCACCCAAAAAAACTTTCCATAGATACTGCAATATCTAAAGGATTTCTTATTAGATAGACTATTCCATTACAGTTCTTAGTAGAAATAATTTTTTTGTGATTTTTGTTGGCTATTGAAAAGGCATCATGAATTTTGTAAAACCTAAGGGTCCTTTCCTCAGGAAAGGACTGGTTATGAATATTTGGTCTAATTGTCTCTATTTCTGAATCAGTTAACTCTGAACTATTTATACCTATCTGATCATCTAGCCACTCTCTATTGGATATTATCCTTCCCGTTGATAAAGGTTGATTTAAATTTATATTATCTAGGTGAAAGTGATTATTTTGCTTTATGTCGGATAATCTGGTTAATTCATGCAAAAAAAATCTGCACCAAGTATTTCCTGATTTTGGATAACTTGATAAGTACCAATATTTATTCTCTTGCATTATTATCTATTTTCTATTGCTACTTTGTTAAAGGTATTAATTAAAAAATTTTCCATTTTTATTATTCCGTTAGGAAGTGGTAACAAAGAAATTGGACAGGTTTTGATGATTTCCGTTAATTGAGAGAAATATTTTGCTTCTTTTCCTAAACCTTTAACAATTCTTGGCCTAAAAATATTTTCTCTTAATAAAAACAATTTTGTTTGTTCTTTTTTTATATTGATCATATTTAAATTTTTATTATTATGCTTGATATCATTTTCAGAATACAGGATATAAATTGAGGAAATTGGATAAGTTTCTTTAGCTAAATTTAAGTCGCTTTTCTTAATAAAATACTTGTTGATATTTGGACGGACTTTTTCAAGTTCTGAATGTTTTATATTTAAAGTATTTAATGTATTTTTCCATAATTTAATTCTCTGGATACCTATTGAGACATCAGAATTATTTTTGATTAATACTAGATCATCACTGACAAGTTTCCAGCCATTTTTCATTAAGATATATGAGATTGTGCTTTTCCCTACCCCAGATTTCCCAAGACATATAATTAATTTTTTATTTTTTGTTAGAGCATTTCCATGTAATAAAAGATTATCTCTTTGAATAAATAAAGCACCAAAAACAGAACTAAATAAAAAGGCTTTTATGTCATTCTCCGTTACTTTGTTATTTGCTTTACTCCAATAAATCTTATTGCCGTCTATAACTCTAAATTCCGCAATCCCTTTAATTGATAACCTAAAGTCGTTTGTCGCCATTTTTAAAAATTCAGTATCATATCTTCCCTTTTCAATAGGAGGCCAGTTTTTGAAGTTATCTTTCTGAATTAAAACATCATAATTTCTATTTTTTAAATCTATCAATTGCAATTCTGGTAGCAATAAATCTTTTGATTTGAATATTAAGTCAAAAGTTGAATAATACATGAATGGCAGTATTTATATGAATTCTGTGACTGTCATAAAATAATAACCCGACTTTAATTACGTTTATTGTAAATTAAGTTAATTCTTCTAGCAAATTTAACTGATTATTTAAGGGGCAAGTTCCTTTATTTATAGACATTAGATAATTTAATGATTGTTGCATATTTAAACCATGCTTTTTAATTAGCCATGCCATGCAGAGAATAGGTGAACGCTCTATTGCTGCTCTGCAATGAACAAAAATGCTACCTTGCTTGCTTAAATCTTCTAATATATCGAGTGCTAGTTTTAATTCTTTAATATTCATTTTCCTTCCATAAGTATGGTCGGGAAGAACTATCCTTCTACAAACAAATAAACCTTCCATATTTTCTGGAGGCTTAGCTTCTTCTAAACTACAAAGACTTAATATGCATTTAATTTTATTATCTCTTAATTTTAATATATGTTCTTCTCTTGTTGGAGCTGGACCTAAAGCTAGTTCTTCTTTTAAAATCCAATTTATAAAAAAATATTCGCTTTTTAAAGACATGAGATTAAGAATCCAACCATGTTGTGAATTTATTAATGCCTTTTTTCAATAAAACTGGCAAATAAAAAAGTCCTTTGTTTTGTTTCTCCTCTTTTTTCGAAGATTCGTTTGTTAGATTTTTTTTATCTTTTTTTTCTCTACTTTCAGCATCTGCATCTGCTTTATTATCTGCATATGTCATGTATGTCTGAATTGGTTGATAAGGACTATAGTTAGGAGATAGAGAGTATGTTCCATATCTGTTGTAGTTACCATATTTTGAATATTCAATTGAATATTCAGTCTTTATCGCATTTGCAACTATTCCAAGAAAATTGGTTTTTGTCGTCTGTAATCTAATTAAAGACTCTTTTGGTAAGGATCTATCAACAGTTCCTAAACCGACAAGTAATATTACCCCATCTAAATTTTCGGAAAGTAGTATTGTATCTGCCAATCCCAATATGGGTGTTGTATCAAATATTATAATGTCATATTCATTTGAGGATTTGAGTTCAGAAAGTATTTCTTTAAAACGCTTTGAACCTAATAGTTTCGTAGGGTCTGGAGGGATTGTACCTGCTGTTATTACACTTAAATTTTTAAATGGAGGTATTGACTGTATTACTTTTTCTAGGCTTATTGTATTGTCTGTAAGTAGGTTGGACAGGCCTAAAATATTGTTTATTCCTAATCTATTATGAATTTGAGGCCTTCTCATATCTGCATCTATAATCAAAACCTTTTCCCCCATATCATTTAAAGTTTTGGCTAATAAGATATTTAGCAAGGACTTACCTTCTTTGGGCAATGAACTCGTTATTGACAATGTTTTCAAAGCCCCATCTGTTTTTGAGAAGCGAATTGAAGTAAATAGATTCCTTAATGCTTCAGTATAAAAAAATCTTTGATAAGTATCCTTCCTGTTTTTCAATTCAACTTCTTTATTGGGTGTATCAAAATCCAATAAAGAAACTAATTCTGTCTTTTTATCTCTAGAGTCTGCAAACTTATCAATATAAGGTATTTCGCCAAGTATAGGAAAATTTAAATTATCCTTAATCTCTTTAGCAGAATGAAAAACATGATCCATTCTATCTCTTATTAAGGCTATTAGGAGACCAAAAATAATTGAGATAATTAAACCAAATTGTATATTTTTTTTAAAAGATGGTTTGATAGGTACAGAACCCATCTTTGGAGTTGAAATTAGTCTCCAAGGATATAAGCTTTGAGCAAGTTCTAGTTCAAAACTTTTTATAGATGAATTTAGTTTTAAAAGATCTTGATTAGCAATTGTTAGTTCCTGCTTAATTTTTGAGTATTCTTTTATAAGCATTGGTTGCTTTAAAAATTTTATCTCCAATTTTTTTAAAATTTCTTCAGCGTTTTTCAGTCTTCCTTGATTTAAATTAATTGCGGTGTCAACGGCATCTATTTGTTTTTTTAGTATTATTGGCTGAATTTGGTTAAGTCTGAGCTCTAAACCTTTAACGATAGAGGAAGTGGATGTGAATTTTGATTTTGCAGTTGCAAGCTCTGATTCCACTTTTATTAATTGGTCTAGGAGGCTTTGTTCAAAATCAGTTATTGATAAACCACTCCCTAAAATTTCTCTAAACCCAAGCGCAGTAATTGATCCATTTATTACTTCTTTTCTAACATCTTTTAATCGATTTAAAGTTGAATTAATGTCATTTAAAGATTCTTCAACCATTCTCTGTTGAAGTTTTAAACTTTCCCCCTCACTAATTGGATCTAATAACTTATGTTTATTTCTAAATTCAACTAATTGACTTTGATATTTATCCTCTCTTTCTTTAATATTGGGAGCCTGTTTATAAAGAAATTCTAAACCATCTTTAAGTTTTTGTTGCCTTTGACGAAGTGATTCTTGCAAATATCTTTCAGATAAAGCACTTAGTAGAAGTCGCCCTTTTTCTCTGTTTCTAGTGGTTAGATTAACATTAAGAACACTTGCTGGAGCTCTATATCTTGAGGTGTTAATTGGAACCGAGATATCAATCATGCCTGACAAACTCACAGGGCTCATATCAAATCTTTTTGCTAGAGGTTCTAAGAATTTTGGGCTTTTAAGAAGAAATATTAAGGTATCAATATCATATCTTCTTGACCCAGAAGCTAATTCTTGGAAAAAAGTTGGAGATTCAGATGAGATAACATCATTACTTTTATTACCAGTAGAGTTAATGGGATCTTTAATTAAAATCCCAAAAGAACCCAAATAAACTGGGTTAACTATTCTTTCATTAATTGTATATACTAAAACTCCTATGAAAAATAATAGACCTGTGGTGAATGCCCACTTTCTTTTTCTAATAATACCTTGAAAAATTTCTTTATAATTTATTTCATCTGTTCTTAATAATAGATTATTAGAAATTTGCTGATCGTTATCTTTGGGAGAGTTATTATTTTTTGTTTCCAAAATTTTAAGGAAATAACTTAATGATTAAATTTTATACTATATCAAACATAATCAATAGATTTTGAAGACTAAATTATAATATGATAAATAAATATTACTAATAAATATTTGAAGTGAATGTTAAAAAAAAGAAACCACAATTTAAAAATTCCTTTAGTATTAGCTTTAATAATAAATTGTATTTCCCCTTTTTATTTTTCGATATACTCTGAAGATAGATTAAAGCCAAATAATTTAGATAAAAATAAAGAAGAGATTTTAGATAATGTAAATGGAAATATCAGTGAGTCTGATTTGAATAGAGATTTTTATTTGATTGGACCAGGTGATTTAATAAATTTGAAATTATTTGATGCCCCCGAACTTTCAGGTTCCCTAACAGTACTTAATGATGGTACAGCGCAATTTCCTCTAATTGGCTCGCAATATTTAAAAAATCTTACTATCGAAGAAGCTTCAACTTTATTAGAAAAAAAATATAGAAAAGAGTTACTAAGGCCTGAATTGCATCTTACTATTAAAAAATCAAGACCCATAAAAGTCTCTGTCGTTGGAGAAGTTGTTCAGCCAGGTATCTATTCTTTAATTGCTACGAAAAATAATTCTCAAATTCAGGGCAGTATAGACATAAATACAGGTATGCCTAGAATAATTGAAGCCCTTCAGAAAGCAGGAGGAATTACTCAAAACGCAGATTTAAAAAAAGTTTCTTTAATGAGGAGAATGCCTGGTAATAAAAAGGAATTTAAAAAAACTGAAATTAATTTGTTAGATATTATTTTAAAAGGTGATCAAGAACAAAATCTTTTATTGTTTGATGGCGACATAATTAAATTAAATAAGGCAAGTGAGATAAATAATGATATTAAAAAAATATCTCGAACAAATATTTCTCCAACAATTTCGGTAAATGTAGTTGGACAGGTTAATAGACCTGGACTAATAAGCTTAAGAGCAAACACTCCTTTAGTACAAGCTATTTATATGGCTGGTGGCCCTATAGATTGGAAAGCAAATACTGGAAGAGTTGAATTGCTTAGAATAAATGAGAATGGAAGTGCTTCAAGAAAAAAATACAAAATTAATTTAGATCAAGATGTTTCGACAGAACTTAATCCACCCCTCATGAATGAAGATATTATTTATGTGCGGTCTAACACTATTACGAGAGTTACTCAAGGAATTGGAGTTGTAACAGAACCTTTATCTAGTCTTATAAATTCTTATGCTCTTTTTAAATTACTTGAATGATTAATATGGATTTTTTAGAAAAATCTAATCAGGAATCAATTGAAATTTATGATGAAAGTATTAGAGGTGTTAAAGGATTTCAGAACAAAGTTCTGGGTCCAAATACATCAAGAATTTTTAATGAGGATCCAAAACTACTTTTATTTACATTATCTCGATATAAGTTTGTCGCAAAGCAGTTTGAAGGATATGAATCTATTTTAGAAATAGGCTGTCAAGAGGGTTTTGGGGCTCCGATAGTAAGTCAAGAAATCAAAAGATATGTTGGCTTTGATTTTTATAAACCTCACGTTGAATTTGCAAAAAATCATTTAGAAGTTAATGATTCAAAATATAGATTCTTCCATCAAGATATCCTAATCAAAACTACCCCAAATGAACAATTCGAGTGCGCATTTGCTTTAGATGTTTTAGAACATATAAAAAAAAGCGATGAAGAAAAATTCTTTGAAAACATAAAAAAATATTTAAGTGATGCAAAAGGTCCTCTTATATTGGGGATGCCCTCACTGGAGTCACAGAAATATGCTTCAGAAAGGTCAAAATTGGGCCATGTTAACTGTAAGACAAAGCAAGAATTCAAATTGACTTGTAAAAAATTTTACAGAGATGTTTTTATGTTTTCTATGAATGATGAAGTCCTTCATACTGGATATAATGCAATGAGCCAATATCTATTAGCTTTATGTTGTGGACCGAAGTGAATTTTAATTAAGAATTCATATAATGATGTAATGGAAAAATTTAATTGGAAAAAGTGGCCAGTTTTTAATAGCAAGCATAAACTTGCTGTTTTAGAAGTTATAGAATCAAATCAGTTATTTGCTGCAGAAAAAGTAAAAAAATTTGAGAATGCATTTTCAAAATATATTTCATCTAAATATGCAATTGGTGTAGGTAATGCTACTCAAGGCTTACAGTTATCACTTCATGCACTAGGAATTGGATATGGTGATGAAGTTATTGTTACGCCGTATTCTTGGATATCATCCGCTAGTTGTGTGCTTATGCAAGGAGCAATTCCGGTATTTGCCGATATTGAGTCAGATAGTTTTGGGTTATCGCCTCAATCGATTCAAAAAGCTATAACTAATAGAACTAAGGCAGTCATATTAGTCCATATGTTTGGATATCCAGCAAAAATAAATGAGGTTTTAAAAATTTGTGAACAAAATTCAATACCTTTAATAGAAGATGCAAGTCATTGTCATGGTGCAAAATTTAAAGGTAGGTCACTAGGTACATATGGAGATATAGGCGTATTCAGTTTGCATCAAAGAAAGGCTTTGCCAGTAGGTGATGGAGGTATTATCTCCACAAACCAAAAAAGTATTTACGATAATCTATGGCGAATGAGATCGTTTGGACATAATAAATTAAGTTTTAATTTTAGGATGACTGAATTTGCAGCAGCGCTTGGAATAGTCGGACTTGAACATCTTAATGAAGATAATGCTAAGAGAATTAAAAACCATAAAATCCTTGCCTCTAATCTAAATACAGAATTCTTTAATGTTATAGAACCTTCTGAGGGGTCATTTGCAGTTTTCTACTCAAATTTGATTGAAATCAATCTTTCTTTCGATCGACAAGAAGAATTATTAAAAGAAGCAGGTAAAGTTAATTTACCGATTAAACGTACATGGCAACCTTTACATCAACACCCAAATTTTAAACGTGAAAATATGAATAATAATTATGCACCTTGGGATAATCATTATGAAAGTTTTAAGGAACCATCTAACTTAAATCTGCCAATCTCAGAAAAATTTCAGAAGGAGAAAATATTTGAGTTAGATTGTCATCCACTTGTAGAAGCAGAAGAAGTTTTAAGAGGAGCTTTATTTTTGAATGATCTTGCAAAGAAATTATCTTAATTAGAAATTATGTTTGCTATTTATTAAAATTTCTCTAAGAATTGTCTGCCTGAAGAATAAAACAGGATTCAAATTCTTTCAATTTGATTTTCTTATTTAGTAATTTAATCATATTTGATCCATTAGGTCTTATATATTCAATAAAATCGGCTCCTTTTTTAAGAGCTAATTCATAAATTATTCCATTTTTATTAGAAAAAATTTCTAATTTCTCAATATTATTAAGTTCTTTGAAAATTAACGATATTCCCTTTTCTAATTTTTTTATATTCATGCAAGGGATAAATTCTCTAATTTCATCTGCTTTATTAGGTGTAGAACAATAATAGATAACTGGCTTTAGTTTTTCATCTAGTACTATTTTGGGCTTGTAGAATAAGTATGAATATCTTAGATTCATAATTAGGTCTTCCCATATCTCATTATCACGTTCAACATAAATTGTTTTGTTCTTACAGAAATTAAAGTGTAATCTCTTCAAATATTTTTTATCTGAATATTTAAAATCTAAAATTTCTCCGCCAGGATTAGTAAAATCTTTTTTGTAAAAAATGAATTTACTTTTTGATGCATAACCTTTAAATCCATGTTTTTTGTAGAAGTTTTCAATCCCTTGTAAATATAAAAAATCTACTTTTTCCCTCTTTGCTAGTTTTTCGATATTTTTTAATAAAGTTGTGGCAAAACCTTGGCCTCTGAATTCCTTTAATGTAGTTATGTATCCTATTGATATTGACTTTAAATTCATATTTCTAACCTTCCAAGTTCTCATCATGTATAATGCAAAACTTACAATTTTATCATTAAAATATACACAACATAATTTGACAGTTTTAGATGAAACCATGCTCTTAAAGGAAGGGTATAAGAATTTTTGATTATGCGATTCTTTTATTATTTCGCCTAATGTTTTTATTTCTGAGCTTGTTAAATTTACATTATCAACAAAACAAATTTTATCAATTCCCATAAGATTGAAGTTTAAATTTTTTGAGTCTTATTAGTCTTTTTATATACGAATCCATTAAATTACCAAGTATTAATATTTATTTTAATTTTAAAAAGTCAATTCATTTAAAACTTACAAAGTAAGAAATTAAATTAGGAACTCTTTGATTTCTTGGATCCTTAAATTTAATGCATGCTAAAAATAAAGAAGTTTCAACTAATTTTTTTGATTTAGTGAAGTTGGAAAGTTTTTCATTATTAATGAAATTCTTTTTTTATTTTAATTTGTTTAGTATTAAATGAAAATGTTTTTATTTAAATATTTAAGATTTATTCAAATCATTTAAGGTAGGTTTATAATTATAAATGCTCTTTAATAAGAGTAAATCTAAATCTAATAAATTTCAAAAAACAAAAAAAGTATTAATGCAATATGCCTTAAGAAATCCCTTGAAGAGACTAAGAAGAGAAATAGTCTCACCACAATTTAAGATAACAAGAAAATTTATAGAAAATCTTTATTCATTAAAAAAGTTTTTAGATGGAAGAAATAAATCTAAATTCAATAAGGCTTCATTTATTTGGGATGTCAGAAGCAATTCCATTACTTTTGATTTTCCTTTCTGTATTCTTCAAGTTGTTAATCAATTTAATGAACTAGGCTATAAAAGTTTTGACTTAATAATTTATAGTTCTGATGATTTGTTAGTTAGTGCCCCTGAATGTAATTGGAGGGAATATAACAAGATCATATCGAAAAAAGAGATTTCAAATAAATTAGAAAATATAATTTTAATTCTTGCAAATTTATTCGAATACATTGATGATGTAAAAATAATAAATGAAAAAAAAGATCTTTTAAGAACTATAAAAAATACTTTTGTTCTTCCAAAGTATTATGATCCTACGTTCTTTTACCCTCCATATTTAGACTATAAATTTGTATTTTCAAGGCTTATGGATAAAAAACCTCTAAAAATTTCTTTTTTAGAAGTAAAATCTAAATGTTTTAAAAAAGAATTTATAGAATTATATAAATCAAAATACATAACGCTTACATTAAGAGATTATGGTTTTGAGAAATTGCGCAATACGAGACAAAAAGATATTGATAATGCATTAAAACTCTCTAAAAAATACTCTGCTAAATTAATTATAATTCCAGATAATATTGATTTAATAAATAAATATCAAATTCCTAATTCGGTAAAAGTTATTAAATCAGCGAGAGAGGATATTTACATCAGAATTGGAATCTACTCGAAGAGTATTGTAAATATATTTACAACTTCCGGTCCTTGTATCTTACCTTTATTTATTAAAGGTTCAAAGATGATTGTAATAAGAGCCGCATGCGGTAGCGATGGAGATAATATCAATTATTATAAAAATATTTTAGGAATAGAAGAGGGAGATCAGCCTTTTTTGAGATTAGGAGGATATTATTTGTGGAATGACTTATTTAAAAATATTGACGAAAATACATTGGATTTCGCTTACAAAAAGATAAACCAACATAAACAAGATTGAAACTATTTGCATTGGAATTAATTAAATGTGATTACTTTATATAACTGCTTTTAGTCTTAACTAAAAGGTAAGCAACTCTACTAACCAAAATAGGTCCTGGAATACTCTTATAAAATCGGGCATTTTTGATGAATTCAGGTTTTATAATTTTAATTTTTTCATTTTTGAAAAAATATTTGCCAGAGGTCATGGGTCTGAAATTGATCTTACAAAAGTAAAAACTCACCTTAATATTTGTATGAGAATCTAGGAGATATTTGTTGACACTTTACCTTGAGATTACAAGAGAAAACATTTAATTTATCTTCCAAAAAACTATAAAATAATAAACATGATTAATTAGAAATTTCTATTATTTAAAAAAATTAAGTTTTTTTGCTTTAACAATATATTTATTTAAGTAATCAAATGCATAATGTAAATCCTTTACAGAATATTCTGCTTTTTCATTTTTCCATAAAATATAACCTCCTAAAGCCAAGTATGGTTGTTGATGTTTAAATAAACCTTCTTTTTTATAATATTTTAGGCTCCCATCACTTCCACCACAGCCAAAATTGAAGAAAATAGTTTTTGAAGATTTTGTATATAATGAAAGTGCACCCGGTCCACTAGGGGTGAAAATATTAACCAAACTCTCGCTATATAAAAATACTCTTTCATAAATATTTTTTCTTGCTTCATAACTTATAAAACATATATCTTGGTTTATATTGTATTTATCAATTAAGGAAATATTATCAGGAATAATTACTGGTTTTGCATTTTTATTATTGGCGAAAGTAATAAATTTCTCAATATCACTTTTAGACGTGTTTCTCAAAGGACTATAACCATAATCTCTAAGGGTTAACGTTACATATCTAGTACCAAATAGTTCATGACTTGTATCAATTTTAGGTTTGATTTCAGAAAAATCTTCTATTTTTTCTTTTTGATAAGATTTTCTTAGGAGATTTTTATATACAAAAACCATGTCCTGTGGTTGAGGAGAATAAAAATTAATGTTAAAAACTTTAGGAATTTTTCTTTTATAAGAATTAATAATTTTCAAAGCTTCTATATCGTTTTCAGCATAAAAAATAGCTCTTACCGAATTATTTAGTTTAAAAATAGGAATAATTAAATTTTTATATCTATTCATAAGATCTTCCTTTTGGATAGTTTTTTCATATCCTTTTATTAAAGGTAATTCTGGTATGAAATTTTTTGGAAAATATATTAAAACATCAAATTTTTCTTCCTTTTTTAAGCAAAATCTTATACTCGTCTCAAATAATAAATGAAGTAAATCAAAAGTAATTGAATTGTTTCTAATATCCCATATAAGTAAATTCTCCTTTAACTTTAATCCATCATTTTTAGGTTTTACTTTAGAAAAAATTGAAAATAATAAGTTTAAAATGGCTTTCTCTATATTTGTAGGAGGTGCAAAAATTCTTCTTTGAATTTTTTGAGCTAACTTTTTTAAATTATTCATATTGAATTAGTTTTTTATTGAAATATAAAGTTAATAATTTAATTTAAAGTCCAAAAATTGTTGAAATTTTTTCAGCAATTATTTTGTTACCTTCCCCATTAACGTGTCCTAGATCTAAAAAAATATTTTCTTTATTAACTAACCAATCAGTACCATTAATTAAACTTTTACAGAATAACTTATCTTTTAAACATACTTTATCTATTTCAATAATAATTTCTTTATATACACTCTCTATTTGGTCTTTATATAGAAGGATTTTGTTTTTTTCAGATTCGTTGAAATAATCATAATCTACATTTGATGTGTAGATACTTGGTTGAAGGATGCCGATAAATTCTGATTGATTATTCTTTGAAATAAGGTAAGCAATGTACCAATTATTTAGAAGATGATTAGCGATCCGATTACTTTTGATTTTATCTTTGTCACAGTTATAAAATTGACTCTTATTAGAGTTAGAATTTTTACTTTTATTAATTATTTTTAAATAAGGATTAATAATGAAACTTAGGGTATTTTGACTTAAAATATTCAAATTAAATTCAGAAGAAAGTTTTTTTCTTATTTTTTTTTCATAAGGATGGTTGGGTAATTTTTTAATATCAGAACGACATTGCAAAATTGCGTCATTAAGGCCATCATAAAAAATTACTTTTTTAGGAGTATGGCCATTGCCTATTAAATTCATTAATTGGTTAAGTGATTGCCTTGAATTCCAACCATTTTCTCCAAAATTATGAACACTTTGTTTTGTTAATTTATTGAAATGACTTGGAATGGTCTGATTGTCTGACTCTCCATAACCCCAAACAGTGGATCCACCGAAAAACCAAAAGGAATTTTCTAAACTTTCGCCAACAGAACTTCTTGTATTATAGTAACCCGATACATTAGTAAATTTAGAAGATATTTTTTCAGTTTGCCAGCCTAAAAAAGATCTATATTTAGACTTAAGTTGAAGTACATCCAAATATATTTGATTTGCTCTTTTTTTATTAAAATAGGTTGGGTAATTTATTCTTGCATCAGAGGATTTTTTCTTAAGACTGTTTCTAAAGTTATCAGTCATTTTATAGGTACTATATGCTAAGCCTGGACCAAATAGTAAAACAATGAAAATTAGAAAATTTATTGAGATCAATTTTGGCAAGTTTTTAGAGGTCATTTTAAAATTTTTAATAAATCCTAAAAACTACAATGTTATTGAATTTAAAGATTTTAATTGTTTAGATAAAAATTTAGTAATGAAAGTTAATTAATGTAATTTTTCAAGATTTAATTAATTAAAAGATTTTTACTTTACAAAGTATTGTCTATAGTAATATTAAAGTTGATTTCTTTTGTATGAGTTCCAAAAAATATGATCTTTTAAGCAAAATCAATATAATAACAATCTTTTTTGCAGTTTATCTTACACCAATGATTGTGAATTTCTTACAAATTGGACCAACATTAATTGGTGATAAATATCAAAAAGAAATATCTTATATCAGTAACTGGGAAGATTTAATATTACATTTCCAAAAAAATTTATCTATTTATTTTAATTTTTTTGTTAATCCAATTTTTTTATTTTTCTTAATCGCATATCTAACTCAAAAATTCATGAGATTCGCTAATAGAAATTAATTATTATGTATTTATCATATTGTTTTTTGCTTTGGACAATTTTTGGGCTTCAACATTCTTTGTTGGCTCGTCCTTTCTTTAAGAATTTTATAAAAAAAAGTTTTGGTGAAAATTTCGAAAAATATTTTTATCCATTAATTTACTTTATTTCACAATGCATAGTATTTCTTATGATTTATGATTTGATTCGAAATATAAAGCCTCAAGATATATATTTTATGATTCCCTCTAATTTAGAAGCTTATGTTTATTTCCTTAATAGGTTGGCTAATTTATTTTTAATAATAACAGTATTTAATTTTGATATAGGACTTTTTTCAGGTTTTACTCAATTTATCTACTTTTTTACTAGAAAAAATAATCAATCTCCAATGAAAGAAGAAACTATAAATACCTCTTATTTTTATAAATTGATTAGGCATCCTATGTATTTAGGTATCATCCTTGTTTATTTGACTTCAACTACAATATATTCGGATGTATTCTTGGTAAATTTATTTTCTATAATTTTTTATGTTGAGTTAGGATCATATTTTGAAGAAAAAACCTTGGTAAGGAAATTTGGCCTTGCTTATAAAATTTATAAACTTAAAACAAATAAATATATACCTTTTTTGAGATAACTAAATTCTTAGCTTTATAAATTACTTAATTGCTTATTATTGCTTAATCAAGTAAAGATGAATTCATAAGAATTAATATACATTCTTTATTTTAATTGATATGAATATAATTTGGTAGTAAGGGGCCATAGCTCAGTTGGTAGAGCACCTGCATGGCATGCAGGTGGTCAGCGGTTCGAGTCCGCTTGGCTCCATATTAAAATATAGGATTAAGCAATCATCAATAAATATATTTAATATTGAATTTTCAGAGAATTTTCAAAAGAAATATAGCAAATTTGTGCATTTTATTAAAAACAATACTGGTATTTATTCTATTTGTCATATGATAAATGATAATAAAGTCCAAAACTATAATGGCAGTAATAGGAATATCTTGTTTTTATCATGACAGTGCAGCTGCATTAATTTCTGATGAAGGTCAAATCATAGCTGCTGTACAAGAGGAGAGATTCAGTAGAAAAAAGAATGATTCCAGGTTTCCATTTTGTTCTGTAGATTACTGTTACAAAATTGCAAAAGAAAAAGGTATTGAAATAAAAGCTTATATCTATTACGAAAAACCTATTAGGGTTTTTATGAGACTTTTAGAAACTTACTTTAATACAGCACCTAGAGGTATTTCTTCATTTTTACCAGCAATGCAAAGTTGGATAAAAGAAAAGCTTTTTATTAAGGATAATATTATCTCTGAGTTGAAAATAATTGATGAAAATGTCATTCCTGAAAAACTTTATTTTTCTGAACATCATTTGTCTCACGCAGCCGCGGCATTTTATCCTTCACCATTTGAAGATGCAGCAATATTGTGTATGGATGCTGTTGGGGAATGGGTAACTACATCAGCTTGGATTGGTAATAAAGAAACTATTGATCCTGTCTGGGAAATTAATTTCCCAGATTCTTTGGGGATGATATATTCAGCATTTACTTATTATTGTGGCTTTAAAGTTAATTCTGGGGAATACAAGCTTATGGGTTTAGCTCCATATGGAAATCCAGTATATAAGGAAAAAATTCTTAGAAATTTGATTGAAATTAGAGAGGATGGATCATTCAAGCTTAATATGAAATATTTTAAATATCATAGAGGTTTAAGAATGATATCTTCCGCATTTATAAGATTATTTGGGAATCCTCCTAGAGATCCAAAAGATGAGATTAGTCAGTTTTATATGGATATGGCATCTTCAATACAAGAAGTATTGGAAATGGCAGTTATTCGTATTGCAAAGAATCTAAAACAAATTACGGGTAAGAAAAATCTTTGTCTTGCAGGAGGTGTTGCTTTAAATTGTGTTGCTAATGGAAAGATTCTTGACCAAGCGGGATTTGAAAAAATTTGGGTGCAACCTGCAGCCGGAGATGCTGGCTCGGCAGTAGGGTGTGCACTAAGTTACATATATAAACATAAAAAAAAGGTGAGGTTAATAGATAAAAGAGATTCTATGAAATCTTCCTACTTGGGGCCAGAATTTACTAATGATATTATTCAAAAATATTTAGATAAATTAAATATCAAATATCAAAAACTTGATGACCCTATTTTAACTAAAAAAGTTTCAGAATATTTAATAGATGGAAATATAATAGGTTGGTTTCAAGGCAAAATGGAATATGGTCCAAGAGCCCTTTGTAATCGTTCAATAATTGGTGATCCAAGAATTAAAGAGATGCAAAAAAGAATGAATTTGAAAATTAAATTTAGAGAATCATTTAGACCCTTTGCACCTGTAATATTGGAAGAAGATAAAGAGGAATATTTTGGTATTAAAGATGAATCCCCTTATATGCTCTTAACAAGAAAATTAAATTCTAAATACTTAAAAAAAGTAAAATCTAATTCTGAATTTACTGGAACTGATCGTGTGAATGAGATTAGATCAACATTACCAGCAATTACACATATAGATAATAGTTGCAGAATTCAAACTATTTCAAAGGAAAGGAATCCACTTTTTTACATGCTTCTTTCTAAATTTAAAGAACAAACTGGTTGCCCTGTTTTAATTAATACTTCCTTTAACGTTAGGGGAGAACCTATAATTTGTACCCCCGAGGATGCACTTAGATGCTTTTCTTTTACAAATATGGATTTATTGGTAATTGGTAATTTTTTAATAATTAAAAATGAACTTGAATCTGATATAAGTAAAAATTTTCTAAAACCTTATCTTATAGAGGATTAATTTTATGGCTTTTCATACAAAATCAAAATTAAGAAATGCTGGTCTTTTGTTTGCATTGATTTTCACAATTATTTTTATAATTATTCCTTATTTGATTCATCAAGAAGTAAGAACAACTGCTCTTGTTATTCCTTTACTAGTTTTTTCCTTATCTATTATTAGTCCATATTCTTTAAGAACACCTTATGATTTATGGATAAAATTAGGGTATTTTCTAGGAAAAATAAATTCATCAATTATATTAATTTTGTTTTTTTATATTCTAGTTACGCCTGTAGCCATAATAAGAAAAATATATAGCAAAGTTTTTTTAAATAAAAAAATCAAAACCTTGTATAATAAGGATGTTTCCAATTTTAAAGACTTTAATTTTAAAGATCAATTCTAATGAAATCGTTTTCAATATTAAAAGACATCATTAAGTATGCATCTGCAAGGAAGAAGTACTGGTTAGTCCCTTTCGCAATCATTTTAGTCGCTTTAGCAGTTGTTATTGTAGCTTCGCAAGGTTCAGTTGTGGCTCCCTTTATTTATTCACTTTTTTGAGAATGAAAGAGGTAGTTAATTTTTACAAAGATAATCCTTTTAATTTTTCAAATGATATTAGCGTCTACTTTGATTCCATTAAAAATTCTAATCAAGTTCTAGAATATGAAGACCTTCATAAAATTCTAAGAAATAGATTTGGTTCTGGAAATAATATAAAAAACATCATTGAATTTGGATGTGGTACTGGATGGCTAACTAATACAATTTCTTATTATTATAAGAAAAATGTACATGCGGTTGACTTCACAAAAAAGGCTATTGAAACTGCTCAATCTGTTTCTAAAACTTTAAAAGTCTCTCCAAAATATACACATTCAGATATTTTTAGTTTTGAGGATTCTAATTTGTATGATCTTGTTATTAGTTTAGGAGTCTTACATCACACAATTGATTGTTATAAAGCTTTTAAAAAGATAAGTTCTTTTGTAAAGAAAGGTGGTCTCATTTACGTTGGACTTTATCATTATTACGGAAGAAGACCAATGCTCAAACTGTTGCAAGAATATTCATATTGGCATGGTGAGAAATCTGCTTACAATCTGTTCAAAAAAATGAATTCTTCCATGAAAGATGAGGATCATAGTTTTTCATGGTTTAGAGATCAAGTCATCCATCCACACGAAACTCAACATACCCTTATGGAGATTTCATCTTGGCTAAAAGAAGTTGGTTTTGAATTGGTATCTACAAGCATTAATAAATATAAAAATTTAAAAAAATTTAGTATTGAGAAATTAGATGCCTTAGAAAAAGAAATGGAAAATTATTCTTATGAAAGAAATATTAAAGATCAGAAGTTCACGCCAGGTTATTTTACTTTTTGTGCAAAAAAACTATAGATTAGAAAGTGAGAAATAGTATAACAAATAAGCTTTTAACGGATAACCTTTTAATTTTTTATCCATTTTGGTTCCCTTTAATCTATTTAATATTAGTTGTTAACATTCCATCAATAGCCCCTTTTTTGTTTCTTATAGTTCTATTTTTATTTGCCGAAACGCATTTTGCATCAACTTGGCTTTTCTTCTTCGATAAAGAAAACTGGCAATGGATTAAAGAAAATAGTTATAAATTTATTTTCTTGCCTTTTTATTTGGTTCTGGCAATTGTATTTATTTGGAAATTTAATAATGGTTTGGTTTTGGTTTTTCATTATATTGCTTCAGGTTGGCATGTAACCAGACAAAGTATTGGAATACTTAAGTTATCAAAAAATAATAATTTTATAACTTCTTTTTTAATTTATGGAATTTCATTTTTTTGTTTAGGAATAGGTTTAACGAAACCTGGAATATTGTCTTTAAGCTTGAGTGGAAATTCATCTAATTTGATTTTATTTTCTCTAATGTTTTTGTACATATTTTCAATATTTAAAGTTACAGATGGGTCAAGAAGGTTTTATTCTTTTCTAACAGGCATAAGTATTTATCTTCCTTTATTATTTATAGATAACCTTGCTATCGCTACGGCTTTAGGTGTAGGGATGCATTGGTGTCAATATTTAGCCTTAATGTGGTCAATAAAAATAAGAAAAATTAATTTAATCAATAAAGATATTTCTAAAAGTGATTTTAATTTTGGAAATACTTTCAAAATTAATTTAATTTTTGTGATAATTTATTCATTCTTAATGACTTCACTAGCTTATTTTGGAATGCCTAATCAAAAATATAATGATGGAAATTATTCCATACTATATTTAATACCAATTTTATTTCAGTTATATCATTTTTATGTGGATGGATTTATATGGCAGTTTTCTAATAAACATATTAAGAAATCAGTAGGATCTTATATTTTTTCTAATAATAATTAATCTTCATTTATTTATGAATGATTTTTTTAAAAATTTTTTATTTTTTTAAATGTAACTAAGATGGATTTAGTTAATTTAGTTAATTAAAGTTTTAAAAAAACCTATCTAAATATTTGCAATTGAAATAATAAACTACTTTATAAATGGCTTTAAGTTTTTTATTAGATATTGAGAAATTTCTTTTGCACCTTGTTCATTGTTGTGGATATAGTCGTATACTCCTTTGTCAGAAATAATATTCTCTTTGTACATTTCTAATAAAAAAGGTTTATATTCCATTGGTAATTTTTCAACTGCTAAATTTTGAATTCTATAAATGTTCATTAAATCAACACAAAAACTTGGAATGTTGATCTCCTTAGGAAGTCTGTCTAATACAGTATTCTTGTTAACATAATTGCATCCAGGTGCTTGTTGTTGAACAAATATAGTCTTAGAATTTGGAAATTTTAATTTTGATTCTATTGCGAGTTTTTTTATGATTTCGTAATAAGCTTTTTCTCCAGCATATTTTTTATTTGTCACCGATTTTGTCTCTCCCGGATTTAAAAATGGATAATCCCTAGGCTGATGAATCCACATTACTTCTGTATCATTTTTAGCTTTTATGTATTTACTTTGAATTTTTTTAATCTTTTTGTAGAAGAATGAATTATTTGATAAATAAAACTGGATCTTCTCTTTTAAACTCTGAGTCACGCTTAAAACATATTTCTTCCCCTTATTCAGAATAAGTCTGTCATTCACTCCGAAGTAATAAATAATGTATTTTACCTCTTTATTAGGCAATGAAATAGAGTGCCATTTATCTATAGAGTAAAGATGCCCATATGAAGACTGACCATCTACACCTCCGTTAATAATATTAAACTTTGAAAAAGTTGGATTTTTGTTTAATAATGCCTGCCATGTGCTGAGGTCATCAACAAGCCTTTGATCTGTTGTTGATCCTCCAATAGTAAGGATTATTGGCTTTTTAATGTTACTTGTTGAACGATATCCATTTCTGTCTCTTGAATAATTAATTATATTTCCACGCTCTCTTTTATAATTTTCTTTTATGTCAAATTTTAAATTTGAATCACTTAAGGCCCAAGGAATATTAACAACAGGATTTTTATTTTTAAAATAATCACCTAGAATAACGTCCACTCCAACAATACCTATTAAAAAAACCCCAAAATTGATGATAAAGTATCGCAATAGCTCTTTTATTGAATAATTTTTCAAAATCTATATTTTAATAAGTAACTTATTTTAAGTATTAATATCTATTTTTAACCAATAATTTCATTATACTTATTAAGTTTCTTTATCTTAATGGTATTTTGATTACATTTTGATTATGAATGGAAGGTTATTTTGTTTAATGTTTTTTTTAATAAAAACTTTAAATGCTAAATTTTTATATTTGTTAGTCAAATTCAATATGTAATTTATTTATTATGTAAAAATCTTTTAGACCTTAATTGTTTGCAAAAACTATACCTATTTAATAAGTATTTTTTGTATTTTAATAATTAAATTTAAGAAAAATAATTAATCAATTTTTTTATTTGTTTACTATAAATAAAAACCTTTGCAAATAAATAACTAAAGTTTTTAGTTAAGTAGTAAT
>MDTE01183445.1_pt1 | contig 23008 bp, 16 predicted proteins | sample 811231 | NCBI WGS metagenome assembly MDTE01 (sample SAMN05326651, study PRJNA326480) | marine metagenome | isolation source: seawater | place: Indian Ocean: Red Sea | collected 2010 | reverse complement strand
TCGAATTTCTTTTTTTGTTAGGTATACCTACCAAGCTAAAAAATTTTCTGTGGAAACCTAAAACTATAGTTACCGTCTAGGCATGCGAGAAGTAACAGTTGGCTGGTGGGGGCTATTGGCTTCTCTGGTGATGGTAGTTGTCGCCATTGGAATATCACTTTTACTGCGACTCAAACTTGAACGTAATTTAACGATTGCAACGGGAAGATCCATAGGACAGCTTGTAATAGCTGGATGGGCTTTGACTCTTATCTTGAAAGATGAAACATCAATAATTTGGGCATGGTTATGGGTTGCGGCAATGATTCCATTCGCAGCTATTTCTGCCTCTAGGCGTGAACAACGCCTCCCAGGTCTTGTATGGACTACAGCGTCGGGGTACCTGCTCGGGTTGGGAATCAGCCTTTCTGTTCTTTTTGCTTTACAAATTCTTCCTCTTGAATCTCGTGTATTAGTTCCAATTGCAGGAATGATAGTTGGCAACTCACTTAGAGTTGTTGTAGTCGCAGCTACACGACTTGTTGACGCTATACGCGACTCCCAGCTTGAGATAGAAGCCATGCTTTCACTTGGGTTCACACGTCATAAAGCTGTTAAAAGAATCGTCTCAGAAACACTCAAATTGTCTTTGATCCCACAGATTGAGACAACAAGAACAGTTGGGATAATTTTCCTTCCGGGGATATTCACAGGACTGATACTCGCAGGAGTAGACCCTCTGGAAGCTGCGTTGATGCAAGCAGTCATACTTTTTCTCATACTCGGTTCAGCAGCAATAACAGGTCTAATCGTGGTCTTATTTGGAGCTCAAAAGTTTCTGACCACCGATCACCGTCTCGAACCACCGAAACTTTAAAAATTACTTCGAGCAGCCACAACCCAATTCACTTAAACACGAAATAACTTCTTTAACTGGAAGTCCAATAATATTGTCGAAACTTCCTTCAAAGGAAACTACAAAATCCTTACCACCGCCTTGGATCCCGTAACCACCAGCTTTATCTAATGGTTCACCAGTCTGTATATAAGTAACGATCTCTTCTTTTGTGAGGTCTCTCCATATGACTTGTGTAGCGACTATCAAAGATCGACGACCTTTAGGTCCACTCAAAGCAACACCGGTTATCACTTCATGAGTTTCCCCTGAAAGGGTTTGCAGCATTTCTAAAGCCATTTCAGGTGTCCCAGGTTTACCTAAAATTTCATCATTCACCGAAACCACCGTGTCTGCGGCAACACCACATTCGCCAACATTTATTACAGCATCAAGTTTTTTAACCGCTAAACGTTCAACCAAAGAGTTAGCTGACTCACCAACGAGTATTGATTCATCTACTTCAGGCACGCGAACTTCAAGCTCGAATCCAGCTTCAACAAGCAGAGAAAATCTTTGAGGAGAACTTGAAGCAAGAATTAAATGATTTTTTAGCCCTTCCAAATTTTATCCACCTGATACTAGAGCCTCAGCTTCAATATGAAGAGGAGTTAAATCAGAAGGGTCATCTAGCCAGCCAGCAGGTAACACCACAGGCTTTGGACCACTTTTATGGCTTCTAGGAAGTCTCAGAGCAGAAGGATCAAACTTTCGATCAGCCCCAATATTTAACAAAAGATCGCTTAAAAGTTCTTTTAAATTATCCATATCTTCAACCATTTGAAGTGCCCGCCTCGCTGCAGGTCCTGTCTGATACCCCTTCAGATACCAAGAAGTATGTTTCCGGAAATCTCTAATTCCATGTGGGCCCGTCCAATCAACCAACATTTGTGCATGCTCAGTCATCGTTTCAGCAACCCCGCTTAATAAAGGAGGGTCGTCAGGCTCTGAACCTCCTGAAGAATGCTCTGCACCAAAAACAGAAGCTAACTGACCGAATAGCCAAGGTCTACCCAGACAGCCACGACCTACAACGACCCCATCACATCCAGTTGAGCGCATCATACGTAATGCATCCCACGGTTCCCAAATATCACCATTGCCAAATACGGGGATAGAAGGAACAGTCTCTTTCAAACAAGCAATAGCATCCCAGTCAGCCTCACCTGAATACAACTGTTCAGCCGTTCTAGCATGTAAAGCCACAGCTGAAGCTCCAACATATTCTGCGATGCGACCAGCTTCTAAGTAGGTTAGATGATCTTCATCCGTGCCTTTGCGAAACTTCACAGTCACAGGCACAGATCCAGCAGCTTCAACAACCGAAGAAACAATCAACTCAAAAAGTTTAGGTTTCAGTGGAAGAGCAGCTCCACCACCACGTCGAGTTACCTTAGGCATAGGACAACCAAAATTCATATCAATATGATCTACTCGACCCTCACCAACCAACATAGTTGTAGCGGCAGCAATACTTTGCGGCTCGGTTCCATATAACTGGATACTTCTAGGTGCTTCATCCTCGGCGAAACCGCTCAACCTTTGAGTTTTAGAATGTCCTTCTAACAACCCTCGGGCAGTGATCATCTCACTCACATACAAGCCTGCACCAAACTTTCTACACAGAGTGCGAAACGGAGCATTGGTAACACCTGCCATCGGGGCTAAAACAACTGGAGGCCAAACCTCTATTGGACCAATACTAGGTTTTTTGAACTCACCGGGAATCGCAGTAATCACATCACGATTAATTTCACTTCTTAAACCCATACATAAAGCGTAGAGCCCAACTATTTATCTAACGCGCTATTCGAAATCCTTGATGACCTAAAGAACTGTCTGGAAGCAAACCCATCCTCGCTCCAACCCGATACCTGTTGCAATAACTGTCATGACATAGGTAAGAACCACCTTTTACAATCTTGTCCAGACCTATTGAAGGACCTTTTGGGTTAGTAACTGGAATATCAGGTTCATGACGTGCAGAAAACCAGTCATTACACCATTCCCAAACGTTTCCTGAACAGTTATAAAGACCAAAATTATTAGAAGTAAATGAATCAACAGGACAAGTTCCAATCCAGCCATCTTCACCATTGTTGGTGTCAGGGAAAGAACCAGTAAAGATATTGCACATAAAATCTCCATCTGGTTTGTTTTCATCACCCCAAGGAAATTTCTTCTGGTTGAGTCCACCACGAGCGGCAAACTCCCACTCGGCTTCACTCGGTAGACGACAATCAGCCCACTCAGCAAAGACTTTTGCATCGAACCATGAAACATGAACAACGGGGTGATCCCATCGTGAGCATCCGGGTTCCAACTTGGATTGAGGACCTTCAGGGTGCAACCAATCAGCACCTTCAACTTTTCGCCACCACTCTGCACCCAGAACACCTCTTGTTGGTGGGAAATCATCAGGGAGTAAACCTGCAAAAACAAAAGACCAAGGAGGTTCATCATCCTCACTTTGTTCTGCAGTTGTCACATGACCTGTAGCAGCAACAAAAGCTGAAAATTCTTTATTACTCACAGCAGTAGAGGAAATCGAAAAGGGAGACAAGATAACTTCCCTAATAGGTCCCTCACCATCTGCAGGGTAAGCATCAAGTTCGTTGCCCATTAAAAACGAGCCACCTGACAGCTCAATCAGATTATCTGCTGGGTTGGATTCAGTCATTAACTTCCAAATTGAGACCAGAAATGAAATCTCTAACAGCTTGAGCTACTTCATCACAGGCTTTTACATGCACCATGTGACCAGCGTCTGGAACAATCAAAGTTCCTTTAACATCGAGATACTTTTCGAAAACTGCCGCAGATGCTGCAAAACGCTTATCACGTTCACCTAAAACTAGAAAAGTAGGAGCCTTTATTTCATCTAAGTGGTCAATCACATACGAATCAACATGCATAGACAACTCTTCTGCACCTTCAGCAAGATCGAGGTTTTCAGCGGCCTGTCTAACAGATTCGTTCCACTCTTCGCGGGTTTCGGCTTTTCTGAAACCCGGACCGGAAGCTACCAAAATCAGAGCAGAAACCTCATCAGGCTTTTCTAAAGCATACGCAAGCGAAAGATAGCCACCCAAACTATGTCCAACTAGAACACACGGCCTTCCAGCTTCATCAAGCACCGCAGATATATCTTTCAGCGCTTCTTCTCGGCCATAGTTACCTGGCGGAGGAGCCCCACTGTCACCATGACCACGTAAGTCCCAAGTAGTCACCTGATGGTCTTTACACAGATTTTCACTTAAACCTGACCAGACATCTCTACTGTTAGCCCAACCAGTAATACAAACAACGTGAGGTCCAGTTCCTTTGGTTTCGCCCACAATAGTTACTTCACCATTTCGAACTTCAAATGAGCTCATGTTTAACGTAATCCTCTGAAACATTCTCGGACATCTTCGACAAAAACTTCAGGAGTTTCTAAAGAAGCGAAATGCCCTCCTTTTTCATGTTCAGCCCATAGAACCAAGTTCATCGAATCTTCAACCCACCGTCTACGCGGCATCATCAGTTCATATGGGAAAACTGAAACGCCCACAGGAGTTTCTCCGGTTGCACCAAATTCAGGTTCGAGGGTTTTAAACATCTCATAATAAATTCGGGTTGACGAATTTATGGTTCCGGTAAACCAATAAAGAGAGACATTTGCCAAAAGCTTGTCCTTATCAATAGTGCTGAAAAGGTCACCATCATTATCGGTCCACCCATAGAACTTTTCTGTAATCCAAGCTAAAAGTCCTGCAGGACTATCATTCAAACCCGTACCCAGAGTCTGAGGCTTCGTTTGTTGAATGCGAAAGTAGCCGTTATCTTCTGCTTGATACCAAGCACCCCTATTGAGTAACTGTTGTTCAATATCTGTTATATCTTCCATATCATCAGATTTCCCAGGAGGTCCTCCAGGAAGCATGGTTATATGGCATCCAGTTACATTTTTTGGTGCTACGCGACATATTTCACGGGAAATAATTGAACCCCAATCACCTCCCTGTACGCCATAGCGGTCGTAACCTAATTTTTTTGTCAATTCGGCAAAAGCACGAGCTATACGTGTAGGTCCCCATCCACGCTCAGAAGTAGGTCCAGATAGTCCATAACCTGGCAGAGAAGGAACGATTACGTGAAAAGCGTCAGATTCATCTCCGCCGTGATCTTGCGGATTCGTCAAAGGTCCTATTACATCTAGAAATTCGACTATTGAACCTGGCCAGCCATGACTTATCAAGAGAGGAAGAGCATCAGGATTATTAGAACGTTCATGGATGGTGTGTATGCGCTGTCCGTCTATATCGGTAGTCAAATTTTCAAAAGAGTTTAAGTAGGTTTCAAAAGAACGCCAGTCGAATTCATTTTTCCAATATTCAGCGAGGTCCTTGATCAGATTCGCATCGATGCCATAGTCCCATCCAACATCGGGCAAATTGTCAGTCCACCTAGTTTTCTCTAAACGTTCTTTAAGATCTGCTATCTCATCATCACTAACAGAGATGACAAAAGGGGTGAAGTTATCGGACATTTAGATTATTAGACGTGTTCAGCTAATTCACGTAGGCGACCCAAAATGGCAGCAGGGTCACCACCGATAGGTGTCACATTAAGGCTTGTGACCCCTGCTTCCTTATATGCAGCCAATCGGTCTTTAACATACGATTCGTCACCGCACATATTCGACTTTTCAATCAATTCATCAGGAAGAGCGGCCATGGCTTCATCTCTTCGACCATCCAAATAAGCTTCCTGAACTGCCAAAGCTTCGTCGGGAAAGCCGTATTGACAGCAAAGGTCATTATAAAAATTCTTTCCTTTAGCACCCATGCCGCCTATGTAAAGTGCAGCCATCGGACGGGCCATATCTCTATATTGTTCAGCGTCATCGCCTATAGCAACTAAACCTCCTGCAACAACGTCAAAATCACCCAGTTCAGGGTCTCTTCTTTCCATCCCAGCCTTAATGGAATCACCCCAAACCGTGTCCATTCTTTCAGGGAATACCATGAAAGGAAGCCAACCATTAGCTGACGCGGCAGTCTCTTCCACGCTATTAGCTCCCAGAGAGGCCACATAAATAGGTATGTCATCTCTAAGCATGTGATTAATGATCTTCAATGGTTTTCCCAGCCCAGTTCCTCGCTCAGCGGGTAGAGGCAAATCGAAAACTTTACCGTTATATGTAAGAGGTTCACGCTTCCAGGCCATACGACAAATTTCCATAACTTCTCTTAGTCGTGTCAAAGGCATTGAATAGGGAATTCCGTGAAAACCTTCAATTACTTGAGGTCCAGATGCACCTAAGCCAAGTGTGAATCGCCCACCGGATAGGGAATCAAGACTTGCAGCAGTCTGAGCTAAAGCTGCTGGAGTTCGGCTGTATGTATTCAATATTCCACTGCCTAGACCAACTGTTTCTGTTTCAGCAGCTAAATAACCCAAAAGACTCACAGCATCAAAACCATAAGCCTCGGGAATCCAGATCATGTCCACACCAGCTGACTCCAAAGCTTTCGCTTGCTTAGCTGATTCAGTTGGATCGTTCGCGTAATTTAAAAGGGTTGATATTCGCATAAATGAATCATCTCAGAAGTAAATGAAGATCTCTAGTTGGCACTGTGATTCTTTTGAGTATTTGGAAAAGAAAAAGGATAATCACGGAAGCGATCATAAGTACTTCCGGTTCAGCGGTTATAGCGAGTGAAAACCCATCAATTACAGCAATTTTTAGGATGAATAGTTCTTCAAATAGGGTAATTAGTCACAAGTAGCTATTTTGTGGGCGTTTTGTCACCTACCATCAAAGGATGGTGAATAACTCTCAATTTGGAAAAGAAACCATAAATATGTCTGAGATTTTTAACGCATACTCTCGCCGAGACTGGGAGAATCTGGTTTTAGAGACGTTGTCAGATCATTCAATCGACTCACTAAATGAAATTGTCGATGGCGAAATTGAAATAAAACCAATTTATAGTTCTGAAGATCAAAATTCTACGAACCCTGCTGGCATTCCCGGTGTAACTCCGTTTACGCGAGGAAATAAATTGAGTGGACATGAAAATGGCACTTGGGATATTCGAGCTTTAATTGATGAATCGACCCCTGAATTGGCGAACAAAGCTGCATTGAACGAACTCTTAAATGGTTCCACTTCACTTTTTATTGATTCTGAAAAAATCGGTATTAAGTGTTTCGATGATTTAGATAAGACTCTCGAAGATGTTTTTTTGAATATGACCAGTATTTGGTTAAAACCTCAATTGAAGGGTCCAGAGCTTGCAAATTGGATGATCGAATTATGGGATCAGCGTGATATAGAGAAGTCAGAACGTCATGGTGGGTTAGGGATAGATCCAATAGGCGTGTCTGTAAGAAATGGAAGACAGAGTGATTACTCCAAGGAATTATCAGATATATCAGATGCAATTGATAGATCAGGTTCTTCAAAAGTTCTAAACATAGACAGCAGTTTTTTTCCAGAGCTTGGGGGATCAATTGCAGCTGAGCTCGCATATTCATTATCTGTTGCGGTCCACTATTTACGAGAACTCGAAAAAAGAGAATTAGAAATTGAAACGATTATACAAAACATGTATTTCACTTATTCTTCAAGTAGTGACCAGTTCATGACCATTGCAAAATTTAGAGCAGCTAGATGTTTATGGTCACAGATCACAAAAGAATGTGGAGCAAAACCGGAGAATCAAACGCAAAGTCAACATGCTGTAACTCCTACTAAGGCAATTAATACAAAAGATCCTTGGTTTAATTCGTTCAAAGCTACGGTTGCTGCTTTCGCTGCTGGAATAGGCGGAGCAGAGGCAATAACAGTCATTCCATTTTCTCTCTCAGATGATATTTCTACCGGAGAGCCAGAAAGGCGCATGGCACGAAATACTCAACTTTTGCTTACGGAAGAAAGTCATATAGGTCGCGTTATTGATCCTGCTGGTGGGTCTTGGTTCGTTGAGAATCTTACAGAACAGTTAGCTCAGAAATCTTGGGAAACTTTTCAACAGATTGAATCTTCGGGAGGCATCGTAGAAGTTCTTAATAATGATCAAAAAATTCAAGCAATGTTAAAAATTCGAGGCGATAGTTATGACTAAAATTCCTGATTTTTCAAAAATTGAATTCGATCAGACTGAAAGATTGAGCAATGACGAAATCGAAAAACTTGCGTTTAACAATTCCGATAAACACAACGGTCAGCTATGGGAAACAGCTGAAAAAATAACAATCAATGACTGTTACACCCATAAAGACATAGAGAGTTTAGATTTTCTTAATGGATGGCCTGGCGTAGCTCCCTTTTTGCGAGGTCCTCATGCGACAATGTATAAAACCAGACCATGGACAATTCGGCAATACGGTGGATTCTCAACAGCAGAAGAGTCAAATGCTTTTTATCGAAGAAATCTTGAAGATGGTCAAAGAGGAATTTCTGTTGCGTTCGATCTAGCAACTCACCGAGGATATGACAGCGACCACCCTCGAGTAGCGGGTGATGTTGGAATGGCAGGAGTAGCAATTGATTCTATTTTGGATATGCAAAAACTTTTTGACGGAATCCCACTTGACAAAATGAGTGTTTCAATGACAATGAATGGCGCTGTTTTACCAATAATGGCGTTGTACATTGTTGCTGCTGAAGAGCAGGGAGTGCCTGCAAAAGCGTTAACTGGCACAATCCAAAATGACATCCTAAAAGAATTTATGGTTCGAAATACCTACATATATCCGCCAGAACCATCGATGAGAATAATTTCCGACATCTTTGCGTATACAAGTTCAGAAATGCCTCGATTCAACAGCATTTCTGTTTCTGGGTATCACATGCAAGAAGCCGGAGCAACAGCAGATTTAGAACTGGCTTACACTTTGGCAGACGGAATCGAATATGTAAGAGCAGGTTTAAAAGCAGGGTTAGATGTAGATTTATTTTCTCCAAGAATAAGTTTCTTTTGGGGAATCGGAATGAATTTTTTCATGGAAGTAGCCAAAATGAGAGCAGCCCGACTCATTTGGGCGAGGCTCATGTCACAGTTCGAGCCAAAAGATGAACGTTCTCTATCGCTTAGAACGCATTGCCAGACATCCGGTTGGAGCCTTACAGCCCAAGACCCTTATAACAATGTGATTAGGACTTGCATAGAAGCCATGGCTGCAACCCAAGGTCACACTCAGTCACTTCATACAAATTCTTTTGATGAAGCTTTAGCTTTGCCGACAGATTTTTCGGCAAAAATCGCACGCGACACTCAGGTGTTTCTTCAGGAAGAAACCGATTCATGTAGAGTCATAGACCCTTGGGGTGGAAGTTACTATTTGGAACGACTCACTAATGATCTTGCAGTTAAAGCAATGGAACATATTAACGAGATCGAAAATTCGGGCGGAATGGCAAAAGCTATAGAAGCTGGGATTCCAAAATTGCGTATTGAGGAAGCGGCTGCAAGAACCCAAGCGCGTATTGATTCTGGGCAGCAGTCAGTCATAGGGGTAAATAGGTATCGTCCTGAGACAGAATCAGAGGTAAATGTTCTCAGAGTTGATAACGCTGAAGTTAGATCATCACAAATTGCTCAGCTTGAAGAATTGAAAGCCACACGTGATGAAGAACAGTGTCAGATAGCTCTTGACGAGTTGACAAAAGCTGCGGAAAAAAATCAAAACTTATTAGCTGCATCTGTGAAAGCTGCGCGAGCGCGAGCTACGGTCGGGGAAATAAGCGATGCGCTTGAAAAGATTTTTGGACGCCATAGAGCGGAGGTAAGAACAATTTCAGGAGTATTTAGCAGCGAAGTAGGGGACAATGAAGCTGTTCAGACTGTTAGGGACAGAGCTGACAAGTTTGAAACTGATTCTGGAAGAAGACCTAGGATTCTTGTTGCAAAAATTGGACAGGATGGTCATGATCGTGGTCAAAAAGTGATTGCTACTGCTTTTGCAGATTTAGGTTTTGACGTCGACATAGGGCCATTGTTCGCAACTCCTTCTGAGACTGCGATGCAAGCGGTTGAAAATGATGTACATGTTGTAGGTGTAAGTTCTTTAGCCGCCGGTCACTTAACTTTGGTTCCACAGTTGAAAGAAGAACTTGAATCTTTAGGACGTGAGGACATAGCCATTGTGGTAGGTGGAGTTATACCTCCAGATGATTTTGATGTACTTAAAAACGCTGGAGTCGCAGCAGTGTTCCCTTCTGGGACAGTAATTGCTGAAGCCGCTCTTGAACTTTTAGAGAAATTGTCGTGAAGGTTGATCTAGACGAGCTAGTTAAAGGTGTTTTACAGGGGGATCGAACATCCCTTGGAAAGGCTCTTACTTTAGTTGAGTCAAGCAGATTAGATGACCGAGAAGTAGTAGAAAGTCTCTTAGCCCAGATTTCTTTAAAAACCGGTGAAGCGCACCGAATAGGAATCACTGGCGTCCCGGGCGTCGGTAAAAGCACATTTATTGAAGCAATGGGAAGCAAGCTTATAGAATCCGGACACAAAGTGGCAGTTCTGGCTGTCGACCCTACTAGCACTGTTAGCGGTGGAAGCATACTAGGCGACAAAACTAGAATGAATCGTTTAGCGAATGATCCCAGTGCTTTTGTGAGACCCTCACCCAGTTCAGGCACTTTAGGTGGAGTGACTAGAACCACAAGAGAGTCGATGGCTGTACTAGAAGCAGCAGGATATGACGTGGTCATGGTGGAGACTGTAGGAATAGGTCAATCTGAAACAGTTGTAGCTGAGATGGTAGATATCTTTTTAGTTTTGATGCTTCCAGGGGCAGGTGATGAGTTACAGGGAATTAAAAAAGGAGTGCTGGAATTAGCTGACATGATTGCTGTCAACAAAACGGACGGAGAAAATGAAGCAAGAGCTTTTGAGGCGGCAAAAGACTACATTTCCGCACTCAGGCTCACTCAGTCAGCAATTCCTGACTGGATACCACCAGTGGTTAATTGCAGTGCTTTAACCGGTAAAGGTCTTGATGAAGTATGGGAAAAAATCCAAAATCACCGAGAAACGCTCGAATTAAATGGCGAATGGGAAAAACGTAGAAAAGATCAGAAATTGAAATGGATGTGGTCAATAGTGGAAGAACGATTGTCTTCTGACTTGCATGACCACCCTTCTATAGCTGAACAAGTCCCTGAGCTTGAAAAGACAGTTCTGGCAGGGGAAATTAGTGCTACATCAGCGGCGGAAAAACTCCTTGAGGTTTTTCGAAAGAACATTTAAAGCATTTAATAAATAACCCAAATTTCACCAAAAGAGTTTAGAGCACTACTGTGCTTTCTATGGATCGTAGGCAGTTCCTGAGAAGTGGGCTTATAGGTGCAGCAGGCGTTGGAATGCTGTCAACACTAGATATAGCAACAGCATCTGCTGCCGAGCCGGGAATAGGGCCATATGGATCGCTAGAAGGAATACAACCAGACGTGAATGGGATAATTCTCCCAGAGGGTTTCACTTCACGAGTGGTTGCTATTTCTGGTGATTTAGTCGAAAACACATCTCACCAATGGCACATTTTCCCTGATGGTGCGGCTACCTTTCCCGATGGAGAAGGAGGATGGTACTACGCGTGCAACAGTGAAGTTTTTAACTTTATGACGGGTTTTGAAGGACATGGAGGAGTCTCTTCCATACATTTCAATAAAGACGCTGAAATAATCGATGCCTTCCCAATTCTTGAAGGTAGTCACTCAAATTGTGCAGGTGGACCAACTCCCTGGGGTACTTGGCTCTCATGCGAAGAAGGCTTTTTGCCACCATTGTGGGGGAAAGTTTGGGAATGCGACCCAACAGGCAAAAATTCTGCTATTTCAAGAGACGCCATGGGGTATTTTGCACATGAGGCGGTAGCAGTAGACCCTGTAGATGAAAAGTTGTACCTGACCCAAGACAAGAGCAACGGTTTACTTTACAGATTTACACCAGAGTCATACCCTGATCTTTCAAACGGACTTCTCGAGGCAATGTTTGTTTCCGATAGCGGAGATGTTTCTTGGGGGGCAATAGATGACCCCACAGGCGCTTCTATCCCTATTGAGGAACAACTGACCGGAGCTTTTGTCACCAATGGTGGTGAAGGTATTTGGTATCACAACGGTTGGATATGGTTCGCTACAAAGGGAGATAATCGAATTCATGCAGTTGATCTACGAAACCAAAAATATGAACTGATATGGGATGGTATTGACCCAATTACCGGGGAAATGAATGACAGACAACCATTGACTGGAGTTGACAACGTCACTGTAGAAGAAGGCTCAGGGGATTTATTCATAGCTGAAGACGGGGGAAATATGGAACTCGTAGTGATCAGTCCCGAGGGCGAAGTAGCGCCATTTTGTCGCCTAGCGGACCCTGCGCACAACGGTTCTGAAATGACCGGTCCATGTTTCAATCCCAATCGAGATCGTTTATATTTCAGCTCACAAAGAGGCCCATCAAATAAACAAGCAATTGAAATGGTCCCGGCATACACAGATGGCACTCATTACAATGCCGGAGTCACATATGAGATCTCTGGTCCCTTTCGAGGAAGGTTTGTTCCACCACCTCCAACTACTACTACAACGACTGCGGCTCCAACTACTACTTCTACGACCACTACAACAACGACTGCGGCTCCAACTACTACTTCTACGACCACTACAACAACGACTGCGGCTCCAACTACTACTACAACGACTGCGGCTCCAACTACTACTTCTACGACCACTACAACGACCGCAACCCCAACTACTACTTTGACGAAAGCAGTAGAAACAGCAGTTCCTGTAAAAAGCGATAATGGAAATAACGGGGGACTTATAGGTGGAGTATCGGCTGCAGTTGCTGCTTTGGTCGCAGTAGTTGTAGCTGTTAGACGAAGGGCAACAAAAGAAGAAAACTCAACTGAGTGATCTTTTAGTGACTAAGGTCGGTTCTGGGTTTACCCAGGAGATTAAATGGACCGACGTTCATTTCTAAAAAATGGTTTAGCGGGAATAGCTGGGATTGGGTTTCTGCTGGATGCCCCACCACTAAAAGCTTCCCAAAGAGTTGGACCTTACGGATCTATTGAAGGAATAAAACCCGACGAAAACGGGTTTGTGCTTCCAGATGGTTTCAAATCAAAAGTCATAGCTATCGGTGGTGATCCAGTAGAAGGGACTGACTATCAATGGCATTTATTCCCTTCTGGTGCCGGAACTATTCCAGATGGAAATAATGGATGGTTCTTAGTATCAAATAGTGAAGTAAATAATTTTCTTACACCTGATGAGACATGGGGCGGCGCATCTTCTATTCATTTTGATAGCTCAGGGGCAATTATTGACGCACATCCAATTTTGGCTTGGAGTCATTCAAATGCTGGAGGGACTGTAACTCCGTGGGGAACTTGGTTGTCATGCGAGTCTGATCTTTTTAATGAGGGAAAGGTTTGGGAGTGCGACCCTAGGGGCATACAACTTCCTGTAAAACTTGATGGAATTGGTTCTAGAAACCATGGTGGGATAGCAGTTGACCCTAAACGGCAATGCTTATACATCACTGAAAATCATAGAAAGGGGCTTTTTTACAGATACAGCCCTTCGAAATGGCCCGATTTAGTTGAGGGTTTGTTGGAAGCAATGAAATTGGAAAACGATGGCACTATCAGTTGGATCGAAGTGCCTAATCCATTAGATAAATCAATTCCGAGTAGAGAAAAAGTAAATGAAGGAAAGTTGATGCCAGGTGGCAGAGGTTGCTGGTATGAAAAAGATTCTGTTTATTTCGCAACCAGGCTAGATAATCGAGTTCACGCTATAGATCTTCTATCGAATCAATATGAGATTATTTGGGATGGAGAAAATGGCAGGCAGCCGCTTACAGGTATAGATGACTTAACAGTTGATGCCTTAACGGGCGACATTTTCGTCGCTGAGACAAATGGAAATATGGAACTAGTTGTTATAAGTCCTGAAGGTTTAGTTGAGCCATTTTGTCGAATTATCGATCCACGACACGATTTTTCAGCATTAACAGGACCTTGTTTCGATCCGTATAGAAAACGTCTCTACATAAGCTCTCAAAGAGGTGAGGGTAGCCGGTTAGTGCGTGATGTTATTCCGGCAGTTAATTGGGGTTCAGGGTCTTACGGCAGTCGTACGGGTATAACTTATGAAATTTCTGGTCCATTTAGAACTACAGAATTTGTTGATGCACAAAGTACAGTAGGTCCAGTTGATTCACATCTGACCACTTCAACTCTCTTGCAAGAGCACGGAGATGAAGAACCTGAAAAAAATGTTCTAACAGTACCGACAACTGAAATTGTTACAACCACCAGCACTTTAAAACTTTCTGTCAATAAACCTCAGGAGGAAAGCTTTATTAAACCAAAAGAGGAAACCTCTTCAGATGAGAAAGATTCAGAAGATTCAAACTCTTTGTTGCTAGTGGGTTCTTTTCTTGGGGTGGCTATTTTTCTGGGTGCTGGTGCTGTAGCAATCAGACAACGCTCTTCAAAATCAGATGAGGCCCCCTCTTAAAAGGGGACCTCATCTACGTCCGATTGGGGAATCGGAGGGGGGAGGGACAAGCTTAAAAGTCTTCGTCCATAGAAAATTCACCATCTACACCAGTTTGATAAGCGGTCACTGTCTTTTCGAAAAAGTTAGTTAATTCAGAAACATCTTGAAGGTCCATAAATCCGAAGGGGTTTTTCGCACCATATATTGGCTCTATACCGAATCTCGCTAAACGCTGATCTGCAACGCATTTTAGGTACTCATGAGTATCGGCGAGTGACATACCGTTAACACCTTGACCCCCTAAAAGGTCTTCAGCAAATTGATATTCACATTCCACTGCTTCTTCAATCATTTCTATTACTCGACTTTTAAAGCTTTCATCAAATAGTTCAGGTTGCTCTTCTCTAACAGTGTCTACAACAGCAAAAGCAAAATTCATATGACAACTTTCATCCCTGAAAACCCAATTGGTGCCGGAACCTAATCCATCAAGCAGTCCTTGGTCACGTAAAAAGTAAACATAGGCAAAAGCCCCAAAAAAGAAAAGACCTTCTATGCAGGAAGCAAAGCAGATCAAATTCATCAAAAAATCTTTACGTTTTTCATTTGTGTCAAGAACATCTAGATCATCAACGGAACCCATCCATTTGAAACAGAAGTCAGCCTTCTTACGAATTGAAGGGATGTTGTGTATAGCTGCAAAAGCTTCTTCTCTCTCGTCTTGATCAGGTATGTAGTTATCAAGGAGTGTCAGATAGAACTGCACATGTAGAGCTTCTTCATAAAGTTGGCGTGATAGGTACATTCGTGCTTCAGGGGCGTTTATGTGTTTATAAAGATTGAGAACCAGATTGTTAGCGACTATTGAGTCGCCTGTAGCGAAGAAAGCCACAAGTCTTTTGACTAGATGTATGTGTGCGGAATCCATTTTCCCACTGCGTAAGTCATTAAGATCAGTAGTGAAATCAATTTCGTCCACAGTCCAGGTATTTTTAATGCCATCTAGATACATCTCATAGAAATATGGATAACGCATAGGTCTAAGGGTCAAATCAAAACCAGGATCCAAGATATTGGTAGGACTTTTTAACGTAGAGATGCTCGGTTCATCTATTGGAGCAGAAGATGGTTCAGGAAAGACTTCAGAGAGTGCCATTTATTCGCAGGCCTCACAAGTTTCTGGATTCTCCAATGAACAAGCTATTGCTTCTGCATCTGTAAACGCCTCTGCAGAAGGTTGTGTTGAGTTATCACCGTTTACAGTTGTCTTATTAATTCTGGTAGCAGGTCGTGATCTTAAATAATAGGTTGTCTTTAAACCAGATTTCCAAGCATGCATGTACATGGAACTGAGTTTTCCAATTGTAGGCGATTCCATAAATAGGTTAAGAGATTGACTTTGGTCAACGAAAGCACCTCTGTCGGCCCCCATATCTATTAATGAACGCATGGGTATTTCCCAAGCTGTTCTATAGATTTCTTTTAGGTCATCTGGCATTCCTTCAATTTCTTGTACAGAACCTTCTGACTGTTTCAATGCATTGCCCATACTTTCTGTCCAAAGAGATCTTTTTTGGAGTTCAGAAACCAGATATCGATTAATTTGAAGAAACTCACCAGATAAAGTTTCTCTCTTGAACAGGTTTGACACTTGTGGTTCTATACATTCATAGCAGCCAGCTATAGAGGCAATCGTTGCGGTTGGAGCAATAGCTATCATTAAAGAATTACGAAGCCCGTACTTAGAGATTCTCTTTCTGAGACTTTCCCAACGCTCTGGATTGCTTGGTTCTATGCCCCAAAGGTCGAACTGAAGATCACCTGAAGCTGCTCGTGTTTGTTGAAAATTGGGGTGCGGTCCAGATTTTTCTGCCAGTTCGGTTGATGCCCAAAGAGCATTAAAATAAATTTCCTCTGAAATCTTCTTTGACAGCTCTCGTGCTTTGGGGTCATCGAATGGCAAACCCATTTTGAAGAAAACATCTTGAAGTCCCATTAGTCCAAGACCAACTGGTCTCCAAGCATTGTTTGAGTTGTCTGCTTCGTGTGTTGGGTAGAAGTTTATGTCTATTACACGATCTAAGAAAGGAACCGCCGTGCGGATAACTTCCCCTAAGTGTTCAAAATCGAAAGAATCATTTTTTACTAATGCACCAAGATTAACTGAACCCAAATTGCAGACGGCTGTTTCACTTTGGTTTGTCACCTCTAATATCTCTGTACAGAGATTTGATAAGTGCACAACCCTATTGTCTTTTCCGGTCTGGTTGCATTTTGTATTAGAAGCATCTTTAAATGTCATCCAACCATTTCCGGTTTGAGCAAGTGTTCGCATCATTTTGCTATAGAGCTCTCTAGCAGGTATTTGTTTTACGTAGAGAGCTTCTTCTTCAGCTTTGGTATAGGCGGTCTCAAATTCTGACCCGTATAAATCTGTTAGATGAGGTACTTCCTTAGGATCGAAAAGGGACCATTGCCAATCTTTTTCTACTCTTTCCATAAACAGGTCGGGCACCCAATTAGCTAAGTTCAAATGGTGGGTTCGCCTCTGGTGATCTCCTGTATTGTCACGAAGCTCGAGAAACTCTTCTATATCCGCATGCCAAGTTTCCAGATAGACACATGCGGCTCCTTTTCTTCTGCCCCCTTGGTTAACAGCTGAAACAGAGCTATCTAAAGTTTTGAGCCATGGAATTATTCCATTTGAAAGACCGTTTGTACCTTTTATCAAAGATCCTTGTGACCTTACCCTGTGCCAAGCTACCCCTATTCCACCAGCGAATTTAGAGAGCTGAGCGATGTCCATGTATCTCTTGTAGATGCCTTCCAGGCTGTCTTCTGGCGAGTCAAGAAGGTAACAACTTGACATTTGAGGGTGTGTAGTACCGGAGTTGAAGAGAGTCGGGCTAGACGGGAGGTACTCAAGCGAAGAGATTAATTTGTAAAAACGGATTGCTTCTTCAGGCGTGCTTGACAAGCCGCAAGCGACACGAAGAAAGAAGTACTGTGGAGTTTCTATCACAAAGCGGTTGTCTGGATGCCTCAGAAGATAACGATCGTAGACAGTTCTTAGACCAAAGAACTCAAATAGATGATCCCGATCATGTTCAATAGTGTCATCAAATTTGCGAGAATTTGTAGAAACAAAATCAGCTACGGATTCATGAATTAGACCTAATTCAAAACCAATATTTATTGACTGAGAAAAAGAATGAATTGACTGGTTTCTTACTTCCTTGTCAATAACAGTTGATAGAAGTCTTCCGGCTAACCGTGAGTAGTTAGGTTCTTCAATAATGAAACCTGCAGCGGTTCTAATTGAGAGTTCATCTAGTTCTTCAGTAGTGGCACCATCTCTTAAACCTGAGATGGTTCGTGTTGCCACTCGCATAGGGTCAACTCCGTCCAGACCAACGCTGCAGCGTTCTACGGCGCGAACTATTTTGTTTACGTCTACCGGTTCAAAGTCACCGTTTCTCTTTTTGACTTTCATAGCAGAGCCGAATTCCGGCTCTCGTGCTTGTTCTGTTTCCTCTAGATCTAGGCGGTCCTCTGCGAGCGCCATATTTATAATTCCCTTCCGTTTCCCCTCTTAGAGATTTCGTTCGCCCAACCGTGGCTCGTTATGAGTGGTGGGATCCGCGATTTCGCTAAGGTTTATATTTCACACATGTAATTACACGTTTGTCAAGAGATTACAAATATTTTTTTCGAAGGAAAAGTATTTGAAATATTTATCGAGCTACAAGAATTGAAAAAGTCAGAAGGTCGCTTTCGATTTCGATTTCGATTTGTGCGGCTGGTGCTTCAGATTTACTGGGTTGTTCATAAAAAATATCTGTTGCCAAGATTTGGCTGGCTACATATTCCTCAAAACTTTTAACAGCTTCGAGAATTGTTTCTCCACCATCAAGCCAAATTTGTATCCGGTCGGTAACAACTAAGCCGGCGTCTCTTCGCGCTTGTTGAACTTGCCTTATTACATCTCTAGCAATTCCTTCTTTGGCGAGATCTTCGGTTATTTCTGTATTTAGGACAATCACCGCGTCTCCAGAATTTAGAGATGCGGCAGTAATTCCTTCATGTGGCTGAAGTCCTAATTCGAATTCTTCTTCATTCAATAAAATATCCGCAACTGTTACTGTTCCATCTCCGTTGAGTTGCCAGTCACCATTTTTAGCGGCTGTGAAAACTGATTGGACATCTTTACCTAATCTGGGTCCCAATAAAGATCCGTTAGGTTGCAAATTGTACGTAGCGTAATTTTCCAATTCTTCAGTTAGTTCTATTTCTTTTACATTCACCTCGTCTTTAAGAAGTTCGAGAAAATTATTCAAAGAGTTACTTTTAGCTCCTGCGATAACCATTGAAGACAGAGGTAGGCGTACACGAATCCCCTCGTCTTCCCTAAGTCTTAGCGCAGTTGATGCAGCATCACGTATACGATCCATGTTCGCAACCAAATCGGCATCTTCAGGGAGTTTTTCAAGTTCAGGCCAATCAGTTAAATGGACACTGGGTTCTTCAGTCAATCCAGTGTGAATCTCTTCCATTACCATTGGTAGAAATGGTGCAGAAACCTGAGAAAAAATTTTAAGCACCGTGTAAAGCGTGTCGTAGGCGTCCTTTTTTTGTTTTAGGTTCTCTTCAGTTCTTTCTTCCCAAAACCTGTCTCTGCTTCTTCTTATATACCAGTTGTTTAATGCATCAATAAATCCCTGAATCGATTCAGTAGATCCTGGAAGATCGTATGATTCCATTTTTTGTTCGACAGATTCAACGAGTTGTCTTGTTTTTGCTAGCAGGTAGCGATCCAATAAATGTTCGGATTCTGTTCTAAATTCTGCTTTGTATTCGTCAACATTCGCATACAGGGTGAAAAAACTGTAAGCATTCCAGATGGGTAGTAGGACATGACGAACTACATCATCTATTCCGTTATCGCTTATACGTGAATCTCCACCTCTTACGATATTTGCTGACATCAAATACCAACGAAGAGCATCTGATCCTTGGTTAACAAAAATTTCATTTGGCTCTGTGTAGTTTCTTAGTTTCTTTGAGAGTTTCGCTCCATCTTCTGCCGTGAGGATTCCATGGCAAATGACGTTCTGAAAAGCAGGTCTGTCAAAGAGAGCGGTTGCAAGAACATGGAGAGTGTAAAACCAGCCTCTGGTTTGATTTATATATTCGACAATAAAGTCAGCCGGAAAATGATTGTCAAACCATTCTTTGTTTTCAAAAGGATAGTGAACTTGAGCGAAAGGCATTGATCCTGATTCAAACCAGCAATCTAGGACTTCAGAGACACGACGCATTGTGGACTTTCCGGTTGGATCGTCAGGGTTAGGTCTTGTGAGCTCATCGATGAAAGGTCTGTGGAGGTTTTCAGGTCTAACACCAAAATCATTTTCTATTTCATCGATGCTGCCATAAACATCAATCCTTGGGTATTCCGGATTATCGCTTTTCCAGACAGGTATCGGAGAACCCCAGAATCTGTTTCTGCTAATTGACCAGTCTCGTGCTCCTTCTAACCACATTCCGAATCTTCCATTTTGGACGTGGTTGGGTATCCAATTGATTGCCTGATTGTTAGCAAGAAGTTGATCTGTCAAGTCGGTTACTTTGACGTACCAAGAAGAAATAGCTTTATAAATTATCGGAGTATCAGTTCTCCAACAGTGTGGATAGTTGTGTTCATAGCTGTCATGCCGGATTAATTGTCCGTTGCTTTTTAAAGTAGAAATAATTTCAGAGTTGGCATCAAAAACGTTCATTCCGAACCAGTCTTTTATTTCTTTTGTGTAGCATCCCTTATCATCCACGGGAACTGCTTCGCCTATAGGGATGTTGTTAGCTTCACATACCATTTGATCCTCTTCACCAAAACCAGGCGCCATGTGTACTATTCCGGTGCCTTCTTGATCATCTATCCAGTCGGCCTGTAAGACTACAAATGCATCTGTTCGATGTTCAAAAAAATTGAATAGAGGTTTGTACTTTTTACCAATCAGTTCAGAACCCTTAATCACTTCGATTTCTTCTGTTTCTGAGAGTTGTTCTTCATAACGGTTTAGGGCATTTTTAGCGAGGATCCAGACTGTCCCATTTGCATCTTTTCTTTTTGAGTATTCAATTTCTGGTCCAATTGCCAGAGCAAGATTGGAAGGCAGGGTCCAAGGGGTAGTCGTCCAAGCAAGTAGACGAACCGTGTCAGATTCATTTTCCTCTAGCTCTAAATCAAAAGCCACAGTTACAGCTGGGTCTTGTCTTGGGCGCGTGGCATCGTCAAGTCTTATTTCGAAATTTGAAAGCGGGGTTTCTGCTCCCCATGAATATGGCATTACTCTGAAAGCTTCATAAATTAGATCTTTTTCCCACAGCTGCTTGAACGCCCACATGACTGATTCCATGTAAGAAGGGTCCATAGTTTTGTAATCATTTTCAAAGTCGACCCATCTTGCTTGTCGAACCACAGTTTTTTCCCATTCTTCTGTAAAACGCAGAACTGATTTTTCGCAGTGGGCATTGAATTTTTCTATTCCGTATTCAGTAATTTCATTTCGTCCAGAAACCTTTAACTCTTTTTCAACTTCCATTTCTGCTGGCAGCCCATGGCAGTCCCAACCGAACCGCCTTTCGACTTTTTTGCCTTTCATGGTTTGATATCTAGGAACTACGTCTTTTACATAACCAGTAAGTAGGTGTCCGTGATGAGGTAGACCGTTAGCGAAAGGTGGACCATCGTAGAACACAAATTCCGACTCTTCAGGTTTGCTGTCAACAGAAACTTGAAATGTCTTCTCTTTTTTCCATCTTTCCAAAATTTTTTCTTCAAGATTTGGGAAATCAGCTTTCCCAACATCGGGATACGGTCGTTCTTTGGTCATAGTTGTTCTTTAAGAGGGTGTCTACTTAAGGATAGTGGGTTAGCGGGTGTGTCTAGTCAACTTAATTTGAGTCTTTAATTCTTTCCCGTAATTCAAATTTCAGTACTTTCCCACTTGCATTTGTGGGTAAAGAGTCAACAAAAATGATTTGCTTAGGGACTTTGAAGTTAGCAATACGTTCTCGTGCCCAATTGATTATTTCCCTCGGCTCAGGAGAGGAGTTTTTAGCTGGCACAACGAATGCAATTGATATTTCTCCCATTCGTTCGTCGGGGGCGCCAATCACAGCTACTTGTCCTATCTCAGGGTGGTTCATTAGTGAATTTTCAACCTCAGCGGGGTAGACATTGAAACCACCCGTGATGATCATATCTTTCTTACGATCTGTGATGTCTAGGTATCCCATTGGATCCATAACACCTATATCGCCTGTATGTAGCCATCCGTCCTGATCGATTGTCTCGGCTGTCTGTTCGGGGTCATCTAAATATCCTCTCATTATGTTGTAACCACGGATAATTATTTCACCTGGCTCTCCTGGCGGGACTTCAGATCCCGCCTCATTCACCACAATGACTTCGACTCCTTCTATTGCCCTACCAGAAGTTTTGGCGATTATTTCTGGGTCGTCATCGTGTCTACACATAGTGGCTATTCCGGAAGCCTCGGTAAGACCATAACCAGTTACAACTGTTTCGAAGCCGAGCTTTTCTCTCATTCCGTAGATCATGTCAACAGGGATTGTTGCTGCTCCCGTAACAGCAAGTCGAAGACTAGACATGTCAAAATTTTCTAAATCAGGGTGGTTGAGAATGGTTTGATAGATGGTCGGAGCTCCAGGCAACATGGTGATTTTTTCTTCAGGAATCCGTTTCATAACTGAAGGGACATCAAAAATGGGATGAGGTATTAGGGTGGCTCCGGTCATAAGGCAAGCCAAAATTCCTGCATTGAGTCCGAAAGTATGAAAAAAAGGATTGATTACTAAGTAGCGGTCAGTTGAAGTTAGCCCAATTACATCACACCATGTTTGGTATGAACGACATACAGCAGCATGCTCAAGCATTGCTCCTTTTGGTTTTCCGGTAGTGCCTGAAGTAAAAAGAATGTGGCAAAGGTCATCGCCAGTAATTTGTTTAGACCTATCTTCTAGCTCTGTTTCATTTATTGAGATTCCAGATTCAATGAATTTTTCCCAAGTCGTACAGTCCTTAGGAGTGGAGCCTTTCAATACAACGATTTCTTCTAGATCTAATTGGTCGATTGAATCTTTTAATAAGTCCACATAGTTAGTGTCTAAAAAGTCGGTAACGGTAAAAAGAATTTTCGCTGATGTGCGACTCAGGATGTATTCCGCTTCTTCACCTCTGAATCTTGTATTGATAGGGACTAAGACAGCGCCTACACAATGCGCTCCTAGGGCTGCTACTGGCCATCGTGCGGTATTCGGAGCCCATACAGCTATCCGGTCCCCGGGTTTAATTCCTTTGCTTATAAAGGCTTTGGCAGCTGCATTTATCTGTTCGCCATATTCTTTAAATGTCCATCGTAGGTTTCCATCCACGACAGCTTCATGGTCTTGAAAATTATCTACAGCATTTTCGATGAGATTCGGGATGGTAGTCAAGATTGTAGTTTTCGTTACTTTTCTGTTTCTTCTGTTTCTTCTGTTTCTTCTGTTTCTTCTGTTTCTTCTGTTTCTTCTGTTTCTTCTGTTTCTTCTGTTTC
>MDTE01011774.1_pt1 | contig 23013 bp, 15 predicted proteins | sample 811231 | NCBI WGS metagenome assembly MDTE01 (sample SAMN05326651, study PRJNA326480) | marine metagenome | isolation source: seawater | place: Indian Ocean: Red Sea | collected 2010 | reverse complement strand
TGGTGGTCTAGGAGTTGATACGATACAGTACGGTGTACAGACGTATACACGGATACTTTTTCACCCATCTATGTACCCCTCGTCGTCGCCCTCGTCGGTCCCACTCCCGGCGGCGGCGAGACGTCACTGCGCGAAGGGGACACGCGCGCGATGTTTCTGTCGTTGTCGATGCGCGCGTCCGCGTTCACGACGTCGTCGTTGACGATGGCGTCGTCGTCGAAATATTCCAAGGGCGCGACGCGTCAGCGGGCGTGCGTGACGCCGCGCGCGCGTCTCGACGCGGGCGTCGGCGCGTTCGGGTCCAAGGCTGGGATGACGCAGGTGTTCACGGAGGATGGGTTGTGCGTGCCGGTGACGGTGATCGCCGTGCGCGAGGGGAACGTCGTGACGCAGGTACGAATTCGAGGGAATTTTTTTGTGTGTGTGCGCGCGGTCGCGGTCGCGGTCGCGTCGGTGTCGCTCGACCCGACGGTGGATTCATTCATTCGGGGTGGGTGACGCGACGCGACTCGGTGGGCGAGACGGCGACCGTGATGGATGTCGAGCGAGGCGAGGGGAGGGGACGGCGATGGCGTGAGAATGCGCGTTTTCGTTCGTTCGTTCGTTCGTTCGCGTGACGCGGTCGACGCGGTCGACGCGAACGCGCGCGTGGATGCCTCGAGGAGGGCTTGTCGCCCTAGGGTTTCTTTCAGAGACGCCGCCGCGAGGGAGACGAGGGGAGACGACGGATGGATGGATGGATGGATGACTGACGATGATGATTTCGATGTGCGCGCGCTTTTATGTTATAGGTGAAGACCGCGGCGACGGATGGTTACAACGCCGTGCAAGTCGGGTACGACGTCGTGCGCGAGGACAAAATCACCAAGCCCGAAGTCGGCCACTGCAAAAAGGCGGGCGCGCCGGCGTTGCGTCACTTGGAGGAATTTCGTCTTCGCGACGAACCGACGTACGAAGTCGGCGCGCAGATCAATGTTTCTGAGCTTTTCAAGGAGGGTGATAAGGTTGACGTGCGCGGCAAGTCCATCGGTAAGGGTTTCCAAGGCGCCGTGAAGCGTTACGGGTTTTCTCGCGGTTTGATGACGCACGGGTCCAAGTCGCACCGTCAGCACGGTTCGATCGGCTCCGGCACGAACCCGGGTAGAATTTACCCGGGCAAGCGCATGCACGGGCACATGGGCAACGAGATGGTGACGACCAAGGGCTTGACGGTCATGTCTGTCGAAGATGACTGCATCATCGTCAAGGGGAGCGTTCCGGGCAAGAAGGGGTCGCTCATCAAGGTCACGCCGACCAAAAAAGTCGGCGACCCGAAGTGGAGCCCGACCTCTCTCGGTAAGAGACCCGTCTTGTCCAAGAAATAAACGAGCGAACCGTCGATGATGATATGATTTTCTTTCGTCAAAACTCGAAAGAATCATTCCTCTCGGCGTCGTCCCTCGCGTATTTCGTCGCGACTCTTCGCGTCTTCGGCGTCGTCGGCGTCTCGGGTTCGCGCGCGCGCGCGCGTCTCTCTCTCGCGCCCGCCGCCATCCCTCGTCGTCCCTCGTCACCGTCGTCGCGATCGCGTCACGACTCGACGTTCATCATCGTCCCGTCGCGTCGCGCGTTACCATAGCTGATTTAATTGATTTCACCATCGCGTCCCTCCCCGCGTCCCCGTCCCGGTCGTTCGTCCCCCACGGAGCCGTTGACGAATGAATTCGCATTCGTCACACGATCGCGCGTCTCGCGTCGTCTCGCGTCGTTTTCCTCGCGACCGATCGCGCGAAGGTAAAACTTGAGGCGTTGGTCGATCGTTCGCGCGCGTCTTCGTCGTCGTCGAGGCATGCGCGCGTCGTCCGCGCGTCGTTCGCGCGTCGTCGTGCGCGACCGGTCGATCGGGCATCGCATTCGTTCGTCGCCGCGGGGAGTGCGTGGGGAGGTAGATCGCGCGAGGGGTGGGGTGAGACCGCGCGCGGTGTCGTCGTCGTCGTCGTCGTCGTCGAGTGGGGACGAGGACGAGGGGGATGAAGACGGGATGCCGTCGACGGTGTCGGCGCTGCGCGAGGCGACGGATTTGCGAGACGCGTTGCGGCGAACGTCGAATTCGCGCACGGCGTCGTCGCATCGGGCGAACGCGGCGTTAAAGGCGGTGTCGAGATCGATCTCGTGTCCGAGAACGGTGGGTGAACGCGTGCGAGCGAATGGTGGAGACGCGGGGGTGAAGAATGTGTTTCCGTTGCCGCTGTCGATGGCGCACGACGACGCGTTCGCGAGTCGCGTCGCGGAACTGAAAATGACGGCGAACGAGACGGAGGACGTGTTCGAGGCGTTACACAGACGACGGCGGGAGGGGTCGAAACCGAACGCGCGCTCGGATGGATTAAAGATTGGACTCGTCGTCGAGGGCGGGGGCATGCGCGGCGTCATCAGCGCCGGCGCGTGCGGCGAGTTGCTCGAGAATGGCTACTCGGATTGTTTCGACGCGGCGTACGGATCGAGCGCCGGGGCGATGAATCTGACGTATTATCTCGCCAATCAACTCGAGGGCATCCGAGCGTACGAGGAGGATCTGTGCGACGGGGCGTTTTTGGATCTCAGCCGGCACGTCTCGAGACGCATGACGGTTATTCGAGAGGCGCACATCGACTTGGTGCGACCGCTCGTGCGTCTCGGACGACGATCTCGGGGGGTGTTCCCGTGGATACAACGCGCGCGAACGATCGAGACGGCGACGATGGAGGACGTCGGAACGCTCGCGGAGACGATGGCGGAGGCAGAGGACGAAGAGGACGCCAAGTACGCCGTCGATCCGGCGATGAACGTGCACTACCTCGTCGAACGCGTCATGGGCGGGGAGACGGGTCGACCGTTGCGATGGGACGACGTCATCTCCTCGCCCGTGCCGCTCAAGGTGGTGGCAACGTCTCTGGACACGCTCACGACGGTGATTTTGGACGATTTCAAGGATGTGGATGATTTGAAAAAGTGTTTATTGGCGAGCGCGCGCGTCCCCGCGCTCGCCGGGAGCGCGCCGGTGACGCACAGAGGGCATCGACTCGTGGACGCCGCCGTGCTCGAGCCCGTGCCCGTGCACGCGGCCGTCATGGACGATTGCACGCACGTCTTGGTCTTGCTCACGGCGCCGCACAAGGTGGACACGGAGACGGCGGCGACGAACGGCGAAGAAAATCGTCGATTTTTGGGCCGCATTCGCGACCGTCTGTCGCGGATTCGCCGCGAGCGCTCGCGAGACGTCGCCGCCGCCGCGTCCACGCCGGACGCCGAGAAACGATCGAGCGAGAACCCAAACAGATCCTTGGACGAGGGCGACGGCGCGCCTAAACCCGCGCAATCGGCCCTCTACCGCGCCATTCGCAACCTTCTCTTCGCCCCGGCGTACATGGGCGCCGTCTGGGATCTCCACGACGCCGTCACCGCCGCCCTCGATTCTCGCCACGGTTGGCGCGAGCGCGACGTCTTCGCATCCCCCACCGCCGATTCCGCCTTCCACCCGATCAAAATCGCCACCGTCGCCCCCGACGGCGCCGCGTCCAAAGCCATGTCCAGTCTCTGCGTCGACGCCGCCCTCGTCGCGCGCGCGCGCGAGGAGGGCGCGCGCGCCTGTCGCGCCGCCCTCGGCCTCGTCCACGACGACGACGACGACGACACCGACGACCACAACACCGGTCCATCGAATCGAGAGGACTCCACGCTCGCCCCGTCCGCGTGAGCGCTTCGCGCGCTCGACGCCTTGACGTGTACATACTACTCAACACTGTTTACCCATACGTGCGGAACCCGGAAAAAGTCCGTCTTCATTCCTCGTCATGTGACGTCACACGACGTCACGCCGCGATGCGAGAGCTCCGAGTGCGTCACCAAAACTACGCCTGGGGCGCGCGCGGGAACTCCGCCGTGCGCGCCCTCGCCTCGGCCAACGCTCTGCGCTTCGACGACGCGCTCGACGACGACGATTCCACACCCTTTGCCGAACTCTGGGCCGGGACGCATTCGTCCGGCATGTCGACGACGAAACGCGACGACGACGAACGCGGAGACGCGATGGAGACGCTTCGGTCGTACGTCGACGCGAACGCGATGCGTGCGCTCGGAGAGACGTGCGTGAAGAGGTTCGGGACGACGAGGGACGTGCCGTTTTTGATGAAGATGTTGAGCGTCTCGACGGCGCTGTCGATACAGGCGCACCCGGATAAAGAGACGGCGAAAAGGTTACACGCGACGAACCCGGAGCAGTACAGGGACGAGAATCATAAACCCGAGATGGCGTTGTGTGCGTCGGAGCGATTCGAAGCGCTGAGCGGGTTCGAACGAGCGGAGACGGTGAAGAGACGACTGGAGGCGCACGAAGAGTTGAGACGCGCCGTCGGGGACGAGGACGCCGTCGAGGCGTTGAAAAGGGCGGTCGAGGATGGAGGTGGAGACGAGGAGAGGGTGAAATCGGCGTTTAAACGCGTGTTTACGGCGCTCATGACGGCGGACGCGGGGAGAGTGGCGGCGTGCGCCGAGGCGATGGCGACGCGACTGCGCGAAGAGGGTCGACGCGAGGACGACGTCGACGCCGACGTCTCGGCGTTGTTTCTTCGTCTGTGTGAACAGTATCCGGGAGACGTCGGTGTGTTTTGTGCGTACGTGTTGAATTACGTCGTTCTGCGTCCGGGACAGGCGATGTACATGGCGGCGAATGAACCGCACGCCTACCTCTCGGGCGAGTGCGTCGAGGTGATGGCGACGAGCGACAACGTCGTGCGCGCGGGTTTGACGCCCAAATTCCGCGACGTGCACGTCTTGTGCTCGATGTTGACCTACACGCTCGGTGCCCCGGACGTGCTCGAGGGTGAGGTCATCGATCAGTGCACGCGTCGCTACGCCCCACCCTTTGAGGAGTTTCTCCTCGACGTCGTCGCGTGCCGACCCGGCGTCGCGTACGGCGTCGCGCCCAGACGAGGACCGAGCATCTGGATCATCCATCGCGGTCGCGCCGTCGTCTCGAGCGCGACGAATAAAGACCGACCACCCATCGACGTCGCCCCCGGTGTCGTGCTCTTCGTCGACGCGGGCGAAGAGCTCTCCATCGTCGTCGACGACACCGCCGCCGAGAGTCTTCTCGCGTACGCGAGCACCACCAACATTTAGGGTGAGTGATTTCTCCCGTATTCAACACACTCGTAGACTATGTATGCATACATCTCGACACCAGGGTTTTGGGCAAGAAAACTCTTCCTCTCTCTCTCTCTCTCTCGCGTCAGCCGGCGTCGCGCGCGTTTCGTCGTCGACCGAGCGCCCCGAGCGGACTCGCGAATCGCGCGCGTCTCGTCGCGCGCCATGAGTCGTCGTCGCGTCGGTGAAAAAACGCTCGAACTCACCGTGGACATGTTTCGCAACACCTCGCGCGCGTCCACGAGCGCGTCCGCGTACGCGCGCGCCAAGACGCTCGTCGACGACGGGATCATCGCGAAACCGTCGTGGTACGACGCCGCGAGCGGCGTTCGACCGTCTCCTCGACCGATGAAGGCGCCGAAACCGCCGCCGATTACGTTCCCGGAGGATGCATTGATCAGAGGGTTTTACGCGCGGGAACCCGCGGCGGCGTTCGAGGCGATCGATTGTCTCGAAGACGGCGTGTCCGGAGGAAAGACTCGGTCGCATTACGTGCGAAATTTTGCGTTGCGTCAGTTGGAAATCATGCGCGAGCGAAAGATGAACGAACGCGAGGCGTTGAAAGAGACGGAGGCGGAGCGGGACGCGGAGCGGGAGAGATTCGAGGCGGCGGCGAGAGAGGGTGAACCGTTGGACGAAAGCGCGCGCGTGTTGACGGCGCCGGGAGAGGGGTTACACGGGGAATTCGGAAGCGAGATCGAACGCATACAGGCGGCGGAAGAGGTTCGTTGGCTCGAACACGTCGAATCGGCGAGACGCGCGGCGGGTCGAGACGCGCGAGAGCCTCGCGCGCCGCGCGAACCGAGACGACGACGATGACGACGGCGGCGTCGGTAGCGCGCGTGATCGCACCGTGTAGTTTTATAGTCGATATTCATTTCATTCGTTCGCTCGCGAGCGCGTGGAATTCATTCCTCGGTTCCTTCGTTCCCTCGTCGGCGCTCGCGAAGAGTCGCGACTGGATGATTTCAAGGCATCGTCCGCACAACTCGACGCGCGGCGATGACGACGCGCGCCGACGACGTCGAACGCGCCGATGCCATCGCGGGTGCCCGCGAGACGGCGCCGTTGCTCGACGTCATCGCGCGCGACGCGCACGACGGCGATGATGAAGACGCGCAGCATCATCATCATCGAAAGGTGTTGCGCGCGAAGATCGGCGTCGTGAGCGCGCTCGCCCTCGTGGGCGCGGGCGCGCTGTGCGCGACGGCGTTCGGGACCGTCTCATCTCTCGGTGGCGCGTCGACGGGCGCGACGTCGTCGATCGACGGCGACGCGCTCGACGCGAGAGCGTCGTTGGGACAGGCGGCGAGCGGCGCCGGCGGCGTCGACGATCGCGCGGCGGGGCTCGGCGATGCGTGGGTCGAGCGGTTCGGGAAACTGAACGAAGGGGAGATCAAAGAGCTCGCGCGGAAAGATTTGGCGGGCAAGAGGGAGGGGTTCGGGTTACCGGTATTTTTACACTTGCCCAAGAACGGGGGCACGGCGATCGAGACGGCGTTGGGTCACGTGGGCGTCGCCGCGGGGTTCTGTCATCTGCCTAAATACGGACCGGCGCGACCGTACCGATTGCGCAGACGCGCGACGGGATTCGAGGAGTGGCACACGCCTCCCGCGGAGCACGTCCCGGACTCGTGGACCATCGTTAGGAATCCGTACAAGCGAGCGGCGAGCGATTTCATCTGGAGCATCCGGTTGACGCCCGGCGGTATTTTCGACGCGCTCAATCCCGGATACAGCAACTTTAACTGCGAAAGGTTTCAAGATTTCGTCAAGGATTCCATCAAAGGTCTGGTCGCGAGCGATCTGCGCAAGTGTTACCAGGAGAAAAGGTACACGATGCAAGGCATGGGCGAGTGCGACGCAACCGTGCCCGAGAGCTCGCACTTGGATTGCGGCTCGCACGCGTTGCCGCAGAGCGTCATGGCGGCGGCCGCGGATCGCGTGTTCAAGTTAGAGACGTGTTTCGATCCTCAACCCGGCAAGTGCGGAGACGCTCGAAACGGAAATCAGATGGACAACATCGTCGGTTTCATGCGCGCGCACTACCACCCGGCGGCGAGGTTGGACCAGAGCATCAACGCGTGGAATCACAATATTGAAAAACCCGATCTCGAACCGTGTTTCGAGGGTTTCGATCCCGACGTTCTGCGCGATTTCAACGACGTCTACGCCACCGATATCGAACAGTTCAGGTACGTTCGAAAACAACCGAAATCCACCCCCGGTTCGGGCTTCGACGAACAGTCGCGACCGAATCATCGCCCGGGGCAAAATCTCGGCGCGCTCCAGCGCTCGCTCCCGCCAGGGGAGGTCGTCCAGGACGTCTCCGGTCCGGGATGCCTCTAAAAGAATGTATGTAGTCAGTATACCACCACACATTGCATAAATTCCATCCACACACGCATCCTCGACGTCGAGCGTCGTCATTCGTCACTCGTCGTCGCGCGCCCTCGCCCGCGGCGTCTCAACACCAAAACGTGCGCGCGATCCCGATCGACCGTCGCGACAGTCCGCGCCGCGTGGATTCTCACGCCGTCGCGCGCGATGTCAAGCGAGGAACGCGCGCAACTTCTCGCGTCGCCCGACGACGACGCGGAGACCGCGAGCGCGACGGGGGACGTCGACGCGTCGAGCGCTCGAGCCCCTCGGAGTCGCTGGCGCACCCTCGCCGTCGTCGCGTCGTCTCTGGTGGTCTTCTCGTGCGTCACGCTCGCGGCCGCGCGGTCGAGAGTGCGGGCGAAAGAGCGAAGGTTCGATCTGGATTGTCACACGCCCGCGGATGCGAAATACGTCGGGGAACACCCCGGGTATTACGAGACGGTGCCTCGACTCGGGCTCGCCGCGCCGACGCCGCGCAAGGCGGGACCGTTTGAGATTGGTCCGAACGGGGGGGACCTGCGCGTGGGTGGTGATGGGGACGGTGCGGGAACGACGGCGGGATCGGTGTACGCGGGCATGTCGACGGAGGAGGTGAAGCGATTGGTGCATCAGAGTTTAAGCGGGAAGTGCGAGGGCGTGGGCTTGCCCGTGTTTTTACACGTTCCGAAGAGCGGCGGGACGGCGATAGAAACCGCGCTCGGACAGATTGGAATCAGCGTCGGATACTGTCACAAACGACCGTTTGAGTTTCGTGAAAAATTTGTCGGGTACGAGGCGTGGCACACGCCGCCGAAGGGTCGCGTGGCGAACTCGTGGGCCATCGTCCGCGATCCCTACGCGCGCGCGCAGAGCGAATTTTTATGGCGAACCAATTGGTTGGAGCCGGAGACCTTCGCGAGTCTGCGATCCGGGTACGATCCGGAGAATTGCGTCAAGTTTCAAAAACACATCGCCTCGTCCATCGAAAATGCGCAAAAGAGTGATTTACAAAGGTGTTATCAGGAGAAGAAGTACTCGGTGGAGGGCATGGACGCGTGCGACGAGAAAATCGAGGGCGACATGGGCGTCACCTCGCACTGGATGCCTCAATCGGTCATGTTGGCGGGCGCCGAACGCGTGTTTCGATTCGAAGAGTGCATGTCCCCCGAAGAGGGCAGATGTCCGCGACCACGCGGTAAGGGTGACCAGATGAATGTCGTCTCGTTTTTGCGGGCAAAGTATCACCCGGCGGCGTCGCTCACCGAGCACGCCAACGACTGGAATCCCGCGGTGGAGAAACCCAATTTATCGGCGTGTTGGAAACACATGGACCCATCCGTGTTAAACACCTTCAACGACATCTATCGTCACGATATATTAGCCTTTGGATACGACATGATCGTCCCGCCGCCGCGCGCCGCCGAGACGGGCGTCGACGCGCGCGCGTCCCGCTTCCCCCCCGCCACCGCGCTCAACCCCAAAACCCTGGGCGACGTGCAAAGAGATCTTCCGGAGGGCGAGTACGTGCAAGCCAACGTCGGTCCGCAGTGTTAGACGCGCGCCGATCACCACCATTTGTAATCATTCGGACATTCGGAAAGGTCGTTAGACCGGCGACCGACCGACCTCGACCGGTCATTCGTCATTCGTTCGCGCGCGCGATGGCGTCGTCTCGACCGTCGACGTCGATCGTCTCCGGAGGAGGACTAAAAATCGACGTTTCCACTCGCGCGCGTCTCTCGCGTCGAGTCGTCTCGCGTCGCGAACGCGAGGGCGATGAATGCGATCGCGTCCCGGGCCCGGGCCGGCGGCCGTGGAATGGATTTCTCGCCCGGCTCTCGTCGTCGCGCGATGCGTTCGCGCAGCGAGAGATGACGATGGATGATTTACGACCGAGCGATTACGCGTATCGAGCGATTCGTCGACGATTCGACGATCTCGATCGCGGGAAGAAGGGGTACGTCGAGGCGGAGGACATGCGCGCGGCGTTGGCGCGATTGAACGCGCCGTGCACGGAGGCGTCGGCGCGGGCGTTCGTGTGTCGAACGATCGACGCGTGTCGCGTGCGAGAGAGCGGTGGAGAGGAGGGAGGTGAGGGAGCGATGGGAGAGGGTCGTGAGATGCGGATGACGTTTGAAGAGTTTGGGAATTTCGCGCTGAGGCGCGAGCGCGAGTTGTTGAGGACGTTTCGGAAATTCGACGCGGAACGCGCGGGATACCTGACGAGTAAACAGTTGAAACGTGTGCTCATGCGGGAAGGGTACGCGACGAACGATGCGAACGTGGAGGCGATGATGATGCGGATCAAGGCTGGGGAGGGGGCGTTCAGTAAGGGGAAGGGGTTGTTCAACGCGTCCAACGAGAAATTCGTGACGTTGGCCAAGGCTATCGATTTCACAGAATTTCGGGATTTTTTGATGCTCTCGGACGCGATGGACGCCTCGGACGCGTTGACGATATGGTCCCAGTCGATGGAGATCGATTACGGGGACGTGTCGCTCGCGTTCGCGAGTAAGAGACGGAAAAAGTCGGGCGGCGCGGGAGACGTGTTGAAGCATTTGCTCGTCGGCGCCGTCTCGGGAGGCGTTTCTCGAACCGTCGTCGCGCCTCTCGAGCGCGCGAAGATTGAGTACATGCTGGACTCGACCACGATCACGCGCGATGGTGGACTCGTGGGGACGTTACGAAGGATCATTCGAAACGAAGGGCCGGGCGGGTTGTTTCGAGGCAACACGCTCAACGTGTTGCGCATCGCGCCGACCAAGGCTGTGGAATTTTTCGTCTATGATAAAATCAAGGATCACATAATCAGTACCGGCGATAAGACCGAGCTCGACGGTCTTCAACGCATGCTCGGAGGCTCGATCGCGAGCATGTGCGGCACTGCGTTGACGCACCCGGTGGACACGCTGCGCTCTCGCGTCTCGGGCACGGGCATGCTCTTGGGCGATTGTTGGAAGCAACTCGTCGCGAACGAAGGGTACGGCGCTCTTTGGAAGGGACTCGGAGCGAACATGGTGCGCGTCGCGCCGTACGGGGCGATCAACTTTTACGTGTACGACGCGTGTAAGAGCATGTACCGTCGACAGTTTGGTGAAAAGGCGAAAATGTCCGCCGTGCCGACGATGTGTTTCGGCGCTCTCGCCGGCGCGGCGGCGCAGACGGGGGTGTATCCTCTCGAGATGATACAGCGTCGAATTCAAGTCGCGGGCATGAAGAAAGGGGGGACGCTCGCGTACAAGAATATGTTCCAAGGAATCTACGTCGTGGGCAAAAACGAAGGCATCGGCGCGCTGTACGCGGGATTGCTTCCCAACTACGCGAAGATTTTACCCTCCGCCGCCATTTCCTTTTACGTGTACGAGCTGATGAAACAAATGTTCGACATCGACAAATGACCGATACTACTAGCTATCTACTTTGTGATATGCGTTCTTCTACGACGCCTGAAACTGGTGCACGAGTCGTTCCTTTTGACCCGTGAGAAGGGCGCTCCCCAAGCCACCGGTGCCTTGCTTCTCGCGTCGCACCGCCTCGTCTACGAGTGAGAGCGCTTCGAATGTCGCAGCGTCCTCCGAAGCTGATACTCGAGCCGATTCGTCGTCCGCCTCCGCCGCGCCGTCGTCATTCTCATTCGCGTCCGCCAACTCCGTCTCGCTCAAACTTCGGTACGCCGCGGCCGCGTCCTCCTCGTCGTCACTCTCGACATTAGACGTCTCTTCATCCTTCGAAGGCGAAGGTTCTTCACTTTCGTGCGTTTGATACGTGCCACTCGCCTTTCGTGCCGCCTCTGAGAGCGTCGGTTCATCCCTGGTCGCCGTCGCCGCCGGTTTCGGCGCGGGTTTCGCCACCGGTCTATCCGCCGACTCACTCTTTGACGCCGTCGCCGCCGGTTTCGGCGCCGGTTTCGGCGCCGGTTTGTCCGTCGACTCACTCTTTGACGCCGTCGCCGCCGGTTTCGGCGCCGGTTTCGCCGCCGGTTTGTCCGTCGACTCACCCTTGGACGCCGTCGCCGCCGGTTTCGCCGCCGGTTTCGCCGCGGGTGCGCCCTCAACCTTCGGCGCGGGCGTCGGTTTGGCTTCGGACGTCGGTGTCGGTTTCGGCGCGGGCGTCGGTTCCACCACAGGTGTCATTTCGCTCGAACTCGTCGTCTCCTTCTCAGGGCTCGGTGCCCGCACCTCCGCGGGCGACGTCTCCGCGCTCTTCTCCGTCGGCGGCGGCGAATACTTCGCCGCCGCGGCGCGCGCCGTCGGTTGATCGTTCACCACTCGACCGCTCTGTCTCGAGTCCGTCGTCACCGGCGCGGGCGCCGGAGGCGTCGGACCGTGCGTGTTTCGACCGAAATGATCGAAACCGACCGCCGCCACCGCCCCGAACACGGCGAGCACGAGCACGAAGACGAGCATTCGCCCGCAGCCTCGCTTGAAAGAATCATTTCTAGCCCTCTGTCGTTCTAAGTAATCCGGTGTCTCCAAGAGGGACTCACGCTCACCGCCACCCTTGGACGTCGCACCTCCGCCGTCGCGCGTGACTTCCTCGACGTTCCGCTCGCGCTCGAGCGCGCGCGAGTACCTCGCCGCCGTCGCCGCGTACCGCTCCGAATGTCTGAACGATCCCGACGCGCGGTCGAGACCCGGACCGCGTCCGCTCATCGCGCTCGACGACGCCCGACGACGTTTTTACGTCCACTCGCCTCGCCTCGTCGTCGCCTCGCGCCTCGGTCGCGCGCGTGGAGTCGATCGACCGACCGTCGCACGATGGGTGTTGAGTCGATCGCCCGCGGCGACGTGTGCGCGCGCTCGCGGCGTCGACGGATTCACACGTGTCTCGCGCGCGTCGCTCGCGCGCGAAAATTCTTTTCTAGACGCGCTCGTTCGTCCTCTGTGGGTCGGTCCCTCGCGCGCGGGCGTGTGCGGCGCCGCGAGCGCTCGAGCCTGGAATGCAATCAAAAGACGCTGAAGACGCCGCGCGGCGGCGAAGTGTACAAGACGAGTGAAATTACAAGCACGAGCGCGCCGAGAGCGCCGAGAGTGGAATGGGATCAGCCGCGAATCTTAATCTCGCGACCCTTTTGCCGAGCCTGGACGACGCCGCGACGGACGAGCGCTTTTTCGCATTCGAGGACGTCGGCTCGAAAGTGCGCGCGGAGGTCCGGGACATTTGTCTTTTGAATGTCGTTGCCGCGGGTGTCACCGAGCCAGTATTGATCGCTCACCCAGTGAATCTTGGACGCGATGGGGAAACCGCTGTTCAAGACGCTGGTTTTGGCGATCTCGCACAGATCGGCGGCGCTGAGTTTCCACACCTGGGCGGCGACGGAGTACTCCTCGACGAGCGGCTCCTTGGTCATGTGAATCATCAGTGGATCGTCCGTGCTCAGAGACACGCGCAAGCCTCGCGCGAAAAAGGTTGGAAAAGGATTCTTGTGATAATCGATGAACAACGAGTTGTTGCTCAACGGAGACATGTCCAGAGGAATTTGCGTGAGAAAGTACAGGTACTGCAGGCACGGCGATTTGCGAAGGTTCAAACCGTGCGCGATGTTTTTGGCGAGCATGAACGTGGCACACAGGTGATCGATGTCCCCGGCCTCTCCCGCGTGAGGTCTGAATGCGATGGTGTTCAGCCCTTTGCTGACGCGCAGAGCGTTCAGCGTGTACAGATTGGCGTAGACGTAGTAGGCATAGTACGCGTACGCCGGGTTGTGCGACACGTCCCAATCGACCGGTACGCGCATGTGTTTACTCGGTCGGCGCTCTGGTTTCGATTCGTCATCCACCATGTCCACTCCAACCACCATCTGAAGGAACGTGTGTAACTTTGGATGCGATGAGGGGTCCACAGTGACTTCGAACAGGGGCTTGAAAATATTGTCGAGCATCTGTTGAAAGTTCTTCATGGTACCGTTGCTGTGGTAGATGTTGTACAATCGCGGGATTTGAATCATCCACACCATGTTTTCGCTGAAAACGTTGTGATTCAGAACCCAAGCCGCGAGGTTGTCCCATTCACCTGGCTTGCGTCCGTAGATTGAGATACGATACTCCGCCATCGTGTACTTGTTCGCCTCCAAATCTGAACACACTTGCTTCGTGAGCTCAGCCAGGAAGCGTCCGCGGATCAAGTTGTCCTGCTTGATGAAAATCTCACGCAAACGCGACTGACCCATAGGATTATACTTCAAGTTGAACTTGTCGAAGCGATGAAATGTATTCTTATCGGCGTGCATGTCGAGCGTGTCCACGTTGAGTTCGTACGCAGTCATGCCGATGGATTCGAATACTTCTCGAAGATTCAAAAACTTTCCATCTCGATAAATGACGATTTCCTGCGGTTCGCGCTTCAACTTTGACTTGATGAAACGCAATAAATGCTTCTGGTTCATGCACGCGCTGTGATGAACGTGCGTGTCAACCTTTCTGACGTTGTAAAAGTCACGATGCGGCGCCTTCTTTTGCTCCAAAAACTCCCTATCGGCGTTGAGCATGACGTGAAGATTGAACTTTTGCTCCGTGAGCAGCAATCTCTTGTGACAAAACGTCTTCGACGGACCGTAAGACTGCACGCGCAGCAACGCGTGCAAATCGTAAAAGAAATCCGTCGCCGTGCCCGGAGGCTCGTGCACGAGTTCTAATTCTCCCTGCGCGTTCGGGTGATACACGTGCATGACCCCGTCGACCATCCGACACTCGTGCCGCGACTTCGGAGGTAAAGGTGCCGCCTTATCGGGCGTTCCGACGATCGGACACGCACCCTTACTGTCGTCGAACAACCACTTGTCCCGCAAACCGAGGGCGTACTCGAGCATCAGACACACCTCTTCGCACTCATCTCCGAGAGTTTCCATCATCTGTGTCGCAACCTTTTCGTATTCCAAGTTGGAGTCGGCCGTTTGCATCACTCGAGGGGACGCGTACGATTCCTTGGCGCCGTGAGGACTCATCGAAATGTTTTGAAACAGTTCGCGCCCGATGGCGCGATCGGCGGGCTTCAAACCGATCGGCAGCGACGCGTCCGGTGTGGCCGTCCACGGTGTCTTCGAACGTTCGGACGAAACGCCGTTGCTGCCTTCGTTCACCATGTCGGGCGTGTTGACGCCGCGTCTTTCGTTCATCTCTCGACTCAGAGTGCGTTCCAACTCGACGCTCTCGCTCAACGCTCGAGGCATGGGCGAACTCACGAGCTTGGACAGCTCCTCATCACTCTTTCGATCGACGCGTGCGTGGATTCGTCGAAATTTGGGCGAGCTGACGATGTCCACGTGCGTCCTCTCTTCTCCTTCGTCGTCCTCCGTCTCGGGTTCCATTTCAGTCTCCGTCGCCTCGCCGTTTGCCTCCCACACGGACGCGTTCAGCGCCCCTCCAGTCTCCAACGACCGTTTCTTCGGCGTGCCGAGACTAAAGTCCTCATCGCACTTCTTCGACTCCGCCTCGTCACCGTCTCCATCCGTCGCACGTCGCGGCACAAGACGCGACGGCGACGCGTGTCCAGAGCTCTCGTTGAGCTTCTTCGTCGGCGTCGCCGTCGTCGAGTACGAGCGCGAGGCGTACTCCTCCCCATCCGCGACGCTCCCCGACACAGATCGCGAATTCGACATTCCTCGACCCTCTCGATCGCCCGTCGGCGAGACCGCACCGCTCGATCCGCGTCGTCGACCGCCTCTGGTCGATCCGCCTCGACTCGTCCTCTTCGCCGACTCCGCCTGCGACTGTTTCTCGCGCTCGATCGCCTCGAGCGCGGTGAGCAATCCGATCTGTTGCTCGCTAAAGTCTTTCGCCGCCGATTTGAGCGCGTACGCCGACGCGAGGGCGAGCTACGCGCGCGAACGAGGGGTAACTGTCGTCAGTCTCCAATTTCTTTGAAATCTCAAATCTCGTGCCGTTCGCGACGCCGCGCGCGCACCGTGGAAACGAGCGCGGTGACGGCGGTGACGCCGTACAGGTACGCGCGCGAGTCATCGTCCCCGCCCATCGCGGCTCGCGAGTCGCGCGCGCGCGAGGAGTGGTGGCGATTCCTCGAGTCGGTCACTGCGGGCGACGCCGCCGGGCGACGGCGAGAGAGACGGCGGAGAGACGAAGGTCTTCGTCGGCTACGAATTCTATCCAGCTACGGGTGGTCGTCTAGAATCTACGTCAACTAATGCATCGCGCGTCCGCGGCGCGTCACTCGAGAGGAGGCGCGCGCGCGAAGATTAAACTCGCGTTTGTGCCGCCGAAACCGAAACTGTTGGACATGGCGGCGCGAGCGCTCTCGCGCAGACGCGCGCCGGCGGCGACGATGGGAATCCCGAGCGCGGGATCGAACTCTTCGTACCCACACGTCGGTGGAACGTCGCCGGTGTGCAGCGTCAGCGCGGTGTACGCGGCCTCGATGGCGCCGGCGGCGCCGAGCAAGTGACCGGTGGCGCCCTTGGTGGACGTCGTGGTGACGGCGCCCGATTCGATAGCTTCCGCCCCGAACACCGTCTTGAGCGCGCGCACCTCGGCGGCATCTCCGAGCGACGTTCCGGTGGCGTGCGCGTTGACGTAACCGACATCGAAGGGATCGTCGATGCCGGCGTCTCGCAACGCCGCGCGCATCGCTCTCGCCGCGCCGCCGCCATCTGGACTCGCGCGGGTGACGTGATGCGCGTCTCCGGACGCACCGTACCCGCGAATCTCCGCGTACACTTTTTTCGCCCCTCTCTCGCGCGCGTGTTCGAGCGTTTCGAGAATCAACACGCCCGCGCCTTCGCCCATGACGAAACCGTCCCGTCTGGAATCGAACGGTCTCGCGCGACCCGTCGCGCTCAGCGCCCTCGCCTTGGCAAACCCCGACATCGACACCAAGTCTATGCACCCCTCGCTCCCACCGGCGAGCATCACGCTCGCGTCACCGCGCTGAAGCGCGCGAAACGCGTCCCCGATGCAGTGCGCCGACGTCGCGCACGCCGTCGCCGCCGCCAAATTCGGCCCTCTCAACTTAAAATCCATCGATATTCTCCCCGCCGCCGCGTTCGCCAAAATCTTCGGCACGAAATACGGCGATAACTTCCGCAACTCACCGTCTCGCATCAACCCTCCCGCGCGCGTGAGATCGCTCACGCCTCCCATGCCCGCGCCGAACGAGACGCCGACGTCGTCCCTCGCCTCGTCTCCGAACGTCAACCCCGCGTCCATCACCGCCTCCGCCGCCGCGCACCGCCCGAACCCAACGAACGCCGCCAACCGCCCGTTCTCACACCAACGCTCACCGTCGTACGCCTCGTGCGCGATCCCCGCCCCGAACGTCGCGCCGCCGCCCCGCGTTCGCCGCGTAAACGCCTCGCGTTCGTTCGCCGGCACGTCCCCGACCTCGAGCGCGCGCGTGCCCTCGACCCCGTCCAGCGCGCGACGCCAATTCACTTTCGCCTCCGCGCCGAGCGGGGTGACGAGTCCGAGACCCGTGACGACGACGCGCCGCGGATACGCCGCGTCCACCGGCACGCGTCCGTCGTAATGTCCTCTAAAAGCGCCGCTCGTCGACGCGTACGACGCGCGCGACGCGCGAGGAACCTCGCGCGCGATCGAAACCATCTCCACGCATCGTTTCGCGCGCGCGCGCATCGTCTCGCGAGACGACCGAGACGCGAGACGCGCGCGCGCGATGTGACGTCGATTCGCCAATGCAATCTCGACACTGGTCGACGCCGTCGAGCGCCGATCGCGATGTTCACCGCCGTCTCCGTCTCGACGCGCGGATGCGCGACGACTCGTCCGATCTCTCTCTCGCGCGGTGGACGCTCGAACGCGCGCGCGCGCGCGGTGCCTCGCGCGATGGCGAACGTCGATGCGCAAAAGGTTGTCGTCGTCGGTGGCTCCGGATTCGTCGGTTCGCGCGTGTGCGCGCGTCTGCGCGAGCGCGGGTGCGCGGTGACGTCCGTGTCTAAATCCGGCGCCTCGGTGGAGGGGGCGTCGAGCGCGATCGGGGTGGATTTGGCGGATGCGGCGAGCGCGCGGGACGCGCTTCGGGACGCGTTCGCGGGCGCGGAATGCGTCGTGTCGTGCGTCGGTGTGATCGGTACGGACGACGCGAAGATGCGCGCCGGTAACGGTGACTATAATGTCCTGTGTGTGGAGGCGGCCAAGGCGGCCGGGGTGCGACGATTCGTGTACGTGTCGGTGGCGAGCGTCGTGTCGGATGTCGTCGGCGGCGTGGCCATGAAGGGATACTTTGAGGGGAAGACGATGGCTGAAGACGCGATTCGCGCGAATTTTGACGCGAACGAATACGTCATCGTCAAGCCGAGCTTCATCTACGGTGGTGATGCGTTCTCGTTGACGCCGCCGCGGGTGACGAAAACGTACGGCGACGCGTTGGCCAAGGTGCTCGGTTCCGGGCCCGTCAAGGCGTTGGCCGCCAAGGCGCCGGGACCGATCGCGCTCACGCTCGCGGAGCCGGTGAGCGTGGACGACGTCGCTGGGGCGTGCGTCGCCGGCGCGTTGGGGATGACTGACGGGGAATCCGTCGTGGACGGCACCGACGAGATCAAGGCGTTCGCGAAGAAACTCTAAACGCTCGTTCAACTCTTCCTGAATAAGAAATGATGATGAGTGCATCGCGATTACAATTCTGTCTACTACTATTGCTTGCTCTACCTCTCAAAATACTCACGCTTTTTTCGTGCCCTTGATCATGCCGTACGTCATCAGACCGCTCTCGAACGCGCGCGCCATGCGTTCGAGGGTGACGATTTCGCGAACCACCTTGTACCACTGTCGCGGACCGGCGAACACCACGGGCCAAGGGTCCCACACGCCGACCCAGATGGAGTGACGCCACGATACGAGCGTGTTCTTGACCCAATCCTCCGACGCGGTGCGCGACATGGTGCCAGTGCCTTGAAGGAGACGCTCGTACTCTTCGTACGAGATGAAGTACGGATGCGCCCACTCCTCGTAGAGGAATTTGAGATTACTCTTCTCCTTCTCCGTGAACTCCGGCGGGGTCTCGCGCTGGCACCAGGTCGCGATGACTATCTTACCGCCCGGTTTCAGCACGCGAACCATCTCCTCGACGTACGCCTTTTTATCCGGCATGTGCTCGCCGCTCTCGCAGGCCCACACCAAGTCAAAGGTGTTATCCTCAAACTCCATCTCTAACGCGTTCATCACCCGGAACTGCGCGTTCGGCACGCCCTGTTCATTCGCCAACTCGGTCGCGCGTTTCACCTGGTTGGGCGAGAGCGTGATTCCCGTCACGGTCGTTCCCTCGCCGAACGTCTTCGCCAAGTGTCGCGACGTTCCGCCGATGCCGCACCCGACGTCCAACACCTCGGCCGGTTTCTCCGCCTCGCTCCACTTCGCCATCTCGTCCACGAAATCAAACTTTGCCTGAATGAAATCCTTCTTCTTACACCCGAGGAGCGTGCCCGCGCCCTCGGCGAGCTCCTCGTCCGAGTACCACCCGAGGTGGATGTGTTCTCCCCAGTAATATTCGAGAATGCCCTCCTCCGTCCACGCGTCGTACTCCTTTCCGACCGTGTTCTCACCGTCCACGTACGCTCGACTCGGCGTATCGAAGACGTATTTCACCGCCACCGCCGCCGCGAGCGCGCCACCGACGACGGCGGCGTTTCGCGTCGTCGCCCACGCCGGGACGCTCGGCGCCGGCGTCGCCGGCGCGCTCGCGGACGCCCTCCCGAGCTCACCGATCGCCGCGTTCGCTCGCGACGATGACGTCGGCGATAGTTTCAATTCCTCGACGGTGAGCGCGCGCGCGACGACGCGCGTCGACGCGCGGTGGTGTCGACGAGGATGACGTCGCCGCTGATGACGATGATGCGTTCGAACCGAGCCGACGCGCGCGCGCGGCGACGTCATCATCGCTCGCGACGGACCGAGGCGCGACGCGAACGCGTTGGGTGCGATCGGTGCGGTCGATGCGGACATCGACGCGGACGTCGACGCGGACGACGCGCGATGAGGATGACGACGCCGAGAGAGATGAGGTCGTCGTCGAAGATAAAGTTTGTGGTATATAGGATTATGGTACGCACAGTATGAGGATATGGAGGCAGGGTCTGAAGCGCGCGCGCGTCCGCGCGACGAAACCTACGAAACGCCGCGACTCGAAGCTCTCCGGATAAAGGCACGCTTTCGAACGACGCGTGACGCGTGATTATAAAATGTTTCCGCGAGGACTGCGCGTTCGGAATGCACGTTGCTTGATTTATTGATAGCAATAATACTGATGTACGGATGGCGTTCGCCGCGCTCAGTTGCGTCCGAACAAGGACTTCAAAGCCTTGACGGCGTTGGCGTTGATGAGGGGCTCATCGAACTTGTCCATCAAATCAGAGAATTGCGGCTGTTTTTGCGCGAATTCCAAGCTCGGATCGGTGCGAATCTTGCGGAAGTCGGTCCAGCCGGCGGCCATGCAGCGCTTGAGCGCGAGCAAGGACTCGTCAGCCTTGCCGAGCCTGGAGAAGCAGCACGCAATGTTGTACTGGGCGACCTTGTAAATCTCAGTCGTCTTGGAGAAGTCATCGCCCATGTAGTTCTTCGGTTCCAAGGCGGCCACCTCTTCGAAGACGATCAACGCGTTGTCAAAGTCCTTCGCGTTGTACAACTCGATGGCTTCGTCAAACATGTCTAATCTTTGGTTTTCCAACTCGCGCTTCTTCGAGTAGTTGTTCATTTGTTGCTCCTTGGTACCCGCACCGTAGTTACCACCCGCGCGTTCGTTCTTAAACGCCGAGCTCTTTTCATTCTGCTCGAGCGCGGACACGTCGCCGTCCATATCGATCATCTTCAAGTAGATGTCTCCGTTTCTATTCTTGATCGCGTACATCACCTGCCCGTACGATTCGGCGCCCCAGACCTCGTCACCGAACGACGCGCTCACCGCCTCAATCTTATCACCGACTTGAAACTGATCGTACTTGGGATCGGTCGGCACGAACACCACGTACGCGCCGCCGTCGTTGCCGCGGTTAAACTTGAGTTCGATCGGTTTCGGCAACGTCGCTGCGCCGAGCGAGAAAACGAGCACCCATCGTCAGTCACGACGCTCAAAACGAATCACCCGCGCGTTTACGATGACGCACCCTCGTACACGTCCCCCTTGGCCGCGCGAACGACCGAACATCGGCGAGAAGATTGTCGATGACGTCGACCCTTGGAAAAGGGCGCCGCGGACGTCCCCGCGAGCGCGCGCGCGGCGGTGAGGGCGCTCGCGCGCATGATTTCGCGTCGAGTGCGAGTGCGTGACGCGGTGTGCGTTTCCCGCGGTGTGCGCGCGGTCACTCGCGGTGCCAACTGACGACGAGGGAGGTGGATCGATCGGCATCGATCGGGGTCGGGGTGAGGGTCACATATCCACTTCGCGACGACGCGCGCGGGACGCGGGATCGGCGAGACGCAGTCGACGCGTTACATCGTGAAAACGCGAGGGACGACGCGATCTGGGGTGCGAGAAAGAAATGGTGCGTCGGATGACGCGAACGTTCGTCGTCGTCGTGCGGTGACGGCGACGCTGGAGACGCGAAGAAGGGAGACGCGCGCGAGACGTCAGTCGCGGCGTCGACGCGCGGCGGGAAAGAGAGATGGAAGATGTAGTCCGTAATGTAGTGACGGGCGAGCCGTGAGAGATGCTCGATCGTCGTGGAGTCATTGGACCACGAACCGGTTGTCTGGCCGGCGCCCCGCGAGCGGGACAGGATTTATGTATGCGACGGAAGTAAAAAGATCGACTCCACCGTGAAGTGAGGAGCGCCTTAGGCAAAGTCGCAATTGTTCCGCATGGGAACAGAGAATCAAGAGAGAAAAGCCAGATGGACGAATGAAGACCAAACGTGAACTCGACGTGAGTTTCACGGAAGGTGAAAGCGAAAGCCTCGGGAAGTTTGAAGCAATATAATTTGGTGTTCATTCACGACGTCTTAAGTAACGAGTTTTTCGTCATTGACTTTCGCACGTCATCACCGCCTCTTGATCGTTCATTCGTCCATATGGTTCACTCACGCGTGAACGTACGATGAGCTCATTACTTCTTAGAGGTTGAATAAGCCTCATAGGAAATCAGCATCGGTTTTTCGAATCACGGCTCACGTTCACGCGTCGACTCGCCGAGAAAAAAATACGACATTCATTGAAAATGTCGCGCTGACGATTGAGCAGACGATTGTGGATAGCAACCACCTGCTCACCCATGCCAACGCTGTCGGCTGTACCTTAGAACGACGGGAGAGCAGCACATTTGGCCGAAGCCTGATCAGCCCTCTGCTTTGTCAAGGAAATCGCGAGCGAGCGAGAAAACATCAAAGCGCGCACGTTCGCGCGGCGTCGTGCACTCACCGTCAGTGGAACATGCTTCCTGCAAATGTACAAAAACAAACGCGAAACCGTTGCGGTGAGTCTTGCTGTCCTCGTCGTGTCAGAGCGAGAGAGCGAGAGAAATGTGGTGAAACTACGGAGGAACTCCGACGACTAGTAAACGCCAGAGCTCCACGGAGAGCCCATCCCCTTTACTTTCGCCTTCGCTCAAAACTGAAACGCCGAACCGAGTCGAGGGTGTTCTACGTCCTCAACTCTCTGCGCGCAGCTCTGCAGCGAAGGCTTTCGATCCAAAAAATAAACAATAAAAACTTCGTCGAGACAAATCGTCGTTTCAAAGTCGACGCCGGCGTCGGCGCTCAATCTCAACGCTCATCGTCTCAGTCGAAAGATGGTGAATATTATGTTTTGTTTCTTCACAGTGTTCAGCTTTTGTGGACACGTTTACATCCCCGACGACGAACGTCGAGACGAGCGCGCGCGCCGCCGCCGCCTCGAAACGAGCGCGTCTCGTCTCGTCTCTCCGAAAGAAAGCGCCGAATGTGAAACCGAATAAGGGCGCGCGACGAGTGGATTCCCACGTCGCGCGCGTGACAATGATCGATTTCGCTGTTCGCTCTCGGGCGCGTATATTTCCCTTCGGACGCGCGGCAACGCGGGTATCAACCGCCCCGCGGTCCGTACACACAAACGCCCAAATCCTCGCGCGAGACCGAAACCTCGCGTCGAACGATGTCTCGGATAAAACAGCTCAAGTGACGTCACGACGACGCGCGCGGTTGAGCCCGGCAACTACCCCGGCCGCGCGCGCGTCTCAGTAGCCAAGCGTAAAAAGTTTTCCTCATCGACACCCATCCGCGGGTCCGCGCCTTCGCGCGAGATCCATCGCGCCTCGACTCGGCGCGTCGAGAAAAATCGAAAGAAACCGATCGCGTCTCGCGTCTCGAGACGCTCGACGACGACCTTCGTCGGCGCACCTCTTCGCCCTCCTCCCGCGAGAGGGTCGCAGTGCCGCCGCCGGCCCGTCGCGCGCGCAGAAAAATCACGAAATCACACACACATCGGCGTTTCGAGGTCTCCTCTACGACCCATCACGACACGCGACGATTCACGCGATCATTTCATACCCTTACACGAATCGAAATATGTAACCCACGAGTCCGATGATAAACACACACAGACGACCCACCCGCCC
>MDTE01105787.1_pt1 | contig 23020 bp, 23 predicted proteins | sample 811231 | NCBI WGS metagenome assembly MDTE01 (sample SAMN05326651, study PRJNA326480) | marine metagenome | isolation source: seawater | place: Indian Ocean: Red Sea | collected 2010 | reverse complement strand
TTGAAAATCAGATGGGCGGGCATGGGCACTAATGTGCTATTTTAAGATTAAGTGGTTGGAATTTTTAAAAGTGGAGGTTTTTCCAGCAAAATAAGTTTTTTTAATCAATTATTAGAAGAGACAAAAATTAGACTTCATAATAAACAAAATATTTTTTTTGTAGGAATGATATTTGTGAACGCAATAATTAAATATTTTTTAAAATTTTTTACTAAATAATCTAAAATTTTTTATATCTAAATTATTTTTAATACAAAATATAAATTGATCAACTTTATCTCTATCAAAAAATATTAATTCAAAATTTTCTTTATTAATCTCCTTATATTCATAATTTTCACTATTCTTTTTAAAGTCGTGATCTCTAAATGATGAAACTAAATAACACTTAAATCCTAAATTAATTAAAAAAAGGATGATTTCTTTTTTACTTAGACCATCTGAAAATTTTTTTAAATAATTAGAAGTATGTAGCTCTAAAAGGATTATTTTTGTAAAATTTTTAAGCATTTTATTTGAACCAAATAATACTTTGCCCTCAGCTCCATGAACATCTATTTTCATAATTTCTGGAACTATTTTTTGTTGTTCGCACAATTGATCAAGAGTAGTTGACTTAATTTTTGTATAATTTTTTTCTTCATCAACTTTTGAAGTTACAGTCTCATTTTTAACAAACAGAAACTCGTCTTTATTTGACAAAATCCCATTGTGCGCATTAACTTTTTTAAATTTGTTTATTCTTATAGATTTTTCAATGTACTCAACATATTTTGGATTACTTTCAATTGCATGAATATTAATTTTATCTTTAAAACGACTTGCAACAAAACATGCATAATATCCCATGAAAGCACCAATATCTAAAAACGATTTTGCCTTTAGAAGATCAATTGACTCTACTAGAGTTTTAACCATTATCGTCTCGTAGCTTTCTTTATTAAAATGTAATTTTTGATAAACTCCTTGTGCTTGATTATCATTTTTCATCAAAATTAAATTAAATTTACTTCCTTCAATATCTAAACTTGCATTAAAATCTTTCGAATAAGATGCTTTTAAATGCATGTCATTAAACTTTCTAAAGAGTTTGCTTAAAAATAAATTAATTCTGACTGGAAAAATTTTAAAAATGTTAACGTAAAGATTAGAAAATAATTTATTTAACATTTTTTAAATTACTTTATGGCCAAAAATCCTTCAAAGCATATAAATTTAGCAACTGAAGAAACATCTTTAAACCCAGCTCTTTTTAACATTTGCATATTCGCATTTGAAGAAAATGGTTCTAATATACCTTTTAAACTCTTCTTTTTTGCCGTAATTTCTTTTTCTGAAAATCCGTTAAAAAGTTTGAATTCCTCATAAATTGTTGTCATTTGCTCTTGTGTTCTTGCATCATATGATCTTACTTTTTCTGCAAAAAAAAAGGCGCCTCCCCAGTTCAAACTTTTAAAAATTTTATTAATTAAATTTTGTCGATCTCTTGGTCTTATAAATTGCATTGTGTAAAACGATATAATAAAATCAGATTTTTTAAATTTATAATTTGTTAAATCTTTCTTAATAAAGCTTATATTTTTTGCATTGTTATTTTTTTTTGCAAACTTAATCATTTTATCAACTATATCTATTCCTATGAATTTTATTTTTTTTTTGTTTTTATGTCTTTTAGATAATTTTTTGATTAATGCTCCTGTTGAACATCCAATATCATATACTGTAGAGTCATTTTTTATATAAAAGTCAGAAAGCTCCTCACATAACCAATGCATTTGATGGTACATTGGAACAGATTTATAAATATGTTTATCAAATTCTTTGGGAACATTTTTATCAAACGACCAAGAGCTATTCTTGGCAAATAGATTTTTGTCAACTTTCATTCAACTTTCAACCCAGTTATTTGTATAAAGTGTTTTATATTCATTAAGTAATTTAACTTTTTTTTCATCAAAATCATAAATTTTTAAGTTTTCAATTCTTTTTTTTCTCTCAAAAATGTTCTCGTATGTTAGTTTTCCATCTTTGTCCAAACATTCCCTCACTTTTGAAGGAAATGTCTTTATTTCCTGTATTTTTGTCTTAAAATTGGCGCTTAAATGTTCCTTTATAAAAAAAGCATTTATTCCTGATGAATTAGTTCCAATATAAAAATATCCCTTTTTTTCCATTAAAGAAATAAGTGCTTTAATAGATGCCCCAAAATATAAATTAGAATAATGTAGATTGTTCCTTACAAAATTCTTTTCATATAATACTGATATTTTGTGGATATCTCCAAAAATAGAATTAAACTCACAAACAACTATTGTTGGATCTATGGAGTTTATCTCTTCGAGAATCCAGTAATCATTACCATCAATATCAATACTTAACAATCCTATATCTTTATCTTTTGCACTTATTTGATCAGTAAGAAATTGATTTATGTTTTCTTTGGTGACCATTAATTGATAAGCTTTTAAATTATGCTGCCAATAAATTCTTTGTTGTTTGATTTTTCTAATGTCTTTTTCTGAAGAATCAACAAGAATTCCAGACCAATTTTCTGACTTTAATAAAAATCTTGTGTTTGACTCCCAATAATCTTGGGTACCAATTTCTACAAATTTTTTTTTTATATTTGGAATTTGATTAACTACCCAAGAAATAATTCCATCATCGCCAAATTGAGAAAAAACTGAAAACTCTACATCTTTAAGATTGTCAATTTTATTTTTATCTTTATTTTTTTCTAGTAGTATTTTTCCCTGAAGAAATATTCTATTTTCAGAAAAATCGGGTCTTTTAAATAAAAATCTGTTTAGTAGTCTTTTATAGATTTCTTTCAATAATTTAAAAAAATTCATTTTTATAGTGACCTAAAAAAGAATGAATTAATATATTTTGAATTTCTACTCAATCTTAAGTTATTGATATTTAAATTTTTTCTAACAAGATCGTCGTATTTTGATTCATATTTCATTTCCAAAATATTGTTTTTATCAATATATTTTTCAAATTGTATTCTATTTTCAAAAATTTTATAATACGAAATATTTGTATCAATTGTTGCTCTTATATTTTTATATTTAGATATAAAATAATATCTAAAATATCTTGTCATTGATATAGGCTTTAAGTTAATTTTTGATGGAAATTTTGTTTTTACTTTATTTTCAATAATTTTGACAAAATTTTGATCTAGATTTGTTTTTTTATCGAATAAAGTATATCTATTCTTTACTGAGGTATTACCAAATTTTTTTTTAATTTCAAATTTTATTTCTTTTGGTTCTAACATTTCTCCATACCATCTCGCTCGATTCTTTTCCTTAAAATAACCACCATCTAAGTTTTGTCTTACTGAGGTATAAAAATAATCATCAAAGTAAATTGAGTTTATCCATCTAGGTTCATAATGATTTCTGAAGCAAAAATGAGAGCTTTTTAATCCATTAATTAATTGAATCAGATACTGCCTGCCGATTTTCCATTTTTTTTCTGATCTAGTTTCCATTTATTTGAAATTATTCAATTAATTTTTTATTATCCTTTTTTAAATTTTATTAAGCAAAGTTTTATCGTGTTCATATATAATTTTTAATATTTTTTTGTTTGACAAATTTTTCCTTTTTTTTTTATTTTCTAAAATTAATATTTGATCTTTTGAAATTAAATAATCAATTCTTGAATTTATAATTTTGATTTTTTTAGCTAACATTTTACTTTTATTGTAAGCTGGTTTTTTGATATATGCAGTAAAAGGTACTTCAACATCATTTAAAATAATATTATAAGCTGTTATTTCTGATCCATCTTTATTCGCTATACCAATAAAAGCTTTATTAACTGTCAAATTTGATATTTTAGCCTTAGAATTTTCCCCAGAACTAATAGTTTTATCCTCTACAAAACTCGAGTCGATATTTTTTATACTGACGGTTGACCCTGATAGATCAATCGCATCATTTAATATGTATTTAAATTTAGAGTTTAAAATTTCCCCTTGAGAAAAATCCACATCAATTGCATCAGAAAAAATATTTAAAAATTCGCAATTATTAACTATAAATTTCGAATTAATAATATTTAATGCATCCTCTGATGCAATATTTTTAAATACTAAATTATTTAATTTTATTTTAGAATTATAAAAATTAAGAGCACCATAAATCCTATACTCAAAATTATAATTTGAGTATTCGGGGTTTGAAATAAATTTATTTATATAAGTATTTTCAGAGTCATCTTTTTTTAAAGTTTTAATGTATCCATTAGGACTCAAATTAAATCCCTCGGTTTTATTTAAAAAATCTAGACCTTTTAGATACTGAAATTCGACAAATTTAAACTCATTTTTATCTGAGTTTCTTATAATTATTCCTCCACCAAAATTATCTTTTGATCCTGATATGTTAATTTTATTCTCAGGAGCACCTCTTGCAATAAAATTAGATTCTGAAAATATAAATGCATTATCTATTAAATTGATTTTTTGACCTTGTTTTAAGATAACGGTATAGGATGGGGGAATATAAATATTTTCATTAATAACTGTATTATTATTTTTTAAAAATAAAAAATTTTTATTAACACTAAAATATTTTAAAAAATTTTTACTTTCAAAGGAGTCGTTTTTTTTTGCTTTAAAGTTTATATCAATTGGTTTTTTATAAATTTTATTATTAATTTTGTCTTCAAGAAGTATTGATTTACATATTAATAATATTTTATTATTATCTTGATCATATATTTTTGGTTTTTTTATTTGTTGTTCTCCAAACTTTACATTCTCGTCCACTAGAATGTTATGATTTATAAACTTGCTATTAAGTTTTTTATCACAATGAATTTCTTTAATAGCTAATCTTTCATTGATATAACTTTTATTTGAAATCGATAAGTATTCACTGGTATCTTCAACAAAAATCTCTTGTAAAATTGGGCTAAATCTAGATTTTAAAAAAGTTGCCCTATTATAGATTTCATTCTTATCAAAGTAATATATACCAATTCCGTCGCTTCTAGTTGTGGGATAATCTAAAACAAAACTATCTAAATAAATTTTAGCATTAATTTGATTTATATATTTAATTTTTTTTTCAAGAAAGCTATCAATAAACTTACTATCTGTGATTTTTTCTAAACTTTTTAAATACTCTGTAAAAAAAAATAGTATTTATTTCTCCGTTATTTTCGAAGAAAAACTTTTTAAACCATTTATCTGGCATAAAAACTCTATCAAATGCAGTTCGTTTATTATAAACTTCATCAATTACCTTATGATAATTATATCCAGGCATTTTATGACCATCAAAAGGTATTGGTTCGATTAATGCCGATACAGGATTATAATAAAATTTTACACTTTTCGGCACATACCCATGATGAGTATACAACAAATCACAAAGTGCAAAATAATCTGCCCATTTTTTAATATCTAAAACTCCATTTATTGTTTTATTTCTCTCTTTAAAATCTAAAATTTTATTTTTTGCTATTAAATAAAGATCTAAATTTGAGGATTTTGTCCAATATTTTTTTTGATATGGATCTAATTTTGCTTCCTTAAAAGATTCGTATGGAAAATCTTCATGTAAACCAAAAATTGGGCCAGCCCTCCTTGAATTTCTTTCAATTAGATTATTGCTAAAACCTTCTTCAACAACATAAAGTCCTTTATCCTCGCCATTTATTTTTAAATAAATAAATTCATATTTTAGTTTAACAAGGTTAAGTTCCCCGCTTAATTCATGAAATATCCATTCATTAATATAGTTTCTTATCCTGGGTTTTTGAATGGAAAAACTTTCCATTCCATAAATAAAATTATTTTTATCTAAATTTACTTTATAAGATGATGTCTCAATATTATTATAATGTATTGGTCTATCACCTTTTAACCTAATATCTGTAGAATATCTTTTACCTTTACTATCTGTTAAATTCGCTTTTGCAGTCTCAAAAATAACATCAGGATTTAAGATTTTTTCTTTACGATTTTTTTCTAAAATTAATTTATTTTTTTGGTTAATGTTAATATTAATAGTTTCAATTTTACTCCAGAAATTAGTGATTGTTAAATAAATTATGTTTGGAATATATATATAATTGTACACGCCATTTAAATGAAACCTTTCAATAAAATCTTTTTTTTTATTATCCCAAAAACTTGTTTGAAAAAACAAAGTACCTAAAAAGAGGATTCCAGAAAAAGTTAAAATAAAATATAAAACTAAAGCAATTTTCAACTTATCTTTTTTAAAGACTCTACTTTTTCTTAGATCTTTTAAAATCATAAAGCAATATTATGATCTTTACTAATAATTATATTTGAATTTGGAAATTTTTTTAAAATTTTTTCATTAAATAAAGAAAGGCTCACTTTATTATCAAGTTGAAAAAATATATTTAAATTAAAATCATTTTTTGATTGATTTAGTGAAGAAATTTCTAAAAACTGAACTTGCTTCTCAATAATTTTTATTAATTCATCAACTTCGCTTTTTTTAAGACTAGCAGTCATTGAAATTGATAAATGTAAAAAACTGTTATCTTTAGATTTTTTGTTTGTTTGAAAATAATAAAATATTATAATTAAAATTAGTGAAATACCCACACCAATTGCTACAATATACGTTTGACCTGCTCCTGTTCCAAGTCCAATTGCAATAATTAAAAATAAAAAAACTAATTCCTCAGGTTCTTTTATAGCAGCTCTAAATCTTACAATGGATAATGCTCCTACTAGTCCTAAAGATAAGGCTAAAGATGATTTTACAATTGTAATAACAATACAAGTTGTAAGACCTAAAATTACGAAATTTTTAGAAAATTCATTTTTGTTAGATAGTGTAGTAGAAAATTTTACATAAACATACTTGACTATAAGACTTAAAATTAATGCAACTATTATATTTTGAAGAAAATTTTGAGTGTTAATATTAATATTTTCGTTTAAAAAAAAATCTACAAGAGCTTGGTCCATATAATTTGATTGGCTGTTAAAAATTAATTATTAACAATTTCTTTTAATTGTCCATCATTAATTTCCAATATTTTATCACAGAGTTCTAAGGCACTTTTTCTATGAGATATAGAGATTATAGTCAGATTTTCACTTTCTTTGTATAATTTTTCTAAAATATTTTTTTCTGTATTAACATCTAAGGCGCTCGTAGCTTCATCAAAAATTAAAATACTTGGATTGATATATAATGCTCTAGCTATACCTAGCCTTTGAGTTTGACCTCTTGATAATTTTCCACCTTTTTCACCAACTACCATATCGAGATTTAGAGGTTGCTTCTCAATGAACTCGATGAGCTCTACCTTTTTTAACAATTCAATTAATTTTTTTTCATCTTTTTTATAATCATCTTTTAACGATATGTTGTATCCTATTGTTTCGTCTAATAGAAAAACATCATGTGGAACATAGCCAATATTTGATTGCCAAGACGCTATACTTGAGGGATCAAGCGTAACATCATTTACTTTAAATTCTTCACCTTTGATTTTTATAAGTCCTGAAATGATATTGATTAAAGTAGATTTGCCACTACCAGTTTCGCCAACAATTCCTATCTTGTCCCCTTTTAAAATATTTAAATTAATATTTTTTAAAATTAAATTAGTATTGTTTGGATAATTAAAATTCAATTTTTTAATAGATAGTTTTTTAAAATTTATTTTTTTTGAATTTTTTACTTCAAGTTTTTTTTTAGAATTTTTAAAATAATAAATTTCATTATAAATTTTCTCTACTACAATATTATTAAATTTAATTGTTTGAATTGATCTAACAATTTTTGTTACAGATGGAAGCATTCTAACAATAGCAAAAACAAATACCCCAAGTAATACCAAAATTTCTGCTAAAGATAGTTTGCCCTCAACAAGGATGAAAAGTATTATGGTTACTCCAGTAACACTTAAAAGCTCAAGTAAGAACCTTGGAATTTGAATAATTGTATCTCTTTTTACTCCCACAGATGAAAATTCTTTATTGTGTAATTCAAATCTATTAGAAAATAATTTTCGTAAGCCAAATATAATTGTTTCTCTAAAATTACCAAAACTATTTTGTATTTCTTTAATAGATTCTTTAGCATGAGTTTCACGTTTTTTCCCTAAATTGTCTAAGTACTTGTTGTAATATTGATTCCATAAAAAAGTTATAATTAAAAAGAATATAATTACAAAAAAAGATAATTTAATATTATAAAATAGAAGAAAAGTGCATATTGAAAATAAAAGTACCAGATCAATAATCAAGTCTACTATAGGTGATGTAACCCCAAATGAAAATAAGTTTGCTTCACCTCTTATGGTATTTATCTTTTCTGATGAATGAGTTGACATGTGTGAGAGATAATCTTTGTTAATATAATTATTAAAAATTTTCCTTGATAAATTTTTATACAAACCCCAATAAAATTTATTTCTTACTAATATTGAAAAGATAGAAGTTAAAAATTTTAAAAAATAAATTAGGTTAAATATTACAAATATATAGAGTAAAATTTTAGATTCTGGAATATGTTTAATAAAAGGGAAAAATTCAAAATATTTTTCATAATTTTGCCCCACAAATATTCCTAAAATCGGAATTATTAATCCAATACCAATGACTTCAAGAATAGTATTTAGAAATGTTAAAAATAAAAGAAGATATAACGAATAAATGTTATTATCTAACAAAATGTATAAAATTTTTTTTATATTGCGCAACTTTGTTTATTTGATTAAAAAACTAAAATTATTGAACCTTTTATATTATATTAAACTTTTTTTACAATATACTAAACACATTATCAAGAAACTATTCAATGTACAAACTTATACTTCTAGCTATTAAATATATCTTAATAGAAATACTCTCAATAAAATTAAAAATCTTCTATTGGAAAAATTTTTTAAAGGAAATATCTATATTTAAATTTTTAATTAAAAATCAAACAGACAACTTATCGTATTTTAAAGATGAAAATTTAAATTATTTTTTGAGAATCAATAAAAAAACTAATCAAAATAATAAAAATTTTGTGTCAAAAAATAAAATTTTAGTTGATTTAACTGTTGATCATCACCCAGAATATCCTCTTTTAAATTGCCTAATAGCAAACGATTTAAAGAAAATTTTAAAACAAAACATAGTCGGATTGATAAATTCGGATGATATAAAATCTAAAAAAATAGCTCAAACTTTTGGAATAAAAAATTTTATTGTATATAAAAAAAAAAATTTCTTTAAACGTTTTATGTATTTTATAGAAGCAGTGAAATTAATTAATTTACACTCTTCTTTGAATAAATTGATTAATATAAAATATAAAAATATTGAAATTGGGAAATGTGCTTATGAACACTCAATAAGATTCTTTACAAAATCTAGTTTTAAAGTTGATTTTTATTTTTATTTATCGATAGCGAAATCAATCGAGAATGTTGATTTCTTCAACAACATATACTCTAATAATTTATTTAATCACTCAGTTATTGCTGAAACACAATTTATACCTCACAAAATTTTTTTTCAAACTGCTTTAAAAAAAAAGAATATAGTATATGCCAGATATGGAAGTGGATTAGAAAATTATAATGTAAGAATCTATAAAAATTTTAAAGATTCATATAGTCATAAAAGAAAATATTCAAAAAAATTGGTTAAATATCTAACTTCAAACTACAAAAAAACACTAGAAAAAGAAGTCAATCTATTTTTTAAAAAAAATAGACCAGAGAGAAGAATAGGATTTGAGGATGCTTTTGTAGGTAACCAAAAAAAAGTAAATATTATCAATTTGGAATTAAAAAAAAGTTTTAATAATAAATTAAAATTAAATAAAAATAATAAATTAAATATTTTAATATTACCAAATGTTCTTCAGGATAACATTTTAAATTCTGAATGGAGTTTATTCAAAAGCCCATATGATTGGTTTGAACAAACTTTAAAATATATAAAAAAAATTAATAACGTTAACTGGATAGTGAAACCCCATCCAGCTGAAAATTTTTATAGGGAAGAACTAAAGGCTAAGTATATATTTAATCGTTTGGTAAAAAATTCAGAAAATATTAAATTTCTTAGTGAAGATATTCATATAAATAATATTCATAAATTTGTGGACTTAGTGATTACTTATAATGGAAGTTGTGGGTATGAATATTCTGCACTTGGTGTACCTGTGATGACATCGGCGGATACAAGATATTCTGATTTTGAATTTACAATTGCACCAAAAAAAACTGAAACTTACTTATATAATCTTAAAAATATTGAAAAAATAAAGAAAAAATTTAAAGTTAATAAATTCAATGCAAAACTTTTTTGGTACATGGATAATTGCTACTATGGTGTAATGAGAATGACACATGGTTTATTACCTAAAATGGCAACACAAGGAGCAGGCAAGAATGTTAACTGGAAAGAATTTTGGAAAAAATTAAGCATTAATTTCAAAAAAAATATCAAACATAACAATTTCTCAAAAAATTTTTTAATTCAGCAAAGAAATTTAAATAGGCACTGCATTAATCTTAATATATTAAAAAGCCTTAAATCCAAAAAATTCAAAAGCTTAAGTGATACTTAGAGGCAATTAACAAATTCGTTAGTATCAAACCTTTTTAAATTATAAAAATTTTTTTTCTTTTTAAAAAAATTAAATCCACTTTCTATCGTAAGTCCAAAAATACAATTATTTTTTTTTAAAATTTCAATAGTTTGATTATCATACGCTCCATAAGGATAACACATTGCCCAATTTTTTTTATGAGCTCCAATTTTTTTCAGAAAAATTAAATTTTTTTTTATTTCTGTTTTCTTTTCTTCATAGTTTGACTTTGAAAAACGTTTGTGTTGAAATCCATGTGCACCTAAGTACATTTTAGACTTTATAAGATATTTTAGATCTGCAATAGACATATAAAGATTCTTTGAAAATAATTTTTCATTTTTTGTTACGTATTTTCTAAATAAATAGTCACAGCATTTATTTTGAATATTTTCTGAAAAATAAATTTGAAGTAAATATTTAAAAAAAGCGACATTTTTATTATCGTAAGGTCTTGTCTTGTTTACAAATTTTTTTTTAATTTTAGAATGTTACTTTTATCATTTTTTCTTATTAATTTTTTTTTTACTAGAAAATCAAAAGTATCACGAAGAATATTTGAAATATTTTTTTCTTTCTCAAGAATAAATTGAATTTTATTTACATTCAAAACCCTTTTTTTTAAAATAGGTTCAGCAGATGGAAAAAAGCATCCTTTTATTTTTCTTTTTTTTAACTCAGGCAAGACATATTTAATGTGATCTTTGTAACCATCATCAAAAGTTAATAAACATGGATTTTTAAATTTGGCTTTCTTGTTTACGATATTAAATAAATCTTCATAAGAAATAATGTTAAATTTTTTCAATAAATAGTCTAGTTGCTTTTGAAAAATTGTAATTTCTAATGCTTTTAAATTTGGAAATTTTGACTTTTTTACTGGTCTCACATAATGATAAGCTATTACAGTTAATTTAGTCAAAACTTAATTAAATTTTTACTTTATATTTTTGAAGTATTTTAATCCCTTTTTTAAAAGAACTAAAGTCTACTATATCATCTGTTTCAAATGTAATTTTAAACTTTTCTTCTAAATTTGAAATTAAGGTCATATGTCCTATGGAGTCCCATTCGTCAACGGATTGATATTTCAAGTTATCGAAATCAAAATTTGGTTTTATTGATAAAGCCTCTACAAATGCTTTTTTATAGTTTGCTAAGTTTGACATTACTTGGTTATCTAATTTTTATAATTGTTTTTGTCAAGAATTTATGAATTAAGTTTTTTCAATATTTTTTTTACTATTTTGTTTCCCTCAAGATTATGTTTTTTTTTTAAAAATTCATAGCTGCCACCTTTGTCATACTGATCTTCAATTCCAATTTTAAGCAATGGAGGAGTTTTTTTTTCTGAGCACAAAACTTCAGAAATTACTGATCCTAGTCCACCTATTATGTTATGTTCTTCCAGTGTAACTAAAAGTTTTTTTGATTTAGAGTGATTTAAGATTTCATTATTATTTATAGGTTTTAACGTATGAACATTTACAACTTTAGTTTTAATATTTCTTTTTTTTAATATCTCTCTTGCAGCTAATGCTTCTTTAATAATTGGTCCTGTTGCAAAGATACAAATATCTTTTCCCTCTTCCAAAGTAATTGTTTTGCCTATTTTAAAATTATAGTCTTTTTTAAAAATAATTGGATTATTTGCTCCTCCAGTAATTCTTATATAAGTAGATTGCTTATTTTTAATCGAAGCATCAATAGCTTTTATTGTTTCAAAACTATCACATGGAGAGACTATTGATATGTTGGGTATTCCTCTTAGTACAGAAAAATCCTCTATGCAGCAATGAGTGTATCCTAAGTTACCTAACACAAGTCCGCTGGCTAAGCCTATCATTGTTACCTTATGTTTCATGTACCCTAAATTTACTTTAATTTGTTCACAACATCTCATTGTTTGGAAAGGGGCAAATGTTGTAGTTACCACATCGTGACCTTCTGAAGCTAATCCTGCTGCAACTCCAATTAAATTTTGCTCTGCTATGCCCACGTCCAAGTACTGGTTAGTAAATTTTTTTCTATACCTGTCTAATCCCGCAGATGTAGAAACATCAGATGTTAGAACCATTAAATTTTTATTTGATTTTGCAACGTCTAACAAATGTAATCCAACAGATGCTCTTGATCCAATTGTTGATAACATTCTGATTTTGTTATATTCAATTTTCATCTAATTTTAATTCCTTTATGGCATTATCGTAAGTTTCTTTGGTCATAATCTTATGATGCCAGTCATTATTATTTTCTGAAAAAGTAAAACCCTTCCCTTTTATTGTTTTTGCCAAAATAACTTTTGGTCTTTCATTTTCAGATTTTAATGTAGAGATTATTTCATTTATATTATGTCCATCTATTGAGTGCGTTGTCCATCCAAAACTTTTCCATTTATTCTCTAAGTTTTCTAAATTTAAAATATCTTTATTTAATCCAGTCTGTTGATAACCGTTACAGTCAATAATTGCACAAAGATTTCTTAACTTTAAAGAATTAGCAAGCATAGCAGCTTCCCAGACAGAACCTTCATTACATTCTCCATCACCAAGGAGAACGTAAACTTTGGAATTTAATTTTTTTTTGTTCAAAGATATTGCAGTTCCAATGCCAAGTGATAAACCCATGCCAAGACTTCCATTAGAAAATTCTATACCTAAATTCCTATTTATCACAGGGTGACCAAGTAAGTTTGAATTATCTTTTTCAAAACTATTTAATTCTTTTTTTTTTATAATGTCCTTTTCAGCTAATGCTGAATATAGAACTAGACACGCATGTCCTTTACTTAGAATAAATCTATCTCTTTCTGGTAATTTATAATTATCTTTATTATAATTCATTATTGAGCAATAAAGTGAAGAAACTATTTCGACTGATGACATGGCTCCTCCAAAATGTGCACTTGCAGAACCTGCGCTTAACGACATATCTAAAATATTTTTTCTTATTTTTTTTGCAAATTTAGTTATGTTATTTATATCTCCCATATTTTACATACCACCATCAACTTTTATAGTTTCGCCACTTATGTAAGATGACAAATCTGATGCTAAAAATAAAATTGTATTAGCAACTTCATTGGGATTCCCAACTCTTTTTAAAGAGGATTTATTTATCAATTCTTTTATAATTTCCTTATTTGTATTTGAATTTAACATTTTAGTATCAATAATACCTGGGGCAACATTATTAACTCTGATATTTACTTTTCCAAGCTCTCTAGCTATAGTTTTTGAAATACTATTTAATGCTGACTTTGAAGCAGAATAAGCAGATCTTCCTTCGTTTGATTCAAATGCAGATATTGATGAAAGATTTATAATGCTTCCACTTTTATTTTTTATCATATTTTTTAAGACCATCTGCATGAGTAAAACTGGAGAATGAAAATTTACCTGGAATATTTTTTTAAAAGTGTCTAGCTTCGTCATCAAAAATGCTGATGTTTCTATTTCTCCAGCATTATTTACAAGAATATCAATTTTTTTATGTGCTAATAATATTTTGTTTACTTCTAATTTTAAATTTTCTTCCTCGCCTAAATCAAAATATGTAGGGTATATATTGACTGAGTGTTTTTCACTTAATTGATTACATTCCTCCTCAAAATATTTATCTCTTTCTCTTGCACATGCAATTATATTTGCTTTATTTTCGGCGAATATTTTTAAAATAGAATTTCCAATTCCACTTTTAGTACCTGTAACTAATGCTAGCTTTCCTTTTAACATTAAAATTACACAAAATCTTCTTTTGAAAAAATTTCCTCAGCATTAGCAGGCTTAAAAATTGATTGACCTTGCTTAGTCATAAACTTTCTTATAAAACTTTTATCTTCTCCTGCTAGGCATAAATCGCTATGATTTCTAAAATGTTTAATTCTAAAGCCGAAATCAACTATTTCTTTTAAAGATTGTTTAAAAATATTTCCTATCTTTATATGAACATATGGACAAACTAAAACATCTCCCAATGGGGTAATATATAACCTGTTAACTGTAGTGCACCCTAAAATTCCTTCATGAGTTTTATCAAAAGGGTTCCAAATATTTCTAATTAAATTTTTATATTCTTTTCTTATCTTTCTCAAATATTCTCTGTCTTTATCATCACATATTATTTCTTCTGCTTTTTGCCACATGCCTGCTGGTACTGCTACATTGAGTAGCGTTTTATATTTTTGATCCTTTGAATAGTCCAACAATTGCTTCAAATGATCTGTATGAGCATTATAATGTCCAACAGTAATATTAAGATATGGATCAATGCCAGCTTTTTGTACATGCTTCAAACCTTCTATCGCTCTCCTCCATGAATCTTTTCTACCTCTTATTTCATCATGAATTTTTTCGTCCATACTATCTATACTAACCGAAACTCTACTGACGTTTGCTTCTGCTAATCTTTTTGCCATTTTTTCATCTAAATAGTATCCATTAGTTGTTAGATATAAATAGAATCTTTCTGGTTTTATTGCTTCAAGAACTTTAAATAATTTATTGGGTTGAAGTAATAATTCTCCACCCTGCAGATCAAATTCAAAATAACCAAGTTCGTCAGCTTCATCTGCAACTCTTGCAATTGCATCATAATCTAAATACTCTTTAACATGATCTCCCTTTGGTGAATTAGTGAAGCAATATTTACACCTTAAATTACAAGCATTATTAAAATTTAGATCAATACCTCTTGTTTTGGTGCCAACTTTTCCGTCGTTGTATTGAACATAATCATAAAAATCTTTAAGTTTTTTTACTAAACGTGGTTTTTTTAATAATGAAGATGCTATTGGCATATTAAACTATATTTCTTTCTTTATATTATACTTTTCAATTTCGCTAGGCAATATCAGGTTAAATTCAGCCTTACAAGCTTCTTGATTATCAACAATTCCAGTACCAAAGCAGTTTGCAATGCCTCTTTTATATGAAATTATTTTAGTTTTTATATAAAATCTTTTTTTTGGAGTTACTTTTTTAATAAATTTTATATTGTTTGCATTGGTTAAATACATCACTTTACCTTTGTTATTAGGAAGGGACAATATTGATATTGCAGCTGTTTGAACTAACGCCTCAATTTGAAGCATACCAGGCATATTAGGGTCACCAGGCCAATGAACCTTAAAAAACCACTCATTTTCATCCAAGTCTTTATAACTATCGCACGACTTGCCAGGTACAAGATTCGTTACATAATCAAGCATTAGATATGGCTCTCTATTTTGCTGTACATCTTTAATTTGATTTTTATCTAATTCCATTTAATTATTTTATATCAATAACTCTCGTTAATCTTTCTATAATATTATACCCATCCCATTTGAGATCTACATTTAATGCCTGTCCCACTGGAACTATCCTATCTATACCTTTTAATTTATTTGAACTTAAAATTTTTAAGAAATCATTTTTTTGTAAACCTAAGTAGCTAATTGTTTGTATTTTTCTAGAAAGAAGCTGCAATATTTCGTTTATTGATTTTAAATGATACTGAAAAATTATACCTGCAAATCCTCTCAGATTGTCAGTATTCTTGCTTAATTTTTTTAAATTAAATACATAAAAATTTTTAGAGTTTTTAAGCAATTTTAAGTTTTTATTACCCATTTGGATTTTATTTAAGGTTAAATAGCGTCTACTTGTTATAAAATCGGTAATTAAATATTTTTTTTGTACAAATTTATCTAATTTATTCCAAAATATATTGATCTCTTTTTTTGAACTATTTTTAGTCCAGCAAACTAAGTGTGGTGATGAGCACGCATTTTGATCCATTAAAAAAATATCATTATAAAAATTCTCTATAAATTTATTAAATTTTGTTTTATCAAATTTAAAAATTATTTTAGAATTTAAAATACTTAATGAATATTTGTCACCAAACATTAAATCAGTGCAATTTGGTTTGGTAGAAAAATTTTTAAATTTTTCAATTGTTTTATCACCTCCCCAAATAAGCCTACCATCAACTTGTTTTGAAAGTAAATTTGAAATATCATCATTTTGTTCATAATTAATAAAACAATTTGTCTCCTTTATAATCTTAAATTTTTTATTACTTAAAAGTTTTCCTAAAATTTTTAATATTAGCTCTATGTTTTCCAATTTTGGATCTGAAATTCTAATTAAATTGGAATTTCCAGAAATAACTCCAAAAATAAAACTATATATAGCTGTAATTGGAACATTTCTTGGAGGTACATGAAATAATATTCCTAGACCTGTCCTAAAAAAATTATCTAAATAAATTTTTTTTAAATTTTCTAGATTTTGTTTTCTACACCAAAAACCAAGGGTTATAATATCACTATATTTTTTTGTTTTTTTTTCCTTAAAGATTTCTTTTGATAAAGAAGATAAAAATTCTATTGAAATTTTATCAAATGGATTTGCGTTTCTTTCCTTTATTTGGTTATAACCTAATATTATTTTTATTTTGTTGTTTTTAATTAGCATCACTACAACCCCTTACTTCAACTTTTTTTATTCTACCTAAAACTCGAAAAGATTTATATTTTTTATGAATTTTACATTTGTTTTTATATAAAATACCTAAATCCTCTGATAAAATTGAATTTCCAGGATATGATCGCGGTACCGTCGATAGCAACTGAATTAAGCCTTGTTCATTATTATCACATGGTTCTAGGTTAGTATTCCTTATTATTATATCTGCATATTGATTTGTAATTAATTTATTACATTCGTCACATTCAAAAAATACTGATCCTGTTTGTTCAACTACACCATAATAGTTGATAATTTTTTTAATATTAAATTTTTTTCTTAGTTTAGATTTAAATAAACTTTTACTAATTTTCAATCCTTCCATTTTTTTCCATCCTCCTCCATGTAATAATATGGAATTATTTAAATTAATTTTATCATTTTGTTTAAAGTTTTTGATTAGGTTAAGAAAAACATCATAAGTAAATCCAAATAAAAATATTTTTTTATTCTTATTTTCTTTGAGAAATTTATTGAAACCCTCATAATCAATTTGACCGTTTTTTTTAATTAGATAAAAATAATTTTTTCCAATTAAAGAAAAACCATATATTGCCGCGATTTTTGCGCTGTAATGTGATTTGTCTATAAAATTTGGATTTTTATCTAAAATAACCATAGGTAATCTTTCATTTGAAATGTTTTTCTTTAATAAATTTAATAAAGTTTTTTTTTGCAATATTACATTTTGCTTATCTAAATAAATCATTGATTTACTTTGTCCCGATGTTCCGGATGAGGATAATTTAGTAACAACTTTTTTAAAACTCCCACTAACTAGGCTGTGAAATTTAAAAATATTAATATGTAAAAAAGGTAAATTTTCAATCTTTTTAATTGTATTTAACCTAATCGAAGAATTATCTAAAAATTTTTTATATTTTGCATTTAATTTATAATGAGATTTCATTAATTGTAAAATTTCTATGAAGAATGATTTTCTATTAATCATAAATTTTAAATTTTACTCCATAATTCTAGGTTTATCATTTTCCAAATAAAAAATGAGTTATGAATTTTTTTTCTCTTAAAAAGATCGAGATTTTTGTAAAATTGATCTTTACAAATCCAATTCATGTCCCAAACCTCTGATTTATATAAAAAATTTTTTAACCAACTAAACATATCCTCTCTTAACCAGGATGTTTGTGGAGTTTGAATATTTCTTTTTTTTGCAAAAGCAATTTCTTTTGATAAATCGTATTTAAATGTGTCTCTTAATATTCTTTTACTAAAACCATTTTTATAATGATATTGGTAATCTAGTTTTAATAAAGTTAGAATTAATTCTTCGTCTAAAAAACAAGGCCTTATTTCTTTTCCAAATCTCATTCCCAATTTATCTCTAAATTTTAGTGCCCTAGGTAACTTTAAATAGTACAAATCTGAATACATGTCGTTCCTGAATTTATCTTTAAACGGTTTTGTAAATTTATAAGTTTCAGCAAATTTCTTTAAGTTTGAGTGAATAATATTATTCTGAACACTTGCTGATCCATCTTGTGCGAAATTTAAATTATTTTGATTAACATTTGAATTTAAATATTTATCATAACCAAAATTTGCTTCATCAAGTCCCGTCCCATCTAGTATTACTTTTGTTCTTGCAAGTTCCTTTACACATAACAAATACGATATTATAGGTAAGCCTGAAAATGGCTCCTCTAAAATATTAATTGATTCTTTCAAATTTTCTTTAAATGATTTTGGTGTAATACATATAGTTTTGTAATCGAATTGAGTTTTTCTACTTATTTTTTTTATATAGTTTTCCTCAGAAAATTTTTTTTCTTTAAATATAAATGATATTAAATCAATCTTTTTTCCAAGTTGTTTTAGTATTACTTGCAAGATTGAAGAGTCTAACCCTCCACTAGCAGCAACTGAAATGGGAACATCTGCAACAAGACTTTTTTTAACACTTCTAAATATTAATTTTCTTATAATATCTATCTTTTCATCTTTATTTGATGGAATCTGTATAGATTTATATTTTTTTTTAAAGTCAAAATAATTTTTTTGTAAAAATTTACCTGTTTTATCAATAACAATATAATTTCCAGACTTAATTTTATATATATTTTTATAAAATGTTTCAAATTGATGTTCATGGTACTCGGAATTTAAATACCTCAAAACTGCTTTGTTATTATGCTCTCTATGAACACCCATGAAAGATAATGTTTTAATTTCAGAACTAAAGCAAAATTTTTTTTTGTCATAAAAATAATAAAATGGTTTGATTCCAAATTTATCTCTAGCGCAAAATATTTTTTTTTCTTTATTGTCATATATTGCAAAAGCAAACATTCCATCTAAATAATCTAAACATTTATAATTATATTTTATATACAAGTTTAAAAGTACTTCGGTGTCCGAGTTTCCTTGAAACTTAAACTCAGCTAATTTTTCTTTTAAAATTTTAAAATTATAAATCTCTCCATTAAAAACAATTACATATCTTCCATCCTGGGAAACTAAAGGTTGATTTCCTTTTTTTGATAAATCTTGAATAGCTAACCTAGTGTTAACAAGGATTACATTTTTTTGTTTAGATAGCCAATAACCTGTGTTGTCTGGTCCTCTATGTTTAATTGATTTGATTATTGACTGTATTTTGAATGAATTATCTATTTTATTTTTAAAATTTATATATCCAGCTATTCCACACATAAAAAATCAATTAATTAAATTTTTGTTTTTAAGAACTATATGAACTTCTGAGCAAGATTTGCCTTTATCTAAAACATTTTGCATTTTATCGATATGCTCATAAAAGTGTTCATTGATATAATTTTGAAATTCTTTTTTATTTTTAAAATTAGCACTAAGTAATACACTTCTAAATAAATCATGAATATCTGCCCCAAACCACCATTCACCAATTATTTCAAAATTGAATTTTTTGGCTAAAAAATTTATCGATTTTTCGGAATAAAGATGAGTGTGACTTGCATTTAAAGTTCTTGGATAAATTTTTTGAAATACATTTTCAATAAATATAGAAAAAGATATAAGTGGAACATTAAAAAAAACATATTTAATATTTGATTTTTTAACTGCTTTAAAAATTTTATTAGGTTCTTGCAAATGTTCTAATGTACTTATTAAAGATAAAACTTTGCAATTAGACTTTTCGATAGTAGAGGAAATATTATTTTCGTCTAAATGAATAGCTTCATTGTATTTAAGGTTTTTTTTTGCCTCTGTAAGTAATGCTTTATTTACATCTATGCCTAGAGCTTTTATTTTTTTTAATTCACAAGCTTTTAGAAAATAGCCAGCCCCACAACCAATTTCTAAAACATCAAACTTCTCTTTAATAATTTTTTTTAAGAAATTTATTTTTGGTAAATAAATATTTTTAACTCTTTTCTCATAATGACCACTGTAATGTTTAGTATAATTTTTTCCTTTATTGTCATGATAAAGATGTTTTATAAAACTATCACCATCCTCATAAATTCCATTTAAATGGCCACATCTTTCACATATTGAATAACCAATGTTATGTGAAACAAAAATAGGTTTAGAAATCTTTAATTCACAATTTTTACATTTTTTTCTTTTTTTCTGTTTAGAATAAATTTTATATTCTTTTTTTGCTTTTTTTAGGTAACTATGGTTTTCACTAAAAAAATCTTTTTTAATATTCACTAAACCAGAATAACTTTTAGAAAAAAAAATTTTTTTTTTTATCATAAATTTATAACTACACTAAATTTTTTACTAATTAAAATTACTGGTTAAAGTTTGAATATTTAAAATTTGTCTTGATTTATCATTTTTATTTATTTGAGTTCTACCATGCATAAATCTTCTATTATCAATCATGCACAAGTCATTTTTTTTCCATTTAATTTTATAAATATTTTTTTTGCATATCTTTTTTAATTCTTTTTGAATTTTGTTGGGCAGTTTAGTTTTATTATTTATTCTCCAACTTAGTAATTGAGGATCTCTTTCAAGAACGATTTGCAAATGATTTGAGAAAGAATACTCTTTTGAATCTTTTAATGGAGAAATACTATATCTTTCTAATTCGATATAAATTGATTTATTATTCATATCAATTTTACTTTTTTTTACACCAATAACATTAATAAACCAATCTCTTATCTTTTTAGTTTTTATTTTTGAACTTTTATTTCCATAAGGTATATCCATTTTATAAGTAATTGGGTTTGCAAGAAAAAATTTTTTTGTTTTTGTAGATAAATCTTGATAGATTTTTTTTCCGTCACAGATCGTAGTCCAGCCACTTTTTTTTGGTGGCTTAACACAATAAAACCAAATGATTTCTGGCCATGAGGGGGAGTAGCTAGCCTCACTATGCAACGGCATTTCCATGAATCCCTCATCAACAGTTTTTATTTTTTTGTCAAATATCTCAACTCTTCTATTAGCATCATTTGCATATGTTGATGTAAATTTACCTGTAAAATTTAAAAGTGATTTAGGAGTCGAGTCAAATCCCCTAAAAATAATACAACCATATTCGAGAAATAATTTGATTACTTCTTTTCTACTTATATCGTGCAGAGAGTTTTTTTTATTTGATTTAATTAAAATCCCATTATTAAAATTAATTTTTGAAATCATATAACATTCATTTTTCTATTTACCTGAAGTCCACCCTCCATCAGATACAATTGACGTACCCGTAATAGATTCCGCGCTTTTTGTAGTTAAAAAATAAACAATATCAGCAATTTGTTTAGTTGTTGAAAATTTGTTTAATGGAATTTTTTTCTTTATTAAATTTAATCTTTTTTTTGTTTTTTTTCGCTCCTCTTGATTAACAATAGTTTTAGTTGGAGCTACTGTATTTACTCTAATTCCATACTTTCCTAAATCTAGCGCCATGGATTTTGTCAATCCTTCAAGTCCAAATTTTGTCATACAATATGCGGTTCTATTGTATGCCCCAATGTGACCTAATTGAGAACTAATATTTATTATGTTTCCCTTAATTCTATTCTTAATCATTTTTTTTGAGAAAATTTGTGAAAGTTTAAAAATTATCTTTAAATTTACATTTAATATATCTTCTAATTCTTTATCACTAACCTTGGTAAAATACTTTGTGTTTGCCAAAGCTGCATTGTTTACAATATTATCAATTTTAGTTATTCTTTTATCTAAAGTTTTAAGAAATTTTTGGTCTTTCAAATCACCAGTAAAAATTTTAAAATCTATGTTAAATTTTTTTAGTTTTTGAACTAATTTCAAACGTTGATTATATTTCTGAATTAGAAGAATTAATTTATGATTTTCTGATGCAAATTTTAATGCAATCGCTTCTCCAATACCTCTCCCTGCTCCTGTTATTAAAGTTGTCTTCTTCATAAATTAACTTGAATATATTTTACTCCAAGCTTTTGCATGTTTTATACCTAATACAGTGCCTTCAGCATTACATAGAGTACAAGGACTATCAACTCTTTTACCATGAATAAGATTTTTTCTATATTTGTTCATTATTTTACTATCCCATATTGTGAATATATGTTCCTGCATAACATTACCCATTGTAATTCTTCTTTGCCAATCTTGTGGACACAAAAATACATCTCCATTCCAGTCAATCAAGAATTGATACGATGGGTAAAAACATTTCTTATATTTTCCAATTTCTTCCTGATCACCAATATTAATAGTACCAGTCCTATTAGTTAGCTTTAGTCCATAATCTTTTTTCTCATCATACCATCGATCTCGGAGGATTACAAAATCATCAGGCACACCTGCTTCTTCAGCCATCTTGTTAAATTTTTTTATTTGATGTTTTCCATCATACATGCTTATTAAAAGTTTATTTACATTATTTGAATATAACTCTCTAATTTTTTTTGGTTTTAAAGTGTCTCCATTTGTTACTACTTCAACAAAAGATGCCTC
>MDTE01196088.1_pt1 | contig 23022 bp, 21 predicted proteins | sample 811231 | NCBI WGS metagenome assembly MDTE01 (sample SAMN05326651, study PRJNA326480) | marine metagenome | isolation source: seawater | place: Indian Ocean: Red Sea | collected 2010 | reverse complement strand
GATAGGCTGGATGTGGAAGCGCAGTAATGCGTGCAGCTGACCAGTACTAATAGCTCAATTGGCTTGATTTATGCACTGAAAAAAATTTTTAAAATTTTCTTATATGTATAGATACTTTTCTATAACAAAGTATTAAATTAATGAATATAACATTAATAAACTTATGAAATTTTATAGAAAAACTGTTGATATAAATAAATTCACAAGTGACAAATTTAAGCAAGAAGCTTTATATGGATTAAACCCTGATGTAAAGTTTTGTAGCAAGTGTTTAATGTCTAACCAGAGGCCCAACATGACCTCTGAGCACAATCATACAGCTGATAAAAAAAAAGATACTATTAAATTCCATGAGGGAAATATTTGTGATGCATGTAAATATGCTGAGAGAAAAAAAATATCTATTGATTGGGATAAAAGAAAAGCTGAACTACATAAACTATTAGATAAGTATAGAAGTAAAGATGGGTCTTACGATGTAATAGTTCCCGCCTCTGGAGGTAAGGATAGTTTTTACGTTGCTCACAGATTAAAATATGAGTTTGGGATGCATCCACTTACGTGTACTTTTGCTCCAAATATATTTACTTCTTGGGGATTTGAAAACCAACAAAATTTATCTGCTGGTGGATTTACTAATTACTTAATCACTTGTAATACAAAAATACACAGATTTATAACTAGGTTAGCAACTGAAAACCTTTTGCATCCATTTCAACCGTGGATACTTGGTCAAAAAAATTTTCCGATTAAGTTTGCTATTTTTATGAAAATTCCATTAATTTTTTATGGTGAAAATCCAGCAGAATATGGAAATCCAAATGAAAAATATTATGATGATATGCAGCTCCAGTGGCATGCATGTAAGGATGTCAACAAAATTCAAGTAGCAGGAATTGATCTAAAAGATTTAAAAGAAAATTTTGATTTAAAAAATAATGAGTTAGAACCTTATATTCCTACTTCTGAGGATGATTTTAAAAAAAATAAAATTAAATGTGTAGCTTTTAGTTTTTTTGATAATTGGCATCCACAAAAAAATTATTATTACACAGTTGAGAATTCTAATTTTAAACCTTCTCCAGAAAGAACATTGGGAACTTACTCTAAATATGCGAGTATAGATGATAAAATAGACGACATGCATTACTACACTACACACATCAAGTTTGGTATAGGTCGCACTCATTATGATGTTGCTCAAGAAATAAGATGTGGAGATTTAACTACTGAGGAAGGTAGATCTTTAATCAAAAAATTTGATGGTGAGTACCCTTCAAGATTTTTTAATGAAGTTATCAATTATTTAAGTATAGATAAAAAAGATTTTGGAAATTTATCTACTTTTTTTGAAGAACCAGTAATTGATAAAGAATATTTTGATAATCTTATGGACGCATGGAGATCTCCTCATATATGGAAATTCACAAATAACGGATGGGTATTAAGAAACAAACCTTACGAAGATTGAAATGACAATAAATGTTGTTGTAATTGATACTAAAGTCTCAAATATTAGAAATATACTTTCAGTTTTAAGATTTTTAGGGATTAAATTTGATGTAATAGACGATAATAAAGATTTATCAAAATACCAAAAAATGATTTTACCTGGAGTAGGCAATTTTGGAAAATTTGTAAGCAATCTTCAGAATAAAAACTTAATAAATAAGATTAAAGATTTTATTGAAAATGAAAAATATTTTTTAGGGATATGTTCAGGAATGCAATTTTTATTTCAAACAAGCGAGGAGTCAAAAAATTCAAAAGGATTGGGTATTATAGATGGTGATGTAAGAAAATTTGATTATAAGATATGCGGCAAAGTTCCTTTAATTGGAAAAAAAAAAATTATTATAAATAAAGCTTTTTCAAAAGATTTATTATTACAAGATATTAAAAATGAAGAATTTTATTTTCTACACTCTTATCATTGTAAAACTCCTAAAGAAAATGAATTAACTAGCACTAATTATGATGAATTTAATTTTACCTCATCAGTGAAAAAGGGAAAAGTTTATGGTGTTCAGTTTCATCCAGAAAAAAGTCATGATCAAGGAGTAAGATTATTTCAAAATTTTATAAATTTAAAATGATTTACTATGAGAGTAATTGCTAAACTAGACATCAAGAATCAAAACTTAATCAAAAGTGTTCGTTATGATGGAGTAAAGATAATTGGTGATCCATATTTAATGGCCAGAAAACTATATCAAAAAAAGATAGATGAAATTTTCTTAGTGAACATCACTGGCACACTGTACGATTATAATAATTTTAAAAAAATGTTTGCTTTAATTTGTGAAAGTGTTTTTATTCCAGTGACTATTGGGGGAGGGATTAAAAGTTTAGAGGATTGCGAAAGTTACTTTTCACTTGGGGCTGATAAAATTTCACTAAACTCAATTCTTTTTGAAAAACCAGAACTATTAAAAAATCTTGCTAGTATATATGGTTCTCAATCAGTCACTGTTACAGTTCAAGCAAAATATATCAATAATGATTGGTTTGCATTTAAAGATATGGGTAGAGAAAATACTGGCATAAAAGTGAAAGATTGGGTTCACAGATCTATAGAAGAAGGCGCTGGAGAAATTATACTTATCTCAGTGGATGATGATGGTCTTTGTAGAGGGTTAAATTATCAACTTTTAAAATCTGTAGGAAAAATTAAAGTTCCACTAATTTTGTCTGGTGGCTTTAATCATGAAATAGATACAGTTTTACTTGGTATGCAACAAATAGAGGGAATATGTATATCAAATTATTTTTATAAAAATGAAATAGATATAAAAAAAATTAAAAATTTAGTTTAAATTATAAATTATGAATAAATATCCATTTATATCAGTTTTGGTGCCAATCTTTAACAGGGAGAAATATTTGGGAAGGTGTTTAAGATCATTAATTTCCCAGACAATAGAAAGAAACTTTTTTGAAATAATTACGATTAATGATGGCAGTACCGATAAAACAGATACAATATTAAAGTCTTTTGCAGATGAAATAATTATAATTAATAAAAAAAAAAATTCTGGTTTATCTTCTGCCCTAAATACTGGAATAAAAAAATCTAAAGGAAAATATATAGTTAGAGTAGACTCTGATGACTATGTAAATAAAGAATTTTTAAAAATTTTATATCTTTTTATTGACTCAAATCCAGATAAGGATGGATATGCCTGTGATTACTTTAAGGTTAAAGAAAATGAAAAAATTATAGGCAGATTAAATTGCGCTAAAGATCCAATTGCTTGTGGAATAATATTTAGAGCGCAACAATTAAAAAAAATTGGAATGTATAATCCAAAACTTTTTATTGATGAGGAGGTTGATCTAAGAAAAAGATTTGATAAAAAATATCTTATCGAAAGAATACCCTTGCCATTGTACAGATATAGACAGCATAAGGATAATTTAACTAAAAAAAGATAAAATGAATTTTATTAGGATTGGTAAAAGAAAAATTTCAGAATTTTCAAAACCTTTGATCATTGCTGAGATTGGAGTTAACCATGAATGTTCATTGAAAAGAGCAAAAAAATTAGTATCTCAAGCAAAAAAATCTGGAGCAGATGTTGTAAAATTCCAAACTTACAAAGCTGAAAAAATTGCAAGTAAATTCTCCCCGAGCTACTGGGACAAAAAAAAAGAAAAAACTAAAAATCAATTTGAGTTATTTAAAAAATTGGATCATTTTAATGAAAAAGAATATCGTAATATTTATAGGTTTTGTAAAAAAATTGGAATTGAGTTTGCGTCAACCCCTTTTGATCTAGAATCTGTTGATATGCTTAATAAAATGGTTACATTTTTTAAAGTATCTTCTTCAGACATAACTAATTATCCATTATTAAAAAAAGTTGCGAGTAAAAAGAAACCAATAATTTTGTCTACTGGCGCTTCAAACATCAAAGAAATAAAAGAAGCTTTAGCAGTAATCAAGAAGTACAAAAATAAAGTTATTTTAATGCATTGTATACTGAATTATCCAACATTAAATAAAAATGCTAATTTGAGGATGATTAAAAGTTTAAAAAAAGAATTTCCTAATAATTTAGTTGGTTATTCAGATCACACTTTACCCTGTAAAAATATGACAAATCTTTGTACCGCATTCTCTATTGGTGCTTCAGTAATTGAAAAACATTTTACAGACAACAAAAAACAAAAAGGTAATGATCATTACCATGCAATGGATAAACATGATTTAAAAATTTTTTTAAAAAAAATTGATGAAATTTATGAAAGCTTGGGAAATTTTAAATTTAAAACGTTTATTCATTCTGAAAAAATTTCAAGAAAAAATGCAAGACGAAGTATCGTTGTTACTAAAAACGTTAAAAAAGGAGAAAAGATTAAAAAGGATATTTTAATGTGTAAAAGACCAGGAACAGGAATACCTCCTAAGGATTTTAATAAAATTTTAGGGAAAAAGTTTAAAAAATCTTTAGTTGCTGACACAATCATTAAATGGAAGAATATTAAATAGTGAAATATATTTTTTTTTAAATCAATATGGATTAATAGAAATTTAACTATATAAACTATTTAAAAATGGAGTTAAAATATTTAAAATCAGCAACAGTTACTATCACAGATGAGAATAAGACTCTTTTAGTTGATCCATGGTTATCAGACGGGGAATACTATGGATCTTGGTATCATTATCCTAAATTTAATCTTAAAAAATTTTTATCAGAAAAGATTGATTTTATATATTTAAGTCATATTCACCCAGATCATATGAGCAAAAAAACATTAAAACTTTTGAACAAAAATATTACAATTATAATTCATAAATACGCCTTTCCTTTTTTTAAAATTAATTTAGAGAAATTAGGATTTAAAAATATAGTTGAGATTAATCATGGTGAAAGATTTTATATAGGTAAGACTTTTTTTATAGAAGTTTATGCTGCAGATGATTGTAATCCAAAACTTTGTGGAAAGTTTTTTAAGTGTCATTTTGTTGCTGATAAATTAGGCTCTCAACAAATAGATACTATTTCTGTTATTTCAAATAATAATAGAACTATATTGAATGTTAATGATTGTCCTTTTGAATTATCTAAAAATGTTATAAAAAAAATTTACACAAAATTTAAGGATATTGATTTATTATTAACTGGTTACTCTGGTGCAGGACCTTTTCCACAGTGCTTTTCAAATTATTCAACGAATAAAAAAAAAAAATTAATGAAAATTAAAAAGGAAAAGTTTCTGAATCAAGCTGTAAGCTATTCAAAGCTTGTTAAGCCAAAATATCTTATGCCTTTTGCTGGCACTTATTTTTTGTCCTCGAATCTTTATAAATATAATAAATATAGGGGGGTCCCAACAAGATTTGAGGCTTACAATTATTTTAAAAAATTATTTAAAAAGGAAAAATTTTTATGTAAACCTCTAATTCTCAAGAGCAATGGTACTTTTAACTTAAAAAACTATAATCAGAAGTCTAGCCTAACTTTTGAGGATGTAGTATATAATAAAAAGATGTATAAATATTTAAGCTCAAGAAAGCTTGATTATCAAAAGAATTCAAAACCTCAATATTCCGAATTAATTGAGTTATTAGAAAAATCTTCAATCAATTTATTTAAAAAAATAGACGGATTGAAAATTTTTTAAAAAAAAAAAATTGCAATAGAAATTAAAAAGTCAAAATATTTCTTAATTGATCTTGAAAAAAAAAAATCATATGTAGTTAATGAAAACAAGATTCCAAAAAATAATTTTATCAAATTAAGTTTAGATCCAAGATTACTTTATTTGATTATTAAAGGTCCACGTTTTGCCCACTGGGATAATGCTGATATTGGGTCTCATATTCAGTATCAAAGAATGCCAGATAATTATGACAACCAAGTAAATTATGCTTTAAATTTTTTTCACAGCTAAAAATCATGCTTAAATTAAGAGATACTTTTATAAAAGAAAAATTTGGAAAAAAAGAAGACTGGAAAAACATAAATGAAGATCAGTATGTTGTGTCTGAGCTGGACGAAGAGGCCTTATATAAAAAAATGTTTCCAAATGAAGCAGACTTAGAGGCTTATTATGAATATAGAAAAAAATGGTTTACCCAAGGATCTACCAAAACTTATGGAGAAAAACCATTATCAATTAATTGTGAAATTGTAAGCACATGTAATTTAGCTTGCTCAATGTGTTACACGATTTCAAAAAAATTTCAAAACTCAGTTGTTGGTGCTCAAAGAATGATGCCATGGAAAATTTTAACTGGTATTATTGATGAGGCAGCAAGAGAAAAAATACCTTCGATGTCATTTAGTTGGAGAGGTGAAAGCACTCTGTATAGAAGCTATGATGAGAACAATAATTTAAAAACATTTCCAGATGTTTTGAAATATGCAAGAGAAAAAGGTATATTAGAAATTACTTGTCTAACCCATGGACAACTAATTGATGATAAAATGGCAGAAGCAATAGTTGACGCTGAGCCTACTTGGATTAATTTTTCCATAGATGGATTAAAAAAAAATTACAATAATATCAGAACACCAGGAAATAAATTTGGAACAGATCATAATGCATTTCAAGATGTAGTTGATGCTATAAAGCGTTTAACTAAATTTAAAAAAAAGAAAAAATTAACCAGGCCAGTTATAAGAACAAATACAATATTTCCAGCTGTTTTAAATGACTTTAATGAATACAGGGATTTTTTCACAAAAATAGGTGTTGAATTTATAACAGTTAACGAAATTTTTGATTACAGATTTGAAAGCGCACCCGACAGTTTAATAAGAAAAGATTGGTACTGTCAATTTCCTTTTCAAAGGTTAACAATATCTGCTAATGGCATCATAATCCCGTGCACTGGAGCAGTTAACGAGGAAGAAAATTTGGTAATTGGTAAAATAAAAGGCTCTAAAGATAAAGTTGTACGAGACTATAAAGGAAATATAACTAAATCTAATTTAGATGAATTAAGTTTAATGGATGCTTGGCATTCAATAAAGATTAATAGTATAAGGGAAATGCACAAAAATAACAAAAGAACTGAAATAACACCAGGATGTAAAAATTGTCATCATGGGCATGTTAAAAGTGGGTACACAAAAATACCTAAAGAATGGAATACTGAAAATTCACAATGGAAATTACATCACACATTAGATAAAAAAACTAGATATAAGCGAAGGTCAGATACGAATTAGTGAAAAAAAGGAATTCTAAATTAAATTATAATAATATAATTTAAAATATGAAATATCCCCATAAATTTAAAAAATAATAAATTAAGATTCGATATAAATAAATTAGATGATGAGAAAGAGAATCTTAGATAAAAAAAGAAAAGTGGGAATGATAATCCAAGCACGCATGTCCTCAACCAGACTACCAGGAAAAACACTTAAAAAAATTTTAGGAAAACCAATGATATTTAGAATATTGGAAAGAGTAAAAAGGTGTCAAAAACTAGACAAAATAATTGTTGCAATCCCAAAATCAAAAAAAGATGATATTTTATATGACTATTTAAAATCACTTAAAGTAAATGTTTTTAGAGGATCTGAAAATAATTTAATTAAAAGATTTTACATGACTGCAAAAAAATTTAATTTAAAATATATAGTCAGATTACCTGCTGATAATCCATTACCAGATTGGAATGAAATAGATAGATTGATTAAATTTCATTTAAAAAAAAAAGATTTGAATTTATTTTCTTCAAATCTACAACCTTTGGGAAGGTCAAAATATATTGATGGAATTGGAGCTGAAATGTTCAATATTCAAATGCTTGAAAAATTAATAAAAAATCCTAAATTGCAAAAAAACAAAGAACACCTTACATTAAATTTTTTTAATATAAAAAATAATAAAAGTGTAAATAGTGAGCATTTTAATGTAGGATATCCCATATCCCCCAAGTCAATAGCTTATCCTAAACTCGTGCTAGATGTAAATTTTAAAAAACAATACACTTTTATAGAAAAAATTTATGAAAATTTATACGTGAAAAACGAAAAATTTAACACTAGAGATGTAATTAAATTTTTAAAAAAAATAAAATATAAATTTACGTAAAATTAAATCGTCTTAGTAAAGAAAAAGAATAAGGAAATGATAAAGTGAATAAACAAAAAAAAAATATTCTTGTCACAGGTGGATGTGGATTTATAGGATCTAATTTTGCAAATGAACTGTTAAATTATAATTTTAATTTGATAATCATTGATAATTTATCAAGGGGACACAGAAAAAATTTAAATATTATAAAGTCAAAAGCATTAAAGAATAAATTAAAAATATTTTTTTTTAAAAAAAATTTATTAAATTATAAAGTTATAGAAAAAATTTTTAAACAGTTTAAAATTGATTTTATATACCACTTTGCAGCATTTTCGAATGTGGAGGAAAGTATTAAGTTTCCTAAAAATGTGATCAATAATAATGTTCAAACTACAAGTAATTTAATTAAACTTGCAAAAAAATATAAAGTTAAATATTTTATTTTTTCAAGCTCGGCATCAGTTTATGGAAATGTTGTCTTTAGCAAAAGTATAAAGGAAAATGTAAAACTAATTCCAATTAATCCATACGGTATTTCAAAACTAAAATGTGAAAAATTAATTATTTCAAATTCAAATAATTCTGATTTTCAGTATTGTATTTTTAGATATTTTAATGTTGTAGGCAAACACCTTTTCAAAGATATTAAAAAAAAGAATAATTTGAGTTTATTTGAAAAAATTTTATATTGTCTAGAAAAAAACAAAATTTTTAAAATTCACGGCAAAAAACTTAATACAGATGATGGTACACCCATAAGAGACTTTATTCATATGGAAGACGTAACTTCAGCACACTTAAAATGTATAAAGCTAAAAGATAAAAAAAAATTTTGGAATAATGTTTTTAATATTGGCTATAATAAAGGAGTTAGCGTTCTTCAAATTATTAATGAATATAACAAAATCTTCAAAAAAAAGATAAAATATGAATTTACTCCTAGAAAAAAGGGGGTGATAGAAAGATCAGTTTCAAATAATGAAAAATTCATAAAGTTTTCAAATTGGAAGCCCAAATATTCTAAAATTGAAAAAATTATAAAAAATTATTTTATTAATTAACTATTATAATTGATTTATGAAAAAAGAAAAATTGTTTACAATAGAAAAAAAAAAAAAATTTTTTAAAGAGACTGAGAAAATATATAATGAATATTTAAAAAAAGTTTCAATTGTTTTAAACAATATTCATAAAATAAATCATCCAAAGGAATACTGGGAAATAATAATTGGTCCATGGTTGAATTATATAATAACTAATGTTTTTTATAATATTAAAATTCTTAAATATAAAAAAAATAATTTTAAAAAAAATAAACGTTTAAATTACAATCATATTCCAAATGAATTTGATGATTTTCATAAAAATTTACATATTAATGAAAATTGGAAATCTCTTTTAAATAATGAAATTTTTAATCTAGATTCTAAAGTCAAAGAAAAAAAGATCCATAAACAAGTAATAAATATTTTTTATAACGTAGACTTTGATCAAAAATTATCATTTAAACAAAAAATTTTATTTAATATACAAAAATTATTAAATATTTTGCCAACAAAAAATAAAATAATTTTTTGGAATTGTTACCTCTCTTTTTTCGATGTATTTAAAATCTCAATTAAAAATAAATCTTTTAATATTTTTGATAAATACAACTTTAAGATTCCAAAGTTTAAACCTCAAAAACAATATAGGACCTGGAATATTAAAGGAAAAAATAAGTTAGAAAAAGCAATAAACAATATTTTACCTAAAACTTGTCCTAAAACTTACCTAGAAGGTTTTAATTTTTTAAAACAAAATCAAGAAAAAATATTTCCAAAAGAAATTGAGTCTATTTTTACAGCTAATTCTTGGTATCAAGATGATTTTTTTAAAGTGTTCGCTGCTGAGAGAAAATTAAAAGGTACTAAAATTAATGGAATACAATACGGAGCAACTTTTCATAACTGTTGGGTAAACAATCATGCTCAAAAAATTTTGGATACCTTTTTTTCATGGGGAAGTGCTCATAGAAGTTTAAGTAAATTGGACTTAAAAGTAATTGGATATAAAAAAAAAATAAAATTAAAAAAAAATATTAAGAAGAGATATTTTGCCTTTATATCTTTGAATACAGTTTCGAAAAATGTTTCAGAATTAGGCACAAAAATGACTAGTCTTCATGAGTATAAAGAATATTTAAAAAATGTGAAAATATTTTTAAATTTAATACCAAAAAAATAAGAAGAGAAATTGCTATTGGTATCAAGGAAGAGATATATTCTTATCGTTTAGATAGAAAATTTTTTAAAAAATATTTTCCAGAAATGGATCAGTACGTTAATTCTGGAAATGATTTGTTAAAATTTTCAGATTTACATATAAGCACCACGAGAGGAACTTTGGAATTAGAGTCAGTTAACGATAAAGTGCCAACTATATTTTTGGAATTAGACAAAATCATCGATATTACTAATGAATATAAAAAAGTTTTTTCTGACATTAAAAAAAATAGATATTATTTTGAAAATTCACACAATGCTATTAAAACAATTTTGAAAGCCTACGATAACACGGAAAAATTCAAATCAGCTTTTTTTAATAATAGTTCGATCAAAAAATATGAAAAATATTTTTTAAATAAGTAATTGAATAATATTTATGACAGACTTTTGACACATTTTTTAATTGATGAAACCATATATTTTATCTGATTTTCATTGAGCCACACATGAAATGGGAAGCTAATCATGTTTTTATAAAATAATTCAGTATTTGGACAGTTTGCTTTTCCCAAGTTCATTTTTTTGAATAAAGGATATTTGTAAAGAGGATAATATTGGACAATTGATTGAATGTTATATTTTTTATAAAGCATGCGAATAATTTTATCTCTAGAAATTTTTTTTGAAGGTCTAACCCATGCAGTCAAAAGGTGATAAACATGTCTATTATTTTCATTATCAGTATTAAATTTAAATATTTCACCATGAAGTTCTTTTATAATTTTTTTTGCTCTTCTAATTCTTATTTTATTCAACTTATCTAATCTTTTTAAAAGAAGATATCCCGTAGCACATTGTATTTCTGATAATGTAAACTTATGTGGCCAGACATCTTTGATATCTAATTCTAGATTTCCCATTGCCGGTTTCCAATAATGTTTTCTTTTTGTTGAATATGGCCTGTGTCCGTTGTGTCTTAATCCCTTAACAGCGCCTGCAAGTCTATTATTTTTAACGTATATTGCTCCACCTTCTCCTAATGTTGTAATATTTTTTTGAGCATGAAAAGAATAACATGCAAAATCTGCCAAAACCCCAGTCTTTTTTCCTAAATAACTCGCTCCTATTGATTGTGCACAATCATGAATTATTTTAATTTTTTTTCCAAGCTTTTTAAAAGGTTTTATATCTACAGCATATCCGTATAGATCTACGATTACTATTGCTTTAGTGTTTTTTGAGATTTTTTTACGAACATCATTGATATCAATTGTTCTAGTTTGAAGATTTATATCGGCCCAAATAATTTTTGCTCCTTTTTTGGCAAATGGTATTGCTGTAGCACAATAAGTGTGTGCTGGAATAATTATTTCATCATTCTTTTTGATGTCTAATAAATCCGATATAATTTCGAGTGCTGCTGCTGCAGAACTTGTACAAAAAATATTTTTTATACCAAGATAATTTCTTAAACTATTTTCAAATTTATCAAGCTCTGGTCCTTGACTTAAATTATCGGATTTATCCAACATATTAAAAAGATATTTTTTTTCTTTATCATATAGGTTATGTGATTTGCCACTCCAGTGTATTTTCATAATTTTATTGCTGTAATTAGATATTCACTATAATAAAAAACTTAACGATCAAAATTTATCTTTTTATAAACTATGTTTTCTAAAAATAATACTTTTATTTTTATTTAATTTAAATTTAATTTTAAATAATCTAAATAATGTAATTACAATTGCAAAGTGAATAATATAGAGTATATAGATATTTAATGGTTAAAAAAAATGCTTTAAAAAATTACAAAATAAATGGTTTTGTAGTTTTAAAAAAAATTTTTTCTAAAAAAGAAATTAGCAAAATACTTTTAGAGTTGGAGATTATTAAAAACTTATTAAAAACAAAAAAAGATAAAAAGTTTTATCATAAGACTAAAAATGGAAAAATTAATACAATTCACAATGTTCAAGAATTTTATAGAGATAATAAAATAGAATCTTTAATAAAAAAAAAGAAACTTCTAATAATGATTAAAAAAATTTTAGGCAAAAGTTTTAAAGTAAGAAATATAGAATTTTTTTTAAAACCAAAAAAAACTGGTATGTCTAGTCCATTTCATCAAGACAATTTTTATTGGAATATTATTGATGCAAATAAAGCTATTAATGTTTGGATTGCCTGTTCATCAAGTTCAAAATTAAATGGTGGACTTTGTTATTTAGAGCAATCTAATAAGTTAGGAACAATAAATCATGAGGTCTCAGATGCAAAAGGATCTTCTCAACAAATTTCTAAAGTAGTTTTAGATAATCTTAATTTTAAAAAAAAATTTCCTTCAATTAAGACAGGTGACTGCTTACTACACCATCCAGAAGTAATTCATGGAAGTTATCAAAATAAATCAAAGTTCGACAGAATAGGTATGGCAATTAGTTTTGCCTCAAAAGATGCTAAAATTAATAAAAATAAAATGAGTATTTATAAAAAAAAACTAAAAAGAAATTTGGATAGATTGTGAGATAATCTTAAAATTTGAAATCAAAATTGACTAAGTTATCTTTTCCAAAAATTTAAACAACAATATTGATCAAAATTATTAAATATTAAATGACAGATAAATATTCAAGTATTAATCTTATATCAAATCTAAAAAAAAGTATAAAAAATCTTCCTATAAAAATTAGATCAAAAATTTATCTTCTGATTTTTTTTAACTTAATAGCAAATATATTTGAAGTTGTTGGAATTCTTTTGATTTTACCAATAACAGCGCTTTTTTTAGGACTAGGGAATAATAACTATAAAGAATATATTATTTATTTACAGGATAATTTCACCATATTTAATAATCAAAGTTCTTTAATAATTTTATCTTTATTTTTTTTCCTGGTATTTTTTATAAAATATTTTTTTTCGCTTTTTAATCAAATTTATCAATATTCCTTAATTAAAGATGTAAAAAATTATATTACAGGTGTATTAATTAAAACAGCCTATCAAAAAAACTGGAAAAAATGGATAAGTGAGAATAAGAGTAACCTTTATCAAAATGTAATTCAATCTGCAGATCTTTTTAGTTATCAATTTCTTTTACAATTCTTTTTATTAACATCTGAAATAATATTTTTTTTAATTATTTTGATAATATTCTTAATTAATTTTCCAATACAAACTCTAATTATATCATTAATTATAAGTTTACTAATTTTTTCTTACTACAAATTTATAGTTAAAATTTTTATGTATAAATTAGGTAAAACTAGATGGATTAGTGATAATAAAAGAATTAAATATTTGAATGAAATAGTCGGATCAATGAAAGATATTATTATGTTTAACAAACAAAATTTGTTTTACAATAAATTTTCTAAACATGAGGATCAATGGAATAATGCAAACAAATCATTAGCAATTTTTTCTCAACTACCTAGATTAATATTAGAATTCTCTGTTATATTGTTATTTATAATAATATTGATTTCTTCATCAAAATTACTCGATGATACAAAAATTAGCTACTTTCCTTATCTTGCAACTTTTATAGTTTTATTGATAAGGATTTTGCCATCCGTAAACAAAATTATTAGTGCCATACAGCAAATGCGATTTAGTCAAAAATCTGTTTCTAAATTAAATAATGCAATAAAGATTAAAGATATATTTATTAAAGATAATGACAATTTAAAAAAAATAAAATTTTTAAATGAATTAAAGCTAAAAAATATATCTTTTAGATATGGTAATAAATATAAAAAGATATTTTCTAAATTTAATTTAGTGGTAAAAAAAAATACATTTATTGGTGTAGAAGGAGATAATGGGACTGGTAAATCAACTTTAGTAGATATCATTGCCGGACTTCTCATTCCAGTGAAAGGGAATATTTTTTGTGATGGAAGAAGTATAAAAAGTGATAATTTGAAAAAAATAGTAGCTATTATTTCACAAAGACCATTGCTTATTGATGATACAATATTAAATAATATTTTACTTGGTGCTAAGTTGGATAAAAAAAAATTGAAAGAAGTGATTAATTTATCAGACTTAAAAAGTTTAATTAAGCTATCAAGTAATGGAATAAATTCGAAAATTGGAGATAGTGGTGGTCTAATTTCCTCAGGTCAAATGCAAAGATTAGCTATTGCTCGAGCTTTATATGCTGACAAAGAAATTTTGATTTTTGATGAGGCAACAAATGCTATTGATGAAAATTCTGAAAAAAAAATAATATCATCTTTATTAAAATTAAAAAAAAGTAAAACTATAATAATTATTAGTCACAACAAAAAAAACTTTTTAAATTGTGATAAAATCTATAGGATTAAAAATTACAAACTCCAAAAAGTAAAATAATAATTTATTATTCAAGCATGATGAACATCAATGTATTCATCTTTGTAAGAAAATATTGTTGGTCTTAAAAATAAACAATTAGATCTGAATTGAACTATCTTATCCCCATAAGTATTTACTAAAATACAACATCCTTTCTTTAAAGAAATTCTCTTTTGATTTATATAAATTGTTATTTGCTTTGAGGTAGGGTTTGAAAAAAAAAGCTCATTTTTATCAAAATTATTGAAAAATTTTTGTATCCTATAACTTTGATTTGAAAATAAAGATGTATTTATAATATTTTCTGAAATTAAATCTTCATTTGTAAATTTTTTATAATTAACCAATGTGTTACCATGAACATAGGAAAACAAATTATTATTTTTTGAATAACCAATATAACATCTATTCGAAATTATATTCTTTTCTGTATTCATTTTTTTAGTGGAATGATAAATATAAAATGTCCCATAGTCTTTTATTCCACCCAATAATTTTTCATCTATTAAAATTTCATTAGATAAATCAATATTATTCAGTTTAATTTTTTTTATTAGATTAAAATCTTTTGTGTAAAAATGAATTTCAATTTGTGAATTATCAATTTTATAAAATAATCTTAAAATGTCTGTAAATTTAAATTTTGTTACATAATTATTATCAGTTCTCCAAGCGAATGCATCGCTTACTGAAGCATTTGAAATGTTTCTTAGATTTATTGGTTCAGGTTTGATCTTTAAACTATTTCTCAATTTAATTGAAAACTTAGATCTAAGAATTCTCTTTATTAATAATTTCATATATTTCCTGTTTAAGATTTTTAATTATTTCGAATTTATTTTTACTTAAAATATATTCGTGAGGAGGATGAGTATGTTCAAATGAAATATGATTTTTATTAATCGAAATAAACATTGGAATACCTAAAAATTTATTCGTAATTAGATAATTTTCTGGATCAATCAAATCATTGTCAATTAGCATTATGTTAGAATAATTTGTTTTGAGTTTAAATTTTTTTAAAATTATTTTTTTTTTTATGTTTACTATATATCCTGTGAAATTTTGAATTACTGGTTCTTTATAAATATTTTTTATAAATAAATAATTTTTTTCAGCATTTTTATCTAAAAGGATATTTATTGGAGTAAGAATATTTCCTTTTTTTTCAATCATAGAGAAAGGATACTCAGATTGATAAGAGGAAAAACCTCCATTCTTCAAAAAAATTTTCAAATTTGATCTAAATGCTGGCCAAGTTTCAGTAAAGTCACTAAAATTTTCAAGCTTTTTTAGAGATAAAGAGCTATTTTTTTTTTCAGGAGAAATAAAAAATATTTTTTCGTTGTCTAAGAATTTTTGATTTAATATAAAAAAATTTTCATTAGTTTCACATTCGTTTATTCTATTGATTTGCCACAAATCATTTTTAATAGATAATTCATACAGAAAAACATTTTCTGACTTTGATGATTTATTTTGAAATTTAGGTATTTGGATTTCTGATAATATTGTATCTGTTTTTAATCCGTAAAAATAATTCATTGTTTAAACTATAAATCTATTATATTTCCTGTATTATGAAATTCATCTTTAAATTAATTAAAATAAATTAATATTAATAAAATGTGTGGTTTTGTAGGTAGTTATAATACTAAAATTTCTAAAACAATATTAAAAATTGCTACAAAATCAATAAATCATAGAGGTCCAGATGATACCAAAATTTCAGTTGGAAAAAACTGGTCAATAGGTTTTAATAGATTAGCTATTATTGATTTAAATAAAAGATCGATGCAACCATTTAAAAATGATGATGTAATAGTTTTTCTTAATGGTGAGATTTTCAATTATCTTGAATTAATTGAAAAAGAAAAAGAATTTAAACCAAAAACTAAATCTGATGTTGAGATAGTTCCTTTTTTGTATAAAAAATATGGAATAAAATTCCTCAATAAATTGAATGGAATGTTTTCCATTGTAATAATTGATGAAAAAAAAAATTGTACGTACTTGATACGAGATAGATATGGAGAAAAACCATTATTTTATATTAAAAAAAATAAAAAAATTTTTTTTTCTTCTGAAATAAGTGCATTAAAAAAAATTGTTAATTTAGAAATTAACAAAAAGAACCTAGAAATAAATTTTAGGTGTGGGTTTTTACCTCAACCTCTTACATTATATAAAAATTTATTCTCTGTGAAACCAGGATGTTTCTTGGAAGTAGGCAACGATAAAATAATAGAGCATCAGTGGTACAATTTGAAATTGAATAAAGATTTGTTAGATAATGATAATTTTATGGATGCTAAAAATACTTTTTTAAAAAATTTTGACAACTCCTTGAAATTAAGATTAAGAAGTGATGTCAAAGTTGGTTTATTTATAAGTGGTGGATTAGATTCGAATTTTTTGCTCAAAAGAATGAAAAATTTTAAAAATAAAATAACTTTATTGTATTGCAATATTCCAGGTAAATTCCAAAAAGAAAAAAATACTACAGATATCAATATTAGTTTTGATAAGTCCAGATATGATTTTATAAAATCAGATTTTAATTATAATTTTTTTAACAAAAATTTAGTTAGAATAGTAAATAATTTTGATAGTATTTTATTTGATAGTTCAATTTTAATTTTTTATTTTTTATCTGATACTGCGAAGAAAAAAAAAATAAAGGTTATTTTAACTGGAAATGGTGGTGATGAACTTTTTGGAGGTTACCCATGGCAATATCAAATAAGAAAAATTCCTAACTTATTTTTAAAACAAATTTTTGATAAAAGAATCCGTTTTTTAGAAAAAATTTACAATACAATATATTCATTTAAATTTTTGGTTAAACTTAAAAATATTCTCAATGTTGTTAATTGCCCTTTATCGTGGCACTTGAAATCTTGGGATAATAAGTATGGTAAATTTTTTCCTCCAGAGGATAATTCAATAAAACTTAAAATGTTTAAATTGAATAAATCCTTTTACAATAAATTGATCAATACAAAAAATTTTGAGTTTTTTAATAAATTTAATTTTTTAACAATGAAAATTTTCGGGGTTGAACAACATCATAAAATTGATTTGAGCTCAATGTATAATTCAATTGAAAATAGATCTCCATTTTATGACTATAAAGTTATAAAAACAATGATGAGTATAAGTGATAAAAGAAAAAGAGAATTAGGAGAGAAGGGTTTACTCAAAAAGTTTGCAGAGGGTATATTGCCAAAAAAAATTTTAGATAAAGAAAAAAGTGGACCTGCGTTAAATATTGGATATTTATATAAACAAATTGGACTAAAAGACTTACTTTCATTCCTAAAAAAAAATAAAAAATATTTTAAAAAACTTTTACCAGAGTTTTTTAATGAAAAACTGAATTATTTTATTTCAAATTTTGATAAAAAAAAAGATATGGACATGTTATTTGGTTTAATTAATTTTGTAATATGGTGTAAATTAAATATTGATAATTCAATTAAAAAACCAAATTTAAATTTGGAGGAAATATTAAAAACTTGATAATATATCCCAGTTTTAATTAATAAAATTTACTCACATGCAAAAAAAAATTAATATATTGGATTGCACATTAAGAGACGGGGGTTATTATAATAATTGGAATTTTTCCCTTTCAATAGTAAATAAATATTTAAAAACATTAAATAAGTCAAATATTCAGAATATTGAAATAGGTTTCAGATCACTAATTAACGATAATAAAGTTGGTCTAACTGGTTACTCGAACGATAGTTTTTTAAGTTCTCTAAAAATACCGAAAAATATGAATTTAGGCATAATGATTAATTCAAGCGAATTTTTATCAAAAAAATCTAAAAATAAAAATTTAATAAAAAATTTTTTTACAAAAAAATCTAAACAAAAAATTAGATTTGTAAGATTGGCAACTCATTTAGATGATATACTTAAAATTAACAATCAAATTAATTGGCTCAAAAAAGAGGGATATTTAGTGGCTGTAAATATTATGCAAATATCAGAAATCAAAAAAAAAAATATCAAAAAATATTGCAATTTTTTTAAAAAAAATAGAGTAGATATCATTTATCTTGCAGATAGTCTTGGTTGTTTAAAACCTAATGATATTAAAGGTATCTATAAAATTTTTAAAACTCATTGGAAAGGAGATTTAGGAATTCACGCTCATGATAATTTAAAATTAGCTCTAATAAACAGTATAAAAGCTTTGGATAGTGGAGCTAACTGGATTGATTCTACGATTCAAGGAATGGGAAGAGGGCCTGGGAACGTTAAAACTGAAGAATTAATTAAAAGATTGATTAATCAAAATAAGTACGCCCATGAAACAAAAATCATCAACAATTCAATAACAAAAATTTTTAAACTTTTAAAAAAAAAATATAAATGGGGCACTAATAAATATTATTACTACTCAGGTTTAAAGAAAATTCATCCGACTTATATTCAAGAAATATTATCGAATAAAAAAAATAAAAAAAAAGATATTTTTTTATTAATTAAGAACCTTTCAAAATTGGATGTAAAAAAATTTAATCCTTTAAATCTTTATTTTATAAATAATTTTTACGAAAAAAATAGATATAAAGAATTTAAACCTAAAAACTTCTTCAAATCAAAAAAATTACTTATTATTGGGCCTGGTGAAAGTGTTATAAAAGAAAAAAATAAGATTCAAAAATTTATTAAAAAGGATGATTTAGACATTTTCTATACAAACACTGTAAAAAATTTTCTTAATGTTGATAAGTTTTATAGAATAGCATGTCATCCATACAGATTAATTACAGACTCAATTTTTCATAAAAAAAACAAAGATACTCTTATTTTACCTACTACAAATTTACCAAAAAAAATTTTTAGTAATTTAAAAAAATCTAATAAAAAAATTCTCAATTTTGGGTTAAATATAACTAAACAAAATTATATAAAAATTAATGATACTAGATGTGTTCTTCCCGAACCATTGATAATTGCATATTCAATTTCTGTTGGATTGGCAGGAAATGCGAGAAAAATTTTTTTAGCAGGATTTGATGGATATAAAAAAGATGATCCATATGGAGACAAAACACAAGAGATATTGAATATTTTCAAAAATCAATTTAAAAATAGATTTTTATACTCATTAACAAAGACAAATTATATTATCAAATAAATTTGAAACCTATAATAATTATACCTGCAAGATTTGGCTCTAAGAGATATAAGGGAAAACCATTGGTTAAAATTTTAGGTAGAGAAATGGTGTTAAGGGTAGCCGATATTTGTGCAAAGGTTTCAGGTAAGAAAAACTTGTATGTTGCCACTGATAATAGAAAAATTTCTAAAGTTGTAAAAAATGCAGGCTATAAAACAATTATGACATCCAAAAAATGTCTTACAGGAACAGATAGAGTTGCTGAGGCTGCTTTAAAAATTAAATCAAAAATTTTTATTAATGTACAGGGCGATGAACCAACAATTAATCCAAACGATATAAAAAAAATAATTCAGGTAAAATTAAAAAATAAAGATCATGTTGTTTGTGGATATGATAAACTTCAAAAATTTGATGATCCAAAAAACATAAATTTACCAAAAGTCGTGATGAATGAAAAAAAAGAGTTAATTTATATTTCAAGAGCAGTTATACCAGGGTCAAAAAGGTTCAATAAAAATGAAATATATTATAAACAAGTCTGCATTTATGCATTTAGTAGAGATGAACTTAAAATGTTTTATAAAAAAAAAAGAAAAAGTTCTTTAGAAAAAAAAGAGGATATCGAAATTTTGAGATTTTTTGATTTAAATAAAAAAATTAAGATGGTTCAATTAAACTCAAATTCAATAGCTGTGGATGAAATATCTGATGTAAAAAAAGCAGAAAAATTGTTAAAAAAAAAATATGAAAAAATTTATCGATACAAATTTAAAAAACAAATCTAAAACTGTTGAGAATAGAATTCAGTTTTATAATTATGAGGGTTTGAAATCTCTTCCATTGCCAACTGAAATTGAAATAAGTGAGTCAGGCACATGTAATAGAAAGTGTTCTTTTTGCCCAAGAAGTTCGCCCGGATTTGTTGATAAAAAAGAATTTATTTCTGACGATCTTCATTTAAAACTTTGTAAAGAACTTAATAAACTTAATTATTCAGGAACTTTAAGATATAGTGGGTTTGTAGAGCCCATGATTGATAAAAATATATTCAATTTAATTAGTATGGCAAGAAAATATGTTCCGAATTGTAATATTGAAATGGTAACTAACGGTGACCCTTTAAATTTATCGAGATTAAAAAAATTATTTTTGAGCGGATTAAACAAAATATTAATTAGTGTTTATGATGGAAAAGAGGATGCAATTAAATTTGAGTCATTATGTGATGAAGCAAAATTGAGCCAAGATCAATATATAATTAGACATAGATACTTGTCAGAAGATCAGGATTTTGGAATTACGCTAAGTAATAGATCTGGCTTGATGGAGAATGCTGAGTATAAAATTGAAAGCTTAAAAAGTCCTTTAAAAAAACCTTGTTTTATTCCTTCATATACTTTTTTTTTAGATTATCAGGGCGATGTTCTAATGTGCCCTCATGATTGGGGAAAAAAAATAATTTTAGGTAATCTAAAAAAGAAAAAGTTAATTGATATTTGGTTTAGCAAAAAATTTATGAAAATAAGAAAAATGTTAAATAATTCTAATAGAAATTTTCAACCTTGTAATGTATGTGATGTAGAGGGAACATTTATGGGTGAAAAAAATTCCAGTTATTTTGAATAAATAAGCTATGAATAAAAAAATTCTTATATTAGGAGCAAGTTCAGATATTGGTTGTGAGGTGGTTAAGGTATTTTTAAAAAACAATTGGGAGGTTGTTGCTCACTTTAATAAAAATTCAAAAAAATTAAATAAAATTAAAAAAGAATATGGTAAAAATCTAAGCCTTATTAAAATTGATTTAAAAAATATTTATAATTTAAAAAAAAAATTAGTTAAAAACAAAAAAATTTTTTCTAAAATTGGTAGCTTTGTTTCCTTGACTGGATATGTAAAAAAATCTAGTTTTCAAAAGATAATATTAAAAGATTTGTATGATCATTTAAACGTAAATTTTATTTCTAATATTTTTTTTATTAATCTTTTATTGGACAATATGATTAAAAATAAATGGGGAAGAATCTTAGTTTCAAGCTCAATAGGAACTAAATTTGGTGGTGGAAAAAGCACTTACTATTATTCATTATCAAAATTCATGAATGAGTTTATTCCAGGAATTTTTAAAAAAGATTACTCAAAACAAATAATTTATAACGCTTTGCAGATTGGCGTAACAAATACAAAATTTCATAAAAAAATACCCTCCAAAAATTTGAGATCTAGAGCTAAACTTATACCAATTAGAAGAGTTGCAAAAACAACTGAAGTTGCAAATAAAATATATTTTTTATCATCTGAAAATAATACTTTAATTCACAACCAGTTAATTAATATTTCAGGTGGAGAATAAAAATTTTACTTTTTAACTTATTTTAAATGATAAATCTCATCGAAAAGAAACAACTTTTTTTAATTAATAAAACAAAAAAATACTTTGAAGAGGCTAAGAATAAAGGCATTGATACAAGTAAAAGCTCTCTTTGTTATCTTAATACCTATTCACCAACTCCTGGCTTTGCAAAAATTCTTTTTTGGCTTAAAGATAAAGATTACATAAAAAAAACTTTATCATTATTTTTTCAACATATAATATCTATCATTTATTATTCAAAGTTTACTTTGATTAATAATAAAAAAAAAAATTATAAAAAGATTATAATTACTTGGGGGAATAAATCAGATTTTAAAAAAAATTTATTTTTTGACAAATTTACTAATATTTCATCAAACAAAACACAGGATACGATTTTTTTTGTAATATATTTAGATAATATTGTTCCAAATCATATTCCTCAAAATGTAGTCTTATTATTTAACAAAAAAAAAATAAATTTTGTTTTTTTAATAAAAGTATTTTTTAAGACTATTATAAATAATAATTTTTCGTTAAAAAAAATAATTCACTATTTATCAGTTCAAACAATTTTTGCAGAAATAGTAAATCAAAACTTAAATCAATTAATTGGTAAAAAGAAAATTAATAAAATAATTATTCCATATGAAGGTCAACCATTTCAAAATTATTTAATTAAGAATTTAAAAAAAAAGAATAAAGATATTTTGACCCTTGGATTTATTCATTCCATGCTACCAGCCTTGCCATTGAATTTTATTAAAAAAGATGGCTCACCAGATTATTTATTTCTCTCAGGCAATGCTCAAAAAAAATTATTTTACAAGTATCTTGGTTGGAAAAAAACACAACTTAAAGTCATAGATTCTATAAGAATTAAAAAAAAAATAAAAAATGATTTAGAAAATTCATTATTTTTTGCAATGTAT
>MDTE01080057.1_pt1 | contig 23022 bp, 28 predicted proteins | sample 811231 | NCBI WGS metagenome assembly MDTE01 (sample SAMN05326651, study PRJNA326480) | marine metagenome | isolation source: seawater | place: Indian Ocean: Red Sea | collected 2010 | reverse complement strand
TCTCTCAAAATGTTCAATAACTTTATTATGATAATTTCTAATATACTTATTTTTTCTAATAAACTGCCTCAGTACATAATTCATTATAGTATTTATTTACTATTATTAATTATTTACTATTTTATTATATTCAAACACTCTATCTGAATTCCAATTTCCATATTGATAACCCATACGTTTACATAGAGATAACTTTGTTTTATATAGAAGACGAACTGTAGTGCCGAGACATTGTTAATTATATTATGAATTTTTTTAAATTTTTTTTATAAATAATTATGACCATTAGTATTTATTATTATATTATCATTGGAGTCAACAATGTAATACTTTCCACTTATTTTTACTTCACGATATAAATAGAAAGACTTTTCACCCAAAACGTAAGATTTATATACTTGTGCTGGTGTCAATTTATTAAATAAATCTTTAACATACAAACCATAATCTTGTGGATTTGGATTTAGTGCTATAAATTTAATTAAAGCCAAAAAAATCGTGTTTGAAGGTTCTGCTAATATGAAACCATTAGTACATTCACCAAATGTATTATTGCTATGAGCTCCAATAGCTGAAACGAAATTACTATTTGATTCATTTATTATTGTGTCACAAGATACTTTCATTTCCAAATCCGCATCTATATATATTCCTCCTTCTTTAAAAAGGTAACAATAACGAAATAAATCACATTTATGAGCCAGGTTGGTAAGATTTTCAAACGTTTTTAGTAACGATTCAGCATAATGTGTTTTTATATAATCAATACATTCTTTTTCAGAAAAGAATAAATATTCATAACCTGGATTCAATTTCATTATATTATTTTTTATTTTACTGTCGAGGGGTCCCTGCATCCATACTTGTATAATACGCTTAGGAATCATATTTATTATTATATTAATTACATATAGTTTTTTATTACTTTTATTTACAAATATTACTAATAAAAGTTTTGACTTTATTATTCAAAAGTGGGTCCTTGAAATCAATATTTTTTTTAACATATTGTGCCAAAAACGGTGATATATTGTTATTCCGTCTTTCAAATAACTAGCACACACCGACAAACTAGAACGACTAGCTATTAATATATCACAATTTACCATCCTATCAAATATTGTATCTAATACATCTTCGTTAATATATTTATTTAAATTTGAAAGGGAATCAAAATCACTTATTTTATGATATTCTGGTTTTATTATTACATTGTTTTTAATGCGTTTGTTAATACCAGGATGATCTGGTGTAATATTAATATTTTCTGAAGGAATTTCAGTATACAACTCTATTAAATAATCTATATTGACTTCTTCTAATAGTCTAATCAATATTTTTACTATATTTAAATAAAAAGAATTAGGTAACATACGGTGTGAATCTACTACAAATAACTCGCCTCTTCTAACGTGCATTCGAATCGTAAAAGTTTTATTTTTCTGTATTAAGATTTTATGAATAATTAAATGTATGACGTTGCTGTGTCAAAACAATATTCAAAATTCCAATGCACAGAATAATAAAAAAACAAAAGCACTTTATTCAGATAATTTAGTAGAGGAGAAATATTGTGGTCCTAAAACCTGCATTATCTATTTATTTTGCCCATTTCTTATTTTTTGTGGATCATTATTTGATAAACATAATGTTAAATTATAAAAAAATGTAGATTATTATAATGAATTTTCTATACATTAGAAAATTATTATTAGAAGCTGTATGCGTTGGCGTTTTAGTCGTAGTCATTGGGTCTTTAATGGGGTTTTCATTAAGTAAATTTTACCCAAGACCAGAAATGCCGGAAGAATGTGGTAATTACAATAAATTCTTCATAATGGAAGCAACATTATTTTTAACGGGTTTTATTCTACATTTATTATGCGAAGTTTCAGGAGTGAATGTATGGTATTTAAAAAATAGTGCAGCTGCATTGTAAACATTTAAGGCATGTTTAGTTTCAATTGATCGATTGGCGCAACGGTAGCGCGTCAGATTCCAGTCCTGAAGGTTACGTGTTCGAATCACGTATCGATCATACTTTTACACGAATTGTTTGTGTTCTCCCAGTGTATATAACTTTTTTATTTGGCCTGTAATTCTCTAAAGACTTGTTTATATAATACTCTTTATTATCTGTATTTTTCCATTCTTTCCATGCAAGACCTACGTTATTTGTTTTATTTTTCTTTAAATATTCATGTACGAAAAGTTGACCTGGTGAGAATTTCCTTTTTTTAGGTCTAGAATTTTTTCTTTGGGGGCACATTTTTCTATATTTCAAACCTTCAAATGGATTATTTGCAATATAATTGTTTGTAATTGTTCTTGCTTTATTATTCCATGTCATTTTCTCATAATCACTTAGTAAAGACCATCTCTTGTTTTTACTAATTGATTTTAATGATAACGAATCTTGATGTTCATTCTCACTCAATGAACGTCTGTATAAATCATATCCCTTTGGACAATTACTTCTTTTTTTATAATAAACATCTTTAGGATAATCTAAATTGAATATAGATATACAAATCTCCTCATATTCATTTCTTGCTAAAAACAAAAGAGAAAGAAGTTTACAAATTTGATGTCTGTCTCTCAAAATTAATCTTTTGTATTTATTTATACGCATTTTACATATTTATAAATTTCTCGATCATTTTTACAAATAAAATTATTTGTTTTTTTTTAGATTTTAGATGTCTGTATAAAAATGATGTGGGTAAAATAAAGTTAATTATAATTAAAATAATGATTACAGGAATCTGTTTACATCCAAAAGGGATAGTATCTGAGATTAATATTGAAGGACGGTATAGAAATGATATTAATTTGAATACATTATCTGATCTAAAAAAGAACAAACCTTCCAAATATTATGCAGATATTCAGCCTCAATGTATAGAAGAAACGGGTTTTGTTGACAATGATTTAAATATATTCATTTATGCTTGGGGAGAAGGGAAACCCGGAGATGAGAATAAACATGAATTACCACCACCGCTTGATACGAATTTATATTTTGGAAACATATACGTATTCGCATGTGGAGTTAGAGGTTTAAAAAACCTAGATAAAACAACTTTTAAGCGAATTTATAAGAAGTCATTTAAAGGATTTTATTCCTTAGGAGATGAAGATTCTGAAAGATCAACAGATGGTGATGACTCTGGGAGCAGTCTTGCGGGTTTTATAGTAAATGATGAGAGTGATACGGAGGAAAGTAATTACGAAAACAGCGAAGATGAAGATGAAGATTTTGAGGATGATGAAGAAGATGATGAGGAAGATGATGACAGTACTATGTGTTCAATGTCAGATGAAAGCGGTGATGAAGAATATGAAGAAGATTATAGTGATAATGATGATGACAAAGAAGATAATTAATTTGATGATAATGAGTCAATACGAGATTTGATTCGTAAACCAATTTCTTTTCTATCTAAATGAACATCCTCAAAAATAACATCGTAATTGGAATGATGTAATAAATCTTCAAATAAAGTTACGTATTCATTTTGAGTATCAATTTGTTTTATACGAACAGTTAAATAATAAGATCTCGATGCAGGATCAATTTGTGCGGTTGATGCGGACAAACATTCTGGAATAATAAGGTGTTTTTTTGTTTTTGGTATCTTATTTTTTGATGCATAATGTAATATTCGCGGATCTTCTGTTACTCGTTTTATCAAACCATAATTATGTAAAATTGGTTGAATAATAATACTTTGTGGTATAGGTTCTGTTTTGGATACGTCAATCGTAACATTATTTCCAAATAAACCTATCGCACACCCATTTATATTAGTTGCTATCGTTTTTACTGTTACTTCTAACTCATAACTAGAAAAGTTTGCAAAAATAACATTTGTTAAAGTAGTTTTCTTTAATTTTCTTAATGTTCTTCTTTTTAACAAAGTACATGCCCCTAAATGAATCATAGGTGATCTATTACACAAACAAGGAATACAAGACATTTTTAACATCCCTTTTTTTTTGGAATGATAGTAATCTTTTAAAAACGTCCGTAATGTAGGATCTATAGGTCTATACCATAAATTATAATTTTTTTTGTAACATTTCTCGTATTTTTTACATTTTTTATTTTCAGATACAGACAAAGTATAATCAGAAACAGTATCGTAACTATCTTCCTCCTTAGAATCTTCTATACTATCAGAGTCTCTACTTGATTCGCAAACCAGTGTAACATCTTCTTTTTTTGTCTCTACATTTTCTTCTACTTCGAGGTTTTTTGATATATTCATTATATTATACATTTTTTTTGATAGTTAAATGTTAAGAATATTAAATATTATATTAGTAGTAATTAATAACGATGCAGATCTTTGTCAAGACTTTGACAGGAAAGACTATTACATTGGATGTAGAGCCAAGTGATACAATTGATAATGTAAAACAAAAAATTCAAGATAAGGAAGGAATTCCTCCTGATCAGCAACGCCTTATATTTGCTGGGAAACAATTGGAGGATGGAAGAACTTTGAGTGATTATAACATTCAAAAAGAGAGTACACTTCATCTTGTTTTACGTCTTAGAGGAGGCCATAATGGGTGAGATTAAGAATAGTTAGTAAATAATAATAATAAATACTGAACTATGACGGTGTTATTCGTAATTTATGAATAAAACTCGATTCGTATTTATATATTATTAAAAAAAGATTGAATAATACGACATGTTTATGTCTCCTTTTTAAATATGTATGATAATGTCTCTTTAGATGGAAAGTAAATATTAAACTGGTTTTGGCTTATTGTACAATGCATGTTTGTTCTATAATCATAGAATGGTACATTTTCTAATGGATTATGGTCATTTCCAGTTTTACAAATATTTATATTGAGTGATAAAATTTCCAAATAATCTTCGTCAGATGTGTTTTTTTTATCTGTAATGTATGTATAATCACGTCTTTTATTGAAATTTGAGATTAGATCGTGGTTTCCATTTTGCATTACATAGGAATCGGTTAGTTTACAAAATTCATGTATATTTTTACTCTTGAATATAGAAGATATATCTTCGTATAATTTACCATCTAACATAATATTCCTATAAGATAAATCAAATTTGACGATTTGAAATTGATTGAGTGAAGAATGAATTCTATATCTTACTAGTATTATATTAAGTAATTCATTGTATATGCGTCTTTCAAAAGACCATTCTCCATCAATGATTTTGGAATGTTTTATAATTTTATCTATATCTATATTGAGTTTTAGTCCTAGCATGTAATTGTCTCTTAAAATATAGTCTAATTTATCAGTATCGATACCGTGTTTTTTGTTGTTAACGATTGAAAATCTCCAATCCTTATTATTTTCAGGAGGTTCAATTACATTACATATAAATTCAGTATCCTGCTCGGATATATTTATTTGTTTTGCAATTTCTTTCAATATGAAGATAGATCTCTGCTCATGAGTAACCCATGTATGGTCTTTATCTATAACTCCATCTTCTATGAGTTTAGGTACAATATGTTTGTCAAACACATGACTTCCTGGTCCATGTCCAATATCATGACATAACCCCCCAATCGCAATTAGTTCTTTAGTATGTTCATCGATTCGATGTGTTTGAGATAGATTATCAAGAAGATTTTTTGTCATCCCGTATGTACCTATCATATGAACTTTTCTACTATGAGTCGCACTTGGAAATACCTTATATGCTGTTCCAGTTTGATAAATGTAATGTGTTCTGTCATAGTAAGGGTGATCTATAATCTTTAATGCAAGTTCTGATAATTTGATTTCACCGTGTATTGGTTCGTGTATATACATTGTTTATATATACAGTTGTGTGAAAGATCATTTTTATTCTACATTTTATTTTTTCGTAATGTTTTCCATTTTTTCTTTTTAATTTTCAATTTTTTATGTATAGATTTTTTAGTAAAAATTTTATAATTAGGATATGTCATTCGCATAGTATTTTTCCATATTTGATTGAAAGAATCATAATTCTTAATATTTTTATCAATTTTTTCAATCCAAACCTTATTTTCTAAAAATGGAAGAATATCCGAAGATTCAAACGATTTACAAATTTTTATATTGTTAAAATTAAAATTTGTTTTAAATAGATCTAAATTATTTAAAAATGCCGATTTAAGTATATGATATGGAAAAATTGCTGGTTTTGATTGTATAATACTTGTTATTTTTTCGGGTTTCCAAAATTCATTCCAAGTGTTGAATCCGTGATGTTTTAGTATTTTTGCTGTTTGAAATATGGAGAATTTTTTCTCTATATTCATATTTCTTTTTTTATAAGCATTCTCGTTAGTAAGAATTGTAGCCCATGTTTCCACAATTGCCTCATCCCAGTTTTGTTCTGATTCTAATGTTTTACCTAAACATGATAAGTCGTTCGAATTTAAAGTGAAATTTTTTACACAATGATATTCAAAAGCATGAAGTAATTCATGTAACAATACCTTCACTGCTTCTTCTTGTCTAAATATTATAATTTCTCTATTCGGATTATTGTTGTATATTGTTGTTACTCCTGAATTAACATGACTGACGTCAAATTTTTCATTTATCAATGGTGTGTATTTTTTCATATTTATGGGGAAGTATATAATTTTAATATTCTCTGGTAATACATTGCTTTTTCGATTTTTAATAGCATATTTTATCTGAGTAATCATTTTAGGAATTTGTATCTCAACTGATTTTGGTAATTTTGAAGTTTTGTATTTTACAATGAATTCTATTCCTTGTATATTATGAATTACTACGTCGTTAATATATCTATCCTTTTCCTTTTTAATTTTGTTTGACATAAACTCCATTATATAGTGTTATATTTTGATTCTATATTTAACAAATTTAAACAATTTTTATGATTAAAGAATTATAATGTATAGACTTATTTTCAATTCTATCAAAAATAGAATACCCAAAATTTCTCCAACTGAACTTATTGCTTTAGAAAGTGGGAATGTATCTATCGACAGGGATATTTTGAATGGCAAAATTGAATATCCTGATAAGAAAAAAACAATTAATAAATTTCCAAAAGATGAACTAGAGAGGTTATTGGATAATTTTAAGGATAAACCTTTGTTTCCTGATAACAAAAATTTTATAAAAGATTTAGCTAAAAAAAAATATTTTAGCTTTTTGATAGATGAGAAATATGGTGGAATAAGATTGTCTGTAAATGAATTATCAAATATCTTAACAAAAATAACAACAGTTGATCCAGCGTTAGGTGTTGTTACAATGGTTCCAAATTCACTTGGTCCTGGTGAACTACTTACATTATATGGTACCGATCAACAAAGAAATAATTATTTACCTAAACTCGCAAATGGTGAATTAATACCTTGTTTTGGTTTAACCGGACCAAATAACGGTTCTGATGCAACGGGTAATATTGATGAAGGGTATGTATTTAAAGAAGATGGTAAAATTAAGGTAAAAATAACATTAAATAAGAGATATATCACATTAGCACCTGTATCAAATTTGATGGGTATTGCATTCAATTTGAAAGATCCAGATAATTTATTAAATAAATCAGGAATTACATTGGCGTTAGTAGAAAGAGGTCATGATGGATTGATTCAAGAAACATATCATAATCCTTTAGATGTTGGGTTTCCAAATGGTACTATAAAAGGAACAATCGTTTTGGAATTGGATCAAATAATAGGAGGTAAAAATAACATTGGAAATGGTTGGAAGATGTTAATGGAATGTTTATCTGCAGGAAGGGGTATTAGTTTACCAGCAACTGCGAATGCAAGTAGTAAGGTTGCTTCTTATGGAATGTTCAATTACATAAAGATTAGAGACCAATTCAATATGCCTCTTAAAAATATGGAAGCTATAAAAGAAAAGTTCAATAATATGGTATATAATACATGGATGATTCAATCTTCTGTAGATATGACAAATGATATATTAGATGCAGGAAATTCTCCTGCAGTAATAAGTGCAATTATGAAACAACAAACAACAGAAAGAGGAAGAAGTGTAATAAGTGATGCGATGGATATACATGGAGGTGCCGCAATATGTGTAGGACATAATAATTTTTTGGAGAAATATTATAAAAGTGTTCCTATTGGAATAACGGTAGAAGGTTCTAATACATTAACGCGTTCTCTTATCATATTTGCACAAGGATTAAATAAAAGTCATCCTCATATCTATCCATTATTGAAGTCTATATTGGCGAACGACTTAGATACATTCAAAGAGAATTTTAATAATATAATAAGTCATTCATTGAATTTATATTTTAAAACATTCGGTTTTTCTGAAGATTTAGAGCAACAAATTATAAATTTCGCAGCACTTACAAATTTTGTAGCATTAAAGGGTGGTGCAATAAAAAGAGAGCAAATGTTATCTGGAGATATGGCTGATATATTTGGTAATTTATATTTAGCTATATCCGTTCGTAACTATCACAAAAATTATAAAGCAAGTGAAAAACTTACAAATTATATAGTACAAAGATTACTCTTGGAAAATCAAGAAAAGATTAATAAAATAATTGATAACTTGGGATATGAGAGGTATTTACTATCTCATTTAAAGAAAAATTATAAAGCAATTACGTATGATAATGAAAGAGAAATTTTTGATGAAATTATGGAAAATGAGAATATAATAAACGAAATTCAAAAAAATATACATAAAACAGGTGTATTAAAAGATTATGAGGAAATAAATAGATGCAAAGAAAATTCTAAAGAATATATTTTATTAAAAGAGAAAATTATCAATGTGAATGAATTCAGAGAAGATAATGTGATACAATTGTAAATTGTTGGAAATACAAGTGGTTTTTATGTATGTTTATTTTTATAATTTTCAATCGCTTCGCGAATTGCATCTTCCGCAAGCATAGAACAATGAAGTTTTACGGGGGGAAGATTTAAGTAAGTAGCAATATCTTTATTTGTAATTAATTTTTCATTAGAATATATATTTTTACCTTTTATCCATTCTGATGCAACTGATGAAGATGCAATAGCAGAACCACACCCGAATGTTTTAAATTTAGCATCAGTAACAATGCCATCTTTATTAACTTTTATTTGTAATTTCATTACATCACCACATGCAGGAGCACCTACTAATCCTGTACCTACTTGAATATTAGATGAATCAAAAGAACCCACATTAAGTGGTCTCTCAAAATGTTCAATAACTTTATTATGATAATTTCTAATATACTTATTTTTTCTAATAAATTGCCTTAGTACATAATTCATTATAGTATTTATTTACTATTATTAATTATTTACTATTTAGATTTAGGAAAATATAGAATTACTAACTCAATTAAAAAAAAAGAGGTAGTTATTTTTATATTTTCAATCAAGATTGAAAATTACAATTCAAATAGGTAGGTATATATATAGTTATATATTGTGTAAAACACTTAATTCGAGTAGGCAAGACCACCCATACCACTCATGATGCGGAGGACATTGTAATTTGTGGCGTAAACGCGGACTTTGGCATCTGAGTTATTCGAAACGGTGGCGGCGGTGAGTGTGAGTTGGAGTGTGGCGTTGTCGATGCGGGACATGTTGCATGTTCCCGAAGGTTGGTGTTCTTCGGGTTTGAGGCCGAATGAGTAAACGTTGATACCAGTGGCAGGGACGTTTGTGTGGTGTTGGTAAGGTTGGACAAGATTGAAGTATCTGCCCAACCGTTCCGAGAAACGATCGTGACCATTGAGTTGGAGTTTGGCCGAAAGGACAGGGTTGAAACCATTGTCGACTTCGGACATGGCGAGGTAAGTACCGGTTGTAAGACCATCTGAGTTTTCGAACGAAAGAGTTGTGTCGCCGGCGGTGTCGATGGTAGAATCGTTGAGGTTTGAAAGTTGGAGATTGTAGTTGACAAGACCGCCTCCGAAAGGATCAACGGGGGTTCCTGTTTTCCAGGTTTTGTCTATGGCATCGGTGTAATTGAACCATTGTTTGCCATTGGTCATTTTTGAGCTGTCGACGTGGTCGTCTTTTTGGACAACCCATACAAGTTCTTTACATGGGTGATTGAAGTTGAGTTTGATTTTGTTGCTGACGGATGAAACTGATTCATCACCTGTGAATTGGAGTTGCTCAATGAGGTATTCGTGCGAGACTTGGGCGAAACGGCGGCGTTCATCGGTATCAAGGTAGATGTAGTCGACGTAGAGCGAAGCGGCTTCGAGCGAAGGTGTCTCCGATGGGTAACCCGCGTAACATTCCGATGCAGATCTGAATTCAAGGTTGATTTTGACTTCGTGGTATTGAAGAGCGATAAGAGGAAGTGAAAGACCTGGGTTGCGGCAGAACCAGAATTCAAGAGGAATGTAAAGGTCTACTTCAGGGGTGGAGCCCCCGGCAGGTGTGAATTGAGTTAAACGAGGGACGTTACCAACCATGTTGGCGTATCCGACTTTGTGGCCCGCAGTTTGGGTGAGTTCGTTCCAGATGTGCATCCAGTCACCGTAGTGTTTGTCGATACGTTGTCCACCGATTTCAACTTCGACGTTTTTGATGAGAACGTGACCGAGCCAGTTAACCCAGCGGAATGATGAGTTGGAGTCGGCGGCAGTGACCGCAGGTACTGTGACTTGAAGGTAAACACGGTGCATGAGATCACCGTTACGTGAGACGGTGCATGTAACGCGTTTGCCGAAGTCGGCCGAACCGTTGAATGTTTGCTCGATGGCTTCCATCGAGAAATTTGTGTGGCGACGGTAAACTACCTTGAAAAAGGTAATTTGAGGGTTGCCAGTAAGATAGATGTCTTGAGCGCCGTAAGCGACAAGTTGCATTAAACCTCCTCCCATTGTATACTTATTGAAAACAAAAAAAATTTAGATTAAAATTCAATTTTTGATTCAAATAATATTTGCAATATGTGACATGTCTGAAAAATTATAATAGTTCATTATAGATTTTGCTTAATTAATAGTAACCTATGATACTATAATTTTAACATTCGATTTTCTAACAAGTGACCGTGGATACTTCTTGTTTTCAAAAATAATCCAAACACTTTTTGTTGTTGTACGCAATACATTGCCTTTTTCATTTTTGTATTTTGTTGAATTAACAATTACACTATCTCCCTTTTTAAATATATTTTTACACAATGTATCCTCTTTTGTTAATTTTATAAGTATATTATTCCCTAATTTTTGTCTACAATAAGGACATTTGTTTTTTTCTTTAGATGTATTTAAACTTTTTATTATACATTTTTTATGATACAAATGATTGCATTTTGTTATATATGAGATTTCATTCTTGCCAATCTCTTCAAGGCAAATTAAACATTCTGTGTCAGACATATTAAAGTATACTATTGAATTGTCTTTATTTAAAAGAACGTTAACAAATTATGTTAGACAGTATTAATAATGCTTGATATGACAAAAAAAATAATAAATAGTGTGTTGCTTATTTTCATATTGTTTTTAACATATAATCCAATTATGTTTGAATCGAATATGGAAAAATTACTAAAAATAATAACCATAATTGTATCGGTTGGTCTTGTTTTATTATCTCAAGACGTAACTATGACATTATTATTAGTGTTTTTAGCTCTAATAATTTTTAATAGCTTCCCCAAAACAACAGAGTCATCGCCAAAATCTTTACAAAAAATTTTAGCAGAAGCTACTCATTTTGGTTCATCTACAGATGAAGACAAAAAAGAACACTTAGATGAAGAAGACGATGAAGTTCCTCCATTCACAACACCCGAACAGTTTAATTCAGCACAATCCAATATATTTAACGAACTTGTTCAAGACACAGAGGTTAGAACTTGGGATGATGGTTATGGACCACAGGGTCTTGGACATGTAAAAGATTTTGAAGTTAAACAAGAATAAATATTAAAATTATTTTTTGCAACTTTGTAAACATTTTCTAGATGGATACCCTCCTCTTATCCAGTTTTTATTGACATCTTCTTGAATAATGTGATCAGTGTTTTGTATTTGATCTGCGAGACATCCAATTAATGGTGTAAATGCAGGTCTTCCTGAATTAGGAAGACAACTTTTTGATACAGATGTTCCTTTGCTTTCAAATACAACATTAGCAGTGCATGCATTATTACGACCGTACCCCATATAAGGTACAGTTAAAAATCCTGGATTTGGTAAGAGCATTTTCCCACCAGTTTGTGTTAAAAGAGTTCCATTTCTTAGTAAAGAATCTTTATCAACTAATTTTCCTTTTTTCCCTATGTAACCAAAACCATCTCTGAAATTTGGAACAGGGTGTTGCAACGCAGTTTGTGCAACCTTAGAATGGTCATCTAAGGCACAAGCATTATCAATCAAACATGGTGAAAGTTTTGAACTACCAAACCCAAGTGTACGATTCGTGGATGGTAATGGACAGGGCATCTTTATCTCATTACATATTTATTTTTCAGTTAAGAAATATAAAATTATTTCAATAGTTCAACTACAATTAAAACAGAAACATGTATAAAAGCACCTAGTAATATGTATAAACCAGATATAATATGTTTTTTATCACTTAATTTAATTTTATCTGCGTAAACAATACTCAGTAAAAGAGCTATTATAATAAAAATACAAATGGAATAAACAAGTGGATTCATCATTATATTATTTATCATTCTTTTTTGTTTTACAAAAACATCGTAATACTAAAATATCTCTAAATAATTGTTAAAAATATTTAAATCAAGGAGTTTTTGCCTCGTTTACAGTCTTTTGTTTATTTATTTTTTCTGTTGTTCCACTTTCTATTGAAAATTTGTTAAAATCATTCAACAATTCTTTTCCTACTTTTGACATAGGTTTGTATTTAGATTTGCTCATAGCCCTTAAAGATGACCCAAATACATCAAATTCTAGTTTATTCCCTTCATGATCAATATAAACAAAACTCCTAGCTAATAAAATAAATCCCATAAAAACATACATATATTTTGTCTCTATTATACAATTATTCTCTCCAATTTGTGATAAAATATCTTCCAACCAATTACAAAAAGACAATTCTCCACCATTTACAATCATTCTAAATGGTTGTATTTTTCTTAATTTATCATCACCTGGATTATCTTTTAAAATAATTCTAAATAATTTACGCATGGATTTGGTATTTCGTTTAATAAATGCTTTCCATAAAAGCATCGCTAACCCATTCTTCCCATATGAAGGAAGAGAAAACCCTAACCCATAATCAAAAAGAGCTACTTTATTATTGCAATCATCTTCTTCATCTATAATATAAACAAAATTACCATCGTGCATATCAGTATGAACATAACCATTGTATACCATCCAAAAATAACTCATCATTAACTTTTCACTCATATCTCTTGTATATTCTGGATAATGTTCTTGAATATAAGAATAAGAATGACCATGGATATATGTCATTGTTATACAAAAAGGCGTGACGTTTACAATCTTTGGTAAAATAATGAAATCAAGATCTTCTAAGATCTTTTTAATATTTCTATAATTTTTATATTCGTTTTCATATGAGAATTGTTTTTCAATTGCTAAAAGAAAACCTTCTAAATCTATAGCAAATCCTATCTTAAAAATAGAACATCCCCATATCAATCGTCTCCAGTATGATAATTCTCTCTCAAATGAATTTATACTAGACTTTCTATGAACTTTTATAACACAAGGTTTATCATTCAATTGCCATAAAGAACATTTATATGCTTGTGATATAGAACCAGAACCCAAAACCTTATCATTTATATGTGAATAAATTTTATGATGAGGAAATCCAAACCCTTTATCTAATATTCTGCATGTTTCTTCGTAACTATGAATATGTGGTATCCTTTTTTGTAAAGGTTTCAAAGCATTTATCATATCTTCACTTAGAATATCCTCTCTGTGACTCATCCATTGTCCTATTTTTATAGCAACAACACCCTGGTCAATTATTGTCTTCACAAATTCTTGTCTGTTTTTACTATTTTTTAAATGTTCATTTAAATTTCCCGATGAATACATTACCGCATATTTCATTGAATTAAACATCTTAAATAATTATACTATATAAATCTCTTTTGTTTATAACATTGTTCAATTTTTTTACTGAATCTTAAAAAAAAAAATTACTCGATTTGATATCATACGGTTTATCTCTTGTTATTTTAATCTTATTAATTCCACTAGAGCTTATGTTTGTCAAAATAATTGAAGATATGTTATATTCAATAGAACAGAACATATATATATCTTTTAATGAAATAATATTACGTTTTGAACCCATATTTCTAATAGAATCCAATTGTTCATTCGAAAATAATACTTCAACATTATTTGAATCAATAAAACATGCTCTTACAATCTTTCTAAAGGGAAAATTTATATTTTTTGAATTATTTGCATATCTATAATCACATAAATAAATAGGAAAATTTATTGATTTATAGTAATAATTTAAACGCAGAAAGAAATGATACGTATTTTTATACATTTCAAATATTTTAAGTATTGTATTTTCAAAAAAATACTTTATTTCTGTAGTAATTTTATGTATGGTATCAACAAAGTTTGAATAAAAAAACATTAGACTAATAAATTGACTAATATTTAACTATGTTACGATTTACATTTTAGAGTGTACATCTATTATCAAATCTTCAGCACTTACTTTTAATTTCGTAGAATTATTCAAAGTTCTTATAAATGTAAAAGGTAATTTCTTCTCTTTAACTTCTTTGTTAAAAATATCAATATTTGTATCGTTTTTATCAACTTCTACAAAAGGAGGCATACCATCTTCTAATTGTTGTAATCGAATACCTCGCATTCTTGTATATTCATAATGTGTCATGGCAGAACTTGTCTCCATATTATCTTTTGATAATATATAATTAAAGTCTTAATCATTTTTATTCATCAAAATTATAAATGATTTCTGTTTTTTGATATTCCGGAGAAACCCATGCTAATTTACAATGACAACACAAATAAATATATTTCATTTCTGCATCATTGTATCTTACATATATTACTTCGGGTTCTACATTATCATTGGTGTTGCATTTGCATTTTTCATTCGGACATTGTATGTTTTTAACCTTTGGTAATGTAGGATCATTGAATGTATATTTATTAATAAATAATTCATAAAAGACTTTCTCATTTCCACCATAATTTGCGTGATATACACATGTATTCTGACTATCATCACATAACTTATTTGTTTTACATGATTTACATGCATATACTAATTCATCTGTCTCCTCGTGCGTTGTAAGATTCAATAGGTTATCACATATTGAACAGAATTCCATGTTATTTATTATTACTTTATATCTTACATCATTTTTTCAACAGTTTTTGTTTTTGAATTCTGTTTCCCAGAAGTTCTTTTTATTTTCTGTTTTACATCATCTTTCATTTTACATATTACATCCTTTTTCCATTGTTCAATTGCATAATCATTCTTTTTTGTTGGTTTTTTATTACTTTTGCCAGATAGTTTCAAATCGTTAACTTTTTCTACATCTTCAACTTCTGAAGATATAGAATTTTGAAGAATACTTTCTAAATTATTAGACATTTCTAAAGATGTGTTCTGAACGAAGGCATCCGTTTTCTTTAAAGAATCTATGTAGTCTCTTATGGATTCTATAGTACTCATTTTTAATTGATTCATTTTAATAAAAACACCGTTCTCATTTTCCATATATTTGACACCATCGTTTTTAATAAATGTTAATATTTGATTATGCTCTTGTGGGGATAATAAATTTATATCATCTACCATACCTTTCGCTATAATCTCATTAAACTCTTTTTTTGAAGTCATTATAATTTACAATTATTTATTTATCCTTATTTACTTACATTATCAATATTTTTATAAAGAGAACATTTGTATGTACCATTTTGATCATCCATAAAAACACCCCTTAAGCAATATACAATCTTATCGGGTATATCACGATTACAAAAATCTATAAATTTTTCACCAGATAACATTCTTACTAAAAAATAAATAGAATACATACCACATTCAGTTGATGATTTTTGATGAGCTTTATTATTTATCATAATTTCATAATTATCATTGTTATTTTTACCTTGGTTTTTAATATCATTCATCAAATTTAATATCTCTTCATTTGGTTGGTGTCCAAAACTATCATAAAACATTATTTCTTTAGTTTCTATATTCACAAAAAATGCATTCCAATGACTCCCAGATTGATATGAATAATCATTGTTAAATATTGTACCAAATGAATCATATTTTTCTGATATAGCATTTATATCACAATTGCATAGATCACTTAACACACAATTTCCATTTATATTTTTTTTGGCAAAATCTCTTGTTGTTGGTTCATAAAATTTAAATTTTGGATATTTTTTCTCAAAATATTTGAGAATCTCAACAATATCATCTGTACTTAGCCATGTATCTGGTTTTTTATCCCATGAATATGGAACCTTTGGAGCGAAAACATCTTCTGTTATTTTATTAATACTTTTTATAGATATATTGTCACTTCTTGAAAGAATGCTTTTCCATTTTGAATCGTCTTCGGTATTTAACCTTATACTCAATTCTTTCCATAGTTTTTTTTTAGATATTTTCTTATTTGTCGTAAGAATATCTTTTCTTCTTATCCTTTTGTTTGTATTTGCTTTGTTCCATATTTTTCTAAGTTCTTGTAGTTTTTTTGTTGTGAAACAACTTATTTTCCTTGTTTTAAAATTAGAACATTTTTTTCTCGTTACTTTTTGTTTATACATAAGATTATTATTAGTAAAAAAATAATATGGATTTAAAAAATTATTCAACAAGTTATATTCGTGTTCTAGAGAATACATATAGTAATATATGTTTGAATGATATATATGACAGGTTACTTACATTGCGTACTCTAAAAGAACTTTCAAATAGCAGAAATAAAGATTTAAATGAGAAATTAAATCATCTACAATCGAAAAAAAAGTCATCTTTGAAGTCAGAATTTGAAATGTTATCTATAGAAAATGAAATAAATGTAATCAATAAAGATATTAAGAAATTAACAAAAATAAATGAAGATTCGTGTAATAGTTTAGAAAAAACAAATGATTTAATGAAGCATTATGTTGATCAGATAAGAACAATCTTATTAGAGTTATCTTCAGATATATAAAGTCTTTAGATGATTTGAGAAATCCTTTTTATTCATACAATTATCACAATTATTACATTTGAAACCATCAGATGAATAATATGTACCTTGAAAATAATCTCTAATCAATCTCATTCTACATATGTTTGTATTTTTAACATAAAGTTCTATTCCTTTCATTTGTTCACGTTGTTTACATCTAAGTTCATAATCATCTATCTGTTTTAAGAATATATTATTTATTACAAAATCACCTTTACTCCATAAAATACAACATGTTCCTTGCATATCCTTTTCTCTTGCTGCTCTTCCTATCTCTTGACAATATGATTCCATGTCTTTTGGTATTCCATAATGAATAATTGTTTCAATATCCGAGATATCAATCCCCATCCCAAAGGCAACCGTCGCTGCAAGTACATCTATCTTACCCTGAGTAAATTTATTTTGTACTGAATCTCTATTTTCTCTACTTAATCCTGCATGATAGTATCCTGAAACATAACCCCAATGACTAAGAGCATTCGAAATTTTTTCAGTATCTTTTTGCGTTTTACAATATACAATCGTTTTACCTTGTATCTTGTCTCTTATAATACTTATACTATTCTTAAAATCATGTTTGTACATAACCGATAAATTTAAATTATCCCTTGTAGGAGAAATATGAATATATACTGGATTTTTTAATTCTAAAACATTTGCAACTAAATTAATTGTTTTCTTAGTAGCAGTTCCTGTAACTGCCATAATTGGTGGTCTTTTCTTGAACCATTTGTTCATTTTGTTAAGTGCAGTATAACTACTTCTAAATTCAGACCATGATGAAATGCAATGACATTCGTCAATCGCAATCAGTGAAATATGCTTTTCCATGCCTTTAATCCACGATTCTCTACTCAAAAAATTCTCCGGTGTCATGTATATTACGCATGGTAATTTGCCATCGAAAATATCCTTTTTTTGATCGTGTGTTATTTGTCTATCATCTAGATCCATATTTTGACTAAAAGATGTAACAATTGTACAAACATCTTTATATCTTCTTTGCTGATCTTTCATCAAAGATATTAAAGGAGATATGACAATTACCGTTTTCATAAGAATCATATGTGGTAGAATATAACATACACTTTTACCAAATCCAGTTGGTAGAACTCCAATTATATCCTTTCCATTCAACACGGATGTAACAATCTCCTTCTGTTCTTTCTTTAATTTAGATAATCCAAGTTTTTCAAGATAGTTTTTCAAAGGAACTCGCATGTAAATTATTTATATCTATATTCTTATTTTCAATCATTTTTAGAATTCTACTTTAAGTAAAAAGGTATATTGAAATACAAAACAATTGGGTTTATGTTTAAAATAATTAGTGTATGTAAAAAATATATAAGTACCGATATCAAAAGTACATCATATCTAAATTGTGTAGTATTATAATATACAAACACTACAAAAGGTATGATGTGGATTGCATGAGATAATACATTATATATCATATATTTCTTATCCGTCAAAAATTTTGGATATAAAATATAATTTAATAACATTATGTAACTTCCTACTATGAAAACGAATAATGCTATTGAATATGTACATGGTAATATATTTAAATAATACAAAATATGAAGAAGAATTGCCCAGTTTGAAAAGAATAGCACAAATATGAATCCATGTTTTTTAACTAATTCATTCATTACTATTCGAAAAAAATTAATCTCTAGAATTTTTAGGGGCTAAACACATTTTTATTTCACCTAAACTTCCTACACTATAACATACAATTAAAGGATAATCGTTTTTCAAATATACCTGAATTGTTTGACACAAATTAGTACATTTTGTGAATAATGTAAGATATTTTAATGAAAATACACCTTGTACAATTTCTATATCGTCCTCATTTGAAACAACTGACATTCCACCATTTGTTGATTCTCCCAATATAGTCTCTTGTTGTGCAAATTCTCCTTTGCATGTTAGAATAAGTTGACCGGCTACAGACTTAATTTCAATTTCTTCTGAAATATTACTCATATCTCTGCAAATCTTTTGGAAATCAGATGATTTCATACTAATAACTGATGTAAATTGAGCAGGAGGTACAGTAATGATCTCATTACTTAGATCCATTAGATTCAATTTGAACGTTGTGGATGCTCTTTTTTGTTCATTTTCTATCTTTATTCCTAAGTGATTTATGTCATCTTTTTCTATAAATAAGGTTAAAGTGTCGTTATTTGTTATAGTTTTTATAAGTTTAAAAAAATTGACCATGTTCACACCTATAATTTGTTTATGTGTACAATGAAATAACTCAAAATTATCTTTACCTAGACTCATATGAACAAGTGTAGTATGTGTTGGATCCATAGATAATATTCGGATCCCATCAGGTGATATCTCCATATTTGTGTCTGGTAAAATTTCTTTTACTGCCTCAATTGTGCATTTTAATATTATAGATTGAATTGTTACAACTAAAACTGAATAACGATCTGTACATGTCTCCATTAGAATATTCGTTGTTCACCGAGACCTTAAGCAATTTTTTTTTTTAATAAACAATGTAATATGGGTTTGGCAGTTGACGTTGTTGAAGGTTGTTTAGAGCATTATACTCAACCAACTGAAGAAGCAAAAACCTCTCATACGACAAAATTAGTAAAAGTAATTGCATTGGCAATTATAATTTTAATAATAGCAGTATTTGGACAATGTCTTTGGAACATTTTTCTTGCAGGTGCAGAGAAGGGGTCCGGTTATTTTACATTTATAAAACCATTGCCATCACCTCTTCATACGATTGGAGTTTATCTTACACTAGTGTTGTTTTTTGGCTCATGTTAAATTTCTAATAAAATTTAATGTCTGGTAATTTTGATGGTGAAGAAGGATATACAATTAATGACCTTGTTTGGCTTTGGGCAAATAACTCTAATATAGAAGGCTATGAAGATATTAATTTAGAAGGTATAGAAAATTTAGGAGATAATAGAGCAGAGCAAACTAATTTTTTTATAAATTATCTACTGAATATTCCAGGTTTCTTTTTAGAACCAGAACCTGAACCCGAACCAGAACCTCAACCAGAACCTGAACCCGAACCCGAACCAGAAAGGTCTCCAGATGTGTTTTTATCTTATGATAATGGAAGTGTCTATATTCGAGAAGAAAATATGAATTTAAAATTGACAAGTATTCTTATCGTATTAACTGGTATTAATACTCAATTTACGCATGATAATTCCATCAACCCTATATTTAATGATCTTGGTTGGTCTGTATATGTTAACCTTTATAGAGGATATACATATGTTTTATTATGGTCTGATGGGACAAATCCTTATTTGATAGAGTATAATTATACATCATTCGGTTCACAGTTATACAATTTCCCAACAGAAATTGTTAATGATAATATAACACTTATTTCAGTAGAAAGTTGCTCTTTTATAGTAGAGAATGGCTTATCTGCTGATGTAACATTCCGGGCCATCGTAAAAGATGTTACTTATGAACCAGAACCAGAACCTGAACCAGAGCCGGAACCTGAACCCGAGCCGGAACCTGAACCCGAGCCGGAACCTGAACCCGAGCCGGAACCTGAACCCGAGCCAGAACCTGAACCCGAACCCGAGCCAGAACCTGAACCCGAACCTGAGCCAGAACCTGAACCGGAACCCGAACCTGAGCCAGAACCTGAACCCGAACCTGAGCCAGAACCTGAACCCGAACCTGAACCAGAGCCACAGCCGGAACCTGAACCTGAACCGGAACCCGAACCGGAACCTGAACCTGAACCCGAATATGCACTATATGAACCGGAACCCGAACCTGAACCTGAACCCGAACCCGAAATTGTATGGTTTGATGATGATAGTTTTATGAGAAATTCGAATGTCGTGTCTGAATCTGGATTCTTATATGCACATGAAATCTCGGGTCTTGTGCGTGCTGAACATTTCAAAACAGGTGATTATGATGAATATGGAATCTCTATTTTCGATGATGAAAACTATAATAATTTAATAGGAAAATTTACAATACTTCCATATGATGAAGTGCCAATATATGTTAAATTCGATCCACCATTTGATAACGAATCTTATGATCAAATGTATTACACAATCTATTCATTATGGAATAGAATAGCTGAAGGAACTGGAGCTACACAATATGTAAATGATAATACAAAAGTATTTATCGAATTACCAGACTCTTCTATAGATTATACAGGATATAGAGTACTATTTAAAAACGATTTAACACCTTATACCATAACTGATTATGATCAAACCAATAAATCTGCTAGTTTTGATCCTATTAAAGTATTTTATACAATTGACTCAAATGGTGTAGATTGGGAATTATACAAGTCCAGTTAGAATTATACAGTTACTACTAAGACTCAAATAGATTTCTTATCAGATTTTCCGCGAGTTTTGCTTGTACATATATTCAAATATTTCAAATGAAGGTCTTATTACTTCTAATATATAGTCACAAAATTCTTTTGATGATATATAGTCAACATATTTGTTAAAATCAACTATATAGTTTGATGAAATTTCTTTTTCATAAATTTTTTTATTTAGTAAATAATCTTCATTTAAATTCACAACAGCAAAATAATCATTGTCTGATTGGTCTTGTTCTTGGGGCACGACGTCCGACTGTTTCTCATTGTTATTTATCGGTTCGTTACCGTACTGTAATTTTTTTAAATTTACATAAGCAGATGTGACTTTCTCATCAAATTTAAATGTATCAGTATTTCCATAAAAATAGTCCTCAATTAATTTATCAATTGCGTAAGAAAATGAATTCAAGTCGAATTCGTTATTTGTAATTATTTTAAATGCCAAACTAATAATTTTTAAAAAAGTATGTATAATTAAGTCTTCTCCGAATGGTAGTGTTTCTTGCAATTTATTAAATAATGTGTCATGTAATTCTTTATTGTATTCTAGAGTCCACACATCTATGCTCTTATTCCAATTCGGTGAACCCGCATTTCTGATCTGATTCTGTGAATCTAAATATTTATAGGAGGAGAAGCGGTTCTTCTCGAAGAAGCTAACGCCGTACGTCGGCCGTTCCGGATCGCGGACGGGAGGCCCGCCGCCGCAGACGACGCCGGCGACGGCTCGCCCGCCGCCGGCGGCACCGGACACTCTGCTCTTCTGATTCAGGGGACCCTCGTCGTGGTGACCATCGTCGTGGGAACGCTTTCGGGAAACGACATCGAATTTACGTACTTCAAAATACTTACTATCTTCGTTATATACTTTAGTTAACAATATTGTGTTATTAAAAAATTTGGATAGGTTATTGGTATTATATAATAGTTTTATTAAACTGTTATATACATCTTTTGCTGTTTTGCGAAGAGTATCTTCTAATGGATTAATTTCAAACTTATTTTTTTTTAATTTTAGGTAATTGTTTCTTATATTTATCAAAATGTTATGTATTTTTTTTTTATGTTTAGGACATGATACAACACCAAGACTAGGTAACCCGTCTATTTTTGTGGATTTATCATCTGGATATATATTTTCCGGGATAACAAAATCAATATGTGTTTTTTCATTTTCAGAATGTTCCACAAAATCTAAAAGATATATCATAAAATCTAAAAGTTTATCTACTCTTTTAAATATACTATAAGAGTTTGCAGAACAAATATTAGAACCGTTCTTATACAAAAAAAAACCATAAATATTATTTGGGTCTAACTTGGTGCCAGTGATCCCATTACATCCTCTAAGATGAATATCCGTTTCTCTGCAATATTTAATCCAGGAAGACCCCTTAGTACGGTCGGTGATACTACTATGTAAATCTCCTATTTTT
>MDTE01035492.1_pt1 | contig 23026 bp, 19 predicted proteins | sample 811231 | NCBI WGS metagenome assembly MDTE01 (sample SAMN05326651, study PRJNA326480) | marine metagenome | isolation source: seawater | place: Indian Ocean: Red Sea | collected 2010 | reverse complement strand
GCTTGAACCAAGAAACCACCCAGAATTCCTAAAAAAGAGCCCATGATACAGAGGACCGAAACGACAACTATAAAGATACTATCTATTCCCCTGGTTGTGGCACCCATAGTTTTCAAAATCGCAACATGATCAAAATGACGAAAAGCATAGCGCTGAGCGGCTAATGCGATTGATAATCCCGCTAGAACAACTCCTAACAGACCACCAAGCAAGAGAAAACTTTCTGCTCGACTTAAAGCATAGCCAACCCCTTCTGCTCCATCTCTGATGCTAACCCACCTTGCGTCCTCTTTAAGCTGGGGCTTAACCCAGCGTTCGAATTGACTAACAATATCCGCATCGCCAGACACTAAGTAGCGGTAGCTCACTCTGCTACCAGGTTTTACCACGCCAGTAGAAGCCACATCAGCAAAATTCATCATAACACGGGGACCCGCAGCACTCTCGAAACCCACCGCTCGATCTGGTTCTTTGGACAGTATTTGGGTAATAGGGAACTGAGCAATGCCTATTTCTACGGTATCACCTTGACGAATATTCAGCGCTGAAAATAAGCGGCTTTCTAGCCATACGCCCCCTTTTTTTGGTCCAGTTTCTGAGGGTACACCATTTGCAAAGGGGGACGAAGTCACACTCAACTCACCCCGAAGTGGGTAGCCTTCCTCGACTCCTTTAACTGAAACCAGTTGTGATTTGTCTCCAGCAAAGAGCATTGACAGAAAGCTTATAGTTCTTGCATCGTCTAAACCAAGTGAGTGGGCCTTATCTGCCCATGTTTGATCTATCGGTTTAGACGAGTAAATAGCCGCATCCGCTGCGATAAAGCTTGCGGATTCTCTCAGTAAAGCTTGCTCTAGACGATCCACGAAAAGACTTATAGTGGTCACAGTGCTAACTGCTATCACTAAAGCTCCAAGAAGTATCGTCATTTCGCCTCCCCGCAAATCGCGAAGGAAAAGCTTTAGCGCTAGCCTAAGATACAAACGAGGATCCCATCTCTTTTATTTCACCGGAATCAATATTTATTTCTCGATCACATCTTTTCGCGAGCTTTCTATCATGTGTCACAAGGATCAATGTGGTGCCAAATTCACGATTGAGCTCAAACAAAAGATCAATAATGCGAAGACCCGTAGCGGAGTCAAGATTACCAGTTGGTTCGTCCGCAAAAAGTATCCTGGGTGAAGAAGCGAAGGCTCTCGCAATGGCTACCCTTTGTTGTTCGCCTCCCGACAACTTACTAGGATAATGCGAATATCTATGAGCCAAACCTACTTTCTCGATGAGCTGAAGAGCAATAGACTTGGCATTCGGAGAATGTTTTAGTTCTAAAGGGACCATAACGTTTTCCAATGCGGAAAGACTAGATAGGAGCTGGAAGGACTGGAAGATAAACCCTACTATTCTGCCTCTCACAATAGCCCTATGCTCCTCATCCATCGCGGTAATCTCATCTGACCCCAAATAAATGCGCCCACTGGTAGCTGTATCGAGACCTGCCAGAAGACTCAATAGTGTGGTTTTCCCAGAACCCGAAGGACCGACCAAGGCTACTGATTCAGAAGCCTTGATTTCTAAATCAATCCCTTTCAATATTTCTAGCTCACCATTTGCAGTTAAAACCGTCTTTCGGAGATCGAGCGCTCGCACCATGCCTTCTAAATCTTTAATAAGTCTATCCTTAGTTCTCTTATCACTAACGCCAATTACTCCTGATTGGATTTTAGCCCAAAATCTTGGGGTAAATCATGATCCCGTTATACTTGTTTTTGGTGACAGTATTAGCACTGCCTATGGTATGTCAGAAGATCAAGGATGGGTAACTTTACTTAATCGAAAACTTAGAGAAAACAATCATGACTATAGATTGATTAATGCCAGTATTTCTGGTGAAACTACTACTGGTGGACTTGCAAGACTACCACAAGTACTACAAACATATAAACCAAGTGTAGTTATACTCGAGCTAGGAGGTAATGATGGACTCCGCGGCTACCCTATCACCCAAATTCAGAAAAATCTTCAAGAAATGATTGAGTTATGTGACGTTAGAAAGATAGAAGTCTTGCTTGTTGGAATGGTCCTTCCTTACAACTATGGTCAACGCTACAGAAACGCTTTCGAGAAGGTTTTTTCAGACCTCGCGGGGAGTAACGACGTTCAGTTTCTGCCATTTCTATTGGATGGGGCCTCAACCTCGCCTGACTTAATCCAGGAAGATCGAATCCATCCACGCCCAGAAGCACAAAGAATTATACTGGAACAGATTTGGCAACACCTCGCTCATCTAATCCTGTAAAAAAAAGCTGTCAACGCCTGGTCAGCATTCTCTCTCTTGCTTGCCAATCCGGCATTATTTCTGAGAGTAGATTATAAAAGTTTTTATCGTGTCGAAAGTGGCGAAGATGGCATAGCTCGTGGGTCAGAACAAAATCGATGGCCTCAAGAGACTCCCGCATAATCAATGAATTTATGCGAATCTTACTTTTTCCATCACACCTGCCCCAGCTTGCACTCATTTTCTCTACAACCAATCTCGGGACCTTAACGGAATCACCAAATAACATGTTGATTTGTAATATACGCGGAGGTAAAGAATGCTCTGCCTCTCGACGATACCAGGCGTAAAGGTGTTTACGCACCAAATGCTCTTTATCTGGCTCAGTGCAACTGATTACGATACTGCCGCCATCGATGGCCGTATAGGCGCGTCTCCCTCGCAACAAGACTAATGGTGTGGGATGACCAAGGAAAGAGTGCTTCGCACCATTAGTATACTTTAATGGAGGAACCGATGGCTCCGCTTGGAGCTGGAGAGCTGTATTCCTTACCCAACTGGCTTTTTGCCCCAAAAATTGTTCTATCTCACTCCAAGAACACTTTAATGGAGCGCGAATTTCTACGCTATTTCCATCGAGCACGTGTATAGCGATAGTCTTACGTTTCTTCCGCTTTAAATTAAGACGAATACTCTCCCTCAAAAATAACTTTTCGTAATAAATAAGTCCCTCATAAGTTGATTCAGCCAAACAGATTAGCCCTTACTGCAGGGCGGCGACAACGGAGTATCTCCATTTCGATCGCGCCATTCTGCTTCTGTATAAGTGTGCAAAGCTATGGCATGTACAACACCCGAAAGCTCATCAGCAATAATCTTATTCACTGTCCTGTGGCGTTCTAAAAGACGTTGGTTCTCGAAGCTCTTAGCGACCAAGGTTACTTTGAAATGGGATTCAGAGCCTGGAGGCACATTGTGATTGACGCTCTCGTTTATCACTTCAAGGTGATCCGGCATCAACACTTGGGTTAATTTTTCTTCTATAACTTGTTGGATATTCAATTCATTGCCTTTCTACTTAACCATATTTTTGTATTTCCTTGGACTAAGCCTGGCTTACTTGACAAGTTTGAGTCATGAACTCGAATAAGTCTATTCCGCCCCAGGAATAAATCTTGTATCCTTTTACCCTTCTCGAACAAGACGCTTCAACGAAAAATGTTAACCTTATTATCCCCGGCAAAAACGCTCGATTTCGAATCTAAACCTATCACTACCAAGACTAGCACCTCGACTTTGCTAGAGCGATCTGAGGAACTGATAGGGATAATGCGTAAACAATCGCCTCAAGATCTAACAAAGCTAATGAGAATCAGTCCGAAATTAGCAGAATTGAACCTTCAAAGATTTAAAGACTGGAAACGTCCTTTCCATCTAACCAATGCCAAACAGGCGATACTAGCTTTTAAAGGCGACGTTTACATCGGTCTCGAGGCCGGAGGCTATTCACCTCGCGACCTCAATTTTGCGCAGAAAAATCTTCGTATCTTATCTGGCTTGTACGGCTTGCTTAGGCCCCTGGATCTTATACAACCGTACCGCTTAGAAATGGGCACTCGTTTAAAAAATAAAAGGGGTAAAGATCTCTACGCGTTTTGGGGTGACGACATAACTCAGAAAATCGTAGAGGAGTTAAGTAAACACCGAAACAAGACTTTAATTAATTTAGCGTCAAATGAATATTTCAAATCCGTTTCCCCCGAACTGCTTCCAGCGAGACTAATAACCCCAGTATTCAAGGACTACAATAATGGGTCGTACAGGGTCTTAAGCTTTTTCGCAAAAAAGGCTCGAGGCGCCATGGCAAGTTTTATCGTTAAAAATCGTATAAATCGACCAGAGGACATCAAAGAATTTAATGCGGATGGGTATCGATACGATCCAAATCTGACTAATTCGCAACAATGGGTATTCACTAGAAAAACCTATTAACCCTCAGGTTGTATACAGGGTGATATTGGTCTACCAAAAAGTGTAGTATCCTTGAACTCTTGATCAATTAGAGATCACGATGAAAAAGTTATTCCCGTACCTGGTTCTAATTTTTGTAATAGAAGTCTCAGCGAGTGCACCGGAACACTCCACTCGCACACTCGTCTGGTCAGACGGAACGCGTTATGTCGGCGGAGTGTTAGACGGAAAACGCTCTGGAAAAGGAACTATCTTCTGGCAAGATGGGACAAGATTCGTCGGCGAGTTCGAAAATGACAAGAGGAATGGACCAGGGACGATGATTATGCCGGACGGGACCATTTACTCTGGAATATTTAGCAATGACCAATTGATCGAAGCTACCGAACCTGATGGCTTATTAAAGTCGTCAGATGCCAGGTCTAACCCAGAAACAACCGATGTGCCCGAGGCCTCAAATAATACAATTGACAAGACGCAGGATGAAATTGAGCTTACTGGTACCGTCCAGGATCCAGAAGCAAGCGACACCATCATATTAATGCCCGAACGGGAAATGCCTAAGATAGCGGATGACCCTTACGCACCCGTAACAATACTGACACCTAGAATTCGATCAGAAGTCCAAGAAATGGTTAACCTTTGGGGGGCAGCCTGGTCAGAGCAAAACGTTCCTCAGTATCTCTCTAATTACTCCGACGAGTTTGTAATTACCGCTCCTATAAACCGTCGGGAATGGGAGGCCTTAAGGCGCGAGCGCTTAACTAGGCCAAGGTTTATCGATATCCAAATTTTTCATGAAGGAATGGAGTTGATCGCAGAAGATATAATGGAGGTATTATTTACCCAAACTTACCGGTCCAATCTCTACCGCGACAGTACGAAAAAGATTCTACGAATAAAACGGGAGGTTCAAGGGTGGAAAATTATCGAAGAGAAAATTCGTTAATTGCCCGAATTAACTTCTGTCCACTTGAAGATAGATGGCTAGGTGGCTTCGAATAGTGCTAAGCAGTGAATTTCTTCGTCTCTTTCTTGTTATTAGAAACTATCCACCAAAATCATCGAGAAAGATGTTTTCTCTTTCCACACCTAGATCCTCCAACATTCCAATACAAGCTGCATTCATCATTGGGGGCCCGCACATGTAGTATTCGCAATCTTCTGGCGCTGGGTGATCTTTCAGATATTGTTCATACAAAACGTTATGGATAAAACCAGTATAGCCATCCCAGCCATCAAGATCCCTATCGGAAAGCGCCAGATGCCATTCGAAATTCTCGTGCTCTTCAGCAAGCTTGTCAAACTCATCAACATAGAATAATTCCCGTTGATTGCGCCCTCCGTACCAAAATGTGATCTTCCTATCCGTATTTATTCTTAGTAGCTGATCAAAAATGTGCGCGCGCATAGGCGCCATGCCTGCGCCCCCTCCTATAAATACCATCTCGGCATCGGTTTCTTTAGCAAAAAATTCTCCGTATGGACCAAAAATGGTCACTTTATCTCCTGGCTTTAACGTGAATAGATAAGACGACATTTTACCTGGTGGGAAGTCGGTGCCAGGAGGGGGAGAGGCCACCCGAATATTAAACTTCATAATCCCTTTTTCTTCCGGGTAGTTCGCCATAGAGTAGGCACGAATAGTAACATCATCAACCTTGGACTCATTATCAAACACGCTAAACTTTTTCCAATCAGGTTGGTACTCTTCCCCTATGATCATATCCTTGTAACGAATATCATAGGGAGGTATCTCAAACTGCACATATCCTCCTGCCCGGAAATTCACTTCTTCATCCTCAGGAAGGCGTAGGACCAGTTCTTTGATAAAAGTTGCCACGTTTTCGTTAGAGACAACCTCACATTCCCACCTTTTGACCCCAAAGAATTCTTGTGGGACCTCTATTTTTAAATCTTGCTTCACTGCTGTCTGACAACTCAAGCGCCACCCGTTTTTTGCCTCACCTCGGGTAAAGTGCCCCTCTTCTGTCGACAACATAGACCCCCCTCCCTCTAAAACGCGACAGCGACACTGTGCACAAGTGCCTCCCCCACCACAAGCTGAAGAGAGGAATATACCTGCATCCGCAAGCGTATTTAGAAGTTTGCTTCCCGCAGGCGCACGTAAGGTCTTGTCTGGATCGCCATTGATTTCTATAGTCACTTCACCGGCACTCACCAGCTGCCTACGCGCATAAAGTATTACAAAAACCAGTAGCATTATAACGCCAGTAAACATTGCTACACCTAGAACAATTTCGTTACCCATTTTTTTACTTTGATTCCTTGATCATTAAATCGATATACCACTGAAAGACATAAAACCGAGTGACATGAGTCCCACAGTAATAAAAGTAATTCCCAACCCCTGCAACCACTCAGGAACATCGCTGTATTTCAATTTCTCCCTGATCCCTGCTAACAGAACAATGGCTAAAGCCCAACCGACACCAGACCCTATTCCATAAACGATACTTTCACCAAAATCATAATCACGGTTTACCATGAACAAGCTAGCCCCTAAAATAGCGCAATTAACGGTTATGAGCGGGAGAAAAACCCCTAAAGCGTTATACAAAACTGGGACATACTTATCGAGAAACATTTCTAGGATCTGCACAATTGCCGCAATAACTCCTATATAGCTTAAGTACCCTAAGAAACTCAGATCTACGTTTGGCAGACCGGCCCAACTAAGCGCCCCATCTGCTAGCAGGAAATGATAGATAACGTTATTAACTGGCACGGTTATTAACAACACAACTATAACCGCTATACCCAGACCCAATGCAGTCTCTATTTTCTTAGAGATAGCGATGAAGGTGCACATCCCTAAGAAAAATGCCAAAGCCATATTTTCAACGAACACTGCTTTAATGAAAAGACTCAGATAGTATTCAAACATGCCTCATGCTCCTGACATGGAAGTGTGGCCACCGATTCGATACTCAGGCTCTTCAACTTGCCCCGTCTTCCAACTTCTTAGCGCCCAAATTAATAACCCTATAATAAAGAACGCGCTAGGTGCCAACAGCATTAGACCATTAGGATTATACCACCCTCCGTTTGTTACCAGCGTCATGACCTCAAAACCAAATAAGCTGCCGGAACCAAACAGCTCACGAATCGTAGCTACGGCCATTAGAACAATACTATAGCCAAGCCCATTTCCAACCCCGTCAACGAAGCTTATGCCTGGCGGATTCTGCATGGCAAAAGCTTCCGCTCGCCCCATTACAATACAGTTGGTGATGATCAAGCCCACGAAAACTGTAAGCTGCTTACTCATTTCGTAGGCGACGGCACCAAGTATCTGATCAACCACGATGACCAGAGAAGCAATGATGGCCATTTGGACAATAATGCGAACACTACTCGGAATCTGGTTTCTAATGAGAGAGATAAATAAATTGGAGAAAGCGCAAACGAAGGTTAGCGCAACGCACATAACAAGGGCGACACTCATTTGGGTAGTGACGGCGAGCGCTGAGCAAATACCGAGAATTTGTAAACCGATCGGATTGTTATTAAATATAGGGTCGTACAAAACTTCTTTAAAGTTCATAAAATTAAGTCCTCACTGCCAATTCTTTCAGCACCGGTCCAAAAGCTTGATTTCCTAACCAATATTCTAGTAAGTTGCTGACCCCTCGGCTCGTAAGCGTTGCTCCAGAGAGACCGTCAACCTGATAGTCTGTTTGAGAAGTCCCAGGAACAACTGAACCTTTTATGACCTCAAGGGCCACTGTTCCGTTCTCATCGTATATTTTCTTTCCAGGCCACAAACCTTTCCATCTTGGGTTGTCCACTTCACCACCAAGCCCTGCTGTTTCCTGATGCTCATAAAAGGTAATACCTGAGACCGTGTTTCCGTCAGCCTGCACAGATATGAATCCGTACAAGGTCGACCAGAGCCCATAGCCATGTACAGGTAATACTATCCGCTGCAACTCCCCCTCGCGCTTTAGAAGGTAAATGATACTGTAGTCTGCTCGAGTGCTTATCGATGCAATATCCTCAACTGTATTCAAAGCAACGGACATCGTTGGGTCCTTGGCCGCTTTACGCTGATCATAACGGTCGAAATCAATTTTCGTTTGCTCAACCTCATCCGCCGTCAACAGGCGCTGCTCCTGCAGGTCAACTATACCGATCTCAAAGGACTTAAACAGGCTCTCGACCTCAGAGTCTTGGGTTACACCTTTTTCGAAGAGTCCTGCTGCGATAAGTATATTTTTGTTCCTGTCTAACTCCTTATTTGCAAGCCGTTCGGGCTTCAGAGAAACTGCAGCCCCTGAGACCACTACAGAACAAACAAAACAGACGGATAATGCAACTAACAAAATATTCTTCATCGCATCCTTATTACTAGACACGAGCTTCCCTCCGTCTGATATTTTGGCGTACCACAGCCCAGTCGATCAGAGGCGAGCAAAGATTAGCGAAAAGGATAGCCAGCATAATCCCCTCAGGATACGCGGGGTTGATGACTCGAATCAAAACGCATAACGCGCCGATAAGGAGGCCGTAATACCACTTGCCAATATTTGTCATTGATGCGGATACTGGGTCTGTGACCATGTAAACCATTCCAAAAGCAAAGCCACCCACTACTAAATGCCAATACCATGGCATCGCAAACATCGGGTTCGTCTCAGAGCCAATCAAATTGAAGATCGCGGACATTCCCACCATACCCAGGAAAGTTCCGAGCATAATTCTCCAAGAAGCCGCCTTGGTTATCAGCAAAATAGCCCCTCCTATAAATATCGCAAAGGTTGAGGTCTCTCCTACTGAGCCCTGAATGTTACCGAAAAAAGCATCCCACCAGCTAACATTGGCTGCCAGATCTCCCATTCCCGATATCGCTGATATACCCAGCGGCGTCGCGCCACTGAAACCGTCCACGGCCGTCCAAACCGAATCTCCCGATATTTCCGCCGGATAAGCAAAAAATAAGAACGCTCTACCTGTGAGTGCCGGGTTAAGGAAATTTTTACCAGTCCCACCAAAAATTTCCTTCCCGATGACCACTCCGAAGGAAATTCCGAGGGCAACTTGCCATAAAGGAATCGAAGCCGGAACTATTAGGGAAAACAAAACACTTGTTACAAAAAAACCTTCGTTAATTTCATGGCCCCGTTTTGTTGCAAAGAGTATTTCCCAGAATGCACCCACTACGAATGTGACCAAATAAATGGGGATGTAAAACACGGCGCCATAAACAAGACAGTGCCACCAGTTATCTGAATTATAACCAGCGAGCAATTCTACGATGACGCCACGCATACCCTCGAGTTGCTCTATACCCATTTGCTCCATAGCCATCGTGGCTTGAAGGCCAGTGAAGTACATTCCAGCAAACATTGGAAAAAAAGCACAAAGCCAGACTGTGGTCATTACTCTCTTCAGGTCTACGGAATCGCGCACGTGGGATGAACTCGAGGTGACCTTACCAGGAGTGTAGAGAATTGTGTCGACCGCTTCATATATGGCGTACCAGCGTTCATAGCGCCCGCCTTCTTTGAAATCAGGCTCAATACCGTTAAGAAATTCTCTTAGTGCCATTCGTTGCCTTAGGCTTCCGCCTCTATAGTGGTTAACATTTGCCGAAGATATGGGCCATATTCATACTTCCCTGGGCAAGCAAAAGTGCATAACGCGATGTCATCTTCGTCTAACTCGAGACAGCCAAGATTGATACTCACGTCGAAATCACTAACCAACAAAGCTCGAAGTAATTGTGTTGGCAAAATATCCAGAGGCATGATCTCCTCGAATGTACCTAGTGGTACCATCGCTCGCTCACTCCCGCCTGTACTGGTCGTGAACGCGAATTGCCTCTTAGGAAAGAAGCTGGAAATGAACAGCCTAGTCAAAGAAAATTTGTCTTTCCCTGGTCTCACGAACCCCATCAGCTCTCTTTGTTTTCCTTCTCTCAAAACGGCCACCTGATTATGATAGCGTCCCAGATATTCCAGACCGAGGGTGCATGCCCTTCCGTCCAAAACACTTCCCGAAATAACTCTCTCGTCATCTCCCTCTCCAACACTAATCTCTCCCTCTACTAGATCTTGAGTTGAAGCTCCTAGCCTAGTTCGGATAAGCCTCGGCAGGGCGATGGAGGGTCCAGCCAAAGATATCACTCTATCGGTGTATACGTTCCCCGAGGTAAACAGATGACCGATAGCAATGACATCTTGATAGCCTATGGTCCAAACAAACTTATCCAATGAAACTGGATCAAGGAAATGAATATGCGTCCCCGCCAGACCGGACGGATGTGGCCCAGTAAAATCTTCCCGTCTTACCTTGGGGTTGCTAGACACTGGTAAAGTTGAACCATTTCGAGCACAAAGAAATATCGGCCCATCAGTGAGTAATGACAATACGTCCATGCCCACCAAAAAGGCTTCCGGTTGCTCTGCGATTACTATTTCAGGATTTGGAGCGTGGGGCCTAGAATCAACTGCGGTAACAAAGATCGAATTGGGACTTTGGCTTGGTACTGGCACCTTACTAAAGGGACGAGTCCTCAGTGAAGTCCATTGTCCCGACTCAACCAGAATATTGACAGCAACCTCTCTAGATAACTTTTCGAGGGGCACGACGGGGAAAGATTTCGCTTCATCACCGTCTAGTTGGATGACAATTGACTGGAAAACACGACGAGCCCCTCGGTTAATTGCGGCTACGGTACCGCAACCTGGTGCCGTGTATTTTACTCCGGGAGTTTTCTTATCCGTAAAGAGCACCTGCCCCGTCTTCACATGATCACCCACGGCCACTTCCATTGTTGGCTTTAACCCCGGATAATCGAACCCTACTAAGCCTACCGAGCGCACTGATCTGCCGTTGTCTATATTCTGTTCAGGGCTGCCAGAGATGGGCAAATCAAGGCCGCGCTTAGTTCTAATCACCAGTCTGAATTACGCTCAAAATAATTATAAAAAGTAAATTGGTTTACGAGGCAACGTGTCTTGGGCCGCCCGAACACGGTCCAATATTATAAAGAGCCGAGCACTATTTTACTAGCACAACAAGATGCTTTTTCCCTGAGGTATGCATTAATCTAACAAATACTCTCCGCGGTGCTTCCTCCACTTGAGAAATACGGCGATGGGAGTAACCTTGCTTAACTTTAGCCTTGGGAGGCGAAGTGGGTATTTTGTCTCTTGACAACAAAATCATCCCCATTCGGGCCGGCGAACGTCGTGACTGGGGGAATTTATCGGGTTCTTCAATTTCTCTAGCGATATCCAATTTATTAGAATCTAGAAGTGTCTTATGCCTTTTAGTTACACAGGATTCGGTATCGGCCGAACAGATCCGAAAAGAGCTTGCATTCTTTAAGCCGAATGTTCCGGTGTATCGATTCCCAGACTGGGAGACGCTGATTTACGACAGCTTTTCGCCTCACCAAGATATAATTTCAGAACGGTTACACATATTAAATCGGTTACCGTACATTGATAGTGGCGTCGTGATAATTCCTGCAAATACCCTGGCGCAAAAGCTTGCTCCCCCACAATTTATTCTGAATGAAAGCCTACTGGTGTCAGTAGGGGAAAAGTTTGACTTCGCAGAAATGCGAAAAAAACTAAGCTCTGTTGCATATCGCTCGGTTGATAACGTCCTGGAGCATGGAGAGTTTGCTGTAAGAGGTTCGATAATGGACATCTTTCCCATGGGCTCGAACAAACCTTACCGTATCGATTTATTCGATAATGAAGTGGATTCAATCCGCATTTTTGACGCTGAGACACAACTTTCAATCAGTAATGTGAACAGGATCGAATTACTGCCTGCTCGAGAAATTCCGCTGACAGAGAGGGCCATAAAACAATTCCAAGATAGGTGGCACGAAAAACTCTCAGACAATCGGGACGCAACAATTTACTGCGACATAAGTGCAGGGATATCACCACCAGGGATAGAATACTACCTACCACTGTTTTTTGATGAGCTAGCGACACTTTTTGACTATGCCCCCGAAGATACCCTTATAATTACAACAGATATAGAAAATACTTTACGCGATAATTGGACTCAAGCTTGGGATCGCTATGAAAATCTTCGTCACGATATATTGAGACCGATACCTCCTCCAAATGAACTTCTTTTAGCCACCGAAAAGATTTTCGGTAAATTCACAGACTTTCCTAGAGTTGAAATCACGACTGATTCAACCAGCAAACACAACTTTGATTTCTCTCCTTTGCCCAATGTATCAATTCAACAAAGAAGTTTGGATCCTCTGGAGAAGCTAAAAGACTATGTTGAGAGGTCAACTGGAAGATTACTGATTACCGCAGAATCCATTGGTCGGAAAGAAATCATAAGCGAACTATTTCAGCGTCACCAGCTGACTCTAGAAATGACTGAAAACTGGGAATCTTTCTTAAATAATGATCAAAAATTATGCTTATGCACTGCAGATGTCGAGAGAGGCTTTTCGAGCCAGAATCCGAATATAGCTCTTATAACGGAGCAACAATTATTTGGAGAGCGAGTGCTCCAGCAGCGGCGAAGGGAATATAAAAATAACATCTCTGCAGATCTTATAATCAAAAGTCTAACAGAATTACACGTCGGGGCACCGGTGGTGCATATCAATCACGGGGTAGGTCGTTACTTAGGACTTAAAACACTAACAATTGATGAGGAAGAGACAGAGTTCTTATGTCTCGAGTACGAAGAACATGCCAAGCTGTATGTGCCAGTTTCATCTCTTCACCTAATTTCACGTTATGCCGGCTCAGAGGAAGGTAATGCTCCTTTGCACCGACTAGGGGGTGACACCTGGAACAAAACTAAGCGACGCGCTGCTGAGCAAATATATGATGTAGCTGCTGAGCTATTGAGTATTTATGCAAGACGAGCAGCCAAAAAGGGATTTTCTTTTGCCGCTCCAGACAGAACTTATGATCAATTTGTCTCAAGCTTCCCCTTCGAAGAAACGCCGGATCAAGAAAGTGCAATAAGAAGTGTTGTTGCTGATATGAGCAAAACGAAGCCAATGGATAGGCTCATTTGCGGCGATGTTGGTTTCGGTAAAACGGAAGTAGCTATGCGAGCAGCCTTTATAGCGGTGCAATCAGGTAAGCAGGTTGCAGTCCTTGTACCCACAACTCTTCTGGCACAGCAACATCAACAAACATTCCTAGATCGATTCGCTGAATGGCCTTTCAGTATTGAATCGATATCGAGGTTTCGAACAAAAAAAGAGCAGCATGATATCCGGGACAAAGTGAAATCTGGGCAAGTTGATATAATAATAGGCACTCATACCTTGATCCAAGACGGTATCGTATTCAAAGATCTTGGTCTCTTAATTATTGATGAGGAGCATCGTTTCGGTGTTCGTCAAAAAGAAAAATTAAAATCATTAAGAGCAGAAGTCGATATTCTTGCACTTACGGCGACCCCCATACCCAGAACGCTTAACATGGCAATCTCTAATATGAGAGATCTTTCAATAGTAGCCACACCTCCATCGCGAAGACTTTCAATCAAGACTTTCGTCCAAGAATATAATGAGGGGCTTATTAAAGAAGCCATCCAAAGGGAACTTCTGCGAGGTGGTCAAGTTTATTATTTACATAATGAAGTTAGAAACATCGACCAAATAGCAACGAAGCTCCTTAACCTGGTTCCAGAAGCCCGCATCGCTATTGGGCATGGGCAGATGCGAGAACGCCAATTAGAGGGAGTAATGTCTGATTTTTACCATAAGAAAGCGAATATCTTAGTGTGTACAACGATTATTGAGAATGGTATTGATATACCCAACGCGAATACAATAATTATTGAGCGAGCTGACAAGTTCGGTCTTGCACAAATACATCAATTACGTGGCCGTGTTGGGAGATCACACCATCAAGCCTACGCTTATCTCATGACACCAAATCCTAAAGTCATGTCCCGTGACGCCCAAAAACGTTTGGAGGCTATTTCCGAGGCAGACCATCTTGGCGCAGGTTTTATCCTAGCAACACATGATCTCGAGATTAGGGGTGCAGGCGAGCTTCTTGGTGATGGACAAAGTGGCAATATTCAAACGATTGGCTACTCGATGTACATGGAAATGCTCAACCATGCTGTTAAGGCAATTCAAGATGGAAAAACACCAAATCTCGATCGCCCGTTGCACGAGGGAGCCGAAATCAACCTGCGCATCTCTGCCATTATCCCTGAGAGTTACCTACCCGATACGCATGCAAGGTTAGTACTATATAAACGAATTGCTAACGCAAAGACTGAAGCTGAATTACGAGAGTTACAAGTAGAAATGATCGATCGTTTCAGTCTCTTACCAGATGCTACTCGTAATCTCTTCAGAATCACTTTAATAAAAATTAATGCTAGCACTTTGGGTATTAAGAAGATCGACGCTGGCATTGATAAGGGTAAGATAGAATTTCTACAAGATACTGTAATAAGTCCAGATGCTATAGTGTCTCTCGTGCAATCCAAACCGCAGAGTTATAAACTTACTAATGCGAACCAACTAACGTTCTATGAAGCGATGGAAAGGCCAGAGACTCGATTCACTGTTATCGAAAATTTGCTGACACAGTTTGGAGAGAAACAAAATTGGACTCGCTGACTATGAACAAACCGTTTCCATCCTCCCTAAAAATATTGAGCTTAGTTGCCTACCTATTAACCAGTTCCTATTCCGTTGCACAGGAAGAGGAACCAAGGTCTGAATACGAGCACTGGTATCAGGTAGAGATACTATTGTTCAAATTACTCCCAAGCTTTACTAGCGAAGAGAAATGGTTAGAGTATGAGGTCACTTACCCCAGTGAAATAATTGCGATTGGCGAGGTCGACACCAAGCCAAACTTTCTTTCACAACTTGAACAACTTATCGGATCTCAGACCACTAGCTCCGAAAATAATGAGATTTTTGACTACGGGGAAACCACCTTCCTTTTTGAGAGCGCAAGTCGACAATATCGCTATCGACAACTGCTTGAAGGGGAGATGATAGGTGAAACACTGAAAAGCGAAATAGGAGAAATGTCGGAGAAAACGGGCTCATCCAATGCATTTGAGACTAGCCAGTTTGACGCAATAATCAATTCTGAGCGACACAGGGCTTACTTTGCATTGACTCGTAGTCAACTTAACTTGGGTGGAATTGCTGGGAGTCTAAGGCGGTCGTCAAAATATGAGCTACTAATGCACCAAGCGTGGTTGCAACCGATTACTACCCAAAATGCACCTATTCTCATTAAAACCGGTAAGCGTTATGACGAAAGGTACGAGATCGATGGGACTATAAATTTGAAACGGAATAGATACTTACATATGAACGTAGATCTATGGTTTACTGAATTCATCCCGAAATATAATCACCAAGAAGCGCTTCAGTTCAAAGACGTGGAGTTAGATGCAGAAACAAGAAAGAAATATCCAACACTTGTCGCACGCGCTAATGCAAAGGACACCCATGAGCCTTTGCAATCGTATCGTATGGCCCAGTCTCGAAGAATGCGAAGCGATGAAATACACTACATAGACCATCCTCTTTTTGGAATGGTGTTATCGGTCCAACGCTTTAAAGAAAAAAATCGCAGTTAAAAAATTTCATAGCTGACATGTTTAGTTCCTCGTAGCTAATTCTTCCTTAGGCAGGCTTGTTGAAGTTAATACATTTGATACAGCTTTCAACACCGACAATGAGGATGCCTCGATCGCTTGCTTTATTAAATCAAATTTGATCAAGTCATCTCTTATCCCCGCCCCCTCGTTTACGACAAAACATACGCTTGCGTATGCCATTCCCAATTCTCTTGCGAGCGCAGCCTCGGGCATCAGAGTCATACCTACAACATCACATCCATCTTTCCTCAAACGCCTTACTTCCGCGGCAGTTTCTAAACGTGGACCTTGAGTACATCCGTAAACCCCGGATCTTTTTAAGTTCAAAGATCCCTGAGCACCCTCGATCAATTTCTGACGGAGCTCGTCATCAAAAGGATTCGTGAATTCGATATGACTTATTTTGTCATCAAAAAATGTATGCTCCCTACCGTTCGTATAGTCAATAATTTGATTTGGGATAATTAGGCTTGGTACTTTTATAAACTCATCGACACTTCCAACAGCATTGAGAGCTATAATATTTGTCACTCCATTATCCCAAAGCGCCTTGATGTTTGCCCTATAGTTAATAAGATGAGGAGGTATTCGCGGGGGATTGCCGTGCCGCGGCAAGAAAATTATAGGTTTTCCTGAGAGTGTACCTTTTTGGATATTAGCGCACCCATACTGCGTATCGACTTGACTTGAGCTTGAGTTGGTCAGTTGGAGCAATGACCCGAAGCCCGTGCCACCTATTATAGCCATCATTGCATTGTGGTCCCCGCTAAAGCAGATTCATTTCGTTTATCTCAGCTCACCATTATATCGGAAGCCTTCGTGTACAAGTCGGATGGGAAACATATAGCTTTTTAGCAAAAAGAAACACAAAAGAGCCAAGCTTAAATGCTCTAACGTCTAATAACCCCAACCCCCAATCCCTCGAACTCAAAAGCTTGGTAACGAAGATCAACTTCTATCGGAGAATAATCTTTATTTTCTGGAAGAAGAGTGATCTGGTCTTTCTTTCGTCCTTTTTGAAGTCTCTTTACCGTGACCTCGTCTTCTATCCGCGCAACAACAAGGTCGCCGTTGCGCACGTCAGTTGTTCGATGAACTGCGAGCAGATCTCCGTCTAAAATACCTGCTTCCACCATACTATCCCCTCGAACAGTAAGAAAATAATCCGCATGGGGTCGAAACATGTTTGGGGGGACCTCACAATAATCCTCTATATGCTCTTCTGCAAGAATCGGATTTCCGGCAGCCACGCGGCCAACAATCGGTACCCCTATTGGTTCAGGCAGTTTTATTCCTCTAGAAGTCCCTGGCATAATTTCTATTGCACCTTTACGAGCCAGAGCTTTGAGATGCTCTTCAGAGGCGTTAGCGCTCTTAAAACCAAGCTCGTTAGCAATATCTGCGCGGGTCGGCGGATAGCCAGAACTTTCAATATAGCTTCTAATAAATTCCAAAACCTCGTGTTGACGCGCAGTTAGCTTAATCATTCCGACCACCTACTGATCTTTTGTACAGTTACTGGGATTATATACAGGACAGAGGTATAGACAAGACTTTTTTATATTGAGACATGAACCGGAGGCACTCATCCATTGGCCCAAAGGTTCTTTTGACCTTACTTTGTCGACTCTACCCACCTACCAGCGACATAATCCGCGCGCCATCCTGAAGGTTTGCCATTCTCGTTCTCAGAAATGACGTACTGTTCTTTCTCCTTACGAGAAAATTTTATAAGACTGCGCCTACCCTCGGAGTCCCGCAAAGGTGCTTGTGTTAAGAACTGGTACTTAGGATCAATTTCGTTTTGATGGGGCACTATTTCATCAACGTAGGGTGCCCGAGTTTCACGATTTTTTGGAAATTGACTTGCGGCGAGGAAAATACCAGCGGCCCCATCGCGCAACACATAGGTGTCATCAACTTTTAAACACTTTAATTCAGGCATCGGTACAGGGTCCATCTTTGGGGGCGCCGCTTCTCCATTACGAAGAAGTTTCCGAGTGTTTTTGCAATCTTCACTGCTACATCCAAAATATTTTCCAAACCGACCCGATTTAAGCTGCATTTCTGCTCCGCACTTATCGCATTCGAGCACAGGACCATCATAGCCTTTTATCTTAAACTGCCCCTCTTGGACTTCGAAACCCGGACACTCTGGATTATTTCCGCACAGGTGAAGCTTGCGACCCTCATCGATCAAGTAACTATCCATGGCGGTGTTACAAACCGGACAACGCTTCTTTATGAGGAGTAATCGAGCCTCTCCCTCATCATCTACTTCAGCATTGACCACCTCATCCCCTGAAATAAGATTAATCGTTGCCTTACATCTTTCTTTTGGTTTTAAAGCGTAGCCAGAGCACCCTAAGAAAACACCAGTGCTGGCAGTTCGGACTTGCATATTACGCCCACATTTGGGACATGCGATGTCCGTCATGGATGGATCATTCGCGCGCATACCAGATTCACCACTGGCCTTTTCTAGTTTTGTTTCAAAATCGCTATAAAAACTATCCAACAGATTTTTCCAATCGATATTACCATCAGAAACTTTGTCTAATGACTCCTCTAGCTCTGCAGTAAATCCGTAATCAAGCAGGTTTTTGAAGTTTTCATTCAATCGATCAGTAACTAACTCTCCAATCTTCTCCGCATAAAAACGTTTACTATTGAGAGATACATAACCTCGATCCTGAATTGTCGTGATGATTGACGCATACGTTGAAGGGCGCCCAATACCCTTCTTTTCCAATTCTCGAACCAGACTTGCTTCGCCATAGCGAGCCCGAGGCTTAGTGAAATGCTGAATGGGATCCGATTTTACTAACTTCAATTGCTGATCACTTTGGTAGTCCGGTAATGCAACTTCATTCTCTTTTTGACCCGCCGGAGGCTGGACTTTGGTATAGCCGTCAAAACGCTGAATCCTACCTCGGACACGCAACTCAAACTCGCCCCCATTTGCTAAGACTGCAGTGCTAGTGTAGCGAGCGTCAGGCATCTGACACGCCACGAACTGACGCCATATCAGCTCATACAGACGCTCGGCATCACGATCTAAGCCTTTAATTTGGGTTGCCTTGACGGTTACATCAGAGGGTCTGATGGCTTCATGAGCTTCCTGAGCACTCTCTGTACTTGAGTAGAATCTAACTTTTTCAGGAACATATTTGCTGCCGTAATCTGATGCAATAAGATCACGGCACGATTCTATTGCCTCTGCTGAGAGATTTGTTGAGTCCGTACGCATGTAGGTTATGTAACCAGCCTCGTATAGGCGTTGGGCCAGCATCATCGTCTTCTTAACACCAAAACCCAAACGCGTACTAGCCCCTTGCTGAAGAGTAGATGTTATGAATGGGGCAGAAGGCTTAGATGTGGTTTCTTTATCCTCTCTACTCTTTATCTTGAAGTTAACTTCCGCGAGTTCACCCAGAGTAGTCTCAATCTCTGCTTTACTCTTGGGCCGATAACTCCGACCCTGAACCTTAACCACCTGGAATCTTACAGCATCCGCCCCTTCATGAAGTTTCAAATCTTCAGAGAGCTCAACAAATAGGTCCCAATATTCTTCGGGCACGAAGGCTCGAATTTCTCTCTCACGCTCTACTATAAGTTTTACCGCAACTGATTGAACTCGACCAGCCGAAAGTCCTCTGGCGACTTTGGCCCAAAGTAAAGGAGAAACCATAAAGCCAACCACTCGATCAAGAAATCGGCGAGCTTGCTGGGCATTGACCATATGCATATCAATTTCACCAGGTTCTTCAAAAGCGTCCTGGATAGCCTTTTTAGTTATCTCGTTAAAAACAACTCGACGAAAGCGGCTATCGTCACCACCGATGGCCTCCCTCAGATGCCAGGCAATCGCTTCACCTTCACGATCTAAGTCTGTCGCTAAGAAAATTTGATCCGCATTTTTAGCGAGTCTACGGAGCTCCGAAACAACTTTTTCCTTACCCGGGAGTATCTCGTATTCTGCTGACCAATGATTGGAGGGATCCACTCCCATTCGGGCTATTAACTGCTTACGGGCTTTTTCTTTCTTGTAGGCTACTTTTTTTTCCGCTGACATCTTTCTAGTTTTAGCGGCCTCTTTAGCGCGAGCCTGCCGATCGGCAAGTCCTCCCTTACCGCTTACTGGTAAATCACGTATGTGGCCAACGCTTGATTTCACAATAAAGTTATTGCCAAGATAACGGTTAATCGTCTTAGCCTTGGCTGGCGACTCTACAATGACAAGTGCTTTACCCATGTTTCCCTCAACTTCCATTACATTCAAAAGTTAAATAACTGCATGACCCAATACGCAGAGGCGACATATATAAGATCAATTTGTGCGCACGTCAAGAATTGATGCTTCTTGAAAACATCTAAACGAAGTCATAAGGCTTTAGTGAAAACCAGCTAATTTCTAACATCGATTATGTTAGGGTTAAGATACTTTTATAACTTTCCACAATTTTCCAAAAAGTAATGGATAGTTTGTAAAGCTTTCTTATCTCCGCATTCGCGCCAGTAGACAGAAATAAATCGACTGCATTCCTCTACCCTAACAACATCCTCAGGCAAGGATTCAAGATTAGAAATAATAAATGTAAAAAGTTTGGAGGAAAGCTCAGGAGTATCTTCGCTTCCCCAACACCATGTTCCTGGTAATTCACCTTTCTCATTATCTGCTCGCCTTTCGATTAACCAATTCCTCCTGCGATCACCATTCCATTCCATTCGACGAGGGCGATGCACACGATAGGCAACGACCTCAAGAACCGGCGGTAATCTCTTACCTAAATTTGTAAGATATTTCTCTTGGAAGGGATGAGGATCGTCAATATTGGTAATTTCAACAGTAATACCCAAATTCATAGCAGCCCTTCGTAAAACCATCTTTCTCTTCTGGTTCGGACTTGGCAAAACAGCAATAATTGGGGCAACAACCATCAATAATATGCCAGCTACAATCAAATATTCCATTTGCAGAACTCCCAATGCTCTGTCTAAAGAAAAAAGAACTCGTGTTAGTAAAGTTGTGTAAAAGGTGTTTAAAAATTAAATTTAACAGTGTAAATTCTGACCTAAGTCCAACTCTATCAGTAGACACTGGATGGCGTCGAATGAATGAATACACCCATATACTGGTTGCCGTTGATTTAACTGAAGAGTCAAGAGCACTCGCCACGAAAGCGGCGCTTCTTCAAAAGGCATACTCTGCCAAACTTAGCTGTGTGCACGTAATAGAACCCCTCAGCCTTACTTATGGCGGTGATGTTCCAATGGACTTATCGACAATCCAAGAACAAATCCAGGAGACAGCTAAGAATCAACTTCAAGAGTTCGCGATGGAACTTCGAATTGATACCGAAAATCAGCACCTAATATTTGGTCGACCTCAAACCGAAATCGACTCGCTAGCTCACCAGATCGCCGCTGACCTGATTGTTGTGGGTAGTCATGGACGACATGGCATCGCTTTGTTACTAGGTTCAACGGCAAATGGCGTTCTGCACGGGGCCCCCTGCGATGTTCTGGCTGTGCGTGTGGGAATATAGAGATAGCTCTTTACCCGAAACAATACATTTCGTAACCTTTAAGGCTCAGGGATAGCTACGGCAAACGCATTGAAGGCATCTGGAGTAATTTTGGGTCTATTAGTTTTTTTATGCACTATCAAGCATATTCAAGCTGATTTTTCTCGAGGCCCTGATTATAAGCCTTCGATTGGTCCCTCTGTCTTTGAGCAGCGTAAACTTTATGCAGACGCTATGTACTTCATTAAATCCGGTCAACGCAGTCGCTACCTTAAAATCCGAGACAGACTTAAAGCCTATCCGCTTTTTCCTTACCTGCAATACACAGATATGGCCTACCGGATCTCAAAACAAAAACCGGCCGAGATAACTCAGTTCAAGAAGCAATATCAAGACACACCATTACCTAACCTATTAGTTCGACAATATCTTCACAATAAAGGGGAGCGAGGACAGTGGTCCACGTTCTTGCGATTCTATTCACCTCAGGCAACGAGTGATCGTAATGAATGCTTTTATGCTCATGCGCTGGCGAAAACTGGACAAAAAAAAGCTGCTATGGAGCAGGCTAGAAAGTTGTGGTTGGTCGATCATTCTCAACCAGATGAGTGCGACCACATATTTTATGTTTGGCGCATAAGTGGAAACCTCAATCCAGAAATAGCCTGGAAAAGATATCTGATGAGCATCAAAGCAAACGAAATCTCTTTGGGAAACTATCTCGTTCGTTTCCTTACTGATGAGGACCGCGTCTTTGCGAATAAACTGAAACTTGTACATAGAAAACCGCACAACATCGCCAATATGGAAAAGTTTTATCACCAACACCCACATAATAGAGACGTTATTCTCCATGGATTGACCCGTCTTTCTCGAAGTAGACCAGAAATTGCGCTAGATCTCTTGGATAAATACGGTGAACAACACACTTTCGAAATGAGCGCTGTGAATAATACATACCGTACAATAGGCAAAAGACTCGCCGCAAAGGGTGATCCAGAGGGTAGGCTAGATGCACTACCAATCGAACTCAGAGCTTTTCCAGACCTCATAGAGAGCCTTATCCGACTTGCCTTAAAGAGGTCAGATTTCTCGCAGGCTTTGGTTCTAATAAATCTCCTACCTAATAACTTACAAATGCATAGCCGTTGGCAGTTTTGGAAGGGCCGAATATTGTCCACCTCAAAGGATCTTGAAGACAAAAAGACAGCAGAGCTAATTTTTACCGAACTGTCTGAAGAACGCAGCTATTATGGATTTCTCTCAGCGGATATTCTCGACCAACAGTATAGCTTTGAGAATAACCCAAAAAAAATTTCTCAAGAAGAACTTACAAATATGGAGGAAACACCGGGTATTAGGAGGGCTTTAGAGCTGTTTACAATAGGTGAGCGTAGTCTAGCCAGAAGAGAATGGTACTTCTCGACTCGAAACTTTTCTGATGACGAGCTTATTACGGCTGCGCGTTTAGCCCTGCGATGGGGCTGGCATAAATCAGCGATACAATCTTTGATTAATGCGAAGGCTTGGAATGATCTCAATGCTCGCTTCCCGTTAGCTTATAATGAAACTTTCGTCCAAGAGGCTCGGGTCGCCGACATCCCCCTGAGCTGGAGCCTGGCGGTCGCTCGTC